>Ga0207430_10064_pt1 | contig 56889 bp, 61 predicted proteins | sample YelNatsi3bottle8_FD_187544 | JGI IMG/M metagenome (GOLD analysis project Ga0207430, IMG submission 187544) | Hot spring thermophilic microbial communities from Obsidian Pool, Yellowstone National Park, USA - site 3 bottle 8 (SPAdes) (version 2) | ecosystem: Environmental > Aquatic > Thermal...
GTTCTACCAGTTTTACGGTTTGTACTTTTTTTAAGATACAATTTAGCAACCTCGTAATTAATATTTTAAGAGTATTATACCACATTTCGCCAGAAAACGCCATAAAAATTTGCTAAAATTTTAAAATTTTTTTAACCTTCTATCTCAGTAAAATCAAGTTGTTTAAAATTTGATAATAATTTTTTGCTGCAAAACTCGGGTGTTTGTTGGAGCACTACTTGGCATTTTAATAGCAACTGTAATGATTTGAAGCTGAAAAGAAGCTGTGGTATAATATTATTTTGAAAACTAAATAAAAGAGGTCTACAAAATGGGATAGGGTGATGCAGTATCCTAGTCAGAGTGGCTGCTTTCGAAGGCGGGCCTAAAAATCCGCCAAAGGGCACACCGATGAAGTTCCTGGTTTTGGCTTCTGACGCCCAGTCAGGGGTTGAAGCTGGGAGTAAGGGATAAGGGAGTCCTGCAATGGCATGCAGGATGGAACCCTTTTCCCGTGGAGGCTAACGCACAAAAGGAAGGTTGAATTCTTTTTGTGCGTTAGTAAAACCTACCACCAGGTACATCTATTATGAATAGATGTGCTTGGGGTAGTGTAGCCTGCCTTGAGCGAGATAGACGGATGGCCGAATTTATGGCTCCTCTAAAAATAGGGCCCATTTTTAGAGGAGTCTTGAGGCCTGAAATCTATTTCGCAAAAGAGGCTAGAAAGCATGCCCTCTGTCGAGGAAAGCTCCTAGGCTGTGCCGATTTTCGGCTTTACGAAGGGGATTAAAGTGCGGACTAAGTGGTGATCTGGTTGTGTGTTGGGCAACCGCACACCCAAACTTTTAAAGGGAAACCGCCTCCTGGCGACGGGAGGTAAGTTTGGGGGAAATCCTACCAGACCTCAAGCCGCAAAATTTACCCTTCGTAAAATCACCCTATCCCATAAATTTGTATACTTTCAAAGCGTAAAGATTTTTTTGTATATTTGGGGAGGAAAGATGGGAAGTAAAAAGACACAAACTAAAAAGTCAGAGTATTTTAAATGGGTGATATTTTTATTTGTATTGTCCTTTTTATTGTCAGCTTCTCTAAATTACATCTCGAGTATTGTGTCCGAAAAATTACCAATTACTATATCATTTGTATTATTGCTTGTAATAATTCTTTTGGGAATTTTATTTGATATAATAGGTATAGCAGCTACTGCTGCTGATGAAGTTCCTTTTCATGCGATGGCTGCTAAAAAGGTAAAAGGAGCAAAAAACAGTATTTGGCTCATTAAAAACGCAAGTAAAGTTTCTTCAATTTGCAATGACGTAATAGGAGATATCTGTGGGATATTGAGCGGTTCGCTTTCAGCAAGTATTGTTTTCTATATTTCAAAGAAGAGTGAGGCTGATATTGTGTTTCTTTCATTGCTTTTAACAGCGACTGTTGCTGCTCTGACAATTTCAGGTAAGGCAATTGGCAAGTATTTTGCAATCAAAAAAAGTTATGATATAGTGAAAATAAGTGGGAAAATTCTCAGCATCTTTATAAAGACATAGAGGTAGGAAGTGAGATGATTTGGGTATATTAGAAAAAGTAAACTATCCTGAGGACGTAAAAAAGCTCAGCATATCGGAGTTATATACTTTATCTGAAGAGATAAGAGAGTTTTTATTATATAACATTGCAAATACAGGTGGACATTTAGCAGCAAATTTAGGTGTTGTGGAGCTTACACTGGCACTTCTCTATACATTTAATCCGCCTGAGGACAAAATTGTATGGGATGTAGGTCACCAATGCTATGTGTATAAGATTTTGACGGGAAGGAAAGAAAGATTTGCTACTTTGCGAAAGTTAGGAGGTTTGAGTGGTTTTCCAAAGTCAAAAGAAAGTATCTATGACTCATTCGACACAGGACACAGTTCAACTTCTATTTCAGTTGCGTTAGGATTTGCTATTGCTCGCGACCTAAATCACAAGGACTATAACGTTATTGCTGTAATAGGAGATGGTGCTTTAACAGGTGGGCTTGCGTATGAGGGACTCAACAATGCAGGAAGGTATAATGGAAAGCTTCTTGTAGTGTTGAATGACAATGAAATGTCAATCTCAAAAAATGTTGGCGCGATTGCTAAGTATTTGTCTAAGGTTAGAACGCAACCCAGATATTTCAAACTAAAAAAGGTGACTGATGAGTTTGTCACAAATATTCCATTGATAGGAGAAAAGCTTAATCATTTGATAAGAAAGCTAAAAGGTGGTCTTAAATATATACTTTTCCCAGGTATGCTTTTTGAAGCTCTAGGCTTTGAGTATTATGGACCGATTGATGGGCATGACATAAAGAAGATGTGTGAGGTTTTTGAAAATGTTAAAAATTTGACAAAACCTGTTTTAGTTCATGTTGTAACCCAGAAAGGCAAAGGATACGAACATGCTGAGAGATTTCCTGAAAAGTATCATGGTGTTCCACCATTTGATATAGAAACAGGCAATCATTTGACGGATACAAATTCTAAAAGTTTTTCTGAGGTATTAGGAGTGAAACTTTGTGAGCTTGCAAAGAAAAATCAAAAGATTGTGGGAATAACGGCTGCTATGCCTGACGGAACAGGGCTTAGCAAGTTTTCAATGATGTATCCAGAAAGGTTTTTTGATGTCGGAATTGCAGAAGAGCATGCTGTGACCTTTGCAGCAGCACTTGCAAAAGAAGGTTTCAAACCATTTGTGGCAATATATTCTACATTTCTACAACGAGCATTTGACCAAATTATTCACGATGTATGTCTTCAAAATTTAAATGTTGTATTTTGTATAGACCGAGCAGGACTTGTTGGTGAAGATGGCGAAACTCATCACGGCAGCTTTGATATATCTTATCTGACATTAATACCAAACTTGACAGTGATGGCTCCAAAAGATACAAAAGAATTTGAAATGATGTTAGAGTTTGCCTCAGCATACCATGATGGACCTATTGCAATAAGGTATCCAAGAGGAACAAGCAAAATTGTTGGCGTTTATGAGCCAATTTCGTTTGGCAAGTCTGAAATATTAATAAAAGGTAGTAATTTAGCTATTTTTACAGTTGGAAGACACGTCTCAATGTTGTATGATATTATTAAAGAAAACAATTTGAATATAACATTGATAAATGTAAGATTTTTAAAACCTTTAGATGTTGAACTTATAGAGAAAATAATAAAGACTCATAAAAAAATCCTCATCGTTGAGGATAATACTATGATTGGAGGACTTGGTGAAAAGATAAAAGATATTATTGCTGAAATCAATAGCTTGAATTTAGTAAAACATATTGGAATTCCAGACAAGTTTATTCAGCATGGATCAATTAATGAGCTTTATTCTTTGCTTGGTTTGGATAAAGAGAGTTTGAGAAATGTAGTCATGGAGTTGATAGCAAATTGAAAAAAAGAGCAGACATCTTACTTGTTGAGAAGGGTTTTGCAGAGTCTCGTGAAAAAGCAAAGGCACTTATCTTGAGTGGAAATGTCTATGTGAACAATCAAAAGGTTGAAAAGGCAGGAGAACTGATTGATTCCAATGCTCAGATTGTAGTAAAAGAGCAGCTTAAGTATGTGAGCAGAGGCGGACTTAAACTTGAAAAAGCATTAAACTTTTTTAATATAGATGTCTCAGGGAAAATTGCCTTAGACATTGGAGCATCCACAGGCGGGTTTACAGACTGTCTTTTGCAGCACGGAGCAAAAAAGGTTTACTGCGTTGATGTTGGTTATGGCCAGCTTGCATGGAAGCTAAGAGAAGACCCAAGAGTTGTCAATTTTGAGAAGACAAACTTCAGATACTTTGAAAGGGAAAAGATACAAGATAGAATTGATGTTATTGTGTGTGATGTTTCATTCATCTCATTGACGCTTATAGCAAATAAAATAAAAGAGTTTATGGAAAAAGGTACTGAAGGAATTTTATTGATAAAGCCACAGTTTGAAGCAGGAAGAGAGGAGGTTGGGAAAAAAGGGGTTGTGAGGTCAAGTCAAACTCATGTTCGTGTGATTAAAAAGGTGATCGACTGTTATTTTTCCTTAGGTGTCAGCATAAAAGGTTTGACGTACTCTCCTATTAAAGGCCCAGAAGGAAACATTGAATATTTACTTTACCTCAAGCAAGAAGATTTTCCACAAAATGTTTTAACAGAATGTAAGGTACAAGAGGTTGTCAGTGAAGCTTTTGAATCTTTAGGAGGAAAAAGAATATGAAGTTGGATGGAGGTTTTTAAAGTTATGAAATTATCAAAAATAAAAGATCTCTTGAGATGCAAGGTTTTTTTTGAGCCTCAAGAATTTTCTGAAGAAGAATTTTCGAATGCTTGTGGTTCTGATTTGATGAGTGATGTTTTAACATTTGTAAAAGAAAAGGTAATTCTCCTTACAGGTCTTGTCAATCCTCAGGTTATTCGTACGGCTGAAATGATGGATATAAAGGCTGTTATAATTGTTCGTGGAAAACAACCCTCAGAAGAGATGTTGAAGTTGGCAAAAGAAAAATGCATAGCTCTTTACTCTACAGACTATCCAATGTTTCAAGCATGTGGCATTCTTTATGAAAATGGGCTTGGCAAAGAAGGGTGCTGAAAAGATGCTGCTTTCAATGGAGTTTGACATCAAAGCGGGAGATTTTGTATTAGCGGGTGAGGCTTCAAGTAAGATTAAAGATACATTAAAGAAACTTGGTGTAAAACCTGAGATATTAAAAAAGGTGGCCATTGTCTCGTATGAAGCAGAGATGAACATTGTTATACATTCGGTTGGTGGAGTTTTGAAAGCCATAATTTCAAAAGACAAGATAGAGATAATTGCTGAAGACAGAGGACCCGGAATTGAGAATATTGAACTTGCAATGATGGAAGGATACTCTACAGCCCCTGAAGAAATAAGAAACTTAGGATTTGGCGCGGGTATGGGTCTTCCTAATATGAAGAAATATTCTGATTATTTTGAAATTGAGTCACAAAAAGGCAGTGGAACAAGGGTGTATATGGTTGTGCTCAACAAATAGTTTAAACTACATCAAATTCCCTTAAGGAAGTGAATTTTAAAATGCCTTTTAATCTGCATTCAATAATGCTTGATAGAGAAAAGTGCAGAGGGTGTACAAATTGTATTAAAAAATGTCCAACAGAAGCAATAAGAGTGAGAAATTCAAAAGCCAGAATTATTGATCAAAGATGTATAGACTGTGGTGAGTGTATACGTACATGCCCGTATCATGCAAAATATGCCGTAACAAATAGTTTAGATGATATTAAAAAATACGAATATAAAGTTGCTTTACCAGCTCCGTCATTTTATGCTCAATTTGAAACAGATGACATTAGCAGACTATTATATGCATTGTTAGAAATAGGATTTGATGATATATTCGAAGTGGCAAAAGCAGCAGAGATTGTGACAGAGTTTACAAAAGAATTTATTTTGCACAATAGAGAAAAAAGGCCTATAATTTCTTCTGCTTGTCCAGCAGTTGTAAGACTTATTCAAACGAAATTCCCAGATTTGATTGATAATATTCTGCCACTCGCTTCTCCAATGGAGCTTGCTGCATACCTCGCAAAAAAAAGAATAAGCAAGCAAAAAGGCATTGAGATAGACAGAATAGGTGCTTTTTTTATTTCACCTTGTGCGGCAAAGATGACTTACGTGAACTTGCCTCTTGGGTTTGAAAGGTCATATGTAGATGGACTGATAGCCATCAAGGATATTTATGGGCTTGTTAGAAGCAAGTTAAAAAATATAAAAGATGTAAGACCAATTTCTATTGCATCTGGAAAAGGAATTGGATGGGCAGCATCTGGAGGAGAGAGTTTAGCTCTTGGAATTGATGAGTATGTAAATGTGGATGGAATTCATAATGTGATAAAGGTTTTAGAAGAGATTGAGAATGGAAGGTTGAGTAATATTGTTTACTTTGAAGGGCTTGCATGTAGTGGGGGTTGTGTTGGTGGGCCGTTGACGGTAGAAAATCCGTACGTTGCTAAAAACAGAATTAAGAAATGGTCTTCTAAGCTTGCTGACAAAACAAAAATATTTGAAGAAAATACTCGACAAATCATCAATGATCTCGGAATAAAGATGGAAGACCTTTTGTTTAGAAAAGAATTAGAGGCAAACCCTGTATTAGAACTTGATTCTGATATTGAAGAGGCTATGAAAAAGTATGAGAGGGTAAATGAGATATTAAAGATTTTGCCTGGTCTTGATTGTGGTGCCTGTGGTTCTCCAACATGTAAAACCCTTGCAGAAGACATAGTCAGAGGTTTGGCAAACGATACAGATTGTATCTTTATTCTGCGTGAAAATATCAAAGAGCTTGCAAACAAAATGGTTGAGCTTTCAAATAAACTACCACCATCACTTGAAAGGGATGAAGAATAAATGCCAAGAGTTGTACATCTAACTAAATATTTTAACCTTGTAAATGATGTGACCAGAGATGACGTGTACGAAAATGTATACATTGGAGATGTTTTGAGCTTTGCAATCTCACATATCAAAGATGGCAGTATCTGGATAACAATTCAGAACAACGTAAATGTTATTGCAGTGGCAACTTTGAGAGATGTGAAAGCCATAATATTAACAGAAGGTGTAAAGCCAGATACAAATATGCTTCAAAAATCTAAGCAGGAAAATATTCCTATTTTCACAACCGAGCTTTCTCATTTTGAGACTGCAAAACTGTTGATTCTTCAAGAGAAGGAAGATCAAAATGAAACTCTATTATGACCTGCATATTCACTCTGCGCTCTCACCTTGTGCCGACAATGACATGACCCCAAATAATATAATAAATATGGCAAAAATAAAGGAACTGGATGTGATTTCCATAACAGATCACAATTCTACATTGAATTTAAAAGAGTTTTTAGAGGTTGCAAAACGTCTTGATATTTTATTTATCCCAGGTGTTGAGATAGAGACTTGTGAAGAGGTTCATGTGCTTTTATATTTCAAAGATGTCTCTGTAATACCAGAGTTTCAGAATATTATTGAAGAAAATCTGCCAAATATAAGCTTAAGAGAAGATATTTATGGGAATCAGTTTTTAGTGGATGGTCAAGATAACATAGTTGGAAGCTATCAAAAACTTTTGCTTCAACCCTTAAATCTAAGCATACTTCAAGTTTATGAAATCTCAAAGTTTTACAATATAGTTTTTGTTCCAGCTCATATCAATAGACAATCCTATGGAATAATTGGAAGACTGGGAACATTACCCGATGAGCTAAAAGATGTTTCAATCCTTGAAGTTTCAAAGGTCAACAATGAATTTGAATTTTCGAAATTTTTGCCTAAAGGTAGTAGGTACATTTTTTTACACTCTTCTGATGCACATCATCTATGGGACATTAATGAGAAAGAGTTTTTTATTGAAAGTGATATACTGTATACAATATTTTTCAAGTAAATTCTCCAAAATTTATACTTCATTTATATCTCATTGTATGTTACAATATGAACAGAGATTTTAAATGAATATGTTAAATTTCTAACAATAGAAGGGGGATGCTTATTAATGTCTTGCTGCCAAGGTAAAAACCTGACCGAGGAAAATTTCAAAAAACTTGATGAGATTATTGAAAAAAACAAATCAAGAAGGGGAGCTCTAATTCCTGTTTTGCATGAGGCACAAGAACTTTTTGGATATTTGCCATATGAAGTACAAAAGAGAATTGCAGAGGGTTTAAACATTCCGATGGCAGAGGTTTATGGGGTTGCAACATTTTATACCAGGTTTACATTAAAACCAACAGGTGACCATAAGATTAGTGTATGTATGGGAACTGCTTGTTATGTAAAAGGTGCAGACAAAATTTTAGATAAGTTAAAAGAGCTTTTAAAGATTGACGTTGGTGCTACAACCGAAGATGGCAAATTTTCAATTGAAGCAACAAGATGCTTGGGAGCTTGTGGACTTGCACCTGTTGTTGTAATTGACAACACCGTCTATGGAAAATTAGCACCAGAAGATATTGAAAGTATCTTGTCAAGATATTAACTTAACAAGTTGTCTGTATGATAAGATTAAAAATAGGTGATTTTGTTGAATGAACTTTCACTTTATATACTTGACCTTGTACAAAATTCTATTGAGGCTGGGGCAACGTTTGTCAAGATTGAGATTGTTGAAAATTTAGAAAATGACATATTTTCAATCTCAATTGAGGACAATGGCAGGGGTATACCAAAAGAATTGCTGAAAGAGGTTACAGACCCTTTTTATACCACAAGGAAGACAAGAAAGGTAGGACTTGGTTTGGCACTTGCCTCACAGCTTGCAAAAGATTGCAATGGGAAGCTTTTTATTGATTCATCTGAAAATGGCACAAGGGTAAAAATTGAGTTGCAACACTCGCACATTGATAGACCACCGCTGGGGAATATTATTGATACACTACTTCTATTGGTCTGTGGTGCACCCGATGTGGATTTTGTTTATGTCCACAGAGTGGACAGAAGAGAGTTTGTTTTTGATACAAGGAGGCTAAAGAGTGTTCTTGGTGAAGATATACCTCTTAATTTGCCAAGTGTAGTAGAGTTTATTAAGGAAGAGCTCTCAAAAGGGTTATCAAATTTATTTGGAGGTGCGAATATCAATGATTAAGTCTATTCAGGAGCTTGAAGAGATAAGGAAAAGAGCTTTAGAAGATCTCGAGTTTAGAAAACAGCAAGGCGAGGGAATTAGAATAGTAGTTGGTATGGCAACATGTGGAATAGCAGCAGGTGCAAGACCTGTGATGCTAAAGTTTGTTGAGGAGATTCAAAAAAGAAATCTTAAGAATGTCACAGTTGTTCAGACAGGGTGTATAGGTCTTTGTAAATATGAGCCAATTGTAGAAGTATATGAGCCAAACAAAGAGAAGGTAACATATGTAAAGATGACCCCTGAAAAGGTTTCAAGAGTTGTTGCTGAGCATATTGTGAATGGAAAACCAGTATATGAGTACACAATTGGCTATGAAGAAAATAAAGAAGCAAACAAATAAAAAGGAGGTAAGCTATAATGCCATTATATAGAGCACATGTTCTTGTATGTGGTGGGACAGGTTGTACATCAGGCGGGTCAGACAGGATATATGATGCATTTTTGAAAGAGATAGAAAATTTCAACTTAAAAGATGAGGTTCAAGTAATTCGTACAGGATGTTTTGGACTTTGTGCAGAGGGGCCGATTGTCATTGTCTATCCGGAAGGTGCATTTTACAGCAAGGTTGCAGACTCTGATGTAAAAGAGATTGTAGAAGAACACCTTTTAAAAGGAAGAATAGTAAAAAGACTTTTGTATAAAGAAGCACTTGAAGAAGGTCAGATAAAGTCTTTAAACGAAGTAAAATTCTACAAAAAACAGATGCGAATTGCTCTTAGAAACTGCGGTGTTATAAATCCAGAAAACATTGAAGAGTATATAGCATATGACGGATACAAAGCTTTAGCAAAGGTCTTGACAGAGATGACTCCAGAGCAGGTAATTGATTGGGTAAAAAGGTCAGGCTTGAGAGGAAGAGGTGGCGGCGGATTCCCAACAGGCTTGAAGTGGGAGTTTGCAGCAAAAGCACCAGGCGATGTCAAGTATGTTGTCTGCAATGCTGACGAAGGTGACCCAGGTGCGTACATGGACAGAAGCATCTTAGAGGGTGACCCACATTCTGTAATTGAGGCTATGGCAATTGCTGGTTATGCAATTGGCTCAAAACAGGGCTATGTTTATGTGAGAGCTGAGTATCCACTTGCTGTCAAGAGACTTGAGATTGCGATAAACCAGGCAAGAGAGTATGGGCTTTTGGGCAAGAATATCTTGGGAACAGACTTTGAGTTTGATATAGAAATAAGACTTGGTGCTGGTGCATTTGTTTGTGGTGAGGAGACAGCTCTAATGACATCAATTGAAGGTCATCGTGGTGAGCCAAGACCAAGACCACCATTTCCGGCAGTAAAGGGACTTTGGGGCAAACCGACACTTTTGAACAATGTTGAGACGTATGCAAATATTCCTGTTATAATCCTCAAAGGACCAGAGTGGTTTGCATCAATCGGAACAGAGAAGAGCAAGGGTACAAAGGTATTTGCGCTTGTTGGAAAGGTTAACAACACAGGTCTTATTGAAGTTCCAATGGGTACAACTGTAAGAGAGATAGTAGAAGACATTGGCGGTGGAATACCCGGTGGTAAGAAGTTCAAAGCAGTTCAGACAGGCGGACCATCTGGTGGATGTATTCCTGCATCTTTAATGGATACACCTATTGACTTTGACTCGCTCACAGCTCTTGGAACAATGATGGGGTCTGGTGGCATGATTGTAATGGATGAAGATACCTGTATGGTTGATATAGCAAAGTTTTTCTTAGAGTTTACAGTAGATGAGTCATGTGGAAAGTGTCCGCCATGCAGAATAGGAACAAGAAGAATGCTTGAGATACTGCAAAAGATTACAAGTGGCAATGGTACTATGGAAGATATTGAAAAGTTAGAAGAGCTTGCATATTCAATTAAAGATAGTGCTCTTTGTGGACTTGGTCAGACAGCACCAAACCCTGTTCTGAGCACACTAAGATACTTCAGAGATGAATATGAAGCACATGTTAAAGAAAAGAGATGTCCAGCAGGGGCATGTAAGGCACTTTTGAGAATTGTAATCGATAAAGAGCTTTGCAAAGGCTGTGGTATTTGTGCTAAGAACTGCCCTGCAAATGCTATAACTGGCCAAATTAAAAAGCCGTTTGAGATTGACCAGACAAAGTGTATTAAGTGTGGAGTATGTATAGAAAAATGTCCATTCAAAGCAATTTCTAAGAAGGCTTAAAAGGAGGGTACAACAAATGGAGATGGTGAATATAACAATAGATGGCAAGAAACTTCAGGTACCAAAGGACTACACTGTTCTGCAGGCAGCACGTGAAGCAGGAGTTGAAATTCCTACACTTTGTTACTTAAAAGGTATAAATGAGATTGGCGCTTGTAGGATGTGTGTTGTTGAAGTAAAAGGTGCAAGGAGCTTGCAAGCAGCTTGTGTTTATCCGGTGTCAGAAGGTATGGAGGTTATCACAAACAGTGAAAGAGTAAGAAGGGCAAGAAAGGTTAATCTTGAACTGATTTTATCCAACCACGACAGAAGCTGCTTGACATGTGTAAGAAGTGGCAACTGTGAACTTCAAAAACTTGCTGAGGATTTGAATGTCAAGCAGATAAGATATGAAGGCGAAAATATAAGACGGCCACTTGACGACTTTTCACCTTCAATTGTTAGAGATCCAAACAAGTGTATACTTTGCAAAAGATGTATCAGTGTATGTAGAAATGTCCAAGAAGTTGGCGTTATAAATGCAAACTATAGAGGATTCAGAACAGTTGTTTCAACTGCGTTTGACAGAAGTTTGAATGATGTTGCATGTACAATGTGTGGTCAGTGTATCCAAGCATGCCCTGTCGGGGCACTTCGTGAAAAGGATTCTACTGATGTTGTATGGAAGGCTTTGGCTGATAAGAACAAATACGTTGTTGTTCAAACAGCACCGGCTGTGAGAGTTGCACTTGGTGAGGAATTTGGTCTTCCAATTGGTACTCGTGTGACAGGTAAGATGGTAACAGCTCTTAAGATGCTTGGATTTAACAAGGTATTCGATACTGTCACAGGTGCAGATCTTACAATTATGGAAGAAGGTACAGAGCTTATAAACAGAATCAAAAATGGTGGGAAGCTTCCGCTTATTACTTCATGCTCACCTGGATGGATAAAATTCTGTGAGCACTACTTCCCAGAGTTTTTAGACAATTTATCAACTTGCAAGTCACCACATGAGATGTTTGGAGCAATCTTGAAGACATACTATGCACAGAAGATGGGAATTGATCCTGCTAATATATTTGTGGTTTCCATAATGCCATGTACTGCTAAGAAGTTTGAAGCGCAAAGAGAAGAACTTGCAGCAAGTGGGTATCCTGATGTAGATGCTGTGCTGACAACAAGAGAGCTTGCACGAATGATAAAGGAAGCAGGAATAGATTTTGTAAACCTGCCAGACAGTCATTTTGATGATCCATTGGGTGACATAACAGGTGCTGGCGTCATCTTTGGCACGACAGGTGGTGTAATGGAAGCAGCACTTAGAACGGTATATGAGACTTTGACGGGAAAGCCACTTGAAAATGTAGAAATTACACAAGTTCGTGGGTTAGAAGGAATAAGAGAGGCAGAAATTGATGTTGGTACAATGAAGATAAAGGCTGCAGTTGCCCACGGGCTTGCTAATGCAAAGAAACTGCTTGAGATGGTTATAAACGGCGAAAAGGAATATCACTTTATTGAAATCATGGCATGTCCTGGCGGTTGTATAATGGGCGGTGGTCAGCCAATTATCCCAGCAAAGGTAAAAGAAAAAGTAGATGTTGCAAAGCTCAGAGCAAGTGCTTTATATGACGAGGATAGATCACTACCAATAAGAAAGTCTCATGAAAATCCAACAATCAAAAGACTATATGAAGAATTCTTAGGACATCCAAATAGTGAAAAAGCGCATCATATACTTCATACACATTACAAAAGAAGATCATTGTATTAATAAAGGAGCCATAAAAATATCTTACCAATTTTTTAAAAGAAGCTGGTTTGCTTATTTGCCAGCTTCTTTTTTTAATTAAAAGTTATTTTTTTTGCAACATTTAAATGATATAATAAAATATCAGAGGCCTCAATTTTGCCACAGATTAAAGCTGAGGTTATAATTTCAAAAAAGCGAAAGGGGTTATATTTCAAAATTGAAAAAAGTGGTACTTGCATCTTCTTCTCCACGGCGAATAGAACTTTTAAAACAATTTGGAATAAAGTTTGATATAGTTCCTTCAAATGTAGATGAAATTGTTGACCCTGATTTGCCACCTGAGGAAAATGTGATGAATTTGGCTAAGAAAAAAGGTGAAGAGGTCTTCATGAGGCTTGGTGAAAGCGCAAAAGACTCTTTAATAATCTCAGCCGATACAATTGTTTTCATAGAAGACACTATTCTTGGCAAACCATCAAATGAAGAGGAAGCTTTTTACATGTTAAAAAAGATAAGCGGAAAACGTCATACAGTTTTTACAGGTGTTTGTATTATTGATGATACTTGTCGCCAAATTTTGGTTGACTTTGAAAAAAGTTATGTTTATATAAAACAGATGAGTGACGAAGAGATATTGAGATATATAAAGACAGGTGAACCTTTTGACAAGGCAGGAGCATATGCAATCCAGGGTTTTGGAAGTTTGATTGTTGAAAAGGTAGAAGGTTGTTTTTATAATGTTGTTGGCCTTCCTCTGTACAAGCTAAACACCATGCTACAAAAATTGGGATATGACTTGATGAAAGGAGAGTTATGATGGGGCTATTAAAGTCGCTTTACAGAGATTTAGGAATTGACTTGGGTACCGCAAATACATTGGTTCATTTACGTGGTAAGGGCATTGTTGTAAACGAGCCTTCTGTTGTTGCTGTTCAAAAAGATACAGGCAAGATTTTAGCGGTTGGCAATGAAGCAAAAGAGATGATTGGAAGAACACCGGGGAATATTGTAGCTATCAGACCGCTAAAAGATGGGGTTATTGCGGATTTTTACACAACCCAGATTATGCTAAAATACTTTATGGAAAAGGCATACAAAAAGTCTCTGTTTGGTTTTAAGCCAAGAGTAGTTATTTGTGTTCCATCAGGGGTCACTGAGGTTGAGAGAAGAGCAGTAGAGGAGTCAGCATATAAAGCTGGGGCTAAAGAGGTATATATAATGGAAGAACCAATGGCTGCAGCAATTGGTGCTGGTCTACCGATTGATGAGCCAGCAGGGAGTATGGTGGTTGACATTGGTGGTGGAACCTCTGAGGTTGCAGTGATCTCACTTGGTGGTATTGTGACTAGTAAATCTTTGAGAATTGCTGGGGATGAGTTTGATGAAGCTATATCAAATTATATCAAGAAAGAATACAATCTCATGATTGGTGATAGAACAGCAGAAGAAATAAAGATAAACATTGGTTCAGCATATCCATTGGAAAAGGAAGAATGGTACGAAATTAAGGGGAGAGACTTAATAACTGGCCTTCCGAAAACGATAAAGGTCTCATCTTCTGAGATAAGAGATGCCTTAAAAGAGCCTATTATGGCAATTGTTGATGCAATCAAACAGACTCTTGAGAAGACTCCTCCTGAGCTTGCAGCAGACATTATGGAAAGGGGAATAATGCTAACAGGTGGAGGAGCACTTTTAAAAGGGCTTGATAAGTTAATCAGGCAAGAAACAGGTTTGCCTGTTCATATAGCAGAAAGACCACTTGACTGTGTTGCGCTTGGAGCAGGAAAGGCATTGGAAGAGCTTGAAACGTTGCAAAAGGTTATGATTAATAGGAGCTCAAGATAGTGGAGGATGAAATATTTTGAAAAAGAATGTGTTTATTGCAATAATTATTGTAGTCTCTTTTTTATTTAGCATTATTGCAACTATAATCTCTATCCAAAACTATGACTCTAATATAATTTCAAGAAAGATGAAAGATGGTTATGTTCCTGTCAATTCTAAGATTGTCAAAATAATTAGGAGTATAAAAGAATATTTGAATGGTATAACACATTTGAATCAGATTATTGCGGAAAATAAGCGTCTGAAAGAACAGCTTGACAAACTAAGCAGTGATAGAATAACAATTGAAGAAATAAAAAGTGAAAACAGAAAGTTAAAAGAACTTCTTGGACTTAAAAATCAAATTGAAACAGTCGCTGATTATGAAGTTGCACGAGTCACACTCAGGTCGTCTGAGGCATGGTTAAGTTATTTTATTATTGACAAAGGCTTAAAAGATGGGATTAGAAAAAATATGGTGGTTGTGAACAATCAAGGTTTGATCGGTAGCATAGTTGATTGTGGCCTGAATTGGGCGAAGGTTGAAACTTTATTAGATGCAGATTTCTCAGCATCTGCAATGATTGTAAGAACAAGGGATATTGGAGTTGTAAGGGGAAATCTTAACCTTATGGGAAAAGGGTTGTGTGAACTCAAATATATTTCAAAAGATTCGAAGGTCAAAGTAAATGATGTCGTTATTACATCCGGAATGGGTGAAATATTTCCAAAGGGAATTGTAATAGGGAAGATTGTTCAGGTTAAAAATGACAAGTTCGAACTTACAAAGAATATAATAATAAAGCCTGCGGTAGACATTGAAAACATAGAGTATGTTATGGTGTTGAAAAAAGTAAAGGGTATCAATATTTCGGTAGGTGTGAGATGAATTGTTTAAAAACAAGGTAATATTACATGGCGCAAATATAATTGGAGCAACTGTGCTGCAAATGGTTTTGCAAGAATTCGTGTATATAAGGGGAAACTCAATATTACTGTACATTCCCCTCCTTGTTAGTAATATAATATTTTTTGAATTTATGGATGCTTTGATTGCGAATCTGATTTTGATATTTATATTTTGTTCGGTATTTACTAACAGCTTTTTTATAAACATTTTTTTAACGATATTACTTTTATTTGTGAACAATAAATTAAAAGAAAGAATTTATCTTGAGAGAATTGAGATTTTTTTGATATATCTTTTGGGGTTTATTTTATCCTTAAATCTTTTGTATTATTTAATTGAAAGCTATATAAACAAAACTTTGCCTAATATATCTTTGCTTTTAAATACTTCAGTGGTTCAGTTTATCTTAGATTCAATATTTGGAATATTTACTTACTTTATTATTTCAAAAGAGAGCAAATATTTGCTCAGACTTAAAAAGGGGAGAAACTTGAGAGAAGAATGAAGATATTATTTATTGAAAAATTAAGAGAAAAGAATGTGTTTAATAGGTGGACATTTTTATACATACTTTTTATATGCATGACAACTATCTTAGTTATTCGCCTTGGTTATCTTCAGATAATCAAGGGTGACTATTATTATGAGGTTTCAGAGAAAAGAATTATGCAAAAAGCAAATTTAGAAGCGCCAAGGGGAATCATCTTTGACAGAAAAGGAAGGCCCCTTGCTGACAATAGACCAGCATATGTCCTGCAGATTTTAAAAACTCAGCAGCTTAGAACAGAAGAGGATAAAAAGGAGTTTACAAAAAAGATAATTGAAATTGTTAAGATTTTAAATCGAAACAATGACAAGATATTAAATCAGTTCAAGATTGACATAAATCCTATAAGATTTGACTTTGGTATAAGTGACAAGAAACTTGCCAAAAAGGTTGAACAGCAATGGAAAAAGGACAGAAACATACCTTTAAATTATACCGCTGAACAAGCATTTAATCTTCTTAGAAAAAGGTTTTTCATTCCCAACAATCTTAATTTGAACTTAACCCTTCAGGTTATGGCAATTGAGGATATGCTATTTTACAATTATTATCAGTTATACCAACCTGTTACAATAGCAATAGATATTTCAATGAAGACCATTGCTCAAATAGAGGAGAGGAGGAAAGAATTTTCTTTTGTTAATATAGATGTAAAAGCAGTAAGAGTGTATAAAGATGCAGTTTATAATGCATTTGTCGTAGGAAGAGTAGGAAAAATCACACAGGAGCAATATGAAGAGTTAAAAGACAAAGGATATTCAGCAGACAGTCTCATTGGAGTTGAGGGAATAGAAAAGAAATATGAAGATTATTTGCGTGGCAAAGATGGAATACAGCTTATTGAAGTTGACAAGTTTGGGAGAATAAATAACGTCAAGATTGAAAGAGAACCAATAAAAGGTGCAAATGTCTACCTTACAATTGATGATAAATTGCAACAGGTTGCTTATAACTCGCTCAAAAAGGTGTTAGAAAAAATAAGAAATGGAGAGTTTGGTGAAAGGTTCCCAAAAGCAACAGCAGGTGCAGCTGTTGTGATTGATGTAAAAACAGGAAATGTCCTTGCACTCACAAGCTATCCTTCTTATGACCCAAACATATTTATAAAAGGAATTACAATAAATGAGTGGAATAAACTAATAAATGACCCTAACAGGCCAATGTTTAATAGGGCTATTGCAGGTGTCTATCCGCCCGGTTCAACCTTTAAGATTTTGACTGCGATCGCAGGTTTGCAAGAAGGTGTGATAAAACCCAACGAAAAGATATTAGATACGGGTCGATACATGTATTATGCAAAATCTGGTTTTATGCCAGCTTGTTGGCTATGGAATAGATATCATAGAACACATGGATGGGTGGATGTTGTTGATGCTTTGAAGGTTTCATGTAATGTATTTTTTTATGAAACAGGTAGAAGGCTTGGCATTGATAGGATTGACAGGTATGCTAATTTGTTTGGGCTTGGAGGAAAAACAAATATCCAACTTGATGGAGAGTCTAATGGTATTCTTGCAAACGAGGAAAACAAGAAGAAGATATTCAACCAACCATGGTATCCTGGTGACACAGTTTTAGCGGCAATTGGTCAGTCAATAAATGCATTTACTCCCATTCAGATGGCAAGCTTCATTGCAACTGTTGCGAACGGTGGAACAAGGTATCAGGTAAATCTAATAGATAAAATTGTTGATGCAAATGGAAAGGTTATTTACAAGTCAAAGCCAAAGGTCTTGAGTAGGGTCAATATGTCGCTTGCTACAAAACAAGCAGTATTTGAAGGGATGAAGAGTGTCACAAGTGAAGAAGGAGGTACGGCAAGACAAGCGTTTAAAGATTTGCCTTTTACTGTTGCAGGAAAAACGGGTACTTCACAGTACTCTAACTCTTCAGCTGCACATGCATGGTTTGTTGGTTTTGCTCCCTACGATGATCCCCAGATTGCATTTGCTGTTGTATTAGAAAATGGTGGACATGGTTCGTATGCTGCATATGTTGCAAGAGATATAATAGATAGCTATTTTAACTTACAAAATGTTCATGGCGGTACACCGCATTAAAAGGGGGAAATGGATTTGAGTGAACCAGTTGTATTAAAGGGTTTTGGGAAAGGAATAGCTGTTATTTTGGACAACAGCTGTGACTTTGATATCATTTGTGATTACTTTAAACAGAAGGTTATTAATGGTAAAAATTTTTTTTCAGGTTATGAAATTCCTATTCAATTTATAGGAAGAAGACTAAATAGTTATGAATTGCAAAAATTGATAGACATCATGAAGACATTTGGAGGAGTACATGATATAATATTCCCGTGGGACGAAATTAGCTTTCATCACCTTGTTCCAATGTCAAATGAGTCAGAGGAAAAGAAGAACTCATTTTCAACCAGCTCTCAAGATGCAAAAATATACAAAGGTACATTACGTTCAGGGCAGGTTGTAAAATCAGATACAGATATAATAATAATTGGGGATGTAAACCCAGGGGCTGAAGTCATATCAACAAATAACATTATTGTATTAGGAGCTTTGAGAGGAGTAGCACATGCAGGAATATCAGGTAACAAAAGTGCAGTTGTGTTCGCACTTGAGATGAATCCAGTTCAAATTAGGATTGCAAATATAATTGCCAGAGCACCTGACGAACAGAATCAAGAGCAAGAAAGAGTTCCAGAGATTGCATATATTGAGGATGATACAATTGTAATAAAGCCTGTAAGTCAATTTTAAAAACAAAATGAAAAAAGGAGAGTTTTAAAGAATGGGAGAGGTATATGTTATTACGTCTGGCAAAGGTGGTGTTGGAAAAACAACAACCACCGCAAATGTGGGGACTTACTTGAGTATACTTGGTAAAAAGGTACTTTTGATTGATGCAGACATTGGTCTTAGAAACTTAGATGTTGTGATGGGTTTAGAAAATCGAATAGTCTTTGACATAGTTGATGTTGTGGAAGGACGGTGCAAGCCGAAACAAGCTTTGGTCAAGGACAAGAGGTTTGATGGGCTTTATCTTTTACCAGCCGCTCAGTCAAAGGACAAAACTGCTGTTTCACCTGAGCAGATGAAAAGTCTGTGTGATGAACTTAAAAAAGATTTTGATTTTATCTTAATTGACTGTCCAGCTGGAATTGAACAAGGTTTTAAGAATGCAATTGCTGGTGCCGATAAGGCAATTGTTGTAACAACACCTGAAGTTTCGGCTGTCAGAGATGCTGATAGAATAATTGGACTTTTAGAGGCTTATGAGTTACATAACCCAAAGCTTATCATTAACAGAATTAGATTTGACATGGTAAAACGCGGAGATATGATGGACATTGATGACATTTTAGAGATATTGTCAATTAGCCTTTTAGGGATTATTCCAGATGATGAGAAGATTATTATCTCTACAAACAAAGGAGAACCAATTGTCACAGATGAAAAATCAAGAGCAGGACAGGAGTATAGAAATATAGCACGAAGAATATTAGGTGAGGATATTCCAATTATAAACAGCGAGGAAAACTTAGGTTTTTTTGGCAGGATAAAGAGATTGTTTGGTTTAAATAACTCATAGGAGGAATGTTAATGTTTGAATTTTTTAATAAGTTTTTTAACAAACAATCTTCAAAAGACATCGCAAAGGAAAGGTTAAAACTTGTTTTAATCCATGACAGGGCAAATGTCTCACCTGAGCTGTTAGAACTTATTAAAAATGAGATATTGAAGGCGATACAAAAATATATAGTAATTGACGATAAATTGTTGGAAATTCAAATAACAAGGACACCGTCTGAGCAAAAAGGTGAGTTTGTACCTGCTTTAGTTGCAAATATACCAATAAAGTCTGTAAAAAAATCAGAAATGAGGAATGATGAGGCTGAAAATTGATGATTGTTCAGAATGAAGAAACAATAAAAAAAAGGTATAATGTTTTTTTAATAGTACTGATGATTTTGCTGTGTGTCATAGGTTTTGTGTTGATTGCAAGTGCAAGCAATATACTTGACACAGGCAAGTATAAGCTGGTAGTATCCCAGGTTATTTGGTTTTGCATAGGGCTTGTTCTATTTTTTGTATTTTCAATAATTGACTATAGAATTTTGACAAACTTTTATGTTATTATTTATTTGATAATGATTGGACTACTTCTTTATGTCGATATCAAGGGAATAAATGTGTTGGGTGGCCAAAGATGGATTAAGATTGGACCTTTATCGTTCCAGCCATCTGAGATTTCTAAGCTTTTAATGGTAATATTTTTTGCAAAGGTTGTTTCAATGCAAGAAAACATAAATGCTTTTAAAAATCTTGCAAAAGTTTTGTTTTTTACTATCATACCTATAGTATTTGTTCTCAAACAACCTGACTTAGGAACAGCTTCGGTCTTTGTTGCAGTAATTGTGACAATTCTGTTTGTAGCAGGTTTAAGCCTTCGGTACTTCTATATAGCAATTGGGGCGCTCGCTGTGATCATACCCATTGCGTGGGAGTTTATACTTCTTGATTATCAAAAAGATAGAGTGAGAATTTTGTTTAACCCAGAGCTTGATCCATTAGGTAAAGGTTGGCAAGTCATGTATTCAAAAATTGCAATAGGCTCTGGTAGACTATTTGGAAAAGGGCTTTTTATGGGTACTATAAATAGGTTAAATTATCTACCTGTCAAGGAATCAGACTTTATATTTGGGGTAGCAGGTGAGGAGTTAGGATTTGTTGGATGTGTAGTAATAATAGTACTTTACTCCTTGTTAATTATAAATTTAATCAAGATAGCATCTGATTGTAAAGATAGAATTGGTTCATATATTGTAGCAGGAATTGCGGGGATGTTCGGTTTTCAGATGTTTGTAAATATCGCTATGACACTTGCTATTATGCCTGTAACAGGAATTCCACTACCTTTTATAAGCTATGGAGGAAGTTCTATGCTTACCTCCATGGCATCGTTGGGAATAGTTCAGAATATCTACAGAGAAAATATAAAAACTATGTTTTGAGGTGAAGAGGATGAATATAGCACTTATTGCGCATGACAAAAAGAAAGAACTTATGGTTCAGTTTGCTATAGCGTATAAATTCATACTTTCGAAACACACTTTATATGCAACAGGTACAACAGGAAGACTAATTCAAGAAGCAACTGGGCTTGAGGTCCACAGATTTTTACCAGGACCACTTGGTGGTGACCAACAGATAGGTTCTCTAATTGCGTACAACCAGATAGACATGGTGATATTTTTAAGAGACCCTTTGACAGCTCAGCCTCATGAACCAGATGTGAATGCTCTTTTGAGGCTTTGCGATGTTCACAATATTCCACTTGCAACAAATATAGCAACAGCAGAACTTTTGATAAAGGCACTTGATAGAGGAGACTTGTCATGGCGTGAGATTGTAAATCCAAAACTTCAAAAAAATAAGAGTGATAAATAATGGTAAAAGGAAGGGTTAAGATTGATAGGAAGACAAAAAATTTAGTTAAGCGTCTCAAACCAGATGATATACCAGTAATATTACATGAAGACATTGATGAGGTTGCTGCTTACTCACTTTTAGAAAAGAAAGTGAAGATTATAGTAAACTGTGCTAAATCCTTTACAGGAAGATTTCCTGCTCTTGGGGCAAGGATTCTTCTTTCTAATGGTGTGATAATTATTGACGATTTAGGTGAAGATATATTTAACCAAATCAAAGAAGGTGACCTTTTGGAAATTAAAGAAGATAAGATATATCTAAATGGTAGGTATTTATGTGAGGCAAAATACTTGAAAAAAGATGAATTTGAGTATTTTTACCAAAAGAGTTTCAAAGAAATGGAAAATTTATTAGAAGATTTTATAGAGAATACTTTGGAGTATGCAAAAAGGGAAAAAGGATTCATATTGGGACAGTTTGAAATGCCTGAGCTCAAGACAAAGATTGCTGGAAGACATGTTCTTGTTGTGACGCGTGGCAGCAGTTTTAAAAAGGATATAAAAGCAATAAAGAACTATATATCAGAAGTAAAACCAATTGTGATAGCAGTTGATGGTGCTGCAGATGCACTGCTACAAGAAAGAATAAGGCCTCATATAATAATTGGTGATATGGACAGTGTTTCCGAAGAAAGCTTATTTATGTGTGATGAGATAATTGTTCATTCTTATCCAAACGGATATGCACCAGGATTAAAACGTATTGAATCCTTAGGGCTTCAAGCAAAGGTTGTTGCATGTCCTGGGACAAGTGAAGATGTAGCTTTACTTTTGGCGTATGAAAAAGGTGCTGAGTTGATAGTCTCAGTTGGTTCACATAGCAGCATGCTTGACTTTTTAGAAAAGGGAAGGAAAGGTATGTCCAGTACCTTTTTGGTTAGGCTTAAAATTGGTTCAAAGCTTGTTGATGCGCGGGGTGTATCAAAACTTTACACAGAAAGGGTAAGTCTAAAGTATATAGGAATTTTAATACTTTCTGCTTTAATTCCAATTTTGGCAATTTTGATGGTAACTCCTCCTTTTCAGTATTTCTTTTATTTGATTCAGTTAAAACTAAGAGTAATCTTGAGGTAAGAGCAATGAATGGAATAGGAGTAAAATACTTTGTAATAACTATTGCTTCTATTTTTGTTGCCTTGGGTATTGGAATTGTAGTTGGGTTTTCTTTGAACAGTGAAAAGTTTGTTCAAAAACAGTTCCAGCAGCAACTGAGCATAATAGATAAAAATCTTGTGACGTTAAAAAAGGAGAATGATAGACTTGTTAAAGAGATGGATGAGTACAAAAGTCAAGCAGCGCAGAAAGACAAAATAAACACTGCGCTCATAAATGCATATCTTAAAATAGGAAAGGTTGACTCAAATATTAGTTTGATAATTACATCTACAGACTATTCCTACAACGATTTGATAGATTTTTTGAGAAAAAATGGTATGAAGGTAAATAAAGTGATAAAGGTTAAAAGTTCATTTTTAAGTATTGAAAATGAAGCATCAAGTGATTTTAGTGGTTACAAATTACCTGACGATGCTTTAAAGGAAATTACTATATATAGTGTCTTTGACATAAAAAGTGACTTGGTAAAAAAGCTTCTTGAAAAAAGATATATAGAAGAAAACAGGCTTGCATCAGGAATATCAGACACTGTGATCTTAGCAGGTGGCAATACAATTCAAAATAATAATTTTAATAAACTGGATAGAAAAATAGTTGAATTTTTAAATGATATAGAAGATTTAAATGTAATAGGACTTCAACAGTCATACAGTGAAGTGAATTACTGTGAATATTACAAAAATATGGGGCTTAGCACAGTTGACAACATTGATGAGATGACTGGTAAAGTTTCTTTATTGGAACTTATAAGAGGAAACACAGGTAATTTTGGAACTAAAAAAGAAGCAACTTCTGTTATACCTACTAATTTTATAAGCATTGACGATGCAAAAAAAGCTTTAGAAAACCGAAAGGCAAGTTTGCTGGTTCAGTTTGAGAAATTTCAGTATACTACTTCGACAACAAAGTAAGATTTTTATTACCAAAATGGAGAGGAAGTAAATATTTTGAAAGTGGTTATTGTAATGCCTGCATACAATCCTCCTTTATCATTTTATAGCTTAATTGACACGCTAAGTGGTTTTTACTTAGTAGACAAGTTAATCATAGTGGATGATGGCTCAAAAAATAATTTAAGAATTTCACAAGAAAAATGTATTTTGCTAAGCCATGAAAAGAACAAAGGGAAAGGTGCAGCTTTGAAGACAGCTTTTGAATATCTCAGGACTGAAAAATGTGACTTTGTTGTGCTTTTAGACAGTGATTTAAAAGCAAGTAAAGAGGGGATAGAGAATTTTCTAAGAAACATATTTATTCATAGAGATAAAATTATCATTGGTTATCCTACAAATGTCAGTAAAAAAGGTTTTGGAATTGTCAAGGCATTCGCTAAATTTGTTGTAAGGTTTTATACTGGTAAAACTATTCAATATCCTTTGAGTGGTCAGAGAATAGTTCCATTTTCTGCAATTGAGGAAATAGAGTATATTCCTAAAAGATATGGGGTAGAGGTTTCAACTTTGGTTGATTTTATGAAAAAAGGTTATGAAATTGTAGAAGTTCCATTTGACTTTACTCATGATGAAAAAGGGAAAAGTATACAAGACCTTTTCCATAAATTGCGCCAACTAAAAGATATATTTATAGTTTTTATTACCAAATGGTGGAGGTTGTGAAAAGATTTATATATACGAGCTCGTATTATCAATTCTGGTTGAGATTTTATTTTTGTATGTTTCGACAGTGTATCTGAAAACAAAAGAGAAATTACTCAAACAAAATTATAAAGGTAAAAAAATCCCATGTTGTATTGGTATTGTTTTAGGATTTGTGTTGACTTTTTATACCTTTTTAGTATACAGCCATGTACGCAAAACAAATTTTTTAGTTATTTGTTTGAGCTTTTTGGCTATCTCAGCAGTAGGTTTTATTGATGACGTATTTGGTGACAATAAAAGCAAAGGATTCAGAGGACACATTAAAAGGCTTTTGAAAGAGCAGGAGGTTTCAACAGGCTTTCTGAAGATGGCAATAATTCCTCTTGTGCTTTTTGCAGGGAGTTTATATCTTACAGAGGATATTCTTAAAGCAGTTTTGTATACCATCTTTGGAGGGCTTTCTGTGAACCTGTTTAATTTATTCGATTTGCGACCTGGCAGGTGTATAAAGGCATTGTTTATTTTCTTGGTACTCTTTGGATTTTTTATTAGCTGGAGTTCTTTTTACATTTCTCTTTTGATTTTATTAATACCTGTCTTTATTGGTGATATAAAAGAAGTGTATATGTTAGGCGATGCAGGTTCAAATTTGATAGGATATATATTTTTTTTAATCATGAGCCAGCTTTATAGTATAAACGTGAAGAATTTTGTGATTTGGATAACATTATTTATTGTAGCGGCTTTAAATTTAGCTTCTGAATGTATTTCATTTTCAGAGGTCATTGAAAAAAGTAAGATATTAAAGTATATTGACAGGCTTGGAAGAAAAAATTAATAACTTGAATTCTTAAGAAGGATATTGTAATATATTCACTGTTGTTTAAAGTTTAAGGTGAGGAGGTTAAGAAAATTGGCTGAAATGGAATTGTGGTTTACCGAGCAACAAACACCAGATTTGGGGTTTACATGTAAAATAACTAAGACCATATACACAGCAAAGACAAAGTATCAAGATTTAGCAATACTTGAGACAAAACAATTTGGCAAGATGCTTGTTTTGGACGGAGCTGTACAGACAACAATTGCGGATGAGTTTTGTTATCATGAGCTGATTGCACATGTTCCACTGTTTACTCATCCTAATCCCAAAAAAGTTGCGGTTATTGGTGGAGGGGATGGCGGAGTTATAAGAGAGATATTAAAACACGAAGAGGTTGAAAAGGCATATTTGATAGAGATTGACCAAGAGGTAATTGAAGCGAGCAAGAAATATCTTCCTGAGATAAGCTGTGCACTTGATGACAAGAGGGCAGAGGTTATAATCACAGATGGAATAAAGTTTGTCTCTGAAAACAAAGATATGTTTGATGTTATAATAGTTGACTCAACTGACCCTGTTGGACCAGCAGTGGGGTTATTTGAAAGCAACTTTTACCAAGCAGTATATGAGTGTCTAAAGGAAGATGGACTTTTTGTGGCACAAACAGAATCTCCTTTTTATGACCAAGATTTAATTAGAAATGTATTTCATTCAATAAAATCTATCTTTCCAATAACAAGACTATATCTTGGTTTTATCCCAACATATCCAAGTGGACTTTGGAGCTTTACAATGGGTTCTAAAAAATATGACCCGCTTGAGGTTGACATCTCAAAGATTAAGAGAATTGATACGAAATACTACAACCCTGAACTTCACAAGGCACTTTTTGCACTGCCTACATTTGTTCAAAAAATTATTGAGTAGAGGGAAAGTGCATGAATTTTAATCTATATAAGACTTCTTTTCTGTGCTCATCAGAAGATTATGAAAACAGCAAGGTTGTGCTTGCCGGAATACCTATGGATTTTACTGTGAGTTTCAAGCCCGGTTCGCGCTTTGGACCGAACAAAATAAGGGAAGTTTCAGTCGGACTTGAAGAGTATTCAGTATACCAGCACAGGAATCTTTTCAATAAAGTCTTTTGTGACATGGGAGACTTGGAGCTTCCATTTGGAAATGTAGATAGGTGCATTGACATAATATATGAGTTTTCAAAAAGGGTATTTAAAGATGGCAAAATTCCTATTTTTTTGGGTGGAGAGCATCTTATCAGTTTTCCACTAATAAAAGCGGCAAAAGAGATTTACAACGACTTTGTTGTTTTACACTTTGATGCCCATGCTGATATGAGAGATGACTACATGGGTGAAAAGCTTTCTCATGCAACAGTTATGAGAAGAGTCGGAGAGGTTGTTGGGTTTAACAATCTATACCAATTTGGCATAAGGTCCGGTTCTGAGGATGAGATATTATTTGCAAGAGAAAACAGCAATATATTCTTTATGTATGAAATAGAAAACTTTTTTGAGATAATTAAAAAGCTAAAAGACAGAAAAGTATATCTGTCGATTGACATAGATGTTGTTGACCCAGCATTTGCACCTGGTACCGGAACACCTGAGCCGGGTGGTTTGACATCATCGCAGTTTTTGGAAATAATCTTGAAGATGAAAGGTCTTAACATTTTTGGAGTTGACCTTGTAGAAGTATCTCCTTATTATGATATTTCAGATAGGACATCTCTCCTTGCTGCAAAGATTGTTAGAGAACTTATACTTTTAGTTGAATGAAAAAATAAAAAGTTATGAAAAGAGGGTGTGACTAAGTTTTGCTCCTTTTAAAAAAGAGAATTTAGTCACGCCCTTTTTGCATTTTTACACAAAAATTTCTTGCTAAAAGCTTCTTTGTGTTATAAAATAGAAATTAGCATATTATATTAATACCAGATATTAATACTACATGATAAACTATTTTCAAGGAGGATTTTTGATGACAGACAAGCTAAAAGAGCTCAGGCAAAAGCGAGAGAAGATACTAAGGCTTGGTGGAGAAGATAAAGTAAAAAAACAACACGAAAACAAAAAACTCACCTGCAGAGAGAGGATTGAGTATCTGCTTGACGAGGGAAGCTTTAGCGAAATTGACATGTTTGTTGAACATAGATGCCAGGAGTTTGATATGAAAGAAACGTATGTACCATCAGATGGAGTTGTTACAGGGTATGGAACAATAAATGGCAGGAAGGTATTTGTATATGCCCAAGATTTTACCTCTATAGGCGGTTCACTTGGTGAGATGCATGCAAAGAAGATATGTAAGGTTTTAGATTTGGCTATGAAATATGGCTGCCCTGTAATTGGCATTAACGACTCTGGCGGTGCAAGAATTCAAGAAGGGGTAGATGCACTGGCCGGTTATGGCGAGATATTTTTCAGAAATACTATGGCCTCTGGTGTAATTCCACAAATTGCAGCTATAATGGGTCCTTGTGCAGGTGGAGCTGTATATTCTCCTGCGATTATGGACTTTATTTTTATGGTTGACAAGACAAGCCAAATGTTTGTCACAGGACCTCAGGTAATAAAAGCAGTGACAGGCGAAGAGATATCCTTTGAAGAGCTTGGAGGTGCTTTTACTCACAATTCAAAAAGTGGTGTTGCTCATTTTATAGCAGAAGATGAGTACACCCTACTTGATATGATTAAATATCTTTTATCATTTTTACCCTCAAACAATATGGACGACCCGCCATATGTGATGTCTTCAGATTCAGAAAAAAGAGTAATACCAGAGCTGGAAAATCTCATTCCAGATGAGCCAAACAAGGCGTATGACGTAAAAGACATCATATACAAAGTTGTTGACAATGAAGAGTTTTTAGAAGTACAGCCATACTTTGCTCAAAATGCAGTTGTAGGTTTTGGTAGGATAGGTGGTTTTAGTGTTGGAATTGTTGCAAACCAACCAAAGATAAATGCAGGTGTTTTAGACTATGACTCATCAGACAAGATAGCAAGGTTTGTGAGATTCTGTGACGCTTTTAACATTCCAATTGTGACATTTACAGATGTTCCAGGTTTTTTGCCAGGTGTCAACCAAGAGCACAATGGGATAATTCGTCATGGTGCAAAGGTTTTGTATGCTTACTCAGAAGCAACAGTTCCCAAAATTAATGTTATTTTGCGAAAGGCATATGGCGGGGCATATATAGCAATGAGCAGCAAACATATCGGAGCAGATTTTGTCTTTGCTTGGCCAACGGCAGAAATAGCTGTAATGGGTCCGGATGGTGCGGCAAATATAATCTTCAGAAAAGAGATTCAAGCAGCTTCAAATCCTGAAGAGGAAAGACGAAGACGAATTTTAGAGTACACCCAGAAATTTGCAAACCCTTACATTGCTGCTGCAAGGGGATATGTTGACGATGTTATTGAACCTAAGTTTACGCGAAATAAGATTATTGAAGCTTTAAATATATCAGCAACAAAAAGAGAGTCAAGACCACCTAAAAAACATGGCAATATTCCACTTTAAAGCGACTATTTAGAGTAACAAAAAAGGAGGGTGTTTGTATATGTCTATTTCTCGAAGTAACACAGCTACTGTAACAAAAGAAGAGCTTGCATGCATCTGTGCATGCCTTGCAATGATTTTAGAGGACAACAACTTCAGAATTACCAATGTAACAAAGAAGGAAAACAAATGGAGTAAGATATCAAGACAGATGATGCTCGAACAAAGTCAAATGTTGTCTAAATGGAGGTAAAAGTGCATATGAGAAAATTTAAGGTTAGGATAAACGACCAAGAATTTTTAGTTGAAGTAGAAGAAGTCACACATTCTCAAAAAAATAACTTAAACTTTACAAGACCTAAGTTTCAGTTTGAAAGGCCGACTGAAGCCTCAAAAAAAGAACATACTCAAGAAAATGCCTCTATTTTATCCTCAAACAAAAATGTTGTGCATGCCCAGCTTCCTGGTACAATTGTAAAAATTCTTAAAAGTGAAGGTGAAATGGTGTCTCTCAAAGACCCTGTTTTAGTCCTTGAAGCTATGAAGATGGAAAATGAAATATTCCCAACAACAGAAGGTAAGATAAAAAAGATACATGTCAAAGAGGGGCAAAAGGTTTCAAAGGGTGATTTGTTATTTGAAATTGAGTAACTATCTCCTACGGAGGTTTATTGTTATGGGAATTAAAATAACAGAGACAATTTTAAGGGATGCTCACCAGTCACTTATTGCAACCAGGATGACAACAGACCAGATGTTGGAGATTGCCCCTGTACTTGATGAGATTGGATATTACTCAATTGAGTGCTGGGGCGGTGCTACATTTGATGCATGTTTAAGATTTTTCAATGAGGACCCTTGGGAAAGGTTAAAAAGATTAAAACTGGCATTTAAAAAGACAAAAATGCAGATGCTTCTAAGAGGCCAGAACCTTGTGGGATATAGGCACTACCCTGATGATGTTGTAGTTGAATTTGTTAAAAAAGCTATATCTTATGGGATTGACATTATTAGAATATTTGATGCCCTTAACGACCTTAGAAACATTGAAGTGGCTTTAAAAGCAACAAAAAGTGAAGGTGCCCATGCTCAGGTTGCAATTTCATACACTATATCACCCTATCATACAATTGAAAATTATGTAAAGCTTGCAAAGAATATTGAGGAGTTAGGTGCAGATTCCCTGTGTATAAAGGATATGGCAGGACTGCTTTCGCCATTTGATGCATATAATCTTGTAAAGGCATTAAAAGAGGATATTGATATCCCAGTACACCTTCATACACACTACACAACCGGTTTTGGCTCAATGACATATCTAAAAGCAATAGAAGCAGGGGTTGATGGTATAGACACAGCACTTTCTCCCCTTGCCTTAGGTACGTCTCAGCCACCTACTGAGACAATTGTATATGCTCTTAGAGGAACAAATTTTGACCCTGAACTTAACTTGGATAGAATAAATCAGGCAAGTGAATATTTTAAAACTCTCAGAGAAGAGTATTTGAAAAAGGGACTTCTTGACCCGAAAGTATTAAGTGTTGATATAAATGCCCTGCATTACCAAATTCCTGGTGGAATGCTTTCTAACCTTATATCTCAGCTAAAAGAACAAGGTCAAGAAGACAAGCTTGACGAGGTCTTAAAAGAGGTGCCACGGGTCAGAGAAGATTTTGGGTTCCCTCCTCTTGTCACGCCAACAAGTCAGATTGTTGGAACTCAAGCTGTCTTGAATGTTATAGCTGGTGAGAGGTATAAGCTTGTGACAAAGGAGACAAAAGCATATTTCAAGGGTGAGTATGGGCGGCCGCCTGCTAAGGTAAACGAAGAGGTTAAGAAGAAGATTTTGGGAGATGACAAGGAAATTGAAACAAGGCCGGCAGATTTGCTCCCGCCTGAACTTGAGAATACCAGAGAGAAGATAAAAGAGTATATTGAAAATGACACAGATGTTCTCACATATTGTTTATTCCCACAGCTTGCTGAAAACTATTTTAAGTTAAGAGCTGCAAAGAAATACAAAATTGATTTTGGACTTGTGCAAGAAAACAAAGTTTATCCAATATAGAGGAAAGCACAAACTTTTTAAGTGCTTTCCTCTTCTTTTTTAAAATTCTCTTATAACCACAGTGGCATTATGATATAATTATTAACAAAGACAAAAACAAATAAGAAAGAAGGGCTAAAATAACTAATGGAAAATGAAAAACTTGAACTAATATCATCAATGGAGTTTGAAGAAGATGCACCACTTTATAAGATAATAGATTTTATGAACAAGAGCCTCAAAGAAAAGAATATTATTATAGGTCTATCAAAAAATCACAATAAAATTGTCATCAGTATTTACCAAACGTAAGGAGAAATGCCAAGATGAGCCAAGATTTAGAATCGAGGATTATTAAGCTTATGCCAGAGTTTAGCAAAGGGCAGAAAAAAATTGCTCAGTTTATTTTAGAACATGGTGAAAAAGCCGCTTATATGACAGCACTTGCCCTTGGTAACTCTGTAGGTGTAAGTGAATCAACTGTTGTCAGATTTGCTGAAAGATTAGGATTTGATGGATATCCAGAGTTTCAACGTGCCTTGCAAGAACTTATGAAGAGCAAACTGACATCTGTGCAAAGGATAGAACTTTCTGCAAGCAGGATAAATGAGAACGAGGTTTTAAAAAGTGTTCTTCTTTCTGATATGGACAAAATTAAACAAACATTAGAGCAGATTGACGAGCAGACCTTTAACATGGTTGTTGATGAGATTGTCAATGCAAAGAGAATATACATCATTGGAATTAGAAGTTCAGCTGCGCTTGCTGACTTTTTAGGATTCTATTTGAATATGATTTTGGACAATGTGAAGGTAATAACAACAAGCGGTATAAGTGATATATTTGAACAGGTCTTCAGAATTACAAATGAAGATTTGATAATAGGCATCAGTTTTCCAAGGTATTCCAAGCGTACTTTAAAGGTGTTACAGTATGCTAAAAGACAAGGTGCAAGAATAGTTTCACTTACTGACAGTAGAATTTCTCCACTTTGCAAATATAGCGATTACGTTTTGATATGCAGAAGTGATATGGTTTCATTTGCTGACTCCCTGGTTGCACCTTTGAGTGTAATCAATGCATTAATTGTGGCAACAGGGCTTAGGAAAAAAGATGAAGTTGCAAAGACGCTTGAAAAATTAGAAGAGATTTGGGATGAATTTCAAGTTTACGAAAAGGAAAATAGGTGATGTAGTTTGAAAAGGTTCTATCTTGTTAGACATGGTGAGACAGATTGGAACAAGTACAATATGGTCCAAGGTTCTATTGATACAGATTTAAATCAAACAGGGGTTGAGCAGGCAAGAAAAGTTGCTGAACGCCTGAAGAACGAAAAGATTGACATTATTTTTTCAAGCACACTAAAAAGAGCGTATATGACAGCAAATCAAATTAAAAGCTTTCATCCTGATATACCATTAAAACTTACAGACAAACTGAACGAGATAAACTTTGGCGAGTGGGAAGGTTTAAGTTTTGAAGATCTTGAAGAAAGGTATTCTGAGCAGTATAAATTGTGGAAAGATGCCCCTGACAAAGCTACTTTTCCTGGTGAAGGTAGCTTATATAATGTAATGGAAAGAGTGAAGAGCTTTTTTGAAGATGTTTTAGATAAACCTTATAAAAGTGTTGTCGTAGTTACACATGGAGGAATAATAAAACTTTCTATTATTTACCTTTTAGAACTGCCATTAGATTTTTATAAAAAATGCTGGTTTGGTAATGCAAGCTTGAGCATTGTAGATATAAAAGAAAACAGACGAATGCTTAGTCTTTTAAATGATATATCTCATTTGCAAACTATCCATAAACGTCCAATAATATAATTTTTTAAAAGTGAGGAACAGAGTATGGATAAAAAAGAATTTGGTAGCAAAGATGTTTCAAGGGCAGCTATCTTGATAGCCTTGAGCCAAAGCAGACAAGAAGAAAAGAAGATTCAAGATGACTTTGGCAAGATTGGAATTAGATGTGCAGCAGTTGACTTTGGTGGAGAGTTTATCACATCGGTGATGAAAATAATTGAAAGGGCGGTTGTTGCAGCTAAAAGAGAAGGGGTAATAGCTGAGGTGCATCAGGAGGAAGGAGCGGTAGCTGGTGCAACAAGGGAGGCAATCTCTCAGATTATGCAAAAGGCAATAGGATTAAATGTGGGAGGAAAGATTGGTATTGCAAGGTACAACGAACATGTTGCAGTTGCAATCTTTTTTGGAATAGGGCTTTTGCATCTCAATGAGGTGGCAATTGGACTTGGCCACAGGGTTATATAAAAAGCTCTTGTAGGGGGAAAGAAAATTGGTTTTTGCAATTAGAGGAGCAACCACAGTAGAGACAGATTCAAAAGAGGATATAATTCAATCAACACAAGAACTTTTAAATGCAATTATTGAAAAAAATGAGCTTAAGAAAGAAGATATTGTTTTTATTTTGTTTACAATGACAAAGGATTTAAAATCAACATTTCCTGCTTATGCAGCAAGGCTAATGGGTTTTACAGATGTGCCTTTAATATGTGCTCAAGAGCTTGATATAGAAGGTGCGCTTGAAAAGTGTATAAGGGTACTTGTACTTATCCAAAAAGATTCAGTTTTCAAACCAAAACATGTTTATTTAAAAAACGCAAAGTCTTTGAGGGAAGATTTGAATTGACAGAGGGGGAAATAGATGAAGAAAATCAACATAGCCATTGACGGCCCTGCTGGAGCTGGGAAGAGCACCATTTCAAAGCTTTTGGCTAAAAGACTGGGGTATATTCATATCGACACTGGTGCAATGTACAGAGCATTAGGATTGAAAGTTTTAAATAGCAACATAAAATCAAATGAGGTAGAGAAAATACTTGAAGTTTTAAACAACACAGATATCCAAGTTAAGCTTGTTGATGGGAATCAACTTGTGTTTTTAGATGGAGAAGATGTTACAGATAAAATCAGACAGCCAAGTGTTTCGATGTATGCCTCTGATGTATCTAAAATAAAAGAGGTAAGAGAAAGGCTTGTCAAAATTCAACAGAATTTGGCCAAGCAAAAGGGTGTGATAATGGACGGGAGAGACATAGGCACACATGTTTTGCCTGATGCTGAGCTAAAGATATTCTTGACAGCAACAGCTGAGGAAAGAGCAAAGAGAAGATTTTTAGAGTTAAAGGAAAAGGGATATGAAGTTAATTATTATGAACTTCTTAATGAGATAAAGCAAAGAGACCTTAATGATATGACACGAGAGTTTGCACCGCTTAGGGTTGCAGAAGATGCTATTGTAATTGACTCTACCAATCTGACAATTGAAGAGGTTTTACAAAAGGTTTTAGAGTTATTTTATAAGGTGATAGGAAATGAAGTATAATTTTCTTGTCAATATTATTCGAAAGGTAGCATATGGTATTTTAAAATGTATTTTCTTGATAAGGGTTGAAGGTAGAGAAAATATACCAAATGCTCCATATATTATCTGTGCAAACCACAGAAGTTACCTTGACCCAGTGTTAATCATCCTTATATTTGATGAGCGTGTTTACTTTATGGCAAAAAGCGAACTTTTTAAAATATGGTGGCTCTCACCCATTATAAGAGCATTTGGGGCTTTTCCTGTCAAAAGAGGAAAGAGCGATATTGGTGCAATTAAAAAGGCAATAGAGGTTATAAAGAGCAATAACATCTTGGGAATATTTCCTGAAGGTAAGAGAAATAGAACAAATGAGATAGTTTTAAAAGGGGAAAAGGGAGTTGCCGCAGTCGTAAAAGCAACTGGAGCTAAAGTGTTACCAGTTGCAATTTGTGGCAAGGTAAGACTTTTTGGTAAGATAACAGTTAGAATTGGCAAACCTCTTGAGTTTAAAAATAAAGATGAGGACAATCAGAAGATAGTTGATACGATTATGCAAAATATCAAAGAGCTTATTTTAAAAACAAACAATGAGAAAAAGGAGAAGTAGGTCAAGATGATTATTAAAGTAGCAAAAAGTGCAGGTTTTTGTTTTGGTGTTGAAAGGGCAGTAAATGGGGTTATTGCTTGGGCTAAAGCAAACAAGGACAAATGTGTAAAGGTTTATGGAATGCTTATACATAATAGTTATGTTATTGAAAAACTTAAAGAATTGAATATCAAAGTGATTGAAGATATGAATGAAATTGAAAAAGGTGACATTATATTTATTCGTTCACATGGTGTTTCGATGGATGAGTTTTCTGAGATTGAAAAAAGAGCAGCTAAGGTCTATGATTTTACATGTCCATATGTGAAAAAGATTCATGAAATTGTAAAGGAAAACTCTGAAAATGGTTTTGATGTGATAGTTGTTGGCGATATAAACCATCCAGAAGTCAAGGGCATAATAGGTCATGTAGAAAAAGGCAAAAAGTGCATAGTTATAGATAGTTTAGAAAAGGCCAAGGATGCCATAAACCAAGTAACTAAAAATGCTATTGTTGTGTGCCAGACAACCTTTGACAATGCAAAATGGCAGGAGATAAAAGAGTATATTGAAAACAATACAGACTATAAAGTTTTTGACACAGTTTGCAAAGCGACCATAAACAGGCAAGAAGAGGCAAAAGCTCTTGCGCGCGAAGTTGACATGATGCTTGTTATAGGTGATAAAAAAAGCTCTAATACTAATAAGTTGTATCAGGCTATTAAAGACATTAAACCAACATTTTTTGTAGAGAAATCTCAAGATTTGGAGGATATTGACTTTAGCAAGGTAAAAAAGATTGGAATAACAGCTGGAGCCTCTACCTCACAAGAGCAGATAAATGAAATAGTAGAGATACTTGAAAGAAGATTTAATCAAATAGATAGTCAAGACTTTGCAAAGCTTCTTGAAAAAAGTTTTGCAGACATAAAAAGAGGCGAAATAGTAAAGGGAAAGATAATAAAGGTCGAACAAGACTATCTGCTTGTTGATATTGGATATAAGGCTGAAGGAATAATCTACAAAAGTGAAATTTTCAAAAATGCCAATGTAAACCTAAAAGACATATTTAAAGAGAATGAAGAAATTGAAGCGGTTGTCATTAAAGAATCCGATGAAGAAGGAAATGTTGTATTGTCAAAACTCAAAGCTGACAGTATTCACGGATTCGAAGAACTTGTGTCAAAGTTTGAGAGCAAAACACCAATTAAGATTGTTGTAAAGCAGATTAGAGAAAAGAGTATTGTAGGTGAGTTTAGAGGAATTAATGTATTTGTTCCAATATCCCAGTGGGCAGAAGATGTTTCATCTTCTATCATAGGCAAGGTCTTTGAGGTTGAGATTGTTGACATTGATACTGCCAAAAGAATAGCTTTTGGTAGTAGAAGGGCTTTGCTTAGACAAGTTCAAGAACAAAAACTTATAGAGGCTTTAGAAAACCTTGATTTCAACAAAGATTATGATGGGGTAATAGTTGAAATAAGAGAAAAGGGAATTGTTGTTAATTTTGAAGGTCTGCGTGGTTTTGTACCAGCAGGCGAGATTAGTTATTCTAAGAAAGCAGAAGATGTTAAGAAACTATTTAAGATAGGAGAACAGGTCAAGGTAAGAGTAATTGATATAGACAAGCAAAAGAAGCATATTTACTTGAGTATAAAAAAGACCCAAGAAGATGAGTGGATGAAAAAAGTAAAAGGCTTGTATTTAGGCATGCTTGTGAATGTTGAAGTAATAAAGGTACTTCCGTTTGGACTTATTGTTTGGATTTTAGACTGCGAACTGGACGGTTTTGTGCATATTTCTAATATTCCGCTTGGTTATAACCAAAGGCTGCACAATTTATACAAAGTTGGAGATAAAACAAAAGCAAAAATAATTGAAATTGATGAGCAAAGGCGAAGGATAGGTCTTTCTCTTAAGGATTTATATGAAGAAGAGGAGAAAATTGCTGATCACAAAGAAGATTTTGTTATAACTATTGCTGATATTGTGAATAATATAAAGTTAGACAGCTAAGAGGATAATTTTATAAAATAAAAATGCAAATCTCTTTTAAAAGATTAAAGGGCAGGACAGCAGTTTTAGTAGATGGAAAATCTTTAGGAAATATTTGTAATATGTTTTTTTTAGATGATAGAATTTTTGGTTTTCAGATACAGAAAAATATGATGCTTGGGATATCATTCAATATTTATATTCTGACAGAAGATATTGAATCGATAAATAATGACCTTTTAATTGTCTCAAGAACTGTTTCGCATATTGACCAATCTTATTTGTTCAAAGCGGATGAGATACTTTCAAGAGAGGTTATTGATGAGAGTGGCAATCTGGTTGGAATAGTAGATGACATAATGTTTGATTCTAAAAGTTTCAGGTTAATTGGTTATGAGGTTGTGGAGAGTATTTGGAGTTTTATTAAAAATAGAAAAATAATATTGAGTCCAGAGGAGATAATATTAAGAGAAAACAAAATATTAAGCTGAGGTGTTAATCTTTGAGACTAATTTCTGCCAAGCATGTTCTCACGGGTAGTATCATCGGCGCCTTGATTGGAATGGCTCTGAGTAAGTCTTCTTCAAAGAAGATGAAAAATATACTTGTCAAGAAAATGGTTGCAAGAAAATTGACTTCAATGATTAACAAGCTTTTGGGATAGGGAAGGGCTCTTCCTTCCTTTTTTATATACCTTTTTAATAAACGACAATATTTTTTTTGAGGTGTTGTAATTGATAATAAACAAGTTTTTAAAAAAGTATTTTTGGGACATTATACTTTTGATTTTCATTGTGTTTATCATATACTTTTTTGTTAATATCAAAACTTTCTGGCCTGTTTTGCTTCCATTTATAATTGCCCTTTTTTTGTCATATTTACTTAAACCGGTTGTTGACTTTTTAGAGCTCAAAATAAAGTCACGTGATATTTCAATTTTGCTTTCATTTATTTTTGCTTTTAGCATAGCGATTTTGATATTTGTGTATTTCATCCCATTATTTATCACAGAGATGAAACAGCTCACCCAAAACATTCCTGAGTATATAAATGTATTTAACAGATGGTTCAAAGATGTAGATTCAAAACTTTCTAATAAACTAAATATTGACTTGCAAGAAATTTTAAGGTCAAATTCAATAAACTTTGAAGCCATATCAAGACAGGTGCTAACTACTTTTTTAAACATTCTTAAAAGTCTTTATTCAAATATTCTGTACTATCTTTTAATACCAATTATTTCATTTTATATCTTGAAAGACTGGTCAAAGATTGTAAAATGGATTAAATGGGTATTGCCAAAAAAATATAGAAAAGAAGGCATTTCTATTTTCAACGATATCAATAAAGTATTGCATCAGTATATAAGAGCTCAGCTTTTGGATGCCATAATAATCGGAATTTTGAGTTTTTTGGGATTTTCAATCTTATCTGTAAGATATGCTGCTTTGCTGGGTATAATTACTGGTATTGGCAATCTTATACCTTATTTTGGACCGATATTTAGCAGTATACCTGCAGTTGTAATTGCACTTTCTGACTCTTACATAAAGGCCATACTGGTAGTTGTATTTTTAATAGTACTTCAACAAATAGACAGTTTTTTAATCTCACCAAGGATAATTGGTTCAAGATTGGGTCTGCATCCCTTGACTATTATAATTGTGCTTATAATATCGAATAAACTATTTGGTTTTATTTCTATGTTCTTTGCCATACCATTAGCTGCAGTGATAAAGATAATTTTTATAAATATACTCAGAAGAGTAAATCCAGAAGATAAGAAATAAATTTTGTTGACTTTGCTTTTTGGCTTTAATAAAATTTTGATTGTATTGAAAAAATATAAAATTCAAAGCGACTTTCAAAATTCTAAATAGAAAGGCTGATTGAACATGTACATGAGCACAGATGAGATAAGAGAAAAATTTCTGCAATTTTTCGAGTCAAAAGGACATTTGAGACTGCCAAGCTTTTCGTTAATTCCAAAAAACGACAAAAGCCTTCTTTTAATAAATGCTGGGATGGCACCACTCAAACCTTATTTTTTGGGCATTGAAGAACCACCAAGAAGAAGAATAACTACATGCCAGAAATGTATAAGAACACCTGATATTGACAGGGTCGGCAAAACAGCAAGACATGCTACATTCTTCGAGATGCTTGGAAACTTTTCATTTGGAGACTATTTCAAGAAAGAAGCAATTACCTGGGCTTGGGAGTTTGTAACAGAGGTTTTAAAGCTCCCAAAAGAGAGGCTTTGGGTGACAATATACGAAGAAGACGATGAAGCTTTCGAAATTTGGCACAAAGAGGTTGGCCTTGAAGAGGACAGAATTAAAAGAATGGGCAAAGAAGATAATTTCTGGGAGATAGGGACAGGTCCATGTGGTCCTTGTTCAGAGATATATTTTGACAGGGGCGAGGACAAGGGCTGTGGCAAGGACACATGTGGAATTGGATGCGATTGTGACAGGTATGTTGAGTTTTGGAATCTAGTATTTACCCAGTTTGACAAGGATGAAAATGGTGTCTATCACAAGCTCAAGAATCCTAACATAGACACTGGGATGGGGCTTGAGAGAATTGCTGCAATTATGCAAGGTGTAGATTCACTATTTGACATTGATATAGTAAAGGCTATTCGTGACAAGATATGTGAAATAACTGGTTGTGAGTATGGTAAAGATAGTGAAAAAGATGTATCAATCCGCGTAATTACAGATCATATTAGAGGCACTGTTTTCATGATTGGCGACGGTATTTTACCCTCTAATGAAGGAAGAGGCTATGTTTTAAGAAGACTTATCAGAAGGGCAGCACGACATGGAAGAATGCTTGGCAAGAAAGAGGCGTTTTTACATTCAATTGTTGATACTGTGATAGAGTCGTATAAAAATCCATATCCTGAACTGATTCAAAAGGGCGAGTACATCAAAAAGGTACTCTATAATGAAGAAAGTAGGTTCAACCAGACAATTGATATTGGGCTTGAGCTTCTTGAAAATGAGATTGATAGACTCAAAGCAAGCAAAGAAAATGTGTTAAAAGGTGAGATTGCTTTTAAATTATATGACACATACGGCTTCCCACTTGACCTGACAAAAGAGATAGCTGCTGAGAAAGGAATAATTGTTGATCAAGAGGGCTTTGACAAGCTCATGAAAGAGCAAAAAGAAAGAGCACGCATGGCACAAAAAGAGCTTGAAAATATTGGTTGGAAGGATATCAATATAACAATTGAAGATGAAATTGAAACAGTCTTTGTTGGATATGACACCTTAGAGACACAGAGCAGGATATTAAAGATTTTCTCAAATGATGATGAGGTTTCATATGTAAAAGAAGGAGATATCTGTTACATTATTTTAGATAAAACTCCATTTTACGCAGAAAGTGGTGGACAGGTAGCAGACAAAGGTGTGTTAGAAACCGAAGGTGGGGTGGCAGAGGTTTTAGATGTTAAAAAAGGACCAAAAGGAACAATCCTTCATAAGGCAAAGGTAGTAAAAGGCGAAATTGCAGTTGACAACAATGTCTTTGCAAAGGTCGACAAGAATTTGAGACTTGCTACAATGAAGAATCATACAGCAACCCATCTTTTACACAGCAGCTTGAGAAAGATACTTGGCGAGCATGCAACGCAAAGTGGTTCACTTGTTGAGCCAGAAAGACTCAGATTTGATTTTGCACACTATGAACCATTGAGTGATGAGCAGATAATTGAAATTGAGAAGATGGTAAATGACATTATCCAGCAAGCCATTCCTGTTGAAAAGATTCAGACTGACTTAGATTCAGCAATAAAGATGGGGGCAACTGCACTATTTGAAGAGAAGTATTCTAATATAGTCAGGGTTATAAAAATAGGCGATTTTAGTATGGAGCTGTGTGGAGGCACTCACGTTGACAATACAGGACAAATAGGAATGTTTAAGATAATTTCAGAGTCAAGTGTTGCTGCAGGTGTTAGAAGAATTGAGGCTATAACAGGTAATAAAGTGTATGAGTTTATGCTAAATAACCAAAAAGTGCTAAAAGATATAAGAAATAAACTCAAAGCAAATAGCGATAGTGAGATTATTGCAAAAATCGGCCAGCTTGAGGAAAAGATAAATACTCTTGAAAAAGAGTTAGAAAAGCACAAACTTTTGCTTGTGGACAATGAGCTATCATTACTCTACAATGAAGGTTTGCAAATTGGCGAGTTTAGACTGATTATCAACAAGAAAGAGACACAGGATACAGATTATATAAGGCTTTTGACCGACAGAATTCGAGAAAGGGATTCAAAGGCAATAGTTTTGAACTTGATAAAACAAGATAAAAAGGCCATTGTGCTGATGGCATGTTCAAAAGAGGCAGTGAAAAAGGGTATAGACTGCGGCAAAATAGTAAGAGATGTTTGTGAGGTGCTTGGTGGCAAAGGTGGAGGAAGACCTGATTTTGCTCAGGGCGGTGGCAACAAAATCGAGAATTTAGATTTGGCAGCTCAAAGAGCAATTGAGCTAATCAAAAGCTCTATTGAGGGAGGAAGATAAGATGGGTGAGTGTATCTTTTGTAAGATTGTAAACAGACAAATACCATCTGAAATAGTTTATGAAGATGAACACGTTTGTGCTTTCAAGGACATCAACCCGACTGCTCCTGTTCATATTTTGGTTGTACCAAAACAGCACATTGAAAGCTTGAATCATGTTGACGATAGCCACAAAGAACTAATAGGTCATGTGTTTGTTGTTGCAAAAGAACTATCTGACAAATTTGGGGTAAAAGAAAAAGGTTTTAGAGTTGTTGTCAATTGTGGTGAAGATGGCGGTCAGACAGTTAATCATTTACATTTTCACCTACTTGGTGGACGAAAATTTTCATGGCCAGCAGGTTAATTTATAAATTTTTTAGTTTTAAGGAGTTAAATTACACAAATGATTGTAGGAGTATTTGTCAATTTTCAAAAAGAACTCAGTAGGGAGATTTTAGATAAGATTATAAGTATTTTTAAAAATGAGAAAATTGATTGGGTACTTGTGAATGAGAAAAACAAAGATAGTATAAAAGCTAATTTTTTGATAACAATTGGCGGTGACGGTACGTTACTTAATGTTGTTGAAAAGGCTGCAAAAGAGAATCTTCCTGTGCTTGGAGTCAATTGTGGACGTGTTGGGTATCTGACAGAAGAGGTGGCCGACGACATCCATTTTGCCATTAAAAAGATAATTGACAATGATTACTTTATTGAAGAGAGGCACCTTGTTGAAGCCCATTTTAAAGACAAAATATTCTACGCACTAAATGATATTTGCTTAGCCAGGAGCACATTTAATATTGTAGATTTGAGTCTATATATAGATGAGGTATTCGCACAGGAATACAGAAGCGATGGGATTATTATATCAACTGCAACAGGTTCTACTGCATACTCTCTTTCGGCAGGAGGTCCAATAGTTGAACCACAGTTAGGGGTGATGGTTGTCACCCCTATTTGTCCCCATTCATTAAGCTCAAGAAGTTTAGTTTTAGGTGATGACCGGGTTGTAAAGATAAAAAGCGAGTCTGATGAGGTTTTAGTTGTAAGCGATGGAAGAGTTGTAGATAGACTCAAGAAAAGTGAGTATTTGGAATGTAGAATTTCATCAAAAAAGCTAAAACTTGTGAGATTTAAGAAGAAGAATTTTTATGAGGTGCTAAGAGAGAAGATTAAGGAGTAAAAAAGAGGGGTGTAGGTTTGTAAGATGAAGTCTGAAAGACAACAAAAGATTTTAGAGATAATTCAAAGTGAAGATATAGAAACTCAAGAAGAGCTTGTTGAACGGTTGAGAGAATTAGGGTATGATGTCACTCAAGCTACAGTTTCGAGAGATATAAAGGAGCTGAGGCTTACAAAGGTATTGACAGAGACTGGTAAATACAAATATGCGGTGCTCTCAGGTCCTGAGGCAAACATTACTGAAAAGCTAATAAAGGTTTTTTCTGAGTCGATTATAAAATATGACACAGCTGACAACCTTGTTATAATAAAGACAATAACAGGGGCTGCTCAGGGAGCAGCCGCTGCAATTGATTCCCTTAACTGGCCAGAGGTGATTGGAACTATAGCAGGCGACGATACAATCTTTATTGCAACAAAGGGAAATGCAGCAGCTGAGAAGATTGTTGAGAGAATTAAAGCTATTTTGAGTTAAGGTGATTGATTATCATGTTAAAAAGATTACTTATCGAAAACATTGCTATAATTGAAAAGCTTGAGATAGAGTTTGATAAAGGCTTGAGCATACTAACAGGTGAAACAGGAGCTGGTAAATCGATAATAATTGACTCTCTTTCTTTGCTCTTGGGAACAAAGGCAAGAAAGGAGATTATTCGTACAAATTGTACAAGGGCTTTAGTTTCGGCAGTCTTTGATATAGAGAAAGAAAGCACTCTTGAGCTTTTAAATTCAATGGGTGTTATACCTGAAGATGGTCAGCTTATTGTTTCGCGTGAGATATATTCAAACGGCAAAAACATATGCAAGGTCAACAACCAATTCGTTACATTGTCAAATTTGAGAGAAATAACAAAGCATATTTTCGAGATTCACGGGCAAAACGAAACTCATCTTTTAAACGACAAAAAAATCCAGCTTATGTATTTAGACAGGTTTTGTGGAAAGAATATTGAAGAGCTCAAAAATCAATATAGACAGCTTTTTTATGAGTACCAAGAAAAAAGTAAGGTATTAAAAGAGCTGATTGACCAAGAGAGAGAGAAAGATAGAAACTTAGATATTCTCAATTATCAAATTAATGAGATCGAGAGTGTTTCTCCGCGTCTTGGAGAGGATATTGAACTTGAGAGAAGGAAGGATATTGTACAGAATATTTCAAAATTAAAGTATAATACAGAAAGAATGTTACATATCTTTAACAAAAACCTCATAGAATCATTGGAAGTTTGTATCAAACTTGCAAGTGAGAACTCAAAGTTTGATGATAGTTTTAAGGGTATAATTGAAAGATTAAGCAACATCTATTATGAAGTTGAGGATATGACGTTTACTATATCAAAGAAATCTGATTCCTACATAGTAGATGAACATGAGTTAGAGGCAATAGTTGACAGACTTGATAAGATAAATAGATTAAAGAAAAAGTATGGTGGGAGCCTTGAACAGGTTTTAAACTTCAGGCAAGAACTTATAAGGCAAAAAATGGTAATTGAAAAAAATAGTGAAATTATAGAAGAGTTAAAAAACGAGATATCAAAGATAGAGGAAAAACTTTATGTGCTTGCAAATGATATTTCAAAATTAAGAAAAGAAGCTGCAAAAGAGTTTGAAAAAAGTGTTTTAGAGCTGTTAGATCAATTAGAGATGAAAAATGTGGAGTTCAAAGTTGCATTTTCAGAGAGGGATTTGTACGACGAAGGGATGGACGAGATAGAGTTTTTAATTTCAACAAATCTTGGACAAGAACTAAAAAGTCTTAGTAGTATTGCTTCTGGTGGAGAGCTTTCCAGAATAATGCTTGCCGTCAAATCCATTATGGCTGAAAAGGATGATATTTTGCTTATAATATTTGACGAGATAGACAGCGGTCTAAGCGGCATTGCGGCAAGCAAGCTTGCAAGGCTTTTAAAAGACCTTTCTAAAAAGCATCAAGTCATTTGTATTACTCATTTGCCTCAGGTTGCAGCCGCTGCCAATACTCATTTTTATGTATATAAAGAAATTAAAAACGGGTCTACAATTTCAAGTATAAAGAGATTAAATGAAGATGAGTCACTTAGAGAAATTGCGCGTATGTTTTCGGGGGAGAATATTACAGAAAGTTCAATCCTGCATGCAAAACAGTTAAAAGCTCAGTTTGTATAAAAGAGAATTATTCAGAATATATTCAAAAAAGAGTGGGGAGGATATTTTAATAGAATTTTGATTTAGACGGTGTTACAGTTGAAAAAAGTAGTTTTTTCAATTTTTCTTTTTTATCTGATTGCAACTGCTTTATTTTTTGTATATTTAAATATTACTCCTGATTATCTAACATGTTACAAGTCAGATAAATGTATATCTATAAAAACCCCTGTCTTTGTAGACGTAAGTTCTGTAAATAATAAGGTTTTAAAGACAACCAAAAACAATTTACTTTTTAGAACAAGCACCTTTTACCTCAATAATAATTCAAACTCTCTTATCTGTGAGCTGAGAATAGGTTTCATTCCTTTAAAAGTGCTAAAGATATCCATAATTGAACAGAAAAATTTGATTGTAATGGGAAAATTTGTTGGTATTAAGTTAGTGACAAATGGAATTTTAGTGATAGGATATTCCTATATATATTCAGAAAATTCGAAACCCAAAATTCCAGCAAAGGAAGCAGGGGTTCAGATTGGCGACCAGATAATAAGCGCAAATGGTCAAAAACTAAAAGATTGTGACCAGCTGTTCAAAATAATAAATTCATCCCAGGGAAAAACAGTAACACTTTTAGTTAAAAGAGGTGAGTATTATAAAGAAGTTAAAATCAGACCCATACTCAGTAGTGAGGGGGTCTATAAAATAGGCCTTTGGGTGAGAGATGGTACAAGCGGTATAGGAACACTTACATTTGTGGACAAGAAAAGAGGTACGTTTGGTGCGCTTGGACATGGGATTTCAGACATTGACACAAACATACTACTTGATTTGAAAGAAGGTCAAGTTTATAAAGCAGAGGTAATCGACATAAAAAAGAATGAATACCAGGAAATTGGTGAAGTCATCGGAAAGATTGATGAAAATGCAGTTGTTGGAAATATTCTGATTAACAGTCAGTTTGGGATATATGGAAAATTAATAGATAAAGATTTTTTAAGATATGGGGTTAACTATGAGGTTGCAAGAGTGCAAGATGTTCATGTTGGTGACGCGTATATTATAACAGAAATTTCAAATAGTATCCAAAAGTTTAAGGTAAAGGTAGAGAAGATTTTGCCACTTTATAGAAATTCGACAAAGGCCTTGTTGATTAAAGTTACTGACAAAAGACTCATAAAAATTACAGGTGGAATTGTGCAGGGTATGAGCGGTTCTCCAATTATCCAAGATAACAAGCTGGTAGGGGCTGTTACACATGTGTTTTTGAAAGAACCAGATAAAGGTTATGGTGTTTTTATTGAAAACATGATAAATATGACAAATAAAATAAGATAAATTTGTAGGTTATTGCTAAAAGGATGTTTCCATCAATTGTTGAATTTTTATGTATATAACACAATAAAATGAGGGAGATGTATGGAAAAACTGAGAGTTGTCATTGCTGATGACAATAGGCAATTCAACATGCTTCTTACTGATGTGTTCAATTCACAACCAGATTTTATAGTTGTGGGAAATTCTTATGATGGAATTGAAACATTAAAGGTTGTGGAGGAGTTAAAACCCGACCTTTTAATGCTTGACATTATAATGCCATATTTGGACGGGATTGGCGTAATCGAGAATTTATCTACCATGGAAACTAAGCCAAACATAATTGTAATCTCTGCAGTTGGACAAGAGAACATTTCTCAAAAGGCTGTTAACATGGGTGCTCTGTATTATTTCGTAAAGCCTTTTGACTTGAATGTTATGATAGAAAGAGTCAGACAGCTTGTGTTTAACCTTCCTGTTAAAAAAGAGTTACCAGAAGGAATTAGCAATCCGCCATCAACAAGGAATAGCATAAACCAGGTTGACTTAGAGAGCGAAGTATCAGAGATTTTAAAAGAGCTTGGTATTCCTGCACATGTAAGAGGTTATCAGTTTTTGAGAGATGCCATAATTGAGGCAACATTAGATGCTGACTTGATAAATGGTATTACAAAGGCATTGTATCCCTTGATTGCCGAAAAATACAATACAACTCCAACAAGAGTGGAAAGAGCTATTCGACATGCGATTGAAATTTCATCAACAAGGGGCAAAGTAGATATTCTTTACAAATATTTTGGATACTCAACATCCCAAGAAAAGGGAAAACCTACAAATGCTGAATTTATTGCATTGATAAGTGATAAATTGAGATTAAAGCTCAAAAAATCTTCAAAAATAAAGTAAAAGGAAGTTTTAAAAAAGACGTTTATACATACACTTATTAATAAGACCAAAAATTTTTGTGAAAAGATCTATGAAAAAAGGATTGATATATTCTGCATTGATACTATCAATAGGTTCAATTTTTGCTAAATTTGTAGGAACCTTTCTAAAAGTACCACTTATAAATATAGTTGGTGACTATGGGATAGGGTTGTATCAATTGCCTTATCCCATTTATACTACTATTTTGACATTTAGCATGACAGGTTTTTCGTTAGCAGTTGCAAAGCTTATTTCAACTTATAATCCAGAAAGAGATTATAAGGCTATTAATGCTACGTTTTATATGAGTTTGATTATAATAACAATCTTTTCATTTGCATTTTCTCTTTTGTATGTATTTGCTGGAAAGAGAATAATAGCAATTTTTAAATGGCCATCTGATGTGCTCTTTCCATATTTAGCTTTAGCACCTGCACTTTTTGTTGTTTCTGTGCAGTCAGCTTACAGAGGGTATTTTAATGGAATAAAAAAGATGTATATAACCTCGATATCCCAGATATTAGAATCAATAGGCCGTGTTGGTTTTGGTCTTGTGCTGTGTATTATTTTACTTGCGAGAGGCATTCCACTTTCGGTTGCAGGTGCACTTTTGGGTGCAAGCTTAGGAGCTTTGATTTCATTAGTTTTTCTTCGTGCAGCTTTTAAAAACCAGCAGATGCATCTTAATAAAAATTTGCAATTACTTTTTAGAGAAAATCTACCAATAGCAAAAAGGATTATTATTCTCACATTTTATTTTTCTCTTTCCTCATTTTTGATGTCTGCTATTTCAATAACTGATTCACTTTTTTTCCCGTATTTTATGAATATGAGGCATTATCCAAGTAGATTTACATCTGAGCTTTTTGGCATTTTCTCTGGAAAGGCAATGACGTTAGTTCATGTACCACTTACATTTAGTATTTCAATGGCAGTTAGTATTATCTCATATATGTCATCAGCCAAAACCTTATCTGAAAAAAAAGAGCTCATAGCTCAGGGCTTAGAATATGTACTTTTAATAAATGTACCTTGTGTAGCGGCATTTTTCTTTTTTCCAGATACTATAATTAACCTTGTATTTTTTAATAATCCAACAGGCGATGAGGTATTGAGACTATCGTCTTTACTCACGTTAGTAATATCACTGGTTCAGTTTTCAACCTCTGTCCTTCAAGGTTTGGGTAAGTTTTTAGTGCCTGTTAAAAGTATACTAATTGCTATTATGATAAAAATTGCGTGTATGTTTGTTTTTATTGTGATATACAATTTGAACATTGCAGGCTGCATCTTGGCTAATCTAATATGCTATACAATAATATTCTTAGTAAATTTTTTCGAGCTGAAAGGCCAAAACATAAATGCTTTTAATATAAACAAATTGCTTTACATTGTAATTTCAAGTGCTATAATGGTTATTACAGGCAGTTTAATAATTAGGCTACTTACCGAAAGTTCTAACATTGTGCAAGGAAGTGTGTTGGTAATTGGCTGTATAGCAGTCTACACAATCTTTCTTTTAATCTTCGGAGTTCTTAAATTTTCAAATCTCAAACAACTTATTACGAGGTGAGGCAAATTGAAGATAGGAATAATAGGCTGTGGCAATATGGCAAGTTCAATTGCATATTCAATAACAAAAACACAAAAGCATCAGATATTCTGCTATGACATTGATGAGCCAAAGGCAGAGAAGTTTAATGAGCTCTATGGTGCAACGAAACTGACGAGTGAAAATGAAGTTGTTTTAAACTGTGATATAATAATAATTGCAGTAAAGCCAAAAGACATATTCAATGTCTTAAGAAAAATAAAAGATGTTATTGGAGATAAGATTATTGTATCCATTGCAGCAGGAATTTCTGTTGAGAGAATAAAAGATGTAGTTGGTAACAAGAAGATTGTCAGAGTTATGCCAAATATAAATATAAATGTGGAAGAGGGCATTTTGGGTATTTGTTTTTCAGAAAGTGTTTTGCCGGATGAAAAAGATAAAGTTACAGAGCTTTTTAAGAGTATGGGAGCAGTGATAGTTGTTGATGAAAAATTCATGGATGCAATCACAGCACTCTTTGGAAGTGGTCCTGCATTTGTCGCACACTTTGTTGAAAGCTATATAGACGCAGCAGTAAAGCTTGGGTTTTCTAAGGAAGAAAGCTATAACCTTGTTCTAAAACTTTTCTATGGTACAATAGTTAACATGAAAAATAATATGTTAACTACTCACCAGATAAAAGATATGGTTACATCTCCAGGTGGTACCACGATTGAAGGACTTGTTGAATTTGAAAGAAGGGCTTTAAAGGGTGCCATTATTGATGGTATCATTAAAGCTTATGAGAGGTCTAAAAGTATTTTATAGGTGTGAGAAGAAAGATGAAAGAAGTTGTAATATACACAGACGGAGCCTGCAGCAAAAACCCCGGACCTGGTGGATGGTGTGCTATACTGATTTACAAAGGTATTAAAAAGGTTATAAAAGGTTTCGAGAAAAGTACCACCAATAATAGAATGGAGCTAAAAGCCATAATTGAAGGATTGAAGGCCCTCAAAGAACCTTGCAAAGTGACAGTTTATACCGACTCTGCGTATATTGTAAATGCTATCAATCAAAACTGGATTGAAAAGTGGCAGAAGAATAATTGGAGAACATCAGAAAAGGAAGAGGTAAAAAACATCGATTTGTGGCAAGAGCTGTTTGAGCTTCTTAAAAAACACAATGTAAAGTTCGAAAAAGTAAAAGGTCACAGCACAGATACACTAAATAACATGTGTGATGAGATTGCAAGAAGTATGATTAAAGAGATGAGATGATTTTGCAAAAAGGGGAAGTCAAAAAAGGTGTTTGAGATAAAAAAAGGGATTGTAAAAAGAGAATGTGAGCTTGCAAATGGTTATCAGGTGGTTGAGGTTGAATATGAAGACAAAGATGTCTTTCTTGCAATAAATTTCTTGGACATAAATAAAAAGGTTGTTATAGGGCAAGAGGTTTTAGTAAACATCACAGCAAGAAAGTTAAAACTTGGAAGTGGTGGATATGATTACATCCTGCCTACTGATTCGTTTTGTAATTTTTCGAAAGGGCACATTATGAAACTACGGTATACACCTTTGCAATTTTCAGTATTGACAGAAGAAGAAAAAAATCCCGACCTCTTTAATAGGATACCAAATTTTAATAATTTGATTATTGTAGTATGTGAGCTTCATAGCATGCTTTTACCAGTTTGTCTATATCTTAAAGAATATGACAGGAATATAAAGATTACAACAATAATAAATGACTGGGGAATGCTGAATGCAAAGCTTTCTAATAATTTGAGATTCTTAAAAGAAAACCACTTTGTTGATTATGTAATAACATGCCAAGAGGCCTTCAATGGAGATTTTGAGTGTATAAATGAAATAAATTCTCTGATGTTTTCTCAAAGTTTGGATACTCAAGTTGCAATTATATCACCCCTCCCTGGGATTGTAGGTACAGGGACAAAATTTGGGTTCAGTGCCTACAAGGCTGTAAATGTGATTGAGGATATATCAAGGTTTGGTGGAAAAGTTGTTTTTCCTGTTAGAGTTTCTAAAAGTGAGAGCAGAGAAAGACATAAGTTCATAAGCCATCATTCTCTTACAATCCTGAGTTATGTAGATTCCTCTGTTGAGATTCCAATTTTCGAATTTGAAGACAAGCTTTTTTTTACTAAGGTTTTTAGGATCTTGAACAATTACAGAACAAAACACAGCTTAACACCTATAAATGAGATTGACGATAATATAATTGTAAAATACAAACCTCTGCTAAGAACAATGGAAAGAGGTTTTGAAGAGGATAAAGAATATTTTTTACAGCTTTTTGCCACTGCAGAATATATCCTGAGAAAATTACAAAGGAGATGAAGTAGAAAAATGGACCTTTATGAAAAGACAATAGAATCTAAACTAATTTACGATGGTTCATTTATTAGCTTAAAAGTGGACAAGGTTTTACTTCCAGATGGAAAAACTTCCCAGAGGGCAATTGTCTTGCATTCAGGTGCAGCAGTTGTTGTTCCAGTAGACCAAGAAAATAATGTTGTACTAATCAGACAATTCAGAAAACCAATTGAAAAGGTTATAATAGAACTTCCTGCTGGAAAGCTTGACAAAGATGAAGACCCACTTAGCTGTGCAAAAAGAGAGCTTGAGGAAGAAACAGGCTTTAGAGCACAAGAGTTTATAAAACTCACAGAAATCTATACAACTCCTGGATTTTCAAATGAGGTTATACATGTTTATTTAGCAAGAGGACTTTCTCAAGGCAATTCACACACAGACCTTGATGAATTCGTTGAGGTTTTTAAAGTTAGCTTAGATGAAGCTATTTTGATGGTTAAAAACGGTGAAGTTAAAGATGCAAAGACAATAGTAGGTCTTCTTCTTGCAAAGATGTATTTAGAGGAGCAAGGGTATAAAGGATGAGAGTTTATGCTGACCTTCATGTGCACGTTGGCTTTTCAAATGGAAGATACATAAAAATACCATCTTCAAAGAAGCTTACAATTGATAACATTTTAAAAGTATCAAAAGAGGAAAAAGGATTAGACGTAGTCGGAATTGTTGATTTGTTGTGTGATGATGTAATTTCCGAAGTAGAAAGTATGATAGATTGTGGAAGAATACTTCTCAAAGACAGTAATTTATATTATGAAGAGATTTTAATCATTCCTGCGGCAGAAATTGAACTGAAATACAACTCAGATGATTTTCATTGTCTTATTTTTTTTGAAAGTTATGAAAAATTAATTGATTTCAAAAAACAAAGCAAAAGTTATTTTAATCAGCTTAAGTTTAGCTGTCCTGTTTTCAAGGGAAGTATTGAAGATTTTGAAAAGATTGCAAAGGATTTTGAACTTTTTGTTGTACCAGCCCACGCATTTACACCTTATAAAGGCTTTTACTCAGCAGCCTTTACAATTGGAGAAGTATTCAAAAGACTTGAAATTTATACAATTGAGCTTGGTCTTTCGGCAGATTCATACATGGTACAAGACCTTTTTGATACACAAAATAGAACTCTTTTGTCAAACTCTGATGCACACTCTTTAAAGAATATAGCAAGAGAGTTTAATGAAATTGAGATTCAAAATCTTTCTTCAAACGAGGTACTAAAGAGTATAAAAGAAAACAAGGTTGTTGCAAACTATGGTATAAATCCGCGGCTTGGTAAATACCACAAATCATATTGTAAAAGCTGCAATCTTTCATTTAACATTAGAAAAAATCAGCCTACCTGTCCTTTTTGTGGGAAAGATAATATAGTATTAGGTGTTGAAGACAGAATTTCCATGCTTAAAAAAAGTGAAATGGATAACCAAAAACCGCCATATTTTTATACATTCCCATTCGAATTGGTTGAAGGGTTTGGTGAAAAAACAAGAAAGAAGATAATTAAGATATTTAAAACTGAAGTAAATTTTGTAAAGACTTTATACGAAGAGCAAAACGAGGAAAAACTAAAATCTCTCGTCGGTGATAGTATTTTGGAAAAGTTAAGGCGTTATATTAAAGGACAATATAACACAGAATTTGGTGCAGGTGGTTATTTTGGAAAGATTAGATTTGAATGAAAATGGGTGAGAGCTCATGATAGACGCTGAAAAGTTAAAGAAAAACATTGAAGAGATTCAGGAGAGGATTGAAAAGGCTTGTTTGCGAAGTGGAAGAAAACCAAGTGAGGTAAAACTACTTGGTGCAACAAAAGGTGTCGATATTAATACTATTAGACTTGCAAATGAGCTTGGTATAAAGATTTTTGGTGAAAACCGCGTGCAGGAATTTTTGCCAAAGTACAATGAACTTCCTCATTTGGAGTGGCATTTTATTGGAAGACTTCAGACAAACAAGATTAAGTATATTTATGATAAAGTTTTGTTAATACATTCTATAGAAAAAGTAGAGCAGATTCAGGAGTTAGAAAAGAGATGTTCAAAAGTAGCTAAGAAGATAGATGTTTTGATAGAGATAAATGTGGGTGGTGAGGAATCAAAAGGGGGAGTTTTACCAAATAATGTTGAGGAATTAATTGAGAAGATTTGCGAGTGCAAGCATGTTAATTTAAAAGGCTTTATGACAATTCCTCCAATTGAGGAAGATGAAAGAAAGCTGAGACAGTATTTTAGAAAGATGAAAGAAATCTTTGAAAATTATAAAAAATTAAATTATAATAATGTTAAAATTGAAGTGTTGTCAATGGGCATGAGCAATGACTTTGAAGTGGCAATTGAAGAGGGAGCCACTTTGGTTAGGATAGGGACAAAACTATTTGGCGAAAGACCAAAAACTTAAGGAGGTTTTGGTTATGTTTGATAACCTTCAGAGAAAGTTTTTAAACTTAATTGGTATTGAGATTGAAGAGGATGACAAGCCACAAGAGAGTACAAAAGCAAAAGAAGAAAACGTAAAGCCAAAACATGAAACACCGAAGGTCGTGACAATAGGAAAAGCAAATCAGACAGAGGTTACAGTTTATAACCTTAAGCTTTTTGATGAAGTTGTGAAGATTTGCGATGCGCTAAGAGAGAACAAGATAGTGGTATTCAACTTAGAGCAGGTTGCAGAGGACCACATACAAAGAATAATAGACTTTGTAAGCGGGGCTGTTTATGTTCTTGATGCAAAGATTCATAAGGTCAGTAAAAAGATATTTGTTGTTGTTCCAAGAAGCATTGATTTAGAGGTGGACGAGCAATTAAAAGAAGAGTTTAGAGCAAAAGGAGTATTTGCATGGCTAAAATAGTATTGCATAACTTGATAGTTGGAGGATGTAGATGATAAGATTTATATTTGGACTTGCTGACAAGGCAATTGCTTTTGTGGAGTTTTGTATTGTTGTGGATGCACTTTTGTCCTGGGTTATAGTTGACCCATACAACAAGTACAGAAGAGTACTTGGCATGATTGTAAATCCTATACTTGACCCCATAAGGTCAATATCTCAAAAGTACATCAGAACAGGGTTTATTGACTTTTCGCCCTTGATTGCAATTATTTTATTGGAAATTGTAAGAAGACTTTTGTGGTTATTTTATGCAATATTGATTTAGAATTTGATTTTTTGAATGGAGCGACAAAAGGAGAATGTATTACATTCTTGAGGAAAATAAATATGAAATCTTAAAAGTCAAAAATTTGATAGAAAGAAGTTACGGTGGTATTGAATATTCGGATTTTCTCTCTCCATTTGCACAAAAATATGCTATTGATATAATTTTAAAAGGTGAAAATCCGTATCTTTTTTATCAAACATGGGGAGGATACGAAGATAGTGAAAGAAAGGTGTTAGCACTTTCTTATGACCGCAGGTTAGAAGAGATGGGGTTTTCTCATTTTCCAATTGATATAATCTTGATTGAATCAGATACAATACTTTCTCACAGACAGATTTTGGGAGCGTTGATAGGTCAAGGACTCAAGCGTGACAAGATTGGAGATATATTGGTAAAAGAAAATAAAGCTTTAGTATTTGTAAAAGAAGAAGTGAGCCTTTTTGTAACAACACATATAGACAGAATAGGAAGAGATAGAATAAAAACAGAGGTTGTCAACAAAGATGATATAGATATCTCACAATTTATACAAAATAGTGGCAAAAGAATTGTATGCAGTGTCCCCTCTATGAGAGTTGATGCCATTGTAAGCCACGGTTTTGGGATTTCAAGGGAAGATGCATGTAGCCTTGTCAGGCAGTTTAAAGTTGCTGTTAATTGGTTGTATATTGACAAGCCTTCGTATGAGGTCAAAGAAGGCGATTTGATTTCTGTCAGGCATCATGGCAGATTAAGGGTAGAGAAGGTATTGACAACTACAAAAAAGGGAAGAATTAGTATTGAGCTTTTGAGATTTTCATAATTCTGTATTGTGGAGGTAAAACTTTTATGTTAACTCCTCAAGACATTGAGTCTAAGACCTTTAAAAGGGTGTATTTAGGTGGTTATAGTGTTGAAGAGGTGGAAGAATTTTTAGAACAGGTATTAAAAGATTATGAAGCTCTGTACAAAGAAAATCTTGAGCTTAAAGACAAAATTGCTCTTCTGAATGAAAATATCCAAAATTACAAGACAATTGAAGAAACTTTGCAAAATACCTTAATTGTTGCCCAGTCAACTGCAGAGGAGATAAAGAAAGTTGCCTATCAGAAGGCAGAAAGCATAATAAAAGAAGCTGAGATGAAAGCATCAAAAATTATTGAGGAGGCAAACAGCAAGGTTTTGCAAATCACATATGAATATGGTGAACTTAAAAAAAGATATCAGCTTTTTTTGAATAAGTTTAGGAATTTACTTCAAACAGAGCTTAGTGCACTTGAAATGGTAGACAAAGAGCTACAAAATGACTAATTAAATTTTGCAGGGGGATGAAACATAAGATGGACTGGAGTCAGACATTGAACTTACCAAAGACAGATTTTCCAATGAGAGCAAATCTTGCACAACGTGAACCTGAGTTTTTAAAGTTTTGGGAAGAAAAAGAGATATTCAAAAAGATGCTAAAGAAAAATAAAGGTGGAAAGAAATTCATACTTCATGACGGGCCACCTTATGCAAATGGGGATATTCATTTGGGACATGCTCTCAACAAGGTGTTAAAAGACATTGTGAACAAGTACAAGGCACTACAAGGATACTATACACCTTATATACCTGGGTGGGACACTCACGGACTTCCAATTGAGCAGCAGGTTATAAAAAAGCTTGGAGTAAACAGACATGAAGTCGACCCGATAGAATTTAGGAAAAAGTGTAAAGAATTTGCCCTCAGCTATATTGATATTCAAAGACAGCAGTTCAAAAGACTTGGCGTGTTTGGCGAATGGGAAAATCCTTATATGACATTAGACCCAAAATTTGAGGCAAGACAGATTCGCGTATTTGGAGAAATGGCTAAAAAAGGTTACATCTACAAAGGCTTAAAACCTGTTTACTGGTGCCCATCTTGCGAAACTGCATTAGCAGAAGCAGAGATTGAGTATCAGGAAGACAAGACATATTCAATCTATGTAAAATTTGAGGTAATAGATGACAAGGGATTGTTTGCTAACTTGAATTTAGATGGCAAAAAGGTTTACATTGTAATCTGGACAACTACTACATGGACCCTTCCAGGCAACTTAGCAATTGCACTAAACGCCGATTTTGATTACAGCTTGGTTGATGTTGGGAATGAAATCTTGATTGTGGCATCTGAGCTTGTAGAAAGAGTAATGAAGACCAATAAAATTGAACAGTACCATGAGATTGCAAGGTTTAAAGGCAAAGATTTAGAATATGTAAAATGCAAACATCCATTTTTAGATAGAACTTCTTTAGTAATTTTAGGTGAGCATGTTACTTTGGAAGCAGGAACTGGTTGTGTTCACACAGCACCAGGACATGGTGAAGAAGACTTTGAGGTTTGCCAAAGGTATGATATTCCTGTGATTGTTCCAGTTGATAATAAAGGATATTTGACAAAAGAGGCTGGCAAGTTTGCAGGGCTTTTTTATGAAGACTCAAACAAAGAAATAGCAAAAGAGCTTGAAAGCTCAGGACATCTTCTTGGTGTCGAAAAGATAACTCACCAATACCCGCACTGCTGGAGATGTAAAAATCCTGTTATATTCAGAGCAACTGAACAATGGTTTGCTTCAGTCAAAGGTTTCAGAGAAGAGGCTTTAAAAGCTGTAGATGATGTCAAATGGGTGCCAGAGTGGGGAAGAGATAGGATATACAACATGATTTTAGACAGGCAAGACTGGTGTATTTCAAGACAGAGAATCTGGGGTGTGCCAATTCCAATCTTCTATTGCAAAAATTGTAGGAAAGAGTTAATAACTGATGAGACAATTGACCATATAGCAAAAATATTTGAAAAAGAAGGTTCAGATGCATGGTTTTCTAAAGATGTAAAAGAACTTTTGCCACCAGACACAAAATGTCCTATGTGTGGTTGTAGCGAGTTTGAAAAAGAGACAGATATAATGGATGTGTGGTTTGACTCAGGTTCTTCTCATGCTTATGTTTTAGAAAGCAGAGAAGATTTAGAGTGGCCATGTGATATGTATTTAGAAGGAAACGATCAGTACAGAGGGTGGTTCCAATCATCACTCTTGACTGCTGTTGCAACAAGAGGAAGAGCTCCTTACAAGATTGTTTTGACACATGGGTTTGTTGTTGATGGCGAAGGGAAGAAAATGTCAAAATCAGAAGGCAATGTAATATCACCGTTCGATATCATCAATGAATTTGGAGCAGACATTTTGAGACTTTGGTGCGTTTCAGCTGATTATACAACTGATATGAGAATTTCAAAGGATATTATAAAACAGCTAACAGAAATTTATAGAAAGATAAGAAACACAGCAAGATTTTTGCTTGGTAATCTTTATGACTTTAACCCAAAGACAGACAAGGTAGGATATGAAAACTTGAAAGAGATTGATAAGTGGGCACTACAAAGGCTGTATACATTGATTGAAAAGGTGACAAAAGCATAT
>Ga0207430_10065_pt1 | contig 56474 bp, 53 predicted proteins | sample YelNatsi3bottle8_FD_187544 | JGI IMG/M metagenome (GOLD analysis project Ga0207430, IMG submission 187544) | Hot spring thermophilic microbial communities from Obsidian Pool, Yellowstone National Park, USA - site 3 bottle 8 (SPAdes) (version 2) | ecosystem: Environmental > Aquatic > Thermal...
AACACTAAGAGGGATAGAAAAAGTGTCCATGCAAGCGATGCTTGTTTGTGCTTGCTTTAACTTAAAGAAGATGGCAAATTGGATGTGGAAGAAGGGACAAAACGGCCCTGGAAAGGGCAAAAATTTCTTTGTATTTATAAAATATTTATCAAAAATGCTTGTAAAAATACTCAAACCCCACTTTTCGTTTTTTGAAAAGTGGGGTTTGTCGACGGTCTGATAAGCACCCCTTTGGGTGCTTATATCATTTTTTCATGAAATTTTTTGATTCTTTCAAGTTCTTCTTCTGTAGCTCCTAAAAGGCTAAGGGCTTTGAATATATAGGTATCGGCTTTTTCAGAGTAGAATTCTGGAGAGGTTGCAACGGTTAAAAGTTCTATTTCTTTAAAGTTTGGAAGGTTTTCAAAGGTTAAAATGGAGTATTCTATATTTTTTATTCCAAGTCTTGTTATAACTTCAAGGGTGTAGTCTATGCAGTTGTTTTTTATATTTATAGATTTTACAAGCTTTTGAGGAACAAATTTTTCAGCAACCTTTGGGTTGTTAAGATTATAAGAATTATAAGGAACAACCCAGTATATTTTGCTTATAAATCCGTCTCTTATTGCATACCACATATAATCATCACAGTTCATATCTGTGTCTTTTAAAAGCGTAAGATTTTCTTGTTTATTTCTATAAAGATCGCTGTGGGCATCTATGTGGATAACTGTGTTGTTTAAGCTTCTGTTTATCCACCAATATGTGTATGATTTTTTGTGGTTTGTGAAAAACTTTTTTTGTTTTGTGTTTAAAAGGCCATGCTCCTTTAAATTCAAAATAAATTCTTCTATATCGCTTACAAAACATTCTTCGCCTTTATAAAGCCTTTTATTGTTTACTCCTTCTTGTTTTATAGGTTTTACTAAAAAATCTAGATCTATATCAACATAAATTCCCATAGTTTCACCTCTTGATGAAATATAAAAAATAAGTATAAAATATTTTTAAGTTAATTCAAGGGGGATAAAGTCTTGAAAAAGAAGATATATATTATTTTTTTTATCATATTACTTTTAAACATAAATGTTAAAGCTTCGTCAAACAAATATTATAACAAGTTTTATAGTTCTTTAAAAGATGCTGTTTTGTATAAAAAAAGTGTTGTTAAATTGTATGGATATGATTATTCAAAATTTAACGCTGGCTATGTTGTAAAAAATGTAATGTTAAAATATAAAAATACAAAATATGTAGTATCTGAAATAAGGATAAAAAAGTATAAAAAAACTACTTATGTTTACTTAAATTATAAATCTGCCCATTATGTAGCCAATAACAAAGATGAACTTGAAAATATTTTATTATCAGTTATAAAGTCTGGCAGAAAAAATGTATCTGTAAAGGTAAATAATTATACCCCAAATTATGATTTTAAGACAGTTATAAGCTCATTAGATCTTTCAACTTCAATGTATTTTGTATCAGGTTTTTCATATAAAATTTATCAGTTTAAATTAATGCCAAGTCAGGTTGTTGTTGATTTTAATTTTTCTTATGTTAATTTATCAAGTTATCAAAGGTCAGGTCCAAGGATTATAGTAAAAAATGAAGATGAATTGTATAGGGCTTTAAAGAATGGAATTTACAATTTAAATGATAGGATTTATCTTATGTTTTCAGATTCTATAAAAAGTAAAGGTACAGATATTATATTTGATTATATAGCAAAAGTTTTAGAGGATAATGGAGAACTTTATTATATAAAGTCCTATGGTTATATATCCTTTGATTCTAATGTGGTGGTATTATTAGAGTATATGTTTAATAAGGAAGATTTAATTTTGATGAGAAATAAAGTAAAGGAAAAAGCAAAAAGCATAATAGAGGATATAATAAAACCAGAGATGTCTGACTATGAAAAGGTAAAGGTTATTCATGACTATATCATAAAGAATACTAAATATGATTATTTAAATGTTTTAAATGATACAATACCAGAGGTTTCCCATACCCCTTATGGGACTTTGATAAACGGTGTTGCAGTATGTGATGGTTATGCCACAGCTTTTAATATGCTTTTAAGTATGGTAGGTGTTGAATCTAAAATAGTTTTTGGGTTTGCCAATGGTCTGCCTCATGCTTGGAACATGGTAAAATTAGACGGGACTTGGTATCATGTGGATGTTACCTTTGATGACCCTGTTGTAAATGGAGGAAAAATAGATGTTATAAGATATGATTATTTTATTATAACCGATAGTCAAATTTTACAAGATCATAGCTTTGACATGGCAAGATATCCTAGAACTGGTTCAGTTCCGTATAAGCATCAAAATTAATTCGAATTATATATTTTGTATTGTATAATATATTTTGTTAAGTATCGAAATATATTATACAAACAAGTAATATAATTGACAAAAATATTAAGATGTGTTAATATAAAATCAACAGAATAAGCTTAAGGCCATCCATATAATCCCAAGAATATGGCTTGGGAGTCTCTACCGAGGGGCCGTAAACTCCTCGACTATGGATGAGCTAGGGGGATATTGCCATCTAGCTCTCCATAGCTGGATGGCAATATTTTTTAAGGAGGGGTTATGTGATGCTTGAAAGACTATTTAAGCTTAAAGAAGCAGGAACAGATGTTAAAACGGAAATACTTGCAGGAATAACAACATTTATCACTATGGCCTATATAATATTTGTAAATCCTAATATATTAAAGTTTGCAGGAATGAATAGTAAAGGTGTCATAGGAGATTTAGCTTCAGGATTTAATGCTATAAACGATCCGGTAGTAGCTTCTGTTTTTGCTGCAACAGCAATTTCAGCAGCGATAGGAACCTTTATTATGGCTTTATACGCTAATCTTCCTTTTGCTCAAGCTCCAGGCATGGGACTTAATGCATTTTTTACTTATAGCGTGTGTATAAATTTAGGATATACTTGGCAGCAGGCTTTAGCTGCGGTATTTATATCTGGAATTTTATTTATAATAATAACGGTAACTTCTTTAAGGGAAAAAATAGTAGATGCTTTGCCTAAAAATTTAAAACTTGCTATATCAGCAGGCATAGGACTTTTTATAGCCTTTATAGGCCTTAAAAACGGTGGTATTATAGTTGATAATCCTGCCACCTTAGTAAGCTTTGGGAAATTTACGGACAAGCATGCTCTTTTAACTTTAATTGGAATTATAATAACTTCAGTATTGATGGCAAGGAGGGTAAAAGGTTCAATATTGATAGGCATTATTCTTACAACTATAATAGGAATCCCCATGGGAATTACTAATTTAAACGGGGCAGAGATTATAAGCATGCCACCATCCCTTTCACCTACATTTATGAAGCTTGATTTTAAAGGGCTTTTAAGCTTAAAGGGTGGAATTTTAGGAGCTTTATCTAGCCTTATTATGATTGTTATATCCTTTAGTTTAGTTGATATGTTTGATACTATTGGAACTTTAGTTGGAACTGCTCAAAAGGCAAATATGCTTGATGAAAATGGAAAAATGAAAAATATGAATAAAGCTCTTTTAGCTGATGCTGTTGCAACAGCTTGTGGAGCTTTACTTGGAACAAGCACTGTTACAACTTATGTAGAATCAACAGCTGGAATTTCCCAAGGGGGTAAAACAGGCCTAACTTCTTTTACCGTTGGAGTTTTATTCTTGCTTTCCCTATTCTTTAAAGGAATAGTTGGGGTTGTTCCTCCTGAAGCTACGGCACCTGCCCTTATTATAGTGGGTGTTTTAATGATGGGGGCAGTTAAAGATATAGATTTTGAAGATTTTACTGAAGCTCTTCCTGCATTTTTTACAATATCTATAATACCTTTTAGCTACAGCATTGCAAATGGTATAGCAGCAGGAATTATATTCTATCCTATAGTAAAAAATGTAACAGGAAGATTTAAAGAAGTTCATCCTTTACTGTATGTTTTAGCTATATTGTTTATATTAAGGTTTACAATATTCCCCCATTAGAATTAATATAAAAAGCGGCAAGGATTTCCTTGCCGCTTTTTAATCTTTGTGTTCTTGGTCAAGAACCATTTGAGCAATATTATTTGAGTGGTCTCCGATTCTTTCAAGGTTGCTTAAAATATCTAAAAATATTGTTCCGCTAACTGGGTTACATACTCCTTTTGAAAGTCTATTTATATGGTCTTCTCTAAATTTCCTTTGAAGTTCATCTATTTTCTTTTCGGTTAGAATTACATTTTTTGCTTTTTCAAAGTCTGTTTTTTCAAGGGATTCTACTGCTAAATCAAGGGCATCTTTAACAGTTTTATACATTTCCTTTAATTGAGATATAGCAGATTCAGAGAAAGGAAGTTTGTTATCAATTTTATATATTGCAAGTTCAGCAAGGTTATCGGCATGGTCTCCAACCCTTTCAAGGTCATTTACAACATGGAAAAGGCCGGATACAATCTTAGAATGTTCTTCAGATAAAGAAGTATTAGAAAGAGAAACCATAAATTGAGTTATCTCTCTTTCTAAAAAGTTTATTACTTCTTCTGTTTTAAATACTGATTTTATAGCGTTTTCATCACCATTTATTATTGCTTCTGTTGCTGTTGAGAGGTTTTTAGAAGCAAGTTTTCCCATTCTTACAACTTCTTTTATAAGTTGTCCTACAGCAATTGAAGGAGTTTCTAAAAGTCTTGTATCAAGATGTTCAAGGGCCATAACATCTTCTTTTTCTTCTTTTCCAGGAATTATCCAATTAACAAATTTAACTAATAAAGGTATGAAGGGTGCTTGAATTATTGTGTTTGTAATATTAAATATAGTGTGGGAATTTGCAATTTGTCTTTTTATATCCCCACCTAATATAGGGATTAGTTTTACAACAATAGGAAGTATAGCCATAAATATTAAAGTTCCAATTATATTAAATGTTAAATGTATTAAAGCAGCTCTTTTTGCATTTTTATTTGTTCCTATGCTTGCAAGAAGAGCAGTAATACAGGTTCCTATATTATCTCCAAAAAGTATTGGAAGGGCAACAGAAAGAGGCATGGCATTTAATCCTGCTAAAGCTTGTAAGATACCTATAGTTGCACTACTGCTTTGAACTATTGCTGTCATTCCAAACCCTACAAGAACACCCATTATAGGATGTTGACCTATTGTTATTATTAAATTTTTAAAACCTTCAAGTTCTGTCAATGGTCTCATGGATTTTTCCATCATCTTCATTCCAACAAATAGCATACCAAAACCTAAGATTATCTCTCCAATGTCCTTTGTTCTTTTTCTTTTAGCAAACATTGTTATGGCTGTTCCTATGGCAATGGCCAAAGGAGCTATATCTGTAAGTTTAAAAGCTATAAGCTGTGCTGTCATAGTTGTTCCGATGTTTGCTCCCATTATTATTCCTGCTGCTTGATAAAGATTCATAAGTCCTGCATTAACAAATCCTACTGTCATTACCGTTATAGCACTGCTGCTTTGAATTATAGCTGTAACCAAAGTACCTACTAGTATGGCAAGAACTCTATTTTTTGTTAAAGTTTCAAGAATTTTTTTTAGGCTGTTTCCTGCGGCTTTTTGTAGGCCATCCCCCATTATTTTCATACCAAAAATAAAAAGGCCAAGCCCACCTAAAAGCTCAAAAACATTTTTGTAATTCATACCATACTCTACCTCCGTTGTAAAAGTAATTAGCAACACAATAATAACAAAACAATGTTAAATCTATGTTAAGTTTATATTAAGTTTTGCTTTTAATATATTTTGTTTCAAATTCATATGCTTTAAGGGGAGGATCCAGTATATATCCTTGAATTTTTTCTACTTTTAAATTTTTTAAAATTTCTAGCTGTTTTTGAGTTTCAACTCCTTCAGCTACTACAGAAAAATTTAAAGTTTTAGATATTGATAAAATTGCTTTAATTATTTCAATATTTTTTTCTTTTTCAATATCTTTTATTAAGGATTTGTCAATTTTTAAAATATCTACAGGAAGTTTTGTAATATATGCTAAGGAAGAATAACCTGTTCCAAAGTCATCTATTGCAATTTTTATTCCAATGTTTTTTAAGGAATCTAAAATGTAAGAGGCTTTATCTATATCCTCTAAAGTTTCATCTTCTGTTATTTCAAAGATTATATTTTTAGGGTTTATTTTATATTTTTTAATGCATTCTTTTGTAAAATCTATAAAGTCTTGACTGTATATTTGAGAAAAAGAAATATTTATTGAAATTGAAAAATCTTTTTTATATTTATTCCATATACTTAATTGTTTAAAAGCGTTGTCTAAAACCCAGTTGTTTATTTCATTTATAAGGCCTAAATCCTTTACAATAGACAAAAACTTATCAGGAGACATAGAAGTATTTTTACTAAAAAGTCTGAGTAAAGCTTCTGCGCTTTTTATTTTATTTTCCGTAAGGCTGTATATAGGTTGGTAATATAATGCAAATTCATTGTTTTCTAGTGCTTCTTTAATTTTGTTGCTTAATTCAAAGCTTGTTAAAGCTTTTTCGTTTAAAGATGTGTCGAAATATTGATAGTTTAATTTATTTTTCTTTGCGTGATACATTGCAATTTCAGCATTTTTTAATATACATTGAAGATTTGTTCCGTCCTTAGGAAAAGATGCAATCCCCATTGATATATCTATATATATTTTGTCGCCTTTAATTAATAAAGGACTTGAAAACATTTCTATTATATTGTTTACTATAATTTGAATTTCTGAATCATTTTCTAAAACGGCTAAAAATTCATCTCCGCCAAACCTTGATATAAACCCATTGTTAATTTTACTTGTTAATTTTTTAGATATAAGTTTTAATACAACATCTCCAAAAAAATGTCCTTTGACATCGTTTAAAATTTTAAAATTATCTATATCAATAAGGATAACATTAAAAGTTTTGTTTTGTTTTATAAGTTCTTCAATATGTTTTATAGCAAGGTTTCTATTAGGAAGTTTAGTTAATGTATCATAGTAGGCTAATTGATAAAAATTTTTAATGTTATTTTCTAATTTTTTTGTCATGTTTTCTATTGTATCTAGCATCTTGTTTATACCACAAGAAAGAATATAGATTTCATCATTTCCATTAAGAGAGATTCTAATTTTTGTGTTAGAAGTTCTTGTAATTTCATCTACCGTGTCTTTTATTATAATTACCCTATCTAAAACAGTTTTTTTGATTTTAAACATAAAATACAAAGTGGATAAAATTATAACTAAGGTGTATGTTAAGAAAAATATTTTAATGTTTTTTAAAGTTTCTAGATAAAAATTCATTTTATATTTAATATTAAAAGTTATAGAGGGTTTACCGAATATATTTTTAAACGTTGTTGGAACTATTATGTAGCTATCTTTATGTTGTAAGTCACTGCTAAAAATGTTTGTTATACAGCATATATCTATGGTTAATTCATCGTTTATTTCAGATATTTCTTCTTCGTTTAGATATTTTCCAACTACAAAATATCCATTTTTATTTAATTTACCTGTTTCAACAGCTTGTATAATTAATATTGTAGGAACGTTTTTGTAATTGTTTATTCCAGCAGTGTCTTTATTATAATTTTGTATATATGTTTTAATGTCCTTTAATATATCCTTCTTAAGGGTTTTATTTAGTATTTCATCGGCAGTGCTATTTGAATTATATCTTTCATATATTATGTTGCCTTTTTTATCTAGAATGAACAAAAAATTTACGCCGTTTTTATCAAAGGAATTTGAAAAGGAAAAATTTAATTTAATATAATCTTGATTTTTATTTGTTATAAAATCGTAAGTTTCCTTCCATTTTGAGTAATCTAAACAAAGGTTATATAAAATGTTTTGATGTTTTAAAATGTATTTATTTAACCTATTTATTCTTTCAATAGCTCTTTGTTTATCTGTTTCAATTATGGAATTTATTATAAAAAACCTTGCAGTAAATAAAAAAATAAATACAAGAAAAATAGCCAATAATGTCATATCCTTTAGTATTTTACGTTGAAGCTTCATTAAAATTCCTCCAGGTATTTTTAGATTATTATACAATAAGTTTGTTGAAAACAAAATACTTATGTTGAAATTTAATGAAAATTATGAAACAATGGCTGCAACAATTAAAGATGTAGCAAAAAAGCAGGGGTTGGGATAGGAACTGTATCTAGGGTTTTAAATAATCATCCTTCTGTATCTGAAAAACAAGGGAAAAAGTTTTAAAAGCAATAAAGGAACTCGATTATAATCCTAATGCCGTAGCAAGGAGTTTAAAGGTAAAAGAAACAAAAACTGTTAGAGTTATGATTCCTGATAATCAAGGGATTATAATGAAAATGATTTATTTAGGATAAAGGATGATGTTTTAAATAAAGCAGTTTATAAAGGATATGATAGTATAAAAAGTGAACAAATTGAGTATATGAAAAAGTTTTAAGAATACTCCAAGGGAAAAATATCCTCTTCTTTTACATTATCATCCTCTTGTTATTTATAGGCATCAAAAATAACTACCAACGACTCTTCATTATCTTCTTGTATTTTTAGCATAGTGGCTTGTGATATTGGATACCTAGATAAAGCTTATGATTATTTTATGAGGACTGCAAGGATGGACCTTGATGATCACCATGGAAATACTAAAGATGGAATTCATGCTGCTAATATGGCTGGGTCATGGATGGGAATAGTATTTGGTTTTGGTTGATAAAGAGTATGTTGTATTAAGCCTTTTATGTGGGGAACCTTTAAAGGTTTTAGTTTATGATAATGAAATATATCTTGAAAAAGAAGTAAAGCTTAAATTAGCGGATTAAAAAAGCTTTAATAGAGCTTATTATCAAAAATATAAGGCTTATAACTCCATAAAGTGGATATATAATCCTTATAAGTTTTGAAAAACTTATAAGGGAAAATGGAATTGATACGGCTATTATTAAAAAAACCGTTTTTCTATAGCTTAGTTTTAGTAGACTTTTGAATCTATTTGAAAGGGCATATATATCGCTTATTTCCGTAGATATCATCTCAAGCCAAATAGCAATGAGAAGATTTGTGGGAAGAATTTTACCATAAAACTTTGCTATATATAAATTAGGTATTTCTTTTATAAAACTTTGAGGATAAAAGGACATTATTGAAAAGTTTATAAAAGATGCCATTATTGTTAATATTATGCTTCCTATAATGGAGCCTTTTAAAAAGGCTCCTTTATTTTTTATTTCATCCATCATTGGGGTAAAAACTCCAACTAGGGACATTATGTTAAAGGCAGAGTATATTATTGATGATGTAATCCAGTTTGATTTTAATGGTTTATATATGCTTGATATGTGATAAAAGGCGTTTTTTTGTGTAAAAAAGACAAATAGACCAAGGACTAATATGTTAAGGGTTGAAAAGGGAACCACTAAAGAATTAAATTCTATAATTCCTTTGGTGGAAAAAAGAGATATTATAAGGACTATAAGGCTTACAAATATGACGGCTATTTTTTTATCAATATGAAAGTACTCATATAACATTGTTGCAGAGCCAGAAATCATTATTACATTGCTTGCAAATATAAAAAAGGAATAGATGATATCGCTTAACAAGCTGAATCTGCCAAATATAAAATCCATAAAATCCTTGTAGGATTTAAATTTAAATTTTATAGAAAGTTCTATTATTATTTTTGAGAAAAATATATAAAAAATACAGCACAAAATAATGCCTAAAAATCCTTTTGAGCCATATACTGTAAAAAATTGAAGTATTTCTTGACCAGAGGCTAATCCAGCACCTATTATTGTTCCTACAAATACAAAGGCAATTTTTAACTCCTTCACTTTATCACCATGAATATTACTACAAGACTATGATATGAAAAAAAATTAATAATAATGATTAATTTGAGGAAAAATAAATAAAAAAGGTAGGTGATGGTATGAAAAGGATATTTGCAGTAATGTTATTTATTATGTTGCTATTATTAACAGGTTGTCCAGATAAAAATGAAAAATCGAATTCTGATAAAACGGAGGTTAAAATTGAAAGAATAGATAAAAAGGCTGCGGAGGAATTTTTAAACAATTATATGTTTCATGCAATGAAAAGGGATATAAATGCTATGTCTTCTTATTATAGCTCAAACTTAAAGCAAAATTATAACGTTTCAAAGGTTTTAGATGAACCAAGGCCTGTGGGATATAAAATTGAAACCGAAGGAGAGGAAAGTGAATATAAAGTTCATGTTTTTAACGCTTATTTAGGATATCCTTATTTTTCTGATGATGTGTTTAAATACAAGATTATACTTAAGGATGGGAAGATGCTTATAGATGAAATAAAAAGAGAGACCTCAACAGAGATATATTCAAAGGGTAAAAAATTATACAAAAGGATGGAGGAAAATTCAAAAGAAGAATTTGTAATATCCCTTGATGAGCTTCCTAATTTTGTTTCAGCTCAAAATATGTTATCTTTAGAACAAAAGTATCAAGTTCCTAAAAAAAAGTTTGGGCCCTGTGCTGTAAACAGCGAAGGGGATATGTTTGTTATATCAAGCGTAGATGAAAATTCCTTTGTTGGGGTTGTAAAACTTGAAGAGCAAGTTTTTAAGGTGGCTGAAAAAGGACAAGAGGAAACTCAAGGAACACAGCAGGATAAGGAAGATGAAGAAAAGGAAGAAAAAGAACAAAAACAAGTTAAGTTTAAAGCCTTAGATTATTTTTTGAATAAAGTAATAAATCTAGTAATCATATCTCCTGATGGCAAAAAAATTTTAGTAGTAACTGAAGATAAAAGAGGAAAAAGCGATATAAAAGCATATAATAGTGATGATGGGACTTTAATTGAGCTTTCCTTTGAATCTCAATTTAAAGGAGATGTATTTTCGTTAAAGGATCCTTTCTTTATATCCGATAAGGAGTTTGTTTTTAAGGTGGATGTTAAATCCGGAGCAACACAGGAAGAAAAAAAGTTGAAGGGAGATTGGATTTATGACTTTGAAAGCAAAAAATTCAGACAAATCAAACAATTTTGATTGTAACTTTTTAAATTTGAAAGTATAATTATAATTAAGAAATAAGTTGGGGTGGGTTTATGAGTTGGGGGAAAGATGTTAAAGTTATTAACATCAGATGGATAAGATTTAAAAAGAAATTTGAGGGCATTTTAAACTTTATATTGCCCAAGAAAGAAAAGGTTAAAGGTAAAAGCTGTAATAGGGCTAATAAGGTTATTTAATTTTGTTTAGTTTGCTTATTTTATTTGTATACCTTATACATTTAAGGTATTTTTTTTGTTTGTTATTATATTATTAAAGTTAAGAATTTTAAGGGGGATTTTTATGGCAAAGGTTGTTTTAAAGAATGTTTATAAAATTTATCCTGGAAACGTTGTAGCTGTTAAAGATGTTAATTTGGAAATAGAAGACAAAGAGTTTGTGGTTTTAGTTGGACCTTCCGGGTGTGGTAAATCTACTACCTTAAGAATGATAGCAGGGCTTGAGGAGATATCATCAGGAGAGCTTTACATAGGGGATAAATTAATGAACGATGTTCCACCAAAAGATAGAGATATTGCAATGGTTTTCCAAAATTACGCTTTATATCCACACATGACGGTTTATGAGAATATGGCATTTGGATTAAAGCTTAGAAAAGTTCCAAAGGATATAATAGATAAAAAGGTTAGGGAAGCTGCTAGGATACTTGATATTGAACATCTTTTAGATAGAAAGCCTAAGGCTTTATCTGGAGGACAAAGACAAAGAGTAGCTCTTGGAAGGGCTATAGTAAGAGAGCCAAAGGTGTTTTTAATGGACGAGCCTTTATCAAATCTTGATGCAAAGCTTAGGGTTCAAATGAGAACAGAGATATCAAAGCTTCATAAGAGATTAAATACTACGTTCATATATGTAACCCATGATCAGACAGAAGCTATGACCATGGGAACAAAGATAGTGGTAATGAAAGATGGCGTAATTCAACAGGTAGCACCACCACAGGAGATATATGAGCATCCTGCAAATATTTTCGTTGCAGGCTTTATAGGTAGTCCTCAGATGAATTTTATAGATGCTAAAATAGTAAAAGAAGGAGATTATTTATACGTTGTATTCGGTAAAGTTAAGCTTCTAATTCCCGAAGATAAAGCAAAAATAATAGAACAGAAGGGTTATGTAGGAAAAGATGTAGTATTTGGTATAAGACCTGAAAATATAGATGATAGCACAGACTTTTTAAATGCCCACAGCAATAGCATAATTGAAGCCAAAGTTGAAGTTGTTGAACATATGGGGGCAGAGACGTATCTTTATGTTGTATGCGAAGGCAAGAACATAACTGCAAGGGTAGAGCCTACTAGCAGGGCTAAGGTTGATGATGTTATAAGGCTTGCTATAGATATGAACAAGATGCATATATTTGACAAGGAAACAGAGCTTGCTGTCTGCTAAGGAGGATATATATGTCGCTTTGTGATACTTTACAAAATATTTTAAAATATGAAATGGGACTTTATGATTTAAATGGAAATTTAAAAGAAGGAAAAGATGTAGGGCTTAAAAATGATGAATTTACTTATATAAAATTGGGAGAGGATATACTTGCTATAAAGGGTAAACTATCAAGGGATGCTTGTAATCTTATAGAATTTTATTATAACTCTTTTTATAAAAAAGAGGCTGCAGACACTCTGCAGCCTCTTGAGCATATTTTAAAAAATGATGTTCCAAATGAAAGTCTTGTTGGAAAATTTATAAATAAATCAGTTATGTATATTATGTGCCCATTAAAATGCGTTGATATTTTAAAAAGCATCTACGAAGGATGCAAAGTAGATTTAGTTGAAGATGAAGAGGGATTTTATATAGTAAAGGAAGTAGAAAATTTTGAAGAAGAAGCTCAATCAATAATTGATGAATTAAAGCAAGAAGGTTTTTCCAATATATTAATAGGTTGTGGAAGAGCTGTGAAAGGAAGTTATACTATAAAAAATTCTGCTGTTCATGCTAAGATTTCATGTTTTCTTGCAAAAAATTTAGGATATAATGAAGGATTGTTTCATATTGATAAAATGATACTTTATGGTATAATTTCAGAAAGCGACGCTTCCAAAATAGATTTTTATTTAAATGGAGGATATGATGGGTTTTATTACGTTTATAAGGATAAAGAACTTATAAATACAGCTGAAGTTTTATTTAGATGTCATCTTAACATAAGTGAAGCTTCAAGAAGATTGTATCTTCATAGAAATACCCTTCTTTATAGAGTTGAAAAAATAAAAAACCTTACAGGGCTTGATATAAAGAAATTTGAAGAAGCTATGGTATTTAAAACGGTTATAGCTATATTTAATTTAAAAGGAAAGTAGGGGGAGTTATGGTTACTATAAAGGATGTTGCAGAAAAAGCAGGAGTTTCTCCGTCAACGGTTTCAAGGGTTATTGCGGATAGTCCAAGGATTAGTGAAAAGACAAAGCAAAAGGTAAGGAAGGCTATGGAGGAGCTTGGATATCATCCTAATGCTATAGCTCAAAGTCTTGTAAATAGGACAACAAAAACTATAGGAATTGTTATGCCTCAATCTGCAGAAAGGGTTTTTTTAAATCCATTCTTTCCTGAGGCTTTAAGGGGTATTACAAAGTATGCCCATGAAAAGGAATATTGTATACTTCTTACTACGGGCAATACAGAAAAAGAACAGCTGGAGTCATTAAAATCTATAGTTTATGGAGGAAGGGTCGATGGTCTTATACTAATGTATTCAAGGGTAAATGATGTTATTTTAAACGAGATAATAAAGCTTGACATACCTTTTTCTATGATAGGAAGGCCCTTTAATGGTGAAGAAATAAACTATGTTGATAATGATAATATAAAAGCTGCTTATGAGGCTACAAAGTTTTTAATAAATATGGGGCATAAGAGAATAGGGCTTATAAATGGATCTTTAAATTTAGTTGTATCTTTGGATAGATTTGAAGGTTATAAAAGGGCTTTATTAGAAAACAACATAGATATTGATGAGACTTTGCTAACTTCCAGTGATTTTGTTCAGCAGGGTGGATATGATTGCATGAAAATGTTATTATCTAGCAAAAATCTCCCAGAGGCTGTTCTTGTTACTGATGACCTTATGGCTTTTGGAGCAATAAGAGCCATAAAGGAGGCAGGATATAGGGTTCCTGATGATATATCTATTTTAAGTTTTAACAATATACCCCTTTGTGAACATGCAACTCCTCCTTTAAGTTCTGTTGATATAAATGCTTATAAATTAGGTTTTGAAGCAGCAAGGATTGTTATAGATGAAATAAGGGGAAAAGATAAAAAACAAGCCGTTATAGTTGAGACAAAATTAATATCAAGGGAAAGCGTAATAAAAAAAGGCTGAAAAATCAGCCTTTATATTATTTGTAGGATCAAGAATTTTAAATATAAAGTTTCACCTGAGTTCCAAAGGATTGGATGGTCCTTAGATTGTGTTCTATATTCAACCTGTCTTATTGTTTTTTTAGCATCATGGGCAGCATCTAGGATAACCTCATAGAAAAGTTCAGGAGTCATATGATGGGAGCATGAAGCTGTAACTAAAAATCCTCCAGGTTTTAAAAGCTTCATAGCCCTTAGATTGATTTCTTTATATCCTTTTATTGCATTTTCCACTGTTTGTTTGCTTTTTGTAAAGGCAGGAGGGTCTAATATTACTACATCAAATTTTTTACCTTCCTTAGACCATGGTTTTAAAACGTCAAAGGCATTGTGAACTTCAAATTTACATATGTTTTCAAATCCATTTAATTTAGCATTCTTTCTTGCAAATTCTACTGCATGTTCTGATATATCTATCCCTAAAACGCTCTTTGCTCCATATCTTGCGGCATGAAGAGAAAAGGAACCTGTATGGCAGAAACAATCTAAAACATCTGCACCTTTTACTATATCTTTAATAGCTGCTCTGTTTTCTTTTTGATCTAAGAAATACCCTGTTTTTTGACCATTTTCTATATCTACATAAAATCTTACTCCGTTTTCTTCGGTTATGATGGTTGTATCAAAGGGTTCTGTTAAAAAACCTTTTATTTGAGGAAGTCCCTCCAGTTCCCTTACCTGAACATCATTTCTTTCGTATATTCCCTTTGGATTAAATATCTCTTTTAAGACTTTGACTATGGTATTTTTCCATTTATCTATTCCAAGAGCAAGGGTTTGAATAACAAGATAGTCGCTATATTTATCAACTATTAAAGCAGGAAGAAAATCAGCTTCTGCAAATACTACTCTACAGCAAGTTGTTTCAATAACTTTTCTTCTATAATTCCATGCATCGAGTATTCTTTTTCTAAAAAATTCCTCATTTATTTCTTCATCCTTATTTCTTGTAAGAATTCTTATGGTTATTTGAGATTTTGTGTTTATATATCCTTTGCCTATGAATTTCCCTTTGTAATTATAAATTTCAACTATATCTCCGTTTTCAAAATCTCCATCTATTTTTTCTATTTCTCCTGAAAATATCCAAGGATGCCCCATTTCTGCTCTTAAGCCTTTTTTGTATTTTAGGTAAACTTTTGCCATGTTCACTCCTCCATTTTTTTGTGTTTTTCAACAAAATTTCTTAAAATTAGCATTTCTTCTGATTTAAGGGCTATAAATTCACCGCCTACGGTATATTCGCCGTTTTCACATTTTGTCCATATGATTTTAACTAAGACTTTAAAGGGAATGTTGTCTTCTATTCTAAAATAAAATGATAAAAAACTGTCCTTTGGTATAAAAAAGTTTGACTTTAAACATATGCCTGTTTCTGAAACATCGCAAACATGAAGTTTTATATTTTCATCAAAGAAGGTTTTGTTTTCATTATTGTAAATTATAGTGGGATAAAGTATTTCACAGTCCATTTTTACCCTTTCAAATTTTCTTCTTTCAATCATTGAACCACCCCAATCCTATCTATATTTTAATTATACATTACAAACAATATACATTAAATATAAAAAAATGTAAAAAATAAAAATAGAATGGAGGGATTTTATGAGGAACTATTTAGGAGTAAAAACTTTTTTTATCATGCTTGCGGTAGATATATTAATTGTTCTTTTAACCTTCTTTTTGTTTTCAAAGCTTATCTCAGGGGAAAAAAGGCATAAAATTTGGGAAAAATATATAAGTTCTTTTTCAAAGTTTGTTATTTATCTTTTTTTAGTTACAGTTATAATAAATTCAATAACAGCCTTAATAGTCTACTCTTTAAGATATCAAAAATACTTAAATTATATTGCCCCGGCAGTTCAATCAGTTCTTATAGGGTTTATTGCTTCATGTGTTCCAAGGCGTGGTGTGGAGGAAAAAAAGTCTTAAGTTTAAGTCCCATGAAGGATTTATGTGTTTAATCCTTTCATGGGTTTTTATAATATGATTTTATTGTATTGATTTAGTCTATTTGATACAATAGCAACCGCACACTCGTGACTTTAGTCATGAGTAAGGTTGCTAATAATATATGCTATAATAATAATTAAGATGAAAATATGGCAAATGTTTATTATGGTAGAGGTTATGTATATATTCAATTCAATATCACAATACTGAAGAACAGATTAAACAATATATTTTATCTCAAAAGGAAAAAGTAGGTGTTTTGTATGGAAAAGGCTTTTAAATTTAGACTTTATCCTAATAAACAACAAATAGAACTTATAAACAAAACTTTTGGTTGCGTAAGATTTGTCTATAACTATTACCTTGCGAAACGAGAAGAAATATATAAAACTCAAGGTATAACATTTAATTATAAGGATTGTTCTGCTAACTTAACAGTAAAAGAAGGAAAAAGGATATTAGGTATAGCATAAGTAAAAACAGTAGGGTAGGGACTACCCGAATTAACGCCTGTGGAGATAGTAGGGTATAAGGTCGATGAAGCAGGAATCCCGCGACTTTAGTCGTGGGAGGTTCAAATAATTTTAAAAGAAAGGGGAAAGGTGTATGAAGGTTATTGCCTTTAATGGGAGTCCGAGAAAGGAAGGAAATACATATAATGCTATAAAAATTGTAGCAGGTGAACTTGAAAAGGATGGAATAGAAGTTGAAATAGTCCATGTTGGAGATAAAATTATAAGAGGCTGTATGGCCTGTGGGATGTGCTACAAAAATAAAAATGAAAGATGTATAGTGGATGATGAGGTAAATGAATGGATCCAAAGGATAAAAAATGCTGATGGGATAATTTTAGGTTCACCAGTTCACTATTCAGGTATTGCAGCAACCATGAAAGCCTTTTTAGATAGAGCCTTTTATGTTGCATCAGCAAATGGAGGGCTTTTTAGGCATAAAGTAGGAGCTTCAATAGTTGTTGTAAGACGTTCAGGTGGGGTTACAGCCTTTCAACAGCTTAATAATTATCTTCTTTATTCAGAAATGCTCATTCCAACGACAAACTATTGGAATGTAATTCATGGTGCAAAGCCAGGAGAAGTTTATCAAGATGAAGAGGGAGTTCAAATAATGAGGGTCCTTGGCAAAAACATGGCATGGCTTTTGAAATTAAAAAAGAATGGAGAAGGTGTAGTCCTTGAGCCTGAAAAGGAGAAAAAGATTTTCACTAATTTTATTCGTTGAAACTAAATGGGCAAAAATTCCACAAAAAAATACTTGAAAAAATAAAAAAAATGTTTTATAATTAACTACGTAAACAGCGGGGTGTGGCGCAGATGGGAGCGCGCGTGGTTTGGGACCATGAGGTCGCAGGTTCAAATCCTGTCACCCCGACCATAGGTTTAGCCATAAGGCTAAACCTTATTTTATAACTATAAAAGGAAAAATTTTCCGGGGCGTAGCGCAGCTGGTAGCGCATATGGTTCGGGACCATAGGGTCGCAGGTTCGAGTCCTGTCGCCCCGACCAAGTAGGCCTGTGGCTTTGTAGTCTACGGGTCTATTTTTTTACTTTGAATTAGCAATGGATAAAAAGTGTGGGGTGGTAATATGAATTATAAAAGAGTGGCAATTATAACGGGTGGAGGTCAAGGAATTGGAAAAGGTATAGCTAAAAGATTATTAAAAGAAGATTATAACATCATAATTGCTGAAATAGATAAAGAGGCAGGAGAAGAAACTGAGGAAGAATTAAGGGCATTAGGCAACATAAAATTTATTCACTGCGATGTATCTAAAGAGGATGACGTTAAAAAACTTGTTGAAGAAACGGTAAGACTTTTTGGTGGAATTGATGTTTTAATAAACAATGCTGCAATTTCAATAAATAAGCCTATAACAGAACTTAGCCTTGATGAGTGGAATAGGGTAATTGGAGTGAACTTGACGGGTGCATTTTTATGTTCAAAATATTGTTCATCCTACATAAAAGAAAGAAAAGGCTCTATAATAAACATAGCCTCAACAAGGGCCTTCATGTCGGAACCCAACACTGAGGCTTATTCAGCATCAAAGGGGGGAGTATTTGCCCTAACCCATGCTCTTGCCATAAGCCTTGGTCCTGATGTCAGGGTAAATTGCATAAGTCCAGGATGGATTGAAGTTAGTCACCTTAAGAAACAAAGGCAAAGATGTATAGCAAATTTAACGGAAATGGACCACAAGCAACATCCAGCAGGAAGAGTTGGTAACGAAGATGATATAGCATCGTTAGTTTTATTTTTAATAGATCCACAAAATTCCTTCATAACAGGTGCAAATTTTATAGTTGATGGAGGTATGACAAGGAAGATGATTTATATTTAGAAAGTTTTTTCGTAGATGTTATGTTTGACAACATTGAGTATAAATATTATAATTATAAATTAAACAAATATTAAAAAACTATGATGGGAAGAGTAGATATGGGACGTAGTTACAGCGAGTCGGTGCTGGTGGGAGACCGATACGAAGCCCATATTGAAGAACATCCCGGAGTTTCTTACCGAAATCTAAAGAGAGTAGGCTAAGACGTGTCTGGAGCGTTATATCCAGGTAAAAGGGGCCTTTTTGGCAACTTGGGTGGCACCGCGGAAGGGAAAGCCTTTCGTCCCATTAGGGATGAAAGGCTTTTAATTATATAAAGGAGGGATACTATGGTTACTGTTGAAGTTAAACAGCTTTATAGAGAAACAAATAAGTATTTAAACCAAAACATAAGGGTTAGTGGTTGGGTAAGAACCATAAGAAGTTCTAAAAGTTTTGGTTTTATTGAGTTGAATGATGGAACCTTCTTAAAAAACTTGCAAGTAGTTTTTGATGAAAAACTTGATAATTTTAAAGAGATAGAAAAGCTTCCTATAAGCTCATCAATAACTGTTGAAGGTAAATTGATTGAGACCCCAACAGCAAAACAACCTTTTGAAGTTCATGCTGATAAGATAATAATTGAGGGGTATTCCCATTCGGATTATCCACTTCAAAAGAAGAGACATACTTTTGAGTATTTAAGAACAATAGCTCATTTAAGACCAAGGAGCAACACATTTTCAGCAGTATTTAGAGTAAGATCAGTTGCCGCTTATGCTATCCATAAGTTCTTTCAAGAAAGAGGATTTGTATATGTTCATACTCCAATAATTACAGGAAGCGACTGCGAAGGCGCCGGTCAAATGTTTAGGGTAACAACCCTTGACCTTAACAATCTTCCAAGAAAAGAAGATGGCACAGTTGATTTTTCACAGGACTTTTTTGGAAGAGAAACTAATCTTACAGTAAGCGGACAACTTGAGGCAGAGGTTTATGCCCTTGCTTTTAAGAAGGTTTATACCTTTGGGCCAACTTTTAGGGCAGAAAATTCAAATACTCCAAGACATGCTTCAGAGTTTTGGATGATAGAACCAGAGATTGCTTTTGCAGATCTTAACGATTATATGGATCTTGCTGAAGAAATGATAAAATATATAATAACTTATGTTATGGAAAACTGTCCAGAAGAGATGGAATTTTTCAATAATTTTATAGATAATACGTTGATTGATAGACTAAACAATGTTGTAAATTCAAAGTTTGAAAGAATAACCTATACGGAAGCTATAGAACTTTTAAAGAAATCAGGAGAAAATTTCCAATTTCCTGTTGAGTGGGGATGCGATCTTCAAACAGAACACGAAAGATATATAACAGAAAAAATATTTAAAAAGCCTGTATTTGTTACAAATTATCCAAAGGACATAAAGGCCTTTTATATGAGACTTAATGATGATGGAAAGACGGTTGCTGCTGCAGACCTTTTAGTTCCTGGTGTTGGTGAGATAATAGGAGGAAGTCAAAGAGAAGAAAGATATGATGTTTTATTAAATAGAATAAGAGAACTTGGAATGAAGGAAGAGGATTACTGGTGGTATTTAGAGCTTAGAAAATATGGTGGAACAAAACATTCTGGTTTTGGACTTGGCTTTGAAAGAATGATAATGTATTTAACAGGCATGAGCAACATAAGGGATGTAATACCATTCCCAAGAACACCAAGAAATGCAGAATTTTAGTTAATAAAAGCACTTTTTAGATGTTTACATCTAAAAAGTGCTTTTATTTCATGCGAACTTGAATATAATGGAAAAAAGGTGTAAAATAAAATTAAACATGTGCACAAAATGTGCAAATAGGAGGGGTTGGGGTGAAAAGGTTTGCGTTTATTATTCATCCTATTGAATATACTGATGTAAGCAGAAAATTTAAGTTTTTAAGGGGAGTTTCTGAGCAAGGAGTAGAAAGAATTATAAAGTTTTTACCACCCATTAAGATTTCAAAGATTACAGGTGTTAAAAGTGAATTTTCAGAAACAGAAGGATATTTTATAGCAGTTCCCCTTACTACAAATCAAATGTTATCTTTACCTGAGGATTTTGTTATGAAAAAAATAATAAAGGCAGCTAAAATGGCTGAGAACTTAGGTGTAGATATAGTTGGACTTGGTGCAATGACTTCTGTTGTTGGGGATGCAGGGATTACTATTGCAAAAAATGTAAATATTGCAGTAACCTCAGGAAATAGCTTGACTGTTGCAACAGCTGTTGAGGCAGTTAAAAAGGCAGTTGATATTATGGATAAGTACTTAGATGAATGCAATGTTGTTGTAGTTGGTGCTACAGGTTCAATTGGGAAAGTATGTGCAGAGTTGTTGATTGAAGATGCTAAAAATATGGTGTTAGTTGCAAGAAATATGGAAAGATTAAAGGAGTTTAAAGATAAATTAGAGAATAAGTATAAAAGACAAGTATATATAACTTCCGATATTAAAGAGGCTTTGAAGGATGCAGATGTTGTTGTTACTGTATCTAGTTCAAAGGATGCTATAATTGAAGCGGAATATTTAAAAAAAGGTGCTATAGTTTGTGATGTTGCAAGACCAAGGGATGTATCAAAGGATGTTGCTAAAAAAAGACAAGATGTTTTAATAATAGAAGGAGGAGTTGTAGAAGTTCCAGGTGATGTTAATTTTAATTTTAATTTTGGTTTTCCTCCTAAAATGGCGTATGCTTGTATGGCTGAAACAATGCTTTTGGCTTTAGAGGGAAGGATTGAAAATTACTCATTAGGAAGGGATTTAAGTATTGAAAAGGTAAAGGAAATAGATGCTATTGCCAAAAAGCATGGATTTAAACTTGCTGGATTTAGAAGTTTTGAAAAGCCTGTAACCAAGGAGGATATAGAAAGAATAAAAAAACTTGCATATTGTTTTTAAAAAATCCCCCTAAAAGGGGGATTATTTTAAAAACATTTCACCTATTTTATATACATCTCCTGCTCCCATCGTTATTACAATATCTCCTTCTTTAGCTTCTTTGTTAAGGTAATCTAATATGTCCTCAAATTTCTTAATATATATGCAATCTACTCCATTTTTTGAAATTGCGTCGGAAAGCATTTTTGAATTAACAAGCCCTGTATCTTTTTCCCTTGCAGCATAAATATCTGTTAGTATAAGTTTATCTACACCATAGAAAGCTTTAGAGAATTCATCAAATAAAGCGTATGTTCTTGTGTAGGTATGGGGTTGAAATACACAGAATATTCTTTTGTGAGGATAATTTTTTACAGCTTTAATGGTTGCTTTAATTTCAGCGGGATGATGTGCATAGTCGTCAATTACAATAACTCCGTTTTTTTCTCCCTTTTTTTCGAATCTTCTGTGGGTTCCTTTAAATTCATAAAGGCTGTCTTTTATTGTTTCAACATCAATTCCTAAAAAGTGTCCGCAGGCTATTGTAGCTAAAGCGTTCAGTATGTTATGCTCTCCAGGAATTGATATTTTAAAGTCTGAGTAATATTTATCATTAAATGTTACTGTAAAGGATGCACAACCCCTTTCATCATAACTTATATTTTTAGCTTTAAAATCTCCTTTGTTTATTCCATAGGTTAATTTATTGCAGTTAAGTTTTTCCATTATTTCAATTACATTAGGATCTTCAGCGTAGCCTATTATAAGTCCGTCCTTTGGAATTAATTTTGCAAATTTTAGAAAGGCTTCTTTTATATGATTTATGTCTTTATAGTAATCTAAATGATCTTCATCTATATTTAAAATTACTCCTATGTAAGGATAAAATTTTAAAAAGCTTTCTTTGTACTCACAGGCTTCTGTTACAAAATAGGGGCTTTTCCCAACCCTTACGTTTCCGCCAATTGTATCTACTTCTCCCCCTATTAAAAGGGTAGGGTCTACCTTTGCATTTAAAAGCATTAAAGATATTAAAGAAGTAGTTGTAGTTTTACCATGAGTTCCTGCAACTGCTATTCCTTTTTTATATCTTTTCATTATTTGTCCTAAAAATTCTGCTCTATCAAAAATTAATAAATTTTTATTTCTTGCTTCAATAAGTTCAGGATTATCGTCTTTTATAGCTGCAGTATATACAATAATATCTGCATCCTGTATATTTTTAACATCATGGCCAATAAATATTTTTGCTCCTAATTTTTCTAGTTTATCTGTTATATGGGATCTTGTTTTATCAGATCCTGAAACTTTATAACCATATTTTAAAAGTATTTCTGCAAGGGCACTCATGCTAATTCCGCCAATTCCAATAAAGTGAACTTTTTTGTTAAAATCTTTATCAAGGTCGAACATCTAACCACTCCCAAGCATTTTTTAATAATATTTTACAACTTAAGTTTTAGTATATCAATTGAAAAATATTTAAAAACATTGAAATGAAAAAATGTTTTTTTTACAATTAAATTTAGATATTTGAATGCCAATAAATCATATGCATAAATTTTTAAAAATATGATAAAAATATTTAAGTGAATAGGATGTGGGAAATATGGAAAGACTAAACAGGAAAGAAAGAGTAGCTGCTATACTTAAAATACTTTCTGATAATCCTAATAAAGTGATAAGTTTAAGTTATTTTCAAGAAAATTTTAATATGGCCCGCTCTACCTTAAGCGAAGATGTTACGATTTTAAAAAAAGTAGTTGAAGATATAGGAGTGGGAAGCGTTGAAACTGTTGCAGGTCCAACTGGGGGAGTAAAGTTTGTTGCTGGAATTAAAGAAGAAGAAAAGGAAAGATTTTTATTAGAGCTTTGTGAAAGCTTAAAAAATCCTGATAGGATAATGCCAGGAGGTTTTTTGTATACAAATGATTTGATATTTTCGCCAGATATTACTAATAAATTAGGAATTATTTTTGCAAGTTATTTTAAAGATAAAGATATAGATTATGTTTTAACAGTTGAAACAAAGGGAATTCCAATTGCTATGATGACGGCAAGATATCTTAATGTTCCTCTTGTTATTGTAAGAAGGGAAAATAAAGTAACAGAAGGGCCAACTGTTAGTATAAATTATGTTTCAGGTTCTACAAAAAAAATTCAAACCATGTGCCTTTCAAAAAGGGCTGTTAAAAGGGGAAGTAATGTAATTTTTATAGATGATTTTATGAGGGGTGGAGGAACAGCAAGCGGAATAATAAAGCTTATGGAGGAATTTGAATCTAAGGTTGTTGGGATAGGAGTTTTAATTGAGGTTAAAACAGAAAGAAAATTGGTTCAAGATTATGTATCATTGCTAAGTTTGGAAAAAGTTGATGAGGAAAATCAAATAATTAACATATATCCTAGAATCCTTTAGGGTTTCCTAAAGGATCAAAGATTTTTCGAAATTTTCATAAATTTTAGAAGGATTTTGATAAAAAATGAAGAATACATTAATTAAGCAACATGGAAGGTGGTGGATTTTAATGCAAATTACAGACGTTAGAGTAAGAAAAATTTTAGACGAAGGTAAAATGAAGGCCATTGTTTCAGTTACTTTTGATAACGAGTTTGTGGTTCATGACATCAAGGTTATAGAGGGGCAAAATGGATTATTTATAGCAATGCCATCAAGAAAAACTCCAGAGGGAGAGTTTAAGGACATTGCTCATCCAATAAATTCACAAACAAGGGAGAAAATACAGGCGGCAATACTTGCAGAGTATGAAAAGGTAAAAAATACAAAACTAGAAAGTTCAGAATAAAAAGGAAGTTTAAACTTCCTTTTTATTTTTTGTTAAATTAATTGAAATAATATTTACAGTACAATATAATATAAAAGGTAGAAAAATATCGAATAGAGGTGCATAATATGAATAATTGTTATGGCATAATTTTGGCCGCTGGCGAAGGAAAAAGGATGAAGTCAAATCTTCCCAAAGTTTTACATAAAGTTTGTGGCAAGGCAATGGTAGAACATGTAATTAATGCCCTCCATTCTGTTGTAGATGATTATACTATTGTGGTAGGCCATGGTGCAGACAAAGTAAAAGGATATTTAGGAGATAAGTTTAAGTTTTCATATCAGGATAAGCAACTTGGAACAGGTCATGCAGTTATGTGTGCAGAAGAATTTTTAAAGGGTAAAAGAGGAACAGTAATAATTCTTGCAGGAGATACGCCGCTTGTTACTTCAAAGACCATATCAGAAGTTTTCCAATATCATATTAAGAAGGGTTATAGTGCAACGGTTATCACAGGCGTTGTAGAAAATCCTAAAGGTTATGGTAGAATCGTTAGAGATTCTGAAGGTAACCTTGAAAGAATAGTGGAAGATAAGGATGCTAATGAACTTGAAAAACAAATTAAAGAGGTTAATTCTGGGGCATATTGCTTTGATATTGAAGATCTTTTGAACGCATTAAAGCGTTTGAATAATAACAATGCACAGGGAGAATATTATCTTACTGATGTTATAGAAATATTAAAAAATGATGGAAAAAAGGTTGGAGCATATGTAACTGACTTTGAAGAATTTACAGGAGTAAATTCAAGGTCCCAGCTTTATCAAGCTAGCGTTATAATGAGAAACAGAATAATAAGCAAGTTGATGGAGGATGGAGTAACTTTTATTGATCCTAATAATACTTATGTAGACGTGGATGTTAAAATAGGAAGGGATACTATAATATACCCCGGAACTATTTTAGAAGGAAACACAAAAATAGGGGAAAATTGTATAATTGGGCCTAATACAAGGCTTGTTAATGTAGAGGTGGAGGATTTTGTAACTATTCAAAATTCTGTTGTTTTGGATAGCAAAGTAATGCAAGGAGCAACCGTTGGTCCATTTGCTTATGTAAGACCTGAAAGCGTTATAGGTAAAGATGTTAAAATAGGGGACTTTGTTGAAATAAAAAAATCTGTAATAGGCGATGGAACAAAAGTTTCCCATCTTACCTATATAGGAGATGCAGAGGTAGGTAAAGGATGCAATTTTGGATGTGGAACTGTTGTTGTAAATTATGATGGTTCTAAAAAGCATAAAACAGTAGTTAAAGATAATGCTTTCATAGGTTGTAATACAAACCTTGTTGCACCTTTAACGGTGGGAGAAAATGCTTATATTGCAGCAGGTTCTACTATAACAGAAGATGTTCCAGATGGAGCTTTGGCAATTGCAAGAGAAAGGCAAGTTAATAAAGAAGGATGGGTTGAGAAAAAAGGAATTTGGAAAAAATAATTTAGGAGGAGTTAAATATGTTTAAGAATGGCAAAAACATAAAAATATTTACAGGGAATTCTCATCCAGAACTTGCAAAGGAAATTGCTGACATCTTAGGTGTTCCTATGGGGAATGCTGTTGTTGGAAGGTTCAGCGATGGAGAGATTTCTGTTGATATTAATGAAACTGTAAGAGGTTCAGATGTATTTGTAGTTCAATCAACTTGTGCACCTGTTAATGACAATTTAATGGAACTTCTTATAATGATTGATGCATTTAAAAGGGCATCAGCAGGAAGAATTACAGCTGTTATACCATATTACGGATATGCAAGACAAGACAGAAAAGCAAAAGCAAGGGATCCAATTACAGCAAAGCTTGTAGCAGATATCTTAACAGCTGCTGGAGCTGATAGAGTATTAACTATGGATTTACATGCACCTCAAATACAAGGATATTTTAACATTCCAGTTGACCATCTTTTAGGGGTTCCAATACTTGCAAAGTATTATAAAGAAAAGAACTTTAATGAAGATGAAGTTGTAGTTGTATCTCCTGACCTTGGAAGTGTAACAAGGGCTAGAAAATTTGCAGATAGGCTACATGCTCCAATTGCAATAATAGATAAGAGAAGACCTAAGGCAAATGTTTCTGAGATAATGAATGTTATAGGAGATGTTAAGGATAAATATGTTATATTAGTTGATGATATGATAGATACTGCAGGAACTATAACAAATGCTGCAAATACTTTAAAGGATATGGGTGCAAAAGAAGTTTTTGCATGCTGTACTCATGCTGTTTTATCAGGACCTGCAGTGGAAAGAATAGAAAAATCAGCTATAAAGGAACTTGTTGTATTAAATACTATACCTCTTCCGCCAGAAAAGCAACTTGATAAGATTAAAGTCCTTTCTGTTGCGCCTATATTTGCAGAGGCTATAAGAAGAATATACGAAGACCTTTCTGTAAGCAGAATATTTGAATAATAAAAGGCTGCCATATGGCAGCCTTTTATTATACTATTCCTTGTGCAAGCATTGCATCTGCAACTTTTATAAAGCCTGCTATATTAGCACCAACAACAAGGTTGTCTTTATATCCATATTCTTCAGCTATTTTGCTTGCATTCTTATAGATGTTAACCATTATGTTGTGGAGTTTTTGATCAACTTCTTCAAAAGTCCATGACATTCTTAGGCTGTTTTGTGACATTTCAAGGGCTGAAGTTGCAACTCCACCTGCGTTAGCAGCTTTTGCTGGAGCAAATAGAACTTTGTTGTTTAAGAATATTTCAGTAGCTTCTAATGTTGATGGCATGTTAGCACCTTCACCAACTGCTATAACTCCATTTTTAACAAGAGTATTTGCAGCTTCTGCATCTATTTCATTTTGAGTTGCGCATGGTAGAGCGATATCACACTTTATGTTCCATATGTTTTTGCAGCCTTCATGATATTCTGCGTTTGGATGATATTTTACATATTCTGAAATTCTCTTTCTTTCTACTTCTTTTATTTGCTTTATTGTATCAAGCTTAATTCCATCTTTATCATATACATATCCATTTGAATCACTCATTGCAACAACTTTAGCGCCAAGTTGCATTGCTTTTTCAGCTGCATATATAGCAACATTACCAGAACCTGAAATTACTACAACTTTATCTTTAAAGGATAATCCTTTAGCGTTTAACATTTCTTCAACAAAGTAAACAAGTCCATAACCAGTTGCTTCTTTTCTTACAAGGCTACCGCCATAGGTTAATCCTTTTCCAGTTAATACGCCGGCTTCATATGCCCCTGTTATCTTTTTATACATTCCATAAAGATATCCTATTTCTCTTGCTCCAACTCCTATATCTCCAGCTGGAACGTCTATGTCTGGACCTATGTGTCTGTAAAGTTCTGTCATGAAGCTTTGGCAGAATCTCATTATCTCAGCATCGGATTTTCCTTTAGGGTCAAAGTCAGAACCGCCTTTGCCTCCTCCAATTGGAAGGCCTGTTAATGAGTTTTTAAAGATTTGTTCAAATCCTAAGAATTTTATTATACCTAAGTTAACAGATGGATGGAATCTAAGTCCTCCCTTGTATGGTCCTATAGCGCTATTGAATTGAACTCTAAACCCTCTGTTTACATGTACCTTTCCGTTATCATCTACCCATGGAACTCTAAATATTATTTGTCTTTCAGGTTCTACGATTCTTTCAACTATTCCTGCTTCTATGTATTCAGGTCTTCTTTCAAGAACAGGAACTAAAGAATCTAAAACTTCTTTAACAGCCTGATGGAATTCAGGTTCATTAGGATTTCTTTTAATAACTTGTTCAAAAACTTGTTTTACATGTTCCTTTGCATTCATAAAATATACCTCCTGTTTAGAAAAATTATTTACAAAAATATGATAACATATTGTAAGAAAATTTTAAATAATTTTTAACATAAAAATTTAAAATGTTTGAAAATATATCCAAAAAGGAATTAAAAGTTTATTAAAAATTCTTATATTGTAATAACAACAAAATAATGAGAAAATATTTTAAGGAGGTTGAGATTATGGAATACAGGATATTGGTAGTGGATGATGATGTTAACATTTGTGATCTTATAGAAATCTATCTTGAAAAGGAAGGGTATAAGGTTTATAAAGCAAATACAGGAATAGATGCCTTAAAAATCTTTAAAGAAAAACAACTTGATCTTATAGTTTTGGATGTAATGATGCCTGGGCTTGATGGATATGAGACGTTAAAGGAGATTAGAAAATCATCTCAAATTCCTGTTATTATGTTAACAGCAAAAGGAGAAACCTTTGATAAGGTTTTAGGATTAGAACTTGGGGCAGATGATTATTTAGTAAAGCCTTTTGAACCTAAGGAGCTTATTGCAAGAATTAGGGCAGTTTTAAGAAGATATAAGCCTCAGCTTCAGAAAAAATCATTAGAATATAAAGATTTGATAATAGATGCTGATTCATATATTGTTATTTATCAAGGTAAAGAGTTAGAAATGCCTCCAAAGGAATTTGAACTTTTATATTTTCTTGCATCAAATCCTAATAAGGTTTTTACAAGGGATCAACTTTTATACGAAGTTTGGGGATATGATTATCCTGGGGATTCAAGAACGGTGGATGTTCATATAAAAAGAATTAGAGAAAAGCTTCCTGAACATGATGAATGGCAGATTAAAACTGTTTGGGGAGTAGGATACAAGTTTGAGGTGAAGTGATGTGAGAAAAAGCCTTTTTACTAAGCTTATTTCAACTTATTTTGTAATTTTAGCCATTTCCTTTGGATTGGTTGCTATTTTTTTATCCCAGTGGTTTTATAATTACTCTGTGAATGAAAAAGCAAATACTTTAATAAAGCAAGGGGTTATATTAAATGAGATTGTATCAGATTATATTAATAAAAAAATAAATAAAGAAAAGCTTAACAATGAAATTACTATGTTAAGTAAACTCCTTGGTGCAAGGATTTGGGTTGTGGATAAATATGGATATATATATTCCTATGCCGGTGATAAAATAAATGATGATAAACAGCTTAATTATTTAGAGTTTCAAGAGGTTATAAATGGCAAAGTAATAGTTAAAAGGGATAGTTTTAAAGGTTTATTTTCAAGGCCTATGCTTACAGTTGGAGTTCCTGTTTATGTAAATGACAATGTTTTAAGCGTTGTGTTTTTGCATGCTCCCCTTGATGAGATAAAAGTTGCTTTAAAGAAGGTATATATTGTCATATGGCTTTCAGCGACTTTTGCTACAATTATTTCTATATTTATAATTTACTACATTTCTGAAAAAATATTGATAATTCCTTTAAGCAAGATAAATGAAACAGCTAAGGCTATTTCTAAAGGAGAGTTTGAAAAAAGGGTTGAAATTAATTCTGAAGATGAGATAGGAAAGCTTGCGGTTTCATTTAATTACATGGCAGATACTTTACAAAACTTGGAGAACATGAGAAGAAACTTTATAGCAAATGTATCCCATGAGTTGCGATCTCCAATGACTTCCATAAACGGATTTATATCTGGAATGCTGGATGGAACAATACCTCAAGATAAGTGGGTAAAGTATCTTTCCATAGTTCATGATGAAATAAAAAGGCTTATAAGGCTTATAAATGACCTTTTAGATCTTGCAAGTTTAGAGTCAGGAGAATTTTCTTTAAATATGGGTGTTTTTGATATAAATGAGCTTATAAGGCAAAGGATTATAAAGTTTGAAGATAAAATAAATAAGAAAAATATAAATGTTAATGTTGTTTTAATGGATAAAAAAATGCTAGTTAAAGGGGATAGGGATAGAATAGATCAAGTTTTAACAAATATAATAGATAATGCTATAAAGTTTGTTAATCAAGGTGGAAACATTGAAATTAAAACAGAAATAAAGGAAGATAGGCTTCTTGTTAGCATATTTAATGATGGTCCACCAATTCCTAAGGAAGATATTAAATATATTTGGGATAGATTTCACAAAGGAGATAAATCAAGAACAAAAGGTGGAGGAACAGGGCTTGGTTTATCTATAGTAAGACAGATAATAAATAAACACAATCAAACCATTTGGGTTGAGTCTGGAGAAAAGGGAACAAAGTTTACGTTTACTCTTGAAATAGTGTAATTTTTAATCTTTTTCAAATTTATTCATACAATTTTAAAAATTTAGGGGTAGAATAATAAAAAGGAGGTGTGAATATGGAATTTCATGAAAACAATTGGGGAAGTGGTATTAAATTTGTTGAAGAAAAGAGGCCTAAAAAGGCTTTTAGGCTTATTGGAATTATACTTTTAGTGTTTTTTTCAGCTTCTATAGGTGGAATTTTAGGTGGATACTATGTTAAGAAAAGCTATGAAGCAGGTTCAGGCATTAATATACCAAATTTAACTGAGCAGCAGAATGTATCTTCTATACCTAAAAATTCGGTAAATAAGGTTGTTGAGCTTGTAGGTCCAGCTGTTGTTGGAGTTAGTAATAATGTAAATACTATATTTTGGGGGAAGCAAAAGCAAGGAACAGGCTCGGGTATAATCTTTGATAAGAATGGATATATTGTTACAAATTATCATGTTATAGAAGGTGCAACGGATGTTACCGTCACTTTATCAGGAGGCAAAAAACTTCCTGCAAGGATTATTGGAGCTGATTATGAAACGGATATTGCAGTTTTGAAGGTGGATGCTACAAATCTTCCTACTGCTAAGTTTGGTGACTCTTCAAAGGTTAGAGTTGGGGATTTAGCTATTGCTATAGGAAATCCTTTAGGAGAAGAATTTGCAGGAAGCGTAACTGTTGGAGTTATAAGCGCTCTTAATAGAGAAATAACGGTTGAAGATAGAAGGTATAAGGTTATTCAAACAGATGCTTCTATAAACCCTGGAAATAGCGGTGGAGCTTTATGCAATGAAAAGGGAGAAGTAATAGGCATAAACACTTTAAAAATAGCATCGGCAGAAGGAATGGGATTTGCTATCCCTATAAATGAAGTTAAAAAAATAGTTGATGAGCTTTTAAAACATGGATATGTATCAAGACCATATATAGGAATAGCAGGAACCTTTATAGATAAAGAACAAGCAGAAGAATATGGAGTTCCAGTAGGAGTTGGAGTTCAAGAGGTTGTAAGAGGAAGTGGAGCAGAGCTTGCAGGAATAAGGCCAGGGGATATAATAGTTGAGTTTGATGGAAAAAAACTTACTAAATTTGAAGATTTGCAAGAGGCCAAAGAAAAGCATAGGGTTGGAGATGTTGTAAAAGCTAAAATTTGGAGAGATGGGCGTTATATTGAAGTTAAAATAAAACTTACAGAACAAATAAGATAGGCTGCATTAAGCAGCCATGTTTTTTTTGAAGAATTTGTGGTAATATTTAAAATGAAATTTTATAAAAGGGGTGGAAATATGTTTTTAGTAGTTGGTCTTGGAAATCCAGGAAGGGAGTATGAAAAAACAAGGCATAATGTTGGTTTTGAGGTTATAGATAGATTGGCTGAAAAGTTAGGCATTGAAGTTAATAGGATAAAGTTTAAGGGGCTTGTTGGTGAAGCTAGCGTTAATGGGAAAAAGGTTGTTTTATTAAAACCAACTACATTTATGAATTTAAGTGGAGAAAGCTTAATCGAAGCAGTTTCTTTTTATAAAGTAAATCTTGAAAACGTAATAGTTATATATGATGATGTGGATATAAATGTTGGGAGGCTCAGAATAAGAGGTAGTGGGAGTGATGGAGGACATAATGGAATGAAGAATATTATATATCATCTTAAGGATAACAAGTTTCCAAGGGTTAGAATAGGTATAGGAAAGCCAAAGGGGGATATGGTATCTCATGTTCTTGGTAGATTTTCGCAAGAAGAAGAGGCTTTGATAAAAAAGGTTGTAGATATTGCAGTAGAGGCGGTATTGGAAATAATAAACAATTCCCTTCAAAGTGCTATGAATAAGTATAATTCTTATGATGCAAGTTTAAAATAATAAGAGGGGGTGGAAGATTGAGCTATAATGGGCTTTTGGAGGAGATTTTAAAATATAAGGAGTTCAGAGATTTACTTAATAATGCTGAAAATAAAATACCCTGCCAAGTTCATGGTCTTTCGGATTCCCAAAAGGCCCTTATTGCCTTTTGTCTTTTTTTGAAATTGAATAGGCAGATTTTTATATTATCTTACAATGATATAGAAGCCAAAAAATTATATGATGATATAAAAACGTTTACAGACGATTGTTATTATTTTCCTTATAAAGAAATGGTTTTAAATATAGATGTTGAATCCTTTGAGGTAAAATCAGAAAGAATTAAAATTTTAAAAAAGATTTTAAGTGGAGAAAAATTAATAGTTGTATCTACTGTTGAATCTATTTTACCTATTATGCCTCCTTCTGATATTTTGAAAAACAGTCAATTTGAAATTAAAGAAGGAATGGAATTAGAATCTTTAGAATTTTTATCTAAGCTTTATGAACTTGGATATGAAAGGACAGAAGTTGTTGAAGGAAAGGGGCAGTTTGCTCAAAGAGGGGGTATAATTGACGTATTTCCCATAAACTTAGAGCAGCCTATTAGAATAGAGTTTTTTGGAGATGAAATTGATACAATACGAAGTTTTGACCCTTTAAGTCAAAGGAGTATAAAAAGAATTGAAAAAGTCACCTTATATCCAGCAAGGGAGATTTTGCTTAATGATATTATTGTTAAAAAAGCTTATGAAGATATAAAAAAAGATTTTGAAGGTAAATTAAAAAGCTTTTCAAAAAAGAAAAAAGACGAGGCTAAGGTTTTGGAACATAAATTTAAAGAGCTTCTAGAAAAATTAGTTAATTTTAGATACTTTGAAGGAATGGATAGCTTTTTACCTTACTTTTATGATTTACAAAATAATATTTTAGACTATTTTATAGATCCTGTAATAATTTTAGATGAATCTTTAAGAATATCACAAAGGATTTTTGCAGCTTATGAAGATTTTCAAGAGATGTTTAAAACTATGCTTGAGAACGGTAATGTACTTCCAAAACAGGGAAATTACTTTTTACAACCGGAAGTTATAATATCTAAGTTAAAGCTTTTTCCCATTATCTCTTTAAATATGTTGCCAAGGGTAGTTGAAAATTTTAAACCTAAGTCTATAATAAATTTTAATTGCATATCTTTACCATCATATTCTAATAATATTCAAATGTTGATGGAGGAGTTTAAATTAAAGTTAAACAATGGCTATAAGATAATTATTTTTAGCCAAAATGAAGCAAAGGCATTAAGGCTTAAAAATTCCCTTAAGGAAGAAGGATTTAATGCCATATATAAGGAAAATTTAGATGAAATTAAAGAAGGATTTATAACGATTACGACGGGGACTTTAGCAAAAGGTATGGATTTCCCAGACATAAAACTTTTTATAGTATCCGATGGAGAGATGCATTCTTCTAAAAAACAAAGAAAAAAGATTAAAGATAAAAAAACAAAGAAAATAGATGTGTTTACGGATTTAAAAGTTGGAGATTATGTTGTTCATGAAATACATGGTATAGGAATATTTAAGGGAATAAGCGAGCTTGTTATAGAAGGAATAAAAAGAGATTATTTAGTTATACAATATCATGGAAATGATACCTTGTATGTTCCTGTTGAACAGCTTGATGTTGTTCAAAAATATATTGGAGCAGATGAAAAGCCTCCAAAGGTAAACAAGCTTGGAAGTTCAGACTGGATAAAAACTAAAAACAAAGTAAAAGAATCTTTAAAGGAAGTAGCTAAAGAGCTTATAGAGCTTTACGCAGAAAGAAGCAGAATAAAAGGATATGCTTTTTCACCTGATACTCCATGGCAAAAGCAATTTGAAGATGAATTTCCTTATCAAGAAACAGAAGATCAATTAAAGGCAATAGAAGAGATAAAAAGAGATATGGAAAGTCCAAAGCCTATGGATAGGCTTTTGTGTGGTGATGTTGGATATGGTAAAACAGAAGTTGCCATGAGGGCAGCTTTTAAAGCGGTTATGGATGGAAAACAAGTAGCTGTTTTAGTTCCAACTACAATCTTGGCTGAGCAGCATTTTAACACTTTTATTCAAAGATTTAAGGGTTTTCCAGTAAACATAGACATGCTAAGCAGATTTAAAAGCAGCGGTGAACAGAAAAAGACTTTAAAGGAGCTTGCTGCAGGAAACATAGATATAATAATAGGAACCCATAAACTTTTAAGTAAAGGGGTAAAATTTAAAGATTTGGGCTTGTTAATAATAGATGAGGAACAGAGATTTGGAGTAAGTCATAAAGAAAAAATAAAACTTATGAAAAGGAATGTAGATGTTTTAACTTTAACTGCAACACCAATTCCAAGGACTTTGCATATGTCGTTGATTGGGGTAAGGGATATGAGCATAATAGAAACGCCTCCGGAAGATAGATATCCTGTTCAGACATATGTTTTAGAATATAATGAGGTTATAGTAAGGGAGGCTATATTAAGGGAGCTATCAAGAGGTGGACAGGTGTTTTTTGTTTATAACAGAGTAGAAACTATTTTAGATATGCAAAGGGAAATATTAAAGCTTGTTCCTGAAGCAAGAATTATAATAGCTCATGGACAGATGAAGGAAGAAGAGTTAGAAGATGCCATAATAAGTTTTATAAACGGAGAAGCTGATATTTTGCTTTGTACTACAATAATAGAAACGGGAATTGATATGCCTAATGTAAATACCCTTATTGTTTATGATGCGGATAAAATGGGACTTTCACAACTTTATCAATTAAGAGGAAGAGTAGGAAGGTCTAATAGGATAGCCTATGCTTATTTTACCTATAGAAAGGATAAGGTGCTAACTGAAGCAGCGGAAAAAAGGCTAAAGGCTATAAAGGAGTTTACTGAATTTGGTTCTGGTTTTAAAATTGCAATGAGAGATCTTGAAATACGTGGAGCAGGAAGTTTATTTGGAACAAAGCAGCATGGCCATTTAGCTGCGGTTGGATATGATATGTATTGTAAGCTTTTAGATGAGGCTATAAAAGAATTAAAAGGAGAAGAGAAAGAAGAAGAATTTGAAACACAAATAGAACTTCAAGTAAGTGCATACATTCCAAGCAATTATATTGAAGATGAAGTTATAAAGATAGAGATATACAAAAAGATAGCATCAATAGATAGTCATGAGGATAGAATGGACATTATAGATGAGCTTATAGATAGGTTTGGAGATATTCCAAAGGTTGTAGATAATTTAATAAAAGTTTCTTATATTAAAAGTTTATCTAAAGGCTTAAAAATATTTAGTGTAAAACAAATTGATAAGGATGTGTTTTTACATTTTAAGGATGCTAGTTGTTTAAATGTAGAAGTAATTAGACAGATAAATAAGAAATACAATAATATAGTAAGTTTTCCCAGCACAAAGGAGCCCATATTAAAGATTAAAATACAGAAAAATAGTGAAGTTTTAGATACTTTAATGGATATTTTACAAGATTTTAAAAATTTGCAATATATTTAGAAATGTTTTATAATATTTTGAGAGTTTGATAAAGGAGAGGATAGATGTGAGGTTTAAAAAGTTATCCCTTGTATTATCTTTTATGTTTCTTTTAAATATATTTTCAGGTTGTGAGTTAATTTCAAAAACTGAAGAGGGAGAAAAGAAAACCGTTGTAGCTAAAGTAAATGGTGAAAAAATAACAAAAGGTGAGTTCCAAAAGTTGTTTGAAGCTAGGCTAGCTCAATATGAAATGATGTATGGGCAGGATTTTGCTCAGAAAAAGGAAAATGAAGAGCTTATAAAAAATTTAAAGGAAGATACTTTAGATGAAATGATTAATGAAAGAATAATACTTCAAAAAGCCAAGGAATTTAATATACAGCCTGATGAAAAAGATATAAATGAAAACTTGGATAAAATGTATAAACAAGCTGTAAGTCAAGCTGGTGGAGAGGATAAATTTAAAAAGACATTGGAAACATTTAAATTAACAGTTGATGACTATAAAAAATACATGACTAATAAAATAATAATTGAAAAGGTCTATGATAAAATAGTTAAAGATGTTAGCGTAAGCGATGATGAGCTTTTAAAGTACTATAATGAGCATATGTATGATTATACAGAGAAACCTAACAAGATGAATGTATCTCATATATTGGTTCAAACTGAAGATGAGGCAAAAAAAGTTCTTGAGGAATTAAAAAAGGGTGCTAAATTTGAGGATTTAGCTAAAAAATACAGCATTGATCCAGGTTCAAAGGATAAAGGAGGAAATCTTGGAGATATATATTATAATGATGATAGATATGATAAAACCTTTTTAACTAATGCTATTGCCCTTCCAGTTGGTAAAATAAGCCCAATAATTAAAACGCAATTTGGGTATCATATAATTAGAGTTAATAAAAAGGAAGAATACAAATTAAAACCATTTAAAGAGGTAAAAAGCCAAATAAGGGAAATCGTATTGGAACAAAAGAAAACCAGCAAACTCAATGAGACCTTCCAAAAATGGAAGGAAGAATCAAATATAAAAAAGTATACAGATAGATTATGATCAAGGGAAAATTTCCCTTGATTTTTTTGGGATTTATTTGTATAATTACAAAAATAAATGCATAAAATTACATGAGGTGATTTATATGAAATATGTTATTGAAAACAATTTAAGAAAGATTTTAAGAAGCAGTCAAAGATACATGCCAAATTCTTGCACATACTGTATGTATAAGTCAAGACCTTCCACTTTTCAATTTAATTGCTCGATTTGTCATTTGAAGTTATTAAATAGTTTCAGGATTTCCTGAAACTTTTTTTTTGATAATTTTTTGGTATATTTTTTGAGAATTTGAGGAAATTATAAATAATAGAAGATAACACTAAGGAGGGATAAAATGAAGGCTACAGGAATTGTAAGAAGAATTGATGATTTAGGAAGAGTTGTAATACCAAAGGAAATAAGAAGAACTTTAAGGATTAGAGAAGGTGATCCTCTTGAAATATTTACAGATAGAGAAGGCGGAATAATACTTAAAAAATATTCTCCAATAGGTGAACTTAGTGAATTTGCAAAAGGATATGCAGAAGCATTACAGGGGCAGGTAAATAAGCCAGTTTTGATATGTGATAAGGATTCAATTATTGCTGTTGCTGGAGTTAATAAGAAGGAATATATAGACAAAAGAATAAGTGAGGACATAGAAAAAGTATTGGCAGAAAGAAAAACAGCTGTTTTTAATCAAAAAGAGGGAGGAAAGGCTTTTGCTCTTATAAAGGATGAAGAAGATGAAGCAAGTTATACAGCCCAAGTAATAGCTCCAATAATAGTAGAAGGGGAATCAATTGGTGCAGTTATTATAATGTCAAAGGAAGCAAATGTAACTATGGGAGAGCTAGAAAAGAAGCTTGCCGAAACTGCAGCGGCCTTTTTAAGCAAACAATTGATATCTTAAAAATATCATCCTCCTATTTCTTCGGCCATATAAACTTAGCTTTATGTGGCCGAATTTAAATGGGTTGGTAGTCTAATTTTACCAATCCATAAATATTTATTTATTGAAGATAGAAATAGGAGGATTTTTTATGTCTCGAAAAAACATAATAAAAGGGACAATACTTCTTGCTTTGGCAGGTATATTAGCAAAGTTTTTGGGTTTTTTCTTTAGAATTCCTCTTATATATTTGATTGGAGAAGAAGGAATAGGAATATATCAAATAACTTATCCTTTGTATACCTTTTTGCTTGCAATGTCCTCTGGAATTCCTATAGCAATTTCAAAAATGATTTCTGAAAGGTTAGCTATAAGAAAAAACAAAGAGGCAACTTTAATTTTTAAATCTGCGCTTTTTATAATGGTATTATTTGGGGCAGTATCAAGTTTTATTTTGATATTTTTTGCAAAGAATTTTATAAAAATATTTAATTGGAGCTTTAGGGTTTATTATTCTATATTAGCAATTTCATTAGCTCCTTTTTTTACTTGCATTTTATCGGTTTTTAGAGGGTATTTTCAGGGAATTCAAAATATGTTTCCTGTTGGTTTAAGTCAAATAGTAGAGCAGTTGACTAGGGTATTTTTTGGAGTTGGACTAGCTTATATTCTTTTGCCTTATGGCATTGAATTTGCAGCTTCAGGGGCTTCCCTTGGAGCTACTGTTGGTGGGTTAATAGGAGTTTTATTTTTGTTATTTTATTTTAGGAAAAATAAAATAAATTATTTTAAAGATGAAAATAGCAAAGGTACTTTTGCTCTTACTTTGGAAATCATTAAAACAGGACTTCCGATTTCTTTAGCCCAAACAATAGGTTCTATAATGGCTTTAATAGACTCTGCTTTGGTGGTTGGGCTTTTGAAATCTTCAGGATACGATGATAGTATGGCAACAGCTTTATATGGACAGCTTACAGGAAAGGCTTTTGTTCTTATAAATGTTCCTTTAACTTTATCAATGGCTATAGCTCAAAGCACTGTTCCTGCTGTGGCGGAAAGTCATGCTTTAAAAAGCAATTTTAAATTAAAAAATAATATAAATATGGCTTATAAGATGGCTATGATGCTTGCCCTTCCTTCCTGTGCAGGTCTTTATGTACTTGCAAGGCCTATTTTGGGATTAATATTTCATACAGACAGTGGATGGGAAGTTTTACAGATACTTTCTGTTGCTGCATTTTTTATAATATTAGCTCAGACTTCTACAAGCGTTTTAAATGGCATTGGAAAAACTTATTTGCCGTTTTTTGTAATATTGTTAGGTTCGCTGGTCAAGATATTTTTTTCTTATCTGTTGATTCCAACAAGATTAAATATTTTAGGGGCTGCATACAGCACGTTGATAGCTTACTTTGTAATTTCAATGGTTGATATTATTTTAGTTATAAAATATACTAATGTTATGGTAAACCTTAGGGACTCTGTGATAAATCCTCTTTTAAGTACTTTAGTTATGATGATAGGTGTTATTTGTATATATATATTTTTAAACTTATATTTAAACTCAAAATTAACTACTGTTTTTTCAATTTTAAGTGGAATTCTTATATATTTTACACTATTAAATATTACAAACACATTTAGTTTAAAGGATATAAAAAGAGTTATAAAAGGTTAACGTGAGGTGAATTTACAAATGATAAAAATAGTAGGATTAGGTCCTGGTTCTGTAGATGATTTAACTTTAAAGACTATAGAAACATTAAAAAATAGTAGTAAAGTATTTTTAAGAACTTACAAACATCCTAATGTGTGGTATTTAAAGGAGCTTGGAATTAAATTTGAAACCTTTGATATTTTTTATGACGAAGGAAGAGATTTTGATGAAGTTTATGAAAAAATAGCAAGAAGAATAATAGAAGAAAGGGATTGTGTTTACGCAGTTCCTGGGCATCCTTTAGTTGCCGAAAAGTCTGTAGAACTTATATTAAAATATTCAAAGGAAAATAACATAGAGGTTGAAGTAATTCCTGCTTTAAGCTTTATTGATGCTGTATTTAATGTCCTCAAGATAGATCCTTCTTGTGGATTTAAACTTATTGATGGACTTATGTTAGGGGATCAAGTTCCAGATTTGAATACTTCTAATGTAATAACTCAAGTTTATAATAAATTTGTGGCGGGAGAAATAAAAATAAAGCTTATGGAATATTATGATGATGAGCAGGAAGTATATGTAGTAAGGGCAGCAGGAGTTAAAGATCTAGAAAGAATTGAAAAGGTAAAGCTTTATGAAATCGACAGGTTGGATTTTATTGACTATTTGACCACGTTGTATATACCTCCTGTTAAAGAAAAAAAGAGAAAAGATTTTAATGATTTGATTAATTTAGTAGAAATGTTAAGATCTCCAAAGGGATGTCCTTGGGATAGAGAACAGACCCATGAAAGTTTAAAAAGATATCTTATAGAAGAATGTTATGAAATAATAGAATCTATTGATAAAAAAGATTATGATGGATTATGTGAAGAGCTTGGAGATGTTTTGCTTCATGTAGTATTCCATTCTCAAATAGCTAAAGAAAATGAATATTTTGATATATGGGATGTAACAGATGGAATAGTAAGAAAGATGATAAAAAGACATCCCCATGTTTTTGGTGATAAAAGGATACAAACAGCTGAGGATGTGGTTGAGATATGGGAAAAAAATAAGATGAAGGAGAAAAATGTTAAAAGCTATACAGAAAACTTAAAAAAGATTCCTATCGTATTGCCTGCCCTTTTAAGAAGTCTAAAAGTTCAAGAAAAGGCATCAGAGGTAGGATTTGATTGGGATAACGTAGAGGATGCTTTAAATAAGATAAAAGAAGAGTTTGAGGAACTTTTGAAGGTATATAAAACTAAAGATAATGATAAAATATTAGAAGAAATAGGAGATCTTTTGTTTGCAGTAGTAAATGTTGCAAGGTTTTTAAATGTAAATCCTGAGGAAGCCTTGAATCGTACTACTAGCAAGTTTATAAATAGATTTGAGTATATAGAAAAAAATGCTTATAAGTTCAACAAAAGCTTAGCAGAGTTAAATTTAGAAGAAATGGATAAGCTTTGGGAAGAATCAAAGAAATTTGAGGAATAATATTAAAAAAATATTAAGATTAGAAGGATTTTTTGATTTTGTGAAGAATAATAAAAACATGATATAATTTAGCTGCATCCTACTTAAAATAAATTTTCTAAGGAGGGAAAATAATGAACAAGGCAGATTTAATTTCAATGATGGCAGAAAAAAGTGGTTTAACAAAGAAGGATGCTGAAAAAGCATTAAAGGCTTTCATGGATAGCGTTCAAGAAGCTCTTGCTAGAAATGAAAAGGTTCAACTTGTTGGTTTTGGAACATTTGAAGTAAGAGAAAGAGGAGAAAGAAAAGGTAGAAATCCAAAGACTATGGAAGAAATTATAATCCCAGCTACAAAGGTTCCTGTATTTAAGGCAGGAAAGGAATTAAGAGAAAACGTAAATAAGTAAAAAATCAGGTTTTTTAACCTGATTTTTTTTTGAAAGGAAGGACATGATGAGGCTTGATAAATTTTTAAAGGTTTCAAGGATAATCAAGAGAAGGACTGTTGCAAAAGAAGTTTGTGATATGGGAAAAGTTTTAGTAAATGGTAAAGTAGCAAAACCAGGAACTGCTTTAAAGGTTGGGGATATTATAGAAATACAGTATGCAACAGGAAGTGTAAAGGCTGAGGTTTTAAGCCTCAAAGAGCATGTTACAAAAGAAGATGCAAGGAATATGTATAAGATAATTAGTGGAAAAGAAATTGAATAATTATCAACAATTTGTGGATAAGTGTGTTGATAATTTGTGATAAATTTGTTGATTTTAGTTTAAAAGGTTGTGATTTATTCCTTATTTGTTGTGGATAACATAAGGAATAAAGTATATATCCCCTTCATATAGTTTAATATGGAGGGGATATTTTTATGGAAAATAAAATGATAAAAGAACACAAAATCTATATAGATAATAGGGGCAAGATAGATATAAGTGGAGTTAATGCGATTTATACATTTAATGATGAACAAGTCAGTTTATCTACTGTAATGGGAAATCTTTTAATTAGGGGTAAGGACTTGAAGGTTAACAAATTAAATGTTGATAGTGGAGATGTATCTATAGTTGGGCAAATAAACTCTTTAAGTTATACTTCTAAAGACGAAGGTAAAAATGAAAATCTTTTAAAGAAGCTTTTTAGGTGATATGATATGGTTTTAGATATCAATATTCAATTTATGTATTTTTTTTCTAACATTTTATGTGGTATAATAATAGGATTTTTATTTGACACATATAGAATTATTAGGGGATTTAAAAATCCTAATAAGACTTTAACTGCAATTTCGGACTTATTGTTTTGGATATTTTCTGCTCTTTTAACGTTTATTTTTATGCTTTTAACCAATAATGTAAATATTAGATATTATACTTTTATAGCTTTTATTATAGGACTGTATTTATACTTTAAGCTTATTTCTAAACCTTTTTTAGGTTCTTTAAGATTTGTAATTTATTATATTATGAAATCTTTTAGATTTTTATTTAGAATGATTTTAATGTTTTTAAGACTTATTAGGGTTTTTTATTTAAATTTAGGGTATTATGTCAGGAAATTTATAGGATTAGTTTTTATAAAACAGCAGGAAAATTGAAATCTTCGTAGAATTTATTATGTAGTAAGTTTAAGAGGGGATGCATATGAAGAAAATAGAGAAGCTTTTTTATTTGTTTTTTTTAATATTTTTCTTGTCTATATTTATAAAACAACAGGCTATTATGTTTAGGTTAAAAAAAGATTACAGGCATTACAGCCAGCAGCTTGAGAAGGTTAAGTTTATTAATGCTCAACTAAAGGAAGAGCTTAAACAGGTTCAAAAAGATTCTTATATTGAAACTTTAGCAAGGGAAAAGTTGGGGCTTATAAAACCAGGTGAGATTTTATTTATAGATAAAAATAAAAGGAAGACAAATTGACTAAAATTATATTATTTTGTATAATAATATCATTAAAATATATTAAGGAGGAAGTCTTTTAACATGACCTTAAAGGTAGGTACTATTTTAGAAGGAACTGTTGTAAACATTACAAATTTTGGTGCTTTTGTCGATGTAGAAGGAAAAACAGGTTTAGTTCACATTAGCGAGGTGGCTGATACTTACGTAAAAGACATAAGACAACATCTAAAAGAAAAGGACAAGGTAAAGGTTAAGATTATTGCAATTGATGAGCAAGGAAAGATAAGTTTATCAATAAGGCAAGCTATGCCAAAGAGTTCAAGACCGGTTGAAATTGACTGGCAGGGTGAGAGGAACAAAAACAGTGGACTTTCTTTTGAGGAGAGACTTGCAAAATTCTTAAAAGAAAGCGAGGAGAGAATTCAGGACTTAAAACATAGAGAAGGCAGAAGATATGGAACTGCATCAAGAAGATAATTATAAAGGGTATTTTACCACACGGTAAAATACCCTTTTGTAAAAAATAAAAATTTCTATAAAAAATTTTAAAAAAGGTGTTGACGAAATCAAAATAGTGTTATATAATCAATAATGTCGATGCGAGGTGCACGAAAGAACGCCGGAGTGGCGGAACAGGCAGACGCACAGGACTTAAAATCCTGTGGTCCGAAAGGACCGTACCGGTTCGACCCCGGTCTCCGGCACCAACGTCGCGGGGTGGAGCAGTTGGTAGCTCGTCGGGCTCATAACCCGAAGGTCGAAGGTTCAAGTCCTTCCCCCGCAACCAAATATGGCGGCGTAGCTCAGTTGGCCAGAGCAATCGGTTCATACCCGATGTGTCAGCGGTTCGAATCCGTTCGCCGCCACCATCTATGTAGAGGGTAAAAGCACCCACGAAAAACTTCGTGGGTGCTTTTGTTATTTGTCCTAAAATACATTAGTTTTTTGCATTTAAAAACTTTTTAAACAAGTTCCTATCATAAATGAATAAGATAAAAGTCGAAGTTGTTTTACTTAATTCAGAATCTGTCAATTTTTTCTTATGGAAAAATAAGGAATAGCGACAAATTATTTAGCATATATTTGATATAATAACCTCACACAGAAAAATGTGGGGTGGGGTGTTATGCTACAAAGAGAAGTTTTAACTAAAAAAGAGTTTAGAGCTTTAAAAAGGGATAAATTAAAAGTACAGCATTTGTTTTTATTTGCCTTTATATTCTTTGCTTCAAGGGTTTTCTTTTTAAAAGAGATAATGCCCTTTGGATTAGCACTTTTAATAGCAGTATCCCAAGTTTTAGAAAAGGAATGGGTTTTGGTATGTGGTATTTTTTCAATTTTAGGTTATCTTACACAAGGGGATATTTTAGTATCAAGAAGTCATATATTTGTTGCGGCATGGATAATGCTTTTTAATTTGATTTTAAAGAATGAAAAATCAAAATTTATTAAAATGGCGGTAACAACTTCCCTTTTAAATGTTGGAGTATCCTTTGCTCTTCACAGGTATATTTTAAATAATTTAACATTATATGATATAATTTCATCCTCCTTTGAAGCCTTTATAATGATATCTTCATCATATCTATTTACATATGGAGTTTCATATTATTTCAATAAAAAAAGTGTTGACATAGTAAAGGAAGAAATAATAAGTTTAATTCTTATAATACTTATTTCTTTTGCGGGGCTTTGGGATATAAATTATATGGATATATCTTTAAAATCAATTCTAACCGTTTTATTTATACTTATTGCTGCACAATTAAGGGGAAGTCAGGTAGCATCTACAATAGGGCTTTTACTTGGTTTTGTGCTAAGCTTTTCTGGAAACACTTCAACATATGTTTTAGGAGTTTATGGATTTAGTGGACTTATTGCAGGAGCCTTTAAGGATATGGGGAAAATAGTTGTTTCGGCAGCCTACATTATATCTTCTATAGTAGTAATGATATATTCAGGGAAAATTGAATTTTTGGTTCCTTTTATTTTAAATGTTTCTTTAGCTTCTGTTATTTTTATTCTAGTTCCTAGGTCTTTGTTAGAGAAAATAGAAATATCTTTAGATTTTGAGAGAAAAAAAATAATTCCGCAAAAAATTTATATGGAAAGAATAAAGAATTACATAAATACGAAATTAGATGCCGTATCTAAGTCTTTAAATAGTTTATCTAGTATATTAACTGAAAGATATGAAAATAATTTATCAAGGGCCAATGAAATTAAAGGTGTTATTGAAAAAGTTGCTAATAAAGTTTGTGCAAATTGTGATGCGAAACATTTTTGCTGGACTGAGGATACTTATTATACTTATGATATTTTCTTTGAGATGTTAAGGTTTGCTGAAAAAAACGGTAAAATAGATATAAGACAGGTTCCCGATTCCTTTAATTTTAAATGTTTAAAGTTAAATGAAATTATAAGACATATAAATTTTGAAATTGAAATACTTAGAATAAACAACCGTTGGGCTAAAAAGCTTTTAAATTCAAAGGTTATTTTAGCAGAGCAAATAAAAGGTATATCAGGTGTAGTATCAGATATAGTAAAGGATATAACAAAGTCCTTTGAATTTAAAAATGAGCTTGAAGAACAAATTGCTGTTCTTTTAGATTTAAATGATATAAAATATAGAGATGTTTTAGTTACTAAAAACTCCAATAATAAATTTGAAGTGACTATTTATGGAAATGCATGTTTAGGTAAATCTTTATGCAATAACGATATTGTAAAGATTGTTTCACAGGCTTTAGGGAAAAGAATGGTAAGAGAAAGTACGATGTGTAAATTAGATAATGAAAACAATGTATGTCATTTCAAATTGGTGGAAGCTGAAAACTTTGGAGTTGCATCAAGCGTTGCAAGGTATTCAAAGGAAGACGTCTCAGGGGATAGTTACTATTTTGGAAATGTAGCTCCTGGAAGATATGTAATTGCAATTAGTGATGGAATGGGTAGTGGATTTGAGGCAGCTATGGAAAGCAATACAACTATTGCCCTTATTGAAAAATTTATGGAGGCAGGTTTTGATAGAAATACTACTATTAAAGCTATAAATTCTATACTTTTGTTAAAAAACAAATCCGATTCCTTTGCTACTGTTGATTTAGGCATAATAGATTTATATGAAGGAATTGGGGAGTTTATAAAAGTTGGGGCAGTTTCTACATTTATAAAATCAGGATTTGATGTTGAGGTTATTGAAAATAAGAGTCTACCTATAGGAATTGTAGATGAAATTGAAATAGAAAGTGAGATACATCAATTCAAAAGTGGAGATATGATTATAATGGTTTCTGATGGAGTAGTGGATGCTGATAGGGATCTTAAGGAAAAATGGATTGTAAAGCTTCTTAGGGAATATAGCGGAGGAAATCCTAAGGAATTAGCTGATTACATATTGAATAAAGCTAAAGAAAAGTATGGAAATGACATAAAGGATGATTTAACGGTTATTGTTTCAAAAATATGGAAGGTGCAATAAAGGAACCGAAAGGTTCCTTGTTGTTTTATTTAAAAGTATTTGTTATGATAAAAAGAAAAAAGGTGATGTTTATGATAGATAAGGTTTTAAGTTATATAAATAAAAATTCTATGATTAGTAATGGAGATAAAGTAGTAGTTGGTTTTTCTGGAGGGCCTGATTCTACAGCTCTTTTGCATATACTTTATAGATTAAAAGATGAGCTTAAAATATCCCTTTATGCAGTTCATGTAAATCATTTAATTAGGGGACAAGAAGCTTTTAGAGACGAGGAATTTTCAAAAAACTTTTGTGAAAAATTAAATATACCTTTTTATTCTTTTAGAATAGATGTAACAAAAATGGCTAAAGAAAAAGGTCTATCCTCTGAAGAAGCAGGAAGAATAGCAAGATATGAATGCTTTAACAATGTTTTAAAGGAAATTAATGGTAATAAAATTGCCCTTGCCCATAATAAAAATGACCAAGCAGAAACCATCATTATGAAATTTTTAAGGGGGTCTGGCCTTAAAGGATTGAGTGGAATACAGCCAGTAAGGGATAACATAATAAGGCCCCTTCTTATATGCTCAAGGGAAGAGATAGAATATTATTGCGAACATAACAATTTACAGCCTGTAATAGATAGTACTAATAAAGAAGCTATATACCTTAGAAATAAGGTTAGATTAGAGCTTATCCCATATATTATTAAAAATATAAATGAAAATGTCGTTGATAATCTTTTTAAAATGGCAGAAATTTTAAATGATGAGAATGAATATATTGAAAAAGAGGCTCTAAAATATTATGAAGATATAAAGGACAACGGCGGAATAATAGTTGAAGGGTTTAAAAAATTACACGTTGCTTTAAAAAGGAGAATAATAAGGCAACTGATAAAAGATGTTAAAGGAGATTTAAATGGAATAGAAAATCTTCATGTTGAGGACTGTCTAGAGCTTATTGAAAGAAATCAAACAGGAAAAATGCTGTATCTTCCTAAAAATTTAGTTGCAGAAATTTCATATGGTAAGTTTTTTATTAAAAGATTAGATACAAAAAAGGATTTTGAGTATATTTTAAAAATTCCCGGTATTTTAAGACTAGATGAATTAAGTTTAGTAGTTAAAACAGAATTATTAAAAAATCATGGCAATTTAACCGATACGCCGTTTATAAAATACTTTGATTATGATAAAATAAAAGGTGGATTAGTTGTTAGAAATAGAAAAGAAGGAGATTATATTTTTCCAAAGGGTATGAAGGGGAAAAAGAAGATAAAGGATTTGTTTATAGATAAAAAAATCCCAAGGGATGAAAGGGATTCAATACCCCTTGTGGCTATTGGGAAAGAGGTTCTTTGGGTTTATGGTATTAGGGATACTAAGAATTATAAAATAGATGAACACACTAAAAATGTGTTAAAAATTACGATTGAAAGGGGTTAAAATATGGAGACTGCTATTGAAAGGGTTCTATTAACTGAAGAAGAGATAAAAAAAAGGATAAAGGAGATAGCATATGAAATAAAAAAAGATTTTCCCAAGGGTGATATTATACTTATTGGGGTTTTAAAGGGGTCTGTAATGTTTGTGGCAGATCTTATGAGGGCCCTTGATTTTAATGTTACGATGGATTTTATGGCAGTTTCAAGTTATGGAAATTCTTCTGAAACTTCAGGAATTGTTAGAATTTTAAAGGACCTTGATTTTGACATTGAAGGAAAGGATGTAATAATAGTTGAAGATATAATAGATACAGGTACTACTTTAAAGTATTTATATGAGTATTTAAAGGCAAGAAATCCAAAAACTTTAAAAATATGTTGTCTTCTTGACAAACCAGAAAGGAGAAAAGTTAACATTGAAGCTGATTATGTAGGGTTTAAAATTCCAGATGCTTTTGTTGTAGGTTATGGCCTTGACTATGCTGAAAAATTTAGAAACCTACCCTATGTAGGTATATTAAAAGAAGATATTTACAAAAAATAAACAATGGTGTATATTTATAATGTTGTACGGTGAAAGGGGGATTTAAGCTTGAATAAGAATCTTTTAAAAAGTGCTAGTGCATGGCTTTTGATAATAATGGCTTTTTTTATAGCAATGACTCTTTTAGATGGTGGAACAGGTAAAAAAAGTGAAATAGTTTATACAGAGCTTATAAACGAAATTGAAAGGGGCAATGTAAAGAGTATATATATAGATACTGATACAGGAAATGCAACAGGTGAGTTTAAAGATGGAACATCTTTTACAACTACGGTCAATATAAATACTACAGAATTTGAAAAAATAATTAATGAATATAATAAAACCCACGCCCAAAAAGTACAACTAAAGTATGTTCCACCTTCAAAGTTTCCATTTTGGGTTTCTGCGTTGCCTAACATCATAATGGTAATAATGCTTGTTATTTTTTGGTTTATATTCCTCCAACAAGCTCAAGGCGGTGGAGGAAAAGGAGTTATGAATTTTGGAAAAAGTAGAGCAAAACTTGTAACTAATGATAAAAAAAGAGTAACCTTTAATGACGTTGCAGGTGCTGATGAGGAAAAGGCTGAACTTCAAGAAGTTGTTGACTTTTTAAAAAATCCTAGAAAGTATATTGAAATGGGAGCTAGAATTCCAAAAGGAATACTTCTTGTTGGGCCACCAGGAACTGGTAAAACCTTACTTGCAAAGGCAGTTGCGGGAGAAGCAGGTGTTCCTTTCTTTAGTATAAGCGGTTCAGATTTTGTTGAAATGTTTGTAGGTGTTGGTGCATCAAGGGTTAGAGACCTTTTTGAAAATGCAAAGAAAAATGCTCCTTGCATAGTTTTTATAGACGAAATAGATGCAGTAGGAAGACAAAGAGGAGCAGGGCTTGGTGGTGGACATGATGAAAGGGAGCAAACTTTAAATCAACTTTTGGTTGAGATGGATGGTTTTGGAACAAACGAAGGTATTATAGTTCTTGCAGCTACCAACAGACCTGATATTTTAGACCCTGCACTTTTAAGACCAGGAAGATTTGATAGGCAAATAGTTGTAAATGCTCCAGATGTTAAAGGAAGGGAAGAAATACTTAAAGTTCATGCAAGAAATAAGCCCCTTGAAGCAGAGGTTAACTTATCTATAATAGCTAAAAGAACACCCGGTTTTACAGGTGCAGATCTTGAAAACTTAATGAATGAAGCTGCATTACTTGCAGTAAGAAAAGGTAAAAAACTTATAGGCATGGAGGAGTTAGAAGAGGCTATAACAAGGGTTATTGCAGGGCCTGAAAAGAAGAGTAGAATAATGAGCGAGAGGGAAAGAAGGCTTACTGCTTATCATGAAGCAGGGCATGCAGTTGTTATGAAGCTTTTACCAAATACTGATCCTGTTCATCAGATAAGCATAATACCAAGAGGAAGAGCAGGAGGATATACTTTAGCTCTTCCACAGGAGGATAAGTATTATGCTTCAAAAACTGAGCTTGAAGAAGAAATTGTAAGTCTATTAGGTGGACGTGTTGCAGAAAAACTTGTATTAAATGATATTTCAACAGGTGCAAAAAATGATATTGAAAGGGCTACAAATATTGCAAGAAAAATGGTTATGGAATATGGTATGAGTGAAGTTTTAGGACCTATTGAATTTGGAACAGGACATGAAGAGGTATTCTTAGGAAGAGACTTTGCAAAGACAAGAAACTACAGTGAAGAAGTTGCAGCTCTTATAGATAAAGAAATAAAGAGAATAATAGAAACGGCTTACAATAGAGCAGAAGAGCTCTTAAAACAAAATATAAATAAGCTTCACAAAGTTGCTGAAGCTTTACTTGAAAAAGAAAAACTTGAAGCTGAAGAATTTGAAGCTATCTTTAATCAAGCATAATAAACCTCGGGGAATTCCCGAGGTTTAAAAAATAATTGGAATGGGAGTGTTGGGTATGGAAAAGGATGTTTTAAATAAAGTTACGGTTGGGATTAATTCAGTTATTGAAACTAACGTTAAAGAGAAGGATTCTGCTAAAAACTATGCCAGCGGTGCAGTGGATGTTTTATCAACTCCTGCTTTGATAGGGTATATAGAATGTGCTGCAAAGGATGCAGTGGATCTTCATCTTCCAACGGGATATACTACTGTTGGAACAAGGCTTGATGTAAAGCATTTAGCAGCAACTCCTATTGGAATGAAAATAAGAGCTGTTGCAGAGCTTATTGAAGTAGATGGTAGAAGGCTTGTATTTAAAGTAGAAGCCTATGATGAAGTTGAAAAAATAATGGAAGGAATTCATGAAAGGTATATAGTAAATGTAGAAAAATTTATGTCAAAGGTAAATGATAAAAAGTAAAGTTTTTTATTTGTATTGGGGAGGTAATTATGCTTTTAGTTTTTGATGTTGGTAACACTAATATAGTTGTTGGAGCATATAAAGGGAAAAAACTTTTAGATGTTTGGAGGCTTTCTACAAATCTTCCAAGAACATCGGATGAATATGGGATTGCAGTTATAAATTTGTTTGAAAAGGCAAATATAGATTATAGAGAAGTTGATGCAGTTGTTGTTTCTTCTGTAGTTCCTAACATAATGTATTCTTTAGAGCATATGATAAGAAAATATTTTAATGTAGAACCTTTGATAGTAGGGCCGGGTATTAAAACAGGTATAAACATAAAATATGATAATCCTAAAGAAGTTGGAGCAGATAGAATTGTTAACGCAGTTGCAGCTTTAGATATATATAAAAGGTCCCTTATTATAGTTGATTTTGGAACAGCGACAACATTTTGTGCTGTGGGAGAAAAGGGAGATTATTATGGAGGTGCAATAGCACCGGGAATAAAAATTTCTAGTGAGGCTTTATTTGAGAAGGCAGCAAAACTTCCAAGAATTGAACTTGTAAAGCCTCCAACGGTAATTTGTAGAAATACTGTAAGCAGCATGCAATCTGGAATAATATATGGTTATGTTGGATTGGTTGATTATATAGTAAATAAAATGTCTGATGAAATGGTTAAACTTGGAGAAAAGACTCCTTATGTTGTAGCAACAGGAGGACTTGCTAAATTAGTAGCTTCAGAGAGCAAGACTATACATGAAGTAAACCCTGTATTAACCTTAGAAGGCCTTAGGATAATTTATGAAAAAAATAGGTGATATAAATGAAGATAGGAAATTTTATAACTTCTAATAATGTGTTTTTAGCTCCTATGGCAGGAGTTACGGATAAGGCTTTTAGGTTAATATGTAAAGATTATGGTTGTGGGATGCTTTATACTGAAATGGTAAGTTCAAAAGGTTTATATTATGGAAGTAAAAAGACAAATCTTCTTTTAGATATAGATGATAAAGAAGCTCCAGTTATTGTTCAAATATTTGGAAGTGATCCTGATATTATGGCAGATATGGCAGAACAGATAAGCTTAAATGAGAAGGTTGCTTGCATAGATATAAATATGGGATGTCCAGCACCTAAGATTGTCAAAAATGGTGAAGGAAGTGCCCTTATGAAAAACCCTGAGCTTGCCTATAACATAGTAAAAAAAGTTGTTCAAAAAAGCAAGAAGCCTGTTTCTGTTAAAATAAGAAAAGGATGGGATGCAGCTTCTGTTAATGCAGTTGAATTTGCTAAAATGTTAGAGGATGCTGGTGCTTCTTTTATTGCAATACATGGAAGAACAAGGGAGGAAATGTATTCAGGACATGCAGATTGGGATATAATAAGAAAAGTTAAACAGTCGGTGAACATACCAGTTATAGGAAATGGAGATGTAGTTGATGAAGAAAGTGCAAAGAAGATGTTTGAGGAAACAGGCTGTGATGCCATTCTTATAGGAAGAGGCGCATTAGGAAGGCCATGGATATTTAAAAGGATAAATTACTATCTTAAAACAGGTGATAAACTTCCTGAAATTACTCTAGAAGAAAGATTTAATGTTATTCTAAAACATCTTAAGATGGCTGAAGAGTTTAAAGGAAGACAAGGGATAATAGAAATGAGAAAACATGTTGCTTGGTACTTAAAAGGTCTTAGAAATTCTAGTTATGTTAAAGATATAGTAAATAGGCTTGATGAACGGGAAAAAATAGAAGAGGTTTTGTTGGAGTATAAAAGGGTTTTGGAAGATGCTACAACAGTGTAGCATCTTTTTTATTGTAAACAAAATAAAAAAGGTATAAAATGTAAATGAATATATTGTGTTCACAGGGGGGATTTCATGGATTACATAAGGGTAGGGGATAAGGTTATAAGTATATCTAAAATTAACAATACTATTGATGAAATATTGGAATTAAGATGTAAAGGATATTCTCAGCAGGAAGTTGCAAGAATATTAAATATAGATAGGACTTTTATATCAAGGCTTGAAAGTATAGGGGAAATAAGAAGAGGTGGAAATATTGCTGTAGTAGGTTTTCCTATTGCCAATAAAGATGAACTTGAAAGGGAGCTTAAAAAGGCTGGAGCAGATTTTGTTTTTTTACTGACAGAACAAGAGAGGCAAAAAATTGTTAGAGAACAGAATGGTTTAGATCTTGTCAATTGGCTTTTAGAGATAATCTCTAAAGTTAGAAAATATCAGCATTGTATTATATTAGCTTCTAATATAAGGTCTAAATTGCTAGCAACATTGTTAGATGGGCATGTTTACATTATGGATATAGGTAAATCACCTTTAAAAGAAGATGTTTATGTAGATGTTAATTCTGTATTAAGAATAATAGAAATGATAAAGAATTAGGAGGATACTATTATGAAGCACGTTGTTTCAGTAAGTCTTGGCTCTTCTAGAAGAAATCATAGGGCTGAAGCTGAATTTTTAGGAGAAAAATTTTTAATAGAAAGGATAGGGACAGATGGAGATTTTAATAAAGTTATAGAAATTATAAAGGAATTGGATGGAAAAGTAGATGCTTTTGGTATGGGGGGGATTGATTTATATTTATATGCAGCTGGAAAAAGGTATGAAATTAAAGATGCTGCTCTTATAAAGCAAGCGGCTAAAAAAACTCCTATTGTTGATGGTTCAGGACTTAAAAATACTTTAGAGAGAAAGGTTATAAGATACATAGATGAGAATGTATTTAATTTAAAAGATAAAAAGGTTCTGATGGTGAGTGCAACAGATAGATTTGGCATGGCAGAAACATTAGATGAACTTGGGGCACAACTTATAATTGGAGATCTTATGTTTTCATTAGATATTCCTATTCCTATAAAATCAATAAGGCTTTTCCATACTATTGCTAAAATTATATTACCTATAGCAACGAAAATGCCTTTTGAAAAACTGTATCCTACTGGTAAAAAGCAAGAGGAGAGAATCCCAAAGAATGAAAAATATTTTTATGAAGCGGATATAATAGCAGGAGATTTTTTATTTATAAAAAGGTTTATGCCTGATGATTTAACTGGAAAGATAATTATTACTAACACCGTTACAAAGGATGATATAGATGAATTAAAGAGATTAGGAGTAAGGTATTTGATTACTACTACTCCAGAGTTTAATGGAAGGTCCTTTGGAACAAATGTAATGGAGGCTGTATTAGTTTCTATATTAAATAAAAAGGTTGATGAAATAACCTTTGAAGATTATGAAAACCTTTTGGAAAAACTAAATTTTAAACCAAGAATTGTTTGTTTAGATGAATCAGATGAAGTTAAAATATGTTGACATTGCATCTGGGGTGTTTTATAATACCATATAACGAAGTTTTAACAAGCACTATATTTATAAATATAGTGCTTGTTATTTAATTATTTTAGGGAATTTAGTAAAATAATGTGCATATAATATCTATAAATCAATAAGCAAAAAAGAGGGGAGAGTACATATGCCAGAGAACAAACAAATTATTTTAACATATGAAGGAGTAAAAAAGATAGAAGAAGAACTTGAATACCTTAAAACTGTAAAAAGAAAAGAGGTATCTCAAAAGATAAAAACTGCTATATCTTTTGGAGATTTAAGCGAAAATTCAGAATACGACGAAGCAAAGAATGAACAAGCTTTTGTTGAAGGTAGAATTGCAACTTTAGAAAATATGCTAAAAAATGCAAAAATAATTGATGAAGATGAAATTAATACAGATGTAGTTTCAATAGGTTCTACGGTTAAAGTTAAAGATTTAAAATATGGAGATGAGCTTGAATTTACTATAGTTGGTTCAGCTGAAGCGGATCCTACTAAGATGAAGATTTCCAATGAAGCTCCAATAGGAAAAGGACTTTTAGGTAAAAAAGTTGGAGATGTAGTAGAAATCCAAGTTCCAGATGGAATTGAAACCTTTGAAATATTAGAAATAAAAAGACATTAATGGAGGGAAAGTTATGGTAAATACAAATGAAGAACTCAACAATCAAGAACTTCAAAAGCTTGAAGCTGAATACAATGAGCTTATGAGGCAAAGACTTTTAAAATTAGAAGAATTAAGGGCTAAAGGACAAGATCCTTTTGCAATTACTAAGTATGACAGGACTCATACATCAAAGCAAGTTAAAGAAAACTATGATGAGCTTGAAGGAAAAGATGTAAAAGTTGCAGGAAGGTTGATGACAAAAAGAATACATGGTAAGGCTGGCTTTGCAGATATTCATGATAGATATGGAAAACTTCAGCTTTATGTAAGGATTGATGATTTAGGAGAAGAAAAACTTAAGGCTTTTAAAACTTTAGATATTGGTGACATAATTGGAGTTGAAGGAACAGTATTTAAAACTAAAACAGGAGAGATATCAGTTCATGTAAAAGATTTTATACTTCTTACAAAATCTTTAAGACCACTTCCTGAAAAATGGCATGGACTTAAGGATCCAGACTTAAGATACAGACAAAGATATGTTGACCTTATAATGAATCAAGATGTAAGGGATACTTTCTTTAAAAGAACTCAGATAATAAGAGCAATAAGAAAATTCCTTGATGATAGAGACTTTATAGAAGTTGAAACTCCTGTTTTATCACCTATTGCAAGTGGTGCAGCAGCAAGACCATTTATAACTCATAGCAATGCTTTAGATATAGATTTATATTTAAGAATTGCTACTGAGCTATATTTAAAAAGATTAATTGTAGGTGGTTTTGAAAAGGTTTATGAAATGGGTAAAAACTTTAGAAATGAAGGTATTGACATAAGGCACAATCCAGAATTTAATATGATAGAAATTTATGAAGCTTATGCAGATTATAATGATATGATGAAGCTTACAGAGGAACTTATAGCTTATGTTTGCAAAGAAGTTCTAGGAACAACTAAGGTAGTTTACCAAGGAACAGAGATAGATTTTACTCCTCCATGGAATAGATTGACTATGAAGGAAGCAGTAAAGAAATATGCAAATGTTGACTTTGATGAAATAAAAAGCGATGAAGAAGCAAGGGAAATTGCAAAAAAATTAAATGTTGTTGATGAATTAAAGAAAGACTTAAAGGACTGTACAAAAGGCGATATTTTAGTTGCAGTATTTGAAGCTTATGCTGAAAAGCATTTAATTCAACCTACATTTGTTTTAGATTATCCAGTAGAAGTTTCACCTTTAACTAAGAGAAAGCCAGATGACCCAATGTTTACAGAAAGATTTGAAGCTTATGTATATGGAAGAGAAATTGCAAATGCTTACTCAGAATTAAATGATCCAATTGATCAAAGAGAAAGATTTTTACAACAGCTAAGGGAAAGAGAACTTGGAGATGATGAAGCATACATGATGGATGAAGATTTTATAAATGCTCTTGAAATAGGTATGCCTCCGACAGGTGGCCTTGGAATTGGTGTAGATAGGCTTGTAATGTTCCTTACAAATTCATATTCAATAAGAGATGTTATATTATTCCCAACAATGAAGCCAACAAAATAAGGCAGGATTTCCTGCCTTATTTTGTTAGGGGTAAGGAATACTCTTATAAAAAATTTTAAAAGGGTATTGCATTTTTTAAAATATATGCTATAATCATAGATGTAAGTGTTCCACGGTAGCTCAATGGTGGAGCATCCGGCTGTTAACCGGAGGGTTGGAGGTTCGAGTCCTCTCCGTGGAGCCATTTTCTTTTTAAAAACAAAAAAGTAGTTGACAAATTTAAATAAGCATTATATAATATAAATTGCTATTTGACCTTTGAAAACTGAACAGTGGCGAAGCGACCAGCATATAAATAGGAGTTAGGATTTAAACATAAGAGTTTGATCCTGGCTCAGGACGAACGCTGGCGGCGTGCCTAACACATGCAAGTCGAGC
>Ga0207430_10069_pt1 | contig 55183 bp, 38 predicted proteins | sample YelNatsi3bottle8_FD_187544 | JGI IMG/M metagenome (GOLD analysis project Ga0207430, IMG submission 187544) | Hot spring thermophilic microbial communities from Obsidian Pool, Yellowstone National Park, USA - site 3 bottle 8 (SPAdes) (version 2) | ecosystem: Environmental > Aquatic > Thermal...
ACCCACTCATACTTCTAACTATCTCTCTTATTATAACTAATAACTAACAATCATTACCATATTATGTGATAAAATTTAAAGGTGGGCATTCAGAAAAAATACCCACCCCAACTATTGACAAAGAGCCAAAAAAGAATGCATAACGCATTCTTCAGTTTGTTGACAAAATTATCTTCTCTTAAGGAGGCATTTTGCATTGTTCGCTCCAGAGTTACAAAGCGACTAAACATAAGCTCGACCTCGGACTCCGGCAGGGTTTCGGGCACAATCGGCGTCCATGCCTCAGGTGCCCGCCTCCGCCGTCCTTGGCTTCGGCCCTGCCTCCGTTCCTTGGTCTTGCTAAGTTTAGTTGCCGCTTTGTAACAAGTCGCTTCACCTATGCAAAATGTCTCCTCTATATGAAAAAAAGAGGTTTGTCTACGGTCTAAAGAATGCATAATGCATTCTAATCTAAAAGTTCTCTATACAATTTCATTAAACTTTCATTTATATTGTTTAACTCACTTACAATAGGACTTAAATCTTTTGTTATATCTTTACTGTTTATTAACTCTTGAAGTTTATTCAATGCTTTGTCACTTCTTAATTTCATTTCTTCGATCTTGTTAGTAAGTTCAACGCTCAGCTTAACTTTATCTTCAGCTTCTGCAGTAAAAAGTTTATCTTCTTCAAAATTATATGTATCATATCGCGAGGGTATCAAAGTCTCTATGCCAAGTTGATTTTCAATCTTATCTGCTAGTTCTTCCTGTGCTTCATCTTCCCCGTGTACAATGAATATTTTCCTTGGCTTATCCGTAAATTGAGAAAGCCAATCTAATATACCCTTTTGGTCTGCATGCCCAGAAAAACTTTCAATATATTCTATTTCAGCTTTTACGCTAATATCCTCACCAAATATTTTGACATTTTTTTCTCCTTCCAAAAGTTTACGTCCTAAGGTCCCTTTTGCCTGATACCCCACAAACAAAACCGTGCATTCTGGCCTCCACAAATTGTGTTTTAAATGGTGTTTAATTCGCCCAGCTTCACACATCCCACTGGCTGATATGATTATGACAGGTGTTTTAATTTCATTTAGTGCTTTTGATTCTTCTACACTGTGGGTAAAGTGCAAATTAGGAAAGTCGAGGGGTAAATCTCCTCTTTTAATGTATTCTTGAGCTTCACTGTCCAAATATTCAGGATGTTTAGTAAAAACATCTGTTATAGAAGTTGCAAGTGGACTATCTACATAAACAGGTACGTTGTTTAAAAACTCTATTTCGTCTTTGTACAATTCTCTGTTTTTATGTAATTCATATAAAAGTTCTTGAGTCCTTCCAACAGCAAAAGAAGGTATTACGACATTTCCGCCTCTCTTTACGGTTTTTATTATAATCTCCATGAGTTTTTTTGCCCTATCTCCAATATCTTCATGAAGCCTATTGCCATATGTGGACTCACACAAAACATAATCCGCACTCTTAATCGGTGTAACTTCTTTTAAAAGAGGAATTTTTTTATTCCCCAAATCCCCTGAAAATACAATTTTAGTTTCTTTGCCTTTTTCATTTACCCAAACTTCGATTATAGATGAACCAAGCATATGTCCTGCATCATTAAATCGCACTTTTACATCTTGCGCTGGTTCAATTGTTTCTCCATAATCTATTCCATAGAAAATGCTTAAAGAATCTTTCGCCTCATCAGCAGTATAAAGAGGTTCCCTCAAAGGCTTATCTGCCCTTTTCCTTTTTCTGTTTTTCCATTCACTTTCCATCTCTTGTATATGCCCACTGTCTGGAAGCATATACCTGCATAAATCCACGGTGGCTTTTGTAGCGTAAATCCTTTTTCTGTATCCCCTCTTGTACAAAAGAGGAATTCTTCCACTGTGGTCTATGTGAGCATGAGTTAAAAGCACAAAATCGATATCACCTACATCAAAAATAAATTCTTGATAGTTTAGCTCGTCTTCAACTTCTCCCCCTTGAAACATTCCGCAGTCAACAAGAAACTTAGTCTTTTCCGTCTCAACTAAATAGCATGAGCCTGTAACCTCTTTAGCAGCTCCCAAAAAACTTATTTTCACAATAACGTCTCCTTTCATATTAGGAATAATAATTTTCTTCGATCCATTTATTTATATAATGTATATATTTAACAAAATCATCCAAATGGTTCTTTAATATGTCAACAATCACCTTCTCATCAATTTTCATATAATCATGTACAAGTATATTTCTAAAAGAAACCATGTTAGAAATATTTTTAGCAAAATTTTCCGGCAAAATGTTTGATTTACCTAATAATAAAACCGTTTCTCTATAGGTATCGGGTTTTTCTAAACCAAGAGAAGAAATAATTATATTGGCTATATCAATAACACATTCTATAGATATTTGAATTCCTCTTTCTATTCCCCAATATTTGAGCATATCCTCTTTTATATTTTCTTTATTTACTTCTTGCGATACTTTTTTTAACAATATTAAATTTTTTTGTAACTCTTTTATTTTAGAATTTATTGTTTCTATTATACTTTTAGTCACTATTATCACCTACAACACTTTTTACCCATTCTTTAATAACATCCATCTGCACTTTTCTAAAATATTCCATGTCCATATATTCTCTTAGAGTTTTAACCTCAAATTCCACCTTTACATCTTCATTTTCTTCAAAAATAAGTTTGCCGTGCTTTATTACTTGATGCCTTAACACTGGATTTGCAGAATTTAATACTACCAAATCTATATCATCTCGTTTAAATATTGAAACCAAATCGCCAATTAAAGCAAGTTTGTCCATAGGATCATATCCATTCCCTAAAAGTACCGCAATATCAAGATCACTATTTTTTGTATTAGTGCCTTTACTATATGAGCCAAAAACATATATCAACTTTATGTCATATTTACCCTTTAAATATTGCAAATTTCTCTTAAATATTTCTTCCACTTCTTTTAAATCTCTCTGAACCACTACAGACACCTCTTTAAGAAGGCATACTTATTACCTTAATTTTACCACTCCCCCTTACCTTCTTCAATCAATTTTATATCATTTATAATATCATCTATTATAAGCTCCTGATACCCTGCTTTTTTTATTATTTTCATCTCTTTTGCCACATCAAAGAGTAAAGGTGATTCAATCTTATTTAGCTTACTAAGCCTTACATCATTTATGACTTCATTTGAAAGAGATTTTAAATAATCTTCTAGGCCGTACCTTAAAAAGTGAAACTTGTCTTTATACCTTCTGTACAATCTATCTGCTATCATAAGCCCCTCTGGGTCAAAATCTCCTGAGTAATATATCTCTGTCCCTTCTTTATAAAGCATGTCCAAGAGCAGGAGAGAAGAAAGTTTTGGCTGGCCATATGTGCATACAAGAGGAAATACTTTATTTGTAGCATCTATTAAAGATGTAAAAACTGAAGGATTCTCTACAACATACACTTTCTTAGAAGGGCTTATGACCCTCTCAATTTTACTCAAATTTAAAAGAGGAACTTGCAAGACTTGATTGCTTTCATAAGCAGCCTTAAATACTTGATTTTCCGTATCGCCCTCATATGCCAAAAGTCCTAAGAGTGTGACATAATTGGATATTTCATCTATCAAAATGCCAACGTTGTAATAAAGTTCTGATATTTCTTCACTTCCTTTTACTTCATTCAGCCCCATTAAAGTGCATAAAGCGTTTATAAACATACTTCCAGCTTCTGTATTTGAATCAAAATAGTGAGGATTACGTGCAATCTGGGAAGAAAACACCGGCAGTCTTTTCTTTTCCCCTTTATAAACAGGCAAATTGTTTATGGCATCGCATACGTATATTATATCTTTTTTTAATCCGTCCTTATCATTTAAATACCTCTGATTTACTGCCCTTACCCCTACAGCGGTTCCTTCATACAAACTTTTTAGCCAATCAATGCACTTACATTCCTGGTATTTAGAGAAGAGCTCTTTAAAGAACTCTTCTCTTTCTTTTGCCAATATTTCCATATCCTCTTTTTTGCTGGTGAGTTTTTCGCCAAAATAGTATTCCAGTATGTCTTTTAGCGTATACTCCTCAAATCGAGTATTTTTTAGCGACTCTTCAAACTTTGCCACATCAATGGATGCAGATTTTTTTGTCCTATAGTCTTTTTTAAAATGGTTTGTAAGTACTTCTTTTTCATCTTCCGTAAGATTATCAAGCTTTACAACGCCTCCAAGACGTCCTAAACTTCTGTACTTTTCCCGTATACCTTCAAAAATCCTCTTGTATCCCTTTTTTTCTTTAAAATATTTAAGTTCTTCTTTATTCATTTATAGCACCCACTTCTGTAGCGGCAACCTCCTCTTTCTCAGGAAGTATAAGATGCTTTACCTTTCCATCCCACAAATACTTCATGACCAATACAGCCTTTGCATTTTTTGGCCTTACAAGTTCATAAATTGAAAGCTTGGGAACAGTGTCATAATCTCCCCACAAAACCTGCGAATTCATTATATAATTAAACCTTAAATCCTCAATCAGTTTAAACATATCCCTTATGTTTGTGTCATCAACTCCTGCAAATGCTTCATCCAGAGATATTATGCGAGGTGCAGTCGGCGATGCTCCCTCATATCTTGAGTAAACCGCGGAAAATAAAGGTATATACATGGCCATCGCTTTTTCTCCGCCGCTTAGCTTATTAAAGGCATTATCAGTAAGCTCCTTGCGGCTTTCCCCTTCTTTTCTGTAGTAAAGCTTAAACTCAAACCAATCCCTGTAATCTAATATTTCTTTCATAATCTTGTGAAAAGTTTCTGTATTGTTTTTTTCCTCCATTGCCCTCCTGGCTCTTTCTACTTTTGACCTAAAATGATTTACAACTTTATCAAAGACTTCCTTTTTCAGCATATCAGCATCGGATTTTAAAATATCCACAAGCTCTTTTGTGTCAAGTTCTTCTTCATTAGAAGCAGGAATGCTTCTCCACTCAATAGAGAACTTAAGTCCGCTGGAAGTATCCCTTTCAGACATGAGTTTATTCATTTTCTTTACCCATTCTTCTGCTTTAAAAATCTTTGCTCTTATCTTAATTCCCACATTGTGCATTATAATCTCTTCAAAAAGAATCTTATCAGTCTCTCTTAAAAGGCTTTCATTCGCCATTATATCTTCTTCAATATTAGAATAAAGCGTATATAAAGACACAATTTTACCATTTATATTTGCTGTAATATTGAGCCTTCTCTGCTTATTCTTTGCCTCTTTTATTCTTTCATTGTCTCCCTCATAAGCTTCGTCAAAGATATTGCCAATTGAAAGCCCATATTCCAAAAGTTCGTTGCGAGTTTCAAAATACACATTTTGAAGTCTCTCTGTAAACTTTTCTCTGTCAAAGCCCGCTTTGTCAAAAAAGCCTTTGTATTCAGAAAGAATGCTTTTGCTTAATTTTAACATATCCTCCATTTCAACGTCTTGCTTGACAAAGCCAAGTGCTAATTCCTTTTTTAAACCCTCTTCAACAATATTGTAAATTTTCTCTTTAAGATTAATCTCTTCTTCAATGTTTAAAAGGTCTTTTAAGCTTCTCTGTAGCCTCTCCTCAAGTTTTGCTTTTTCGGCTGATTTATTTGTAATCTCTTTAGGTATTTCCTCCAGCCTTTTTAGGCAAATCTCCAGTTCTTTTTCAATTTCTTCAAGTCCAAGTTCTTTTAATGTCTCTTTTAGCATCTCAATTTTCTTAACAGAACTCTGTATTTTGTTTTCCAGTACGTCTATTTCGTACTTTAAGTTATCAATATCGTATTCTAAATCTTGTTTTTGCTGCAATAACATTTCTTCGTTTGAAATGTGCAAAACATATTTGTTGTATAGTATTTCTACTTCATTAAGCCCTGAAGCGTATTCTTCCGCATATTCATACGCAGAAGAATAGGTATCAATATCTGGATGTATGTTTATGCCAGATGTCAATTCTCTTACAACAGCTTTCTTTTTCTGAAGGTCCTCAAAACAGTTTTTAACTGTGAAAAGCTGTTCATCCAGTTTATGAGAGGTGTATTCGTAATCAGCCTTTGCCGTTTTTAAATATCTATATGCTTCTTCAATATCTTCTTTCCCGGGAAATGCCGAATATTCGTAATCCAGCCTCTGTATCCTTAATTTTTTTGCATTTATTTCCTCATCGATTGCAGATATTTCAGCTTTTATAGCCTGTATTTCTTCTTGTATAGATTTAATAAGCTCTTCTCTGTAGCGCTTTCTAGACTCACTCCCGATGTACTTTGATTTAACTCCATCCCGTGCTTTCCCTTTTATTACTCCTATTCCATATGCGCCATTTGAATCGATATAGGTTGTCCCGCCTTCTTCTGATACAAATATATTGCTTAAAGCATCTGAAATATCTTCTGGTGAAACCCCTTCTTCATTGTCAACTACTCTAAAATATTGAGATACATTTAACATCATATTAAAGCTTCCAGGCATAACATATTTATCCGCCATATTGCTGTCCATTTGAAGAGCTTTTTCAAAATATTCTTTTGGCACGATAAGAGCATCCAAAAGCCCCATGTCTTCTATCGCAGCTTCTATATTGCCTCTTGTCTCTTCATCTACATCCTCTTTAAAATCAATCGCCATGTAAAGAGGAATGTAAGGAATTCCAGCTTCTTTAAGCCTTTTTCTGTTGTTTATGACTTGTTCATCTCTTTCAGGCTCAGGATCTTTTTTGTTTTTCCATTCCTCCAATAACTTTTCTTTCTCATGAAGCTGATTTTCTTTTACCTCTCTTTGATTTTCTAATCTTAAAATTTCTTGCTGAATTCCATTTAGTATTTCCTCATAGGGTTTTCTCACAAAAGCCAAAATATCGTCAAATCCTTTATCCTCTCCATACGCCAGTATGACACGGCTTAAGCCTTCCAGTTGGCTACTTAAAAGCTTAAGTTCTGCATTGCCCTGCGACCAACTATAAACTCTTTCAACGTATTCTCTTTTTTGTTCGTCAAAAAGCCTTTCTGCCTCATTAAGCTTTTTAGCCCTGTCTTCTCTTTCTTTTTTAAGCCTTTCCTGCTCTTTAAGTGCGGCATCATACCTTTTATTTGCTTCTATTTCTTCTCTCAATGCATTGATGGCACGCTTTATTTTATCTTTATGCTTTTTTAATTCATTTTTCCAATAAGTAAAATCAAATTCTTTTCCATACACTTTTTTAAGTTCACTTACAGAAAACTCATGTTCCATGAAATCTATATCCTGTGCAATTGAAGATATATCCTCTAATTTATCCTGTAGTTCTTTATCCAGTTTGTATTTTTGTTCCTCAGTGTTTTTTATCTTTCTTTCTAAACCATAATATTTATCTTGTTTATTCCGGAGTTCTTCTTCTTTTTTAGACTTATCCTCCAAATACTGCTTATATCGATCCTCTTCTTCTAATAACTCCTTTTGGGTTCTTTTAGCATCACCACTTGAAAGCTGTTCTTCCTTTTTCTTTAAGGCCTCTCTTTCACTTTCAAGAGAAATGATGTCATTTCCTAAGTTTGCTATTGTACTTCTATAATTTTCAATATCTTTAGTTAAATTATCGTATTCTTTTTTTGATGCGTATAAATCGCTGTATGCCTTTACTAAATCCCCAGCCTTTTCATAAAGAATGTATCTGTTATAGTTGTCGTACTCATTTTTAAGCTTTTTTACTGCAGCCATATTCCTGTAAAGAACATCAAGGTGCATCTTAATCTGGTCCATGTTTTCTATGGTTTCTGAAAGAGGCCTCAAATCATCATCTGTGAGAGAAGGCAGTGAAGCTTTCATAATTTCATATATCACAGTAGGCCTGAAGTCTTTGGAAAGCTTTGGACTTCTAAGCTGTATCAGCAGTTTTATGAGCTCGTCGTATTCCTCGATAGAACTAAAGCCAAAAATGTATTTATTGACCATTTCCATGTACTCTTTTTGGCTTTCAACTACTTCTCCGCCTTCACCTATTCTATTCTTAAGTTCTTTTTTGGTAAGTGGGACTTTTACTCTTTTGCCGTCATCGCCTATTTCCATTTTGTATAAAAAGAAGTCGATACCTATACGCCTGCCGTCAAGTATTACAAAGCCCCAAAAGTCCATATTTTGATGCCTTTTCGCCTTTAGTCCCATGCCTATTGTAATGTAGCTGTCTTTTTTCTCTTTTTTAAATTCCATGAAAAGATAGCCAGTTCTTTCATCAAGCCCACTTACCTCTTCTTCACCAAGAAGATAGTCCTCAAGCTTTCTCGCCTTTGAGCCAAAGGGATCAAGTCTTTCAGGACTTTTGTTGCCATCTAATACTAAAGGTATGAAACTCTGCATTGTCACTGACTTTCCAGAACCATTAGCACCTCTTAAAAGAAGCCTTCCATCTGCAAACTCAAATATTTCATCATCATAATACCAAAAATTAAGAAGCCCAATCCTGTTAATCATCCATCTTTCGGCTAATTTTTCACTCATCTGCACCTTCTCCTTTTTCAAAATCTGGAGGATATTCCCCAATTAACTTTGCCGCCATAGGCAATATTTTAATAGAATGCAATTCCTCAACTCTTTTTATCATCTTAAAGCTTTCCATGTTTTCAATGACCTCTTCTATAAGCTGCTTTTCACTCATTTCCCTGTAAGACTTATACCAACCATCACTAAATCTTTCCTTTACTTTCAAAATAATATTTATAAATTCTGCTTCAGTTATATCTATAGTATCATCAGGATTATAGGCGAGTTTTCCATCTTCAATCATTTGTCTTATAATTTTACTTACCTGCAGCATTATATCAGATATGTTTTTGTTTTTGTCGGGAAAATAGGACTTTAAATATTTGTTGTCATTAAAGAGAACAAAAGCAGAAGTTTTGTGGAGGTGAAGTTTTGCATCAAGATACTCCTCTAAATCTTTCGCTATAGTATTTCTGTAATTTTTTATATACATGAAGTCTTGGTCATCAGGTCCTTCACTATACACAGAAGGTGAAAGAATAAGTTTTCGGTACACCCTGTGTCTTCTCTGTATAACCGCATCTTTGGGGTTTGAAAGATTTAAATCCTCCTGCAAAAAATCCTCAATCTTCATGTCTTCTGTAATTTCTCTGTTAAAAGACCTCAAAAAATACCTTGAAATGCCTGTGTTTTCGTAAAGAACTTCAGTATCTTCACTTTCTGAAAACCTTTCGTGGTCACCATCATCTATTTTAATTATGCCAATATCTACAGCAAAATTGAGCACCCGCACAAGTGACTTTCTGTGCTGAAAAAGCGTCCAATCTACTTTATCAGGTCCATCATATTGCGCCTCTATGTATTCCGTTATATTAGACAGCACAAACTGGTCTTCTGGTCCTTTATCCTCCAAAAAAGCTAAAAGCAAACACAAAAATGCATAATCCATAGGCATTTGAAATGCATCTATCCCCATCCACTCTTCAACATCTGACGGCACTTTTTCTAACTTAATAATATATGGGTTTATAATCAATCTATATCCTAACTTCTCTTCAACAAAAGGTTTTATTTTATTCTCCGCATCTCTTATTTTGTTGAAATTTTCTCTATCCTCTCTCAGTATCCAAAAATTTTCAAGAAGCATCTGAAGTTCTTCCATATTTTCACCTTCAATCAACAAACTCAATTACAATATCAGGCATATCAAGATTACCATCTGTGCATTTCAAAACCGCTCTTTCGCCATTCTTTGGCATGTGAAGTCTGTATGTTCTTCCATCTTCTGTCTTTCCTATAAAGCTATTTCTTGCCATCGCTTTTCCTATCCATTTAAGTATCGTTGCCCTCACAAAAGGTTTTACAACAGGTAAATCCTTTATCCTTATTCTATTGCCAACAATGCAACTTGCTATTATTTCATCTTCTATATTTTTCTGATTGATATAGTCCATCAGCATCTCCGTCTTGTCAGCGCTTTTATCAATAATCGCATTTGTCTTAACAGAATTACTGTAGCTCCTTGTTTTTGGCTTTATAATCACTTTAAAGGGCGGTTCTTCCCATACGCTCTGGTTTACACTTTCTGTCTTTCTTTCAAAATCACCTTTTATGTGCCTTGTGTAAAAGCAACCGAAAACCGCCGCAGACAAAAGGTGTGCTTCTTTTATATTGCTTGCTTTTGCAAACATTTTAGAAAGAGCAATATATTCATTCTTTCTGCTGGCAGCTTTCATCCTGTTTTCTGCTATTCTCGCCGCATACATTGTTATTTTTCTGATTATTTCGTTTGATATATTAAGAAGCCTTACTGCCTCGCTGTCTTCAAAATTATGACCTGTAAACCAAAAAGATATGTTATTCCACTTATCCATCAAATCTTCTTTTACTTCCTCTTCATTTAAAACCCTGTCAATTCTTGGGATACTCATTTCATATTGGCATAACTTATCTACAACGGAATTGACAACCTCCGGACTCACCTTTTTCAAAAAGCTCTCTATGGCAACAGAAAATCTCTGAAGGTCTTTTATAAAATCTCTTAAATATTCTATAAGTTTGTCTTTGTAAATTATAAACTGCTCTGACTTCATAAGTTCATCAGCGTTAGAGCTTTGAAGACTTGCAATGTAATCTGTCGCATTGTGATATATATTTTCAAAGTCGGTATTGAGGTCTTCCCACCATCTGTTTATTTCCTGTAAATCCTCTTTTTTCGCCATTTCATTTATCTTTATTAAATTGCGGTAAATCCTTTCAAATAAAGACGGCTGTAGTGACCCACCATAACCGACGATGCTTTCCAGCCTTATGGTCATTCTTTCTATCTCAATAGAATATGGACTCAGCTGATACCTGAATTTTTTGTTTTTAAATTCGTCAATCGTAGAAGCTTTACTGGTATCTTGTGTCGCAATAAGGTTTTTCCATTCAGTAAGTGCTTTTAAGTCCTGCTCACATTTTTCCATTGTATAGTCAGCAAACATATCAAATTGACTTACATATTCATATATATCCTCTTTGTACAGCCAATATTTAAATTTCTGGTACTGTTCATAAAAATACCTCATGATGAGGCGATATCGCGAAGCATTTTCCGCAGACAAATACTTTACCTCTTCAATCGGTTTTATCACATTCAAATCAAGTTTATCTTCCATAACACTTCACCTTGCATTTATATTTCATATATATTGTAAACTTAATACTCCATCATTTCAATTTATTTTTTGACTTTTTAAAACAAAAACCCTTATCATTTCACACAATTAGTTAGAAATAATAAGGGTTTAAAAAATCTTCTCATCATTTTCACTTTTAAGCATTCCATTTCTGTCTGGGATTCTTCGTCGTGCTTCGCACTCCTCAGAATGACATAGGCAGAGATATCATCCTGAGGCGCAGCCGAAGGATCTCAGGCCCCTTAGCATTGACCATAATATTAATACCCTCTTAAAAAGTACCTCCATCATAACCCCAATTTTGTCCTTCTACCTCTTGGATAACTATATAAATATTGTCTTTTCTATAACCCAAAACCTTATTTAAAATATCACAAATCCTTTTTGATATTTCTTCCTTTTGTCCCTTTTGAAGTTTACCAACAAGCTTTATCTCAACAATGCCTCCCTTACTAGAGGTTGACCACGGAAAAATATATCCTCTTCTTCAGTAAATCTCACCATAAGCCAATTTTCACTTTTCCCTGCAACTTCATACATCACATCTGCAAATTCTTTCTTTAAAATTTCTTTCTTTTCTGATGCAATCTTTTCTTTTGTAATTAAATTTACAATTGGCATAAATCTCACTCCTTTCCAATAATAGACCATTATAAATGTTTTTTAAATTCCTCTAATGATATTCCTGCCTGTTCGAGAATACTTTTTAACGTTCCTTTAGCTATCTCATAATGTAACGGTACAATAACTAACTGGATATTTCGATCCCATTATATTGCTACCTCCACTGTTGTTATAAATAGCGGTTTCTCTTCCAGGTCAAGCTCTCCATTTTCATAATACAACTCTAATGCTTCTTTTAGATTATCTAATGCCTCCTCTATAGTTTTCCCCTGAGATGCAACACTGTTTTCAATACACTTTGCTACATACCAATTTTCTTCTTTTTGAATAACCACAGTAAACTTAACTTTCATACTATCACCCCACCAAAATTCTTATTTTAACACAATTAGTATTATTTACCTTACCCACATCCACTACCCTATTTCTCTCCCCTCTTTCTCTATTTCCTTTAACAAAGCCTCCGTAGCATCCCGTTGTGTAACTATACTCACTTTATAAGGCCTTGCAATATTCTCTATCTCAACAAACATTGTCCAGTAGTTAAACTTATCATCATCCCAGTTATCTACAAAAATATCAATATCTGAAAATTCCCAAAAATCAAATCCCCTTGCCAGTGATCCATACAAGACAACTTTACTCACATTATATTTTTCTTTCAAAAATTTAGCAATCTTATACGCTTTATCTAATGCATCCTTTTTTCGTATTTCTAGCATTTCTTTCTCTTTTTCACTTCTTATACGCCAATTTTCACGTATTTTCTTTTTTTCTTCATCAGTGATACTCATCTTCCTCACCACACAAAATTCTTTACATATATTCTACCATTTTATAGCATTCGTATCAATCACCCAACAAAGCTCATAAGAAGCATCACATTTAAAACCGTCACTATAATTCCTATAGTCCACAACAATACCTTATAAAGCAATGTATTTGCAAACTTACCCATTAATCTGCGCCTTTTACAACTGCAAGAGGCACAAATCGAGCAACAGGTATAGTAATTTCTCTTTTCTCAAGGACAGACACAACCTCTTCTACATCTTTGTAAGCAAGTGGCGACTCATCAGCGATATCCTTATAAGACCGAACATTGTATACTACATCCCCCATAGCCTTTTCAAATTCCTCTTTACCGATTTTTTTAGCCTTATTTCGTGAAAGCCTTCGTCCTGCTCCGTGATTCACAGAATAAAAGGTCTCTGCCGCTTTTTCTGTGCCAACCACCACATAAGAACCTGTACCCATACTGCCGGGAATAAGAGCAGGATGCCCAGAATTCATATAAACAGAAGGATTTTGAGGATGTCCTGCTGGTAGAGCCCTTGTGGCTCCTTTTCTGTGGACAAGAAGTCTTCTTCCCCCGTGTATTTCCCATTTAGCAATATTGTGAGCAACATCGTACACTAACTGAAATCCCATAGATTCAGAAGATTTTTTTAAAACATCTTCAAAAGCTTTCATTACATCAAGCATAATTATCTGTCTATTTGAAAAAGCAAAATTAACCGCTGCCGCCATCGCTTTATAATACGCTTTGCCCTCTTTCGAATCAATAGGAGCCGCAGCAAGTCCTTTTTCAGGAACCTCAATTCCGTATTTTTTCGCCGCTTCCCAAAGGATTTTGGTGTAATCTGTAGCAATCTGATGCCCAAATCCGCGGCTTCCCGTGTGAATCATAACGACAATTTGCCCTTTAAAAAGCCCAAATTGTCTTGCCAATTTTTCATCCAAAATAGAATCAACTCGTTGAATCTCTATAAAGTGATTGCCTCCACCTAAAGTGCCAAGTTGTTCCTCTCCTCTTTCCTGTGCTTCCTTCGATACCGCAGAAAGATCAGCACCTGAAAGCCCACCATTTTCTTCAATATACTCCAGATCTGATTTTTTTCCAAAACCAGCTTTAATAACTGCTTCTACCCCTCTGTGCACTACATCATCAAAAATTACCCGTGTAATACCCTTGTGTTTTCCTTTTTTCCCTATGCCTGTAGGAACATAATACTCGATCCGTTCTATAAGCTTATATAAAAGCTCTTTATTAAAATACGCTGCTTCAAGGCTAGTTCTTAAAAGCCTTACACCACAATTAATATCATACCCTACTGCTCCAGCTGAAATGACCCCTTTCTCCTCTATTGCCATAACTCCTCCTATAGGAAGCCCAAACCCCTCATGGATATCCGGCATACCTATAACAGGTTCCACAACTCCGGGAAGACTAGCAGCATTGACAAGCTGCCTTAAAGACTGGTCTTCATGCAAAAATTCTTTTAACGCATCATTCACATAAATAACAGCATCCACTTTCATTTTCCCAAACTTAGGAATGCACCATCGATTAATCCCATCTTTTACAACTGTATACCCCTGTATAACTTCTACCCCATAGGGATTCACTCCCTTCTTCTCATTATTTCCCTACAATTAACGAATAGAAACATATCATCTATGTTACACTCTTTCTTAATTGTCATTCCATTTCCTTCCTAATTTCTTTATATCGCACTTTACTTCACTAATAAGTATTCACAATACTCTGGGATACTCGAGGAGAAACAAAAAATCCTCTGAAGCACTATAACTAGATTCATTACAAAAAAGGTACTAATTTGCTTAGTACCTTTTTGTAAAAAACTTCACTTTCTTTAGCACAAAAATAATACTCACCTTTATGGTAATTTATTCCCTACAGCCCTATATAACTCATACCATTCCTCTCTTGTAAGTTCAATCTCTGATGCTTTGCATATATCTTTCAATCGAGCAGGATTTGTCGTACCAACAATAGGTTGTATCTTTGCTGGATGTCTTAAAATCCATGCAATAGGTATAGCAATACTTGGCACACCCTTTTTAGCAGCAATTTCGTCAATTTTGTCATTAAGTTCTTTAAATTTTTCGTTATCTAAAAAAGTGCCTTCAAAAAATCCATATTGGAACGGTGACCACGCCTGTATCGTAATATTCTTTAACCTGCAATACTCCAAAACACTGCCATCTCTATCTATAGACTGATCTACTTTCATATTCACATTAAAACCAGAATCTATCATACCTGTATGCATAATACTAAACTGCAATTGGTTTATGATAAGCTTTTGGTTTAAATACTTACTAAGCAGTTCTATCTGCATCGGATTAAAATTACTTACACCGAAATTTCTAACCTTGCCACTGCTGTGAAGTATTGAAAAAGCCTCTGCAACCTCTTCTGGTTCCATCAAAGTATCAGGACGGTGTAATAACAGAACATCTATGTAGTCAGTTTTGAGCCTTTTTAAGCTTCCATCGACAGATTTTAAAATATGCTCCTTTGAAAAGTCATAATATCCATGTCTTATACCACATTTAGTTTGAATAATTATTTTCTCTCTGATACTTGGCTTCATTTCTACTGCTTCAGCAAAAACTTCTTCAGATTTGCCACCGCCATATATATCAGCATGGTCAAAAAAATTTATGCCTTCCTCCAGAGCCGTATTTATAAGTTCCGCCACTTCTTTTACAGGCTTATCAGCAATCCTCATACACCCCAATGCAATTGCCGAGGCCTTTATCTCCCCATTACCAATATTGATATACCTCATTTAAAGCACCTCTTAACTTTTTGCTTTTATTATAACATACAGCAAAAATTTTTCTAACCGTTTTATCACTAAATCCTATCTTATCTCTGGTTACAATATAATCAACTTTTTTCGTATTACGTCATTCTCAAACTTCCGATTGATTATAAGGTAATAAATGTAATTACATTGAAATCATTATATCACTTACATATCATTCCAAAAACAAAATATCTTTTCCGCTTTCCAAATCAATTATATGAACACTTCCACTTTCAACTTCAATAAATCCTACCGAATTAATCTTATCTTCCCGTTTGCTGAGAGATGTAGAACCCGGATTAATCACCACACAATTTTCAATCTTTTTTATTAAAGGAATATGCGTGTGCCCAATTATAAAATAATCTAATTTATACTTCTTAACCAACTTATGTATATCTTCATCAGAAATATTATGGCCATGTTGAATCATAAATCTTTTCCCCTCAATGAAAGCAAAGACATACGGTGTTTGTATAGGTACATCAAGCATCATTTGGTCAACATAAGCATCACAATTCCCTTCTGCAATCAAAATTGGAACGGAAGAGGCATTTACAGCATCAGCAAGTTTTTTCGGGTTATATCCTTCGGGAATTGGATTACGCGGTCCATGATACAATACATCCCCTGCATGTAAAATAATATCCGAATCCTTTAAAAAATCCCATGCCTTTTCCCATGATTTATAATCTCCATGAGTATCACTTATAACACCAATTTTCATATAATATCACCCTACCTTTTACTTATTCTAATTCTAAAGTTACAAGAACATTCTCCAGTGCACTATCATCCATCTGCTCTGCCTCAATAACAAGTGAAATTACTCTTCTATCACGGGAGGTTATAGTATCTTTCCCCATCTCCGGCAATCAGACCATCAAAACGAGTATTCCCATCTCCTTCTCCCCTTGTCTTATGTGACTTAACCTCTCACCTTAATTTTAATTTTATCATTTTATAAAGCAAAATCCAACACAAATATTAAGAAAATTTCGACATACCTGACAAAAATAATCTAACCCCATAAGCACCTGATACCAAAGTTATATTCTGTTGCATGTATAATAGATATATAATATAATGAAACTAAGAAAGATTTAAGAAAACACAGAATATAAAAGCTATTAAAATGTCAAACGTAGTGTAAGAAAATTAAAGGAGCAAATATGGTAGGCCAGAAATTTATACTGAATATGAAGGAGGAACTCAAAATGGCATGGATAATTTTAGGCATTGCAGCAGTTATAGTTTTGTGGTTTATTGTGACTTACAATAGTTTTATTAATTTGAGAAACAGAGTAGAAAATGCTTGGGCGCAAATAGATGTGCAGTTAAAGAGAAGATATAACCTTATACCTAACCTTGTGAATACAGTAAAAGGATATGCTGCTCATGAAAAAGAGATTTTTGAAAAATTAGGAGAATTAAGGGCCAAGGCAATGGGAGCTCAATCGGTGAAAGAAGTGGGAGATACTAATAATCAGATTACACAAGCTCTTAAGACAATTTTTGCTGTTGCAGAAAATTATCCAGAATTAAAGGCAAATGAGAATTTTTTAAAACTCCAAGAAGAATTAACTAATACAGAAAATAAAATTGCTTTTGCAAGACAGTTTTATAATGATATAGTCATGCAGTACAATGCAGCACAACAGAGAATTCCTGCTTCTATTGTTGCAAATATGATGAGATTAACATCCAAGGAATATTATCCTGTTGATGAAGGTGAAAGAGGGCCTATTAATGTTCAATTTTGATTAACAAGGGTGTGAGTGTAATGTCTAGAAAAACTCTATATGAACTTCAAGCAGAAAATGTAAGGAAAACTTATCTATTTATAGTTACATTTTCTCTTATACTTTTTGCTATAGGTTATTTTTTTGTATGGTATTTCAACTGGGGACTTACAGGAATAGTTCTTTTAGCAATTTTTATTGTGCTGTATAATTGGATAGCGTATGAACAGTCAGATAAAATAGCTCTCGCGTCGGTAGGAGCCATTCCGGCAAATCCAGAGGAATATTATGTTCTTCATAATATTGTAGAAGAAGTTGCTCTCGCAGCAGGTATACCAAAGCCCAATGTTTATATAATGGAAGAATCCCAACCTAATGCTTTTGCTACGGGCAAAGACCCAAAGCATGCTTCTGTTTGTGTCACAACCGGTCTACTTCAAATGATGAATAGAGAAGAACTCCAAGGAGTAATAGCTCATGAAATATCTCACATCAGAAATAGAGATATACTTTTGATGACGGTTGTTGCAGTTGTTGCAGGACTTATAATTTTACTCAGGGATGTAATGCTAAGAAGTATGTGGTGGGGAATGGGAGAAAGCAGAAGAAGAGATAAAAATGACAATGTAGCTATAATTTTCCTCATTATTGGGCTTATTTTTTCTATTATTGCTCCTCTTATTGTATTAATTATAAGGTCTGCAATTTCAAGACAAAGAGAATATTTGGCAGATGCAACTGGTGCCTATATTGTAAGAGATCCCTATGGTCTTGCATCAGCTCTTGAAAAAATAGGTAGTTATACTAGACCCATGAGAGTTACCTCTGACGCAACAGCTCACTTATTTATATCAAATCCTTTCGGAAGAGTAGAAAAGTTATTTGCAACTCATCCACCAATTGAAGAGAGAATTAAGAGGTTGAAGAGCCTTACAATGTAAAAGACATAAGAAAATTTTATAAGGAAGGGTGTAAATAGTAATGAAAGAAAAAGCGACATTAGAAGAGTGGAAAGAATTGTATGAGGTAGCTGTTAAAATAAAGGAATTAAATCCTTGGAAATATTTTTGGGATGTAGATATAATAACATTAATTTTGCCAGAAAATGAAGAACCAGTATATTGTAGTGTAATGGGAAGAGGAGGAGAATTTTACGGTATAGGTTTTTATTTTGGGTTTGATGCTTTGGATAATTTTTACAAAATTATTGAGACTACTGATATGCCACCACAGCAAATTCAGCGATTTCAAGAAGATAATGTAATTATATGCTATTTTGGGGATAGAGAAGAGTTGTTTAAAGAAGAATTGCAAATTGTAAAAGACCTGGGATTGAAGTTTAGAGGTAGGAATAACTGGATCTATTTTAGATCTTTCAAGAAAGGATATGCTCCTTATATTTTGAATAAAGAAGAAGTATTAAAACAGACAGCAATAATGAGACATTTATTACAAGCACTAAAAAATTACATTGAAGAAGATATTGTAGTTAACTTCGAAGAGGGAGAAACTCTAGTTCACAAATACGATAAGCAAAAAAATGAATGGGTTACTTTAGCAGCACCCCTTTTGTTACCCCAAAGAAAATATTTAATCCCTATATTAAAAGATGAGCTTCTTTTATCAAGAATGGCAAAGCAACCAACTACTTCTGCCGAAATAGAAGTTGATATAGCGTACTTGAATACCATAATTAGAGATAAAGAATATGATAGACCAATTGCAGGGAGAATTTGTATTCTTGCTGATTCTAAATCAGGGATGATAATAGATCAACATATTCTTTCTCCAGAAGATAATGAAGTACAATATGTTTTTGATATGGTAATTCCATATATTTTAAATATGGGTAAACCAAAGAAAATATTTGTAAGAGATGAATATTTATTTCATTTATTAGTTGATTTGTGTGAAAGGACTAAAATTGGTTTGTATATAAAGAGCCGATTAAATGCGATTGATTATTTCATAGAAGAATTTGTAAACTTTAGATAGGGAGCAGGATTTTATCTGCTCTTACTTATTTTCAAGGTAATATATGATATTGCTGATGTAAATATTAAGAAAATTTCAACAAGTTCTGACCTATTTTAACGCACTGGATACCAAAGTTATATTCTGTTGCATGTACCGCTTTTTCTTGAGCTCTGCCGCAAAAGTTGACTTGCCTGCACCTGGAAGCCCTACAAGTAGGACAAGAGCCCCCATTTTCTCTCCCCTCATTCTCTTTTATTTAACTCTATTTTAACAAGTTTGAGCCGTAAAACAAAATTTTTAAAAAACTTTTACTATTCTTCCTGTGTTTTTATCAATAATTTCTATTATTATATCCAGCCTGCCGTAGAAATTATCTAAATTCTCTATTTTATAGCATTATTCATTTCTTACCAATTCCTCAACATTCATTCCTATTCGTAATGTGTCCACATCCTATACATCTTTACAATGTGTTCATCCTCTAAAATTTCATAAATTATTCTGTGCTGAATATTTATTCTTCTTGAAAGTTTCCCTTGGAGATCACCTTTTAATTTTTCGCATGGAGGAGGATTTAGATACGGATTTTCTTTTAATATTTTTAAAATTTCTTTTGCTTTTTTGTCAAGTCCACAAGCTTCTAATTTTTTTGCATCTTTTAGAGCGTATTTAGAAAATTTTAATTTATATCCCATCCTAAGTCCTTTTCATCCTTCCACTCTTCCAAGGGAATTTTATCCGACTCTATGATGCTTTCTCTTAAATTTGGTACTGACAACAAATATAGCGTTTCTTGAATAGCATTCCAATCTTCTTCGGAAATTAAGACTGCATTTCCTTTTTTAGAAGTTATCTGTATAGGTTCATTACTTACCATTATTTGTTCTAAAATTTTGTATATATTTTGTCTTACCGTTGTTACCGGTATTGTTTTCATAAAAATCACTCCTTTTAAATTAATTATAACGTATAAATTAATTATAACGTACGTTTTTATGTATGTCAGTAAAAAATTAGATGACTTGTTATTGAAAATCCTTTATGTAAATTACTTTTCTCTTGATCTTTAACATAACGCTGAATTGCGTTGTTAAATACTTCTTTTTCAAGCTTATTTTTATAACGAAGAATATCACACATGCTTTGCAAATCGGGTAATTTACTGTAATTTTATCGTATTTTTTGGAAACTTGCAAAATTAAGATTAATAAAAACTGTTGCAAAGCCTACCACCATTAACTCTTCCTTCAAGCTCTAATATAAATCTGTTACCAAAAAAGGTACTATATGGATAAAACCTTTTCGTTTTAATTGTTTCAATCCCTTATAGGTAGGCTAAAAACCTTTAAACTCATTATTAATCATCCTCCTCATTTAAGTTTCAATCCCTTATAGGTAGGCTAAAAACTCTTATTCATTTTTTTCTCCTCCTTTTTAATTTGTTATCTCGTTTCAATCCCTTATAGGTAGGCTAAAAACATCGAAACAGGCAATACATCAGAGCAGGACAAGACGGTTTCAATCCCTTATAGGTAGGCTAAAAACTTCAAGCCATCCATTTAACTCGTTTATATCTTTAAAAGTTTCAATCCCTTATAGGTAGGCTAAAAACTATTCCCTATTGAGCAATCCTTTGTGCAGTAAAGCTGTTTCAATCCCTTATAGGTAGGCTAAAAACACAATTTATAAACTGCATGATATTGTTAGAGGAGCTTGTTTCAATCCCTTATAGGTAGGCTAAAAACATACCTTGCGAACTATTCCATCCGCATCCTCCTGCCAGTTTCAATCCCTTATAGGTAGGCTAAAAACAAAGCTTAAAGATGGCACACAATGACACACTTTTTTGGTTTCAATCCCTTATAGGTAGGCTAAAAACATTCTTTCAGCCGGAAAAGCTCTGTAATTGTAATTGTTTCAATCCCTTATAGGTAGGCTAAAAACTTACAATTAGGAAGTAAGTATATGGAAAGGTGGTAGTTTCAATCCCTTATAGGTAGGCTAAAAACGGGCTGTACCTGCCGAGTCTAAGCTTTTTGAGGGGCTGTTTCAATCCCTTATAGGTAGGCTAAAAACATATTCGATGTGGTTTCACATCGCCAAGCCATTTTTGTTTCAATCCCTTATAGGTAGGCTAAAAACCACAGCTACAGGCAAAATCATAACTGTGACAGCCGGTTTCAATCCCTTATAGGTAGGCTAAAAACGCCAATTTGTCGGTTGGCAGCCCTTTTGCTGCCCTAAGTTTCAATCCCTTATAGGTAGGCTAAAAACTCGTCGTCTTTTGAATATATATCTTTTGTTTTTGTATGTTTCAATCCCTTATAGGTAGGCTAAAAACGAATAACCATTGAGCGATCATATCGCCAGTCGAGTGTTTCAATCCCTTATAGGTAGGCTAAAAACCCATAGATCCAGAGGTTATTTATGAGGTTGTAGAGGGTTTCAATCCCTTATAGGTAGGCTAAAAACCTATGCTGATACACGTCTAAATGTACCAGCAAGCTTGGGTTTCAATCCCTTATAGGTAGGCTAAAAACTTGAAATCTAAAGATGCATTGGAAGTAATGAAAACTTGTTTCAATCCCTTATAGGTAGGCTAAAAACCCAAGAGTAACCGATGTTGTGTTAAACACTTGTACAGTTTCAATCCCTTATAGGTAGGCTAAAAACGAATAACCATTGAGCGATCATATCGCCAGTCGAGTGTTTCAATCCCTTATAGGTAGGCTAAAAACTTCCACAGCTCCTGCTAGCAGTACCACGCTATATATGTTTCAATCTGGTGCTCATGTGCAGGGTCACAACTACGATAGCATCTAGCAGTACCACGCTATATATGTTTCAATCCCTTATAGGTAGGCTAAAAACTCTTAAGAGAATACTAGAGAATGAGGATATATATTGTTTCAATCCCTTATAGGTAGGCTAAAAACATAATAATAATGATATAATTAAAACAGAATAAAAAAGTTTCAATCCCTTATAGGTAGGCTAAAAACAAGTAATGAAAACTTTAATACCACTGATAAGCATTATTTGTTTCAATCCCTTATAGGTAGGCTAAAAACACCACATATGAATCATCAATCTCAATTCCAATAGGTGTTTCAATCCCTTATAGGTAGGCTAAAAACCCAAGGCGCAATTTCTATTGTACCAGTTTAATTAGTTTCAATCCCTTATAGGTAGGCTAAAAACTTTTATTATTGCTGTAACTGTTTTAATCAACGCTGAAAGTTTCAATCCCTTATAGGTAGGCTAAAAACGCTCATCCTCGTCACCAACAAGTTTCCATTTGCCGTCAGTTTCAATCCCTTATAGGTAGGCTAAAAACGATATTATCAAATCGGGAATAAGTTATACGTATCCGGTTTCAATCCCTTATAGGTAGGCTAAAAACCAAAAAAAGCAGTAGAAGAAAGAAGGAAATTCTTTGGTTTCAATCCCTTATAGGTAGGCTAAAAACAATCCTAATACATCGGTTGCTTATGTACAAGTGTTGTTTCAATCCCTTATAGGTAGGCTAAAAACTCACTAACAATGTCCAAGAACTTGCTCCAAGTTTGGTTTCAATCCCTTATAGGTAGGCTAAAAACGAAGTGAGGTGGTAGGCGATGGCCTACTTTACCAAGTTTCAATCCCTTATAGGTAGGCTAAAAACGCAGAGAAGCAAGGCGATTTTTGGGCTATTGCAAGCGAGTTTCAATCCCTTATAGGTAGGCTAAAAACAAATTATAAGAAAAATCCTGTCTTGTTGTGGGCACAGTTTCAATCCCTTATAGGTAGGCTAAAAACTTATAAAGAAACGCTAACAAAATCTTTGAAAGGAGAGTTTCAATCCCTTATAGGTAGGCTAAAAACGATGAAACAAAAAGACAGCATGGGCAGATACTTAAGTTTCAATCCCTTATAGGTAGGCTAAAAACGAGGATTTACAAAAGATTTGAGGATAAATGGGCAGGGTTTCAATCCCTTATAGGTAGGCTAAAAACTTGAATGTATGAAATCCATGAATACTGGCTACCCAGTTTCAATCCCTTATAGGTAGGCTAAAAACAGAAATATTTGCTGGAATCATACGCTATGCGGTGTATGTTTCAATCCCTTATAGGTAGGCTAAAAACTTTTGACATTTAATCCAATATCAGCTTTACATTGGCGTTTCAATCCCTTATAGGTAGGCTAAAAACAGGTTTGGATGTGAACATATTCTATGCATAAGAACATTGTTTCAATCCCTTATAGGTAGGCTAAAAACCAAACGAAGATTTCCTGAATGACACTGCACAAAAGAGTTTCAATCCCTTATAGGTAGGCTAAAAACCTCGCATTGTAAGGCAAATACAAACGTTATCATGGGGGGTTTCAATCCCTTATAGGTAGGCTAAAAACATTAGCTATCTTCTGTCTCATCGTTCAATGCACTTAGTTTCAATCCCTTATAGGTAGGCTAAAAACTTGTGTATTTGTTTGTTGAGTTCATAAGCAGCTTTGGTTTCAATCCCTTATAGGTAGGCTAAAAACTATGCTTTTAAAGCAGGGGTAATCTTCAGCGTAGCTGTTTCAATCCCTTATAGGTAGGCTAAAAACACACTTTGTGCCTAACATCTCCTGGATATGTGCCGCGTTTCAATCCCTTATAGGTAGGCTAAAAACTGGCAAGCAAAACAAAATGGCTCATTGCAACGGCTGTTTCAATCCCTTATAGGTAGGCTAAAAACCAGCGATGCAGAGCGGTTTAAAAGAGAAATACAAGAATGTTTCAATCCCTTATAGGTAGGCTAAAAACGAGTTGGGAAAACACATCTTGCGGCAGCAATAGCAAAGTTTCAATCCCTTATAGGTAGGCTAAAAACTTGATATTGTTGCTGAAAGAATTAGGACTTTTCAGAAGTTTCAATCCCTTATAGGTAGGCTAAAAACAACATAATGAGAAAGCAAAAACAAGAATAGAAGAACTGTTTCAATCCCTTATAGGTAGGCTAAAAACCTCTAAGTTTTTTGTCTTGTTCACTCACGATTAAACGTTTCAATCCCTTATAGGTAGGCTAAAAACCAAAAGTGAATACCGCATACCACTCATAACAGAGATAAGTTTCAATCCCTTATAGGTAGGCTAAAAACTCTGAACTTGCCATGATAAATCATCTGTGAAAGATTGTTTCAATCCCTTATAGGTAGGCTAAAAACTATGACATGCATAAAGAAATATTTCTTCCTGAAGAGTTTCAATCCCTTATAGGTAGGCTAAAAACGAGAACATTGGTAAAAATATTGTGAATGTACTGTACTGTTTCAATCCCTTATAGGTAGGCTAAAAACGTTTACGAGCTCCGCTTCCGGGAAAGGGCTCCACTGTTTCAATCCCTTATAGGTAGGCTAAAAACGGTGTGCAAATCTTACGAGGGATAAAACAGGTTATTGGTTTCAATCCCTTATAGGTAGGCTAAAAACCGATACGCCTGTAAAATAAAAAGAGGAGGAATGAAAAGTTTCAATCCCTTATAGGTAGGCTAAAAACTCATTGTACGCTATATAAAAAGACCATCCTGTTTTTCCTATTTTTAAATCCCTGTCAAGTATCTTGACTTTATTATATCATAATTTCCCTGAAAATCAATAATTTCGTGAAAATCCACAAAATAGAAATGTCGTCTATCCCCATATATTTTTGCACTATTAGGGATCGACGACATTTCTACTACTACCAATTATTCTAATAATTCAACCTCTAATGATCGTTTGTTAATTCTATACAATCTAAAATTATAGTCTTCTACATTGTTACTCTGTTTAGGATTATTTAGAAATTTTATTTCGTCAGGTTCATAATCAAAAATTGCATATATGTAAAATTGATTGTCCTTTTGAACGTAAACAATCCTATAGTCGTTATTCCCGTCATCATATACTTTATGCTTAATTTTTGAACCTTTAATCTCTGTTTTTCCTTCCCTTATATTATCTTCACTCAAAAATTTAACCACTTTTTTTGCTAATGTTTCATTATTTTTAATTTTCCCTATAACCTCATCTGTCGCGAAAAATACACTGTATCTATTTTTATAATTTTTCCATAAAATCTCGCCAAAAGGCGATAAGCCGGCTATATTATTACAAACTTCAATACATGACATAGCTTTACTCACAAACTCATAACGGCTTTCTTTCCATTTAGCATAATTATCCACATGACCCTCTATCTCAACAAACTCTTTATAATATTTTTCAAATAGCTCATCATCAGTAGTTATTGGTCCAGGAGGTATAACTATTAGTTCTTCAGTATCTTCAAATATATAATACATATAACAGCCATTTATCTGGGCCATCAAGGTCATATAGGGAATAGTAGCTTTGTAACCTCCTGATATATTAAAGGCTACATTTTCATAACAACCCCCTGAAATATTCTCAATCCTTCTTATTAAATTAGTAAGTCCTTGATTTACAAATACTTCTTTATCTTTTATTTGCAAACCTTTAATAACATCTATAGCTGGAGTGAAATTTACCTTAAATTCATCTTTTTCTAAAAAAAGCCTTATAATATTAGCAGCTTCGCATGAAACTACTGTATCTGTAGCAACTAAATATACTTCTATATCTCGGTCCTTTAAGTATTTTTTTATCTTTTTTATACTTTTTATCTCAGCTGAAATGTGGTCTGGTACTTTTTTATCTTTATTATAGTAACCATAATAATTCAAAATGGTATTTCTAATTTTAGCTACAGATTCAGAATACTCGTCATATTCCCCGTAATTTACATCCTTTATAGAAAAATAATATCCTTCTATATCCTTTTTTTCTTTTCTATAATTCTCAAAAAGAGACGTACCAACAGTTGTAATCAACTTAATCAATCATACCCCTCCTATTAAACACCTTCCAAATCCTTCATTACCTCTTACGTCAGAAACCCCATATTCACATATTTTCTCTAACAGTTCATCAATCGAACCATCTAATAGTTCATAATAGTACACACTGCCAGCAGGAACTGCCTTTGACATAACTTTAGACTTTTTTTCTCTCATATCCCATCCACCAATACTAATTGGCTTCCCTATAGCAGCCGCAATCAGTTTTACTTTTATATTCCATTTAGAAAAGTCTGGCTTCCATCCGCTTTGAAACACAGAAGGAGTAACTAAAACCACTTTAAATTTTCTCGTCTTTGTAATAATCTCTTTTATTTTCTCTTTAAAATCTTCTTTTAAAAACTCAGGAATATCAGTAAGCCGCCTTATTTTTGCAACTTTACCCTCTCCCCCTAATTTTAATAAACCACTTTCAGGAAAAGAAAAGCCATCACATTCTATATCCACAACAAAACTTAATGAATTTTTTGTATCTTTAGCCATTCTTACATAATTTATTTTATACAAGTATCCTTTTTTATTGGAACGTTTGTTATAATCTATTTTTATCCCTATTTTACTTTCATTTAAAACAAAATCAGTAAAATATGTAAAAAACATATTTCCTTTTATCCCTTTTAAATAATTCCTCATTGTTACATCATCAATTAGTCCTTTAACATTTTCAGCTTTGTTTATAGAATATAGCAAATTTATTTGTTCATCACTCAAATCAAATTCAATAAGAGGTTCACTTAGTTTTAAAAGTTCAAGTTTATTGCCTTCATTTTCTTCTTTATTTTTTACTAAATCCATTGGCACTAATGTATACCACGATTCTCCACTTTTATAATATACCCCTTTTATTTTTAAATTTTTTTGAATAAAATCTAAATTTTGTAAACTTTTACCCGTCAATGAAAGATAATAAGTTGCAAAAGCGCCATAAAAAACCGAAGGCGCCGGAGGAAACACACCTCTACCAACACTTTCAAATCCAGCAGTAAAAGGATATCCCTTTCCAAAATATACATTATCCAAAGGCGTTACCTCAAAAAGCATAATTTATTACTCACCTCCTCGATTCAAAAAAGCCAAAATTGTCAAGAATCCAATAAAATTGTAATATTTTACCTCTTTATATAGAGATCCCAATAAAGAGTAGAATTCTCTTTCAACTTTTTCTTTTTCTTCTTTGCTTAATTCAGTATTTAATGAACGCTTAATACTTCTTTTGAGTTCACTAGTAAAAACACCCTGTGGAAGAGAATCTATATCTATTTTTTCTAACGCTGCTTTTAATTTCCCCACAAAAGAAATACTTATCTTACCTTCTTTAAAAAAGGAATTTATATCTTTTAATAGACCTATTATACCTTCTCTATTGTTTATACCCACATAATTCCACTTAGCCGTTGCAATGTAATTTTCACCAGAACGCAAAATAAGTTTTATTGCAAAAGCATCTTTGCCTTCAACTTTTTTAGCATATTCTTCTTCTACCTCATTTACAGAGGCTATAACGTCTTTCAAATCTTCTTTATAATGTGCTATAACTACTCCCATTGACGCAGTTGGTCTGTTACCCATCATCAAGTCAATTTCATCTTTTCTTTCTATAAATCCTGCATCTATTGTAAAATCTGGAATCAACTTCTCATTAACAATTAAATGCCCGCTAAAAGCTGCTCTGAGTTTTACCATAACATCCAATAAATAATTAAGATTTACTATTGCAAACACATCATCTCCACCAGAGTATATTACTTTTCCTGCTTCTTCTCCTTCAATTATTTCCTTCACATACTTTAAAGAATAATTTCTAAGTGCTTCACTAATTAAAGAGTGAATAGCTGGTGTCATTAGTCGTTTTTTATCTTTAATGTTTTTCTTAAAATTTTCTGGTAAAAAGCCTTGTAACTTACTGTGGTACATTTCTAACATATAGGGTGCTAATTCTCCTGCCAGCCACTTCCCCATGTCATCTCCATCCAGCTTTATAACGGCATAATATTTCTTTTTATTTAGCTTTAAATTCTTTATCCTATCATCAATATTTTGTAGCAATTTTTTGAGTTCCTGTAATTTTTTTATATTGAAACCACAAGTTTCAAAATAATTTTCATTGAGATTTTCTTCATATAACAATTCGTAATCAAAGTTATCACCGCACCAGTTTTTAAATGCTTCTTCGTATTCTTTTATAGTTGTTTTCAACTTATTATCCGCGTTATTAATTATATCCATCAATGCTATTTCTGCAGTAGAAGGAAAACTTTCTTCTGTATTTTTATCTCCAAACACTTCCTTAAAATATATTTCTGCAGCTCTTTTTGTAAAGCACTTACTGCATAATCCTTCCCCTTGCGCTAAGTACTTATAAGGAATACTTTTATCCTCACTTACCTTGATTATTGCATTTTGCTTTTTAAGAAGTTTAATTTTATAACTCTCTTTCCCTATTTTTGTATTTTCCTCCTCTTCTCTTGTGGACCTATAGATAAAAACATTGTATTCGCCACATACAGAGCATTTACGCCCTTCTTCTTCATACTGAGAAAAGTTCCTTACCCCTTTTCTCGCTCCCAACATTTTCTCCATAAAAGAATAAAGCAAACCATAAATATTACCAATATTAGGCTCATATTCACCTTGACCCTTAATAAAATTTAATAACTCCTTCATCTCTTCAATATCATCACTGCTAAAATAATCCTTTATCTTATCCAGCTGGATTTCCCAATCAGCTTTATTTCCATCCCCACTCTCTAAAGGCAAAGCAACCCAATACACATCAGGAAAAGTCGACAATTGATTTAAAAAATTTTTCTTTTGCTCATCATTACCTTTCACAATATGAGTAAAAATATACTCACCAATCTTTGCAAACTCATCTTGTACTATCTTTTTAAGTTCTAACGCTCTAATTTCCTCTACGTTTTTTGTAGGCAAAATTGCAAAAAATCTGTTAGGAATAGTAGGTGTTTTAAGGTTTTGATTTATAATCGGATTATTGTCAAAAAATTGTGCTATCCAAAAATCACATAAAGGCTGTTTTTTGAGTTCAGGAAATATTATACAATCAGGTCCATAGATTTCTATAACTTTCTCTATGGCTATCCATGTTAAATAAGATAAAATATAACTTCCCCAATATAAATCTTGTGTTTTTCTAGCTTGGCCAATATATTCTTGCACTGGACCTATAGTAAAGAGAAATAACGTCATCTTATTTAAACTTATATTATTATAAAAATACGCATTCACTGCAGAAGCCAATTTTAAATGTTCAAATATCGTGTGATTGGGGAATCGAGTATCAGCAGGAGCCAAATCCCAAAATTTCTTATATTCTGCTGGCGTATGTTTCTTTAAAATTTCCTCTAAATAACGCCATAAATAAACAAATTTCTCATAATTATCTTTAAAGTTCATTTTCGATAATTCCTCTACCGCATCATCTACAGCTTTTTTAAATATTTCTTTTTTTACAGCAAAATTATTGAATCGATTAGCCGCAAGAGGATGAACAAATTCAGGATGTTCTTCAAAGATAACTTGCAAATTTTTATTTTTACTGGCATCTTTAGGTACATAATACCTTTCCATAGAAGAAGCTAAAATATCTGAAGCAATAATTTTGTCATAAGGAATACCCATCTTCTCAGATATTTCTTGCGCTCTTTGTTCATGACTTTCACCTGTTAACAAAATAAAAGGCTTGTCTGGAGAATCGTGAAAATATGCTTTTAATTTATTGCCAAATAACTCTTCTTTCTTACTCATTGGCTAATCCCCTCCTACCCTAATTAAAAAACCGTTCACCAACGTTATCTCTTGATACTTCTCTCCAAAAATCATCCAACAAATTCCAAGATGGCTTTTCTCTACGCAATACTTTTTCCACAGATGCTCCTTTTTCTTTCTTTTCTTTTATCATTAAAATTAACTCTGCAGTATTAGGCAAATAATTTCCTCCAAATCTTAAAATCAGCCAATAATATTTACCGTCACATTCTAATATCTTGAATAATAATGGCGAGGTACGCCTTTCAATTTCTTTTTGCTGATTCTGCTTATCAAAAAACTCTCCAATCACTTTGCTTTTATTTGAATGAACTATAGGAAGTCCAAAAATTCCGCTTTGGATATTACTTCTTACATCTTTTCTAAAATCCATATATATTGCTCCAATATCTGACAGTGCATCACTCCATTTACTAAAACTTTGCTTCGATAGAATAAAAGATGAAGAAATAATATTACTATAAGTACAGTTATGGTCAACAGGATTGATTATCTTAGCTGCTTTATTAACATTTAGAATAAGCCACTGTGCCAATTCTTCACTATTTCTCCCTGTTGGAATAAATTCGAGTCCATAGGTTTCACCTTTTATGTTGACAACAGATATAGAGCCTGCACCTCTTCTTGCTCTGCTACCAAAATTACCTAAATTAATAGCACACCAAAAAGCAGCTACAGCATTTTTTAAAGCGTTTTCATCTTTTTTACTGTATAGAATAAGCTTAAAAGTGCCAGATGGTTTAAAATATTTTTTATTTATTACAGAATATAGTAAATAACCAATACCTCTATTTCTGCCTTTTAATATCCTTTCTTGTTTGTTAAAATACCAGTTAAAATTATTATCTCTCTGTAAATTTTCGCCAATGTTACTTTTGGCTTGTGCCTCTTTTATAATAACACCTACTTCGCTTTTGCCACTTTTCTCTGAAGTTCCACCAAATATTTTTTCCTCCTCATCTTTTAATATAGGAATATTATTACTGCACTTTAATGCTCTCCACCAAAACCGAATCATGCCTTTAAATTCTGACGTCCTTAACTCTGGAAATTGCTGATTTGCCCCAAACATATAAAGAGGCGTCACTATTTTAAGAACAAACTCAACGCTATACATATCACTTACTTCCCCCAATTAAAATTAATTCTCCTTTGCCATAACCAATTGAAGTTTTTGCTCCGATACCATTCCAACTAAAAGCTTCAATCATCCATTCTTCTAAAGTTTTATCCTTTATTTTTAAATCTCTAATTCCACTTTCTAAATAAACCAGATTGATATTGAAAATTACTCTTTCTACCGTTAAAAAGAAAACAGGATTGGGATTTTGCCAGTCAGATGGTGCTTTAGATTGTAAATAATATTCAGGATAATGAGGATTCATTATATCTCGCTTTATCGAAAATTTTCTATTTTTAGGATATGAGTCTAAGAAGACCACCTTCCCATTTTCATCTTCTGTACCAAAAATCTTAATAAAATTATTATCATTTTTTATATCTTCCAAAGAACTAATCCAATTAGACACTACTCCTTTTATAGCTTGTCCAGGAATAAATGGAATGCCATATATCCAGTGAAGAGTTAGTGAAACTTCCCTTACAGATTCCTGCCCTAAGCCAATAACAATTTTGTCATAAGGCTTAAACTCATAGCTGACTACTTCATACCCACAAGATTTATATTTTTCTAATATGTACCTTTGTTTCATCACAAATTGTATACTTTTATCAAATTCTTCTTTTTTACTTTCAGGTAGACTCCCTTTTACTACATCATCACTTTTATCAAATTCTACATATTTGTTTAGCAGTAAATTAAAATTATCAATGTCACCTTTAAAATTTTTAACACAAGAACGCGTATCAGCAGGCACTCTCAATTTATCGCTCTCAATCATCCATTATCATCCCTTCAGCGAACCGTCTTATCCAGTTTATAAATTCCATAACTTCTTTCGTAATAACTCTATAAGAATCACTTTCAAGAGACAGAACTTTTTCTACCATATCTCTTCCTTCCGCATTATTATAGAAGCTGCTAACAGGACAACTTCGTAACTTTAGCCAAGTATCAATATTGTTATAAAGCTCTTTGTATGCCTTACCCCCTTTTTTTTGAAAAGATCCTTTCATAAATGCTAATGTAGCCCCAAACCCATTTATCTTTATCATAGCCATTAATTTTTTTGAATACGACTTATAATTTTTGCGAAATTCTTCATCTTGATTCTCACATACTTTTTTCACACACTCATACGCAAATTTTGCTCTATCATTTGCCGTTGTCTTTATGGATTCTCTATCACTCATTTTTACCATCCTTCCCTATAGCCCCAATTCTCACAATGCCTTTACCTATCGTAGCATTGCCACCGATTTGAACAATTTCATGTTTTTTTATCCCTCCAAAGAAATAATCCAACACAAAATCTTCATCCGCTTTCGACTTTTCTTTTTTTATTTTCTCTTTTTCTGCTTCATCTATAAAGAGTATTGAAGCCAATGCCAACGAATAAAATACCGTATTTTCAGGAACATACTCTTCATTAAAAAGAGCTCCGTTCTGTACTGTCCCTTTATCAGGATCAATTCTTGTTCTGGTTATAACTTCTGTAGACATCTCTGTAAAATCTCTAAAATCATCATCTGAAATTACCATTATATCTTTTTTCATCTTTTCCCTAAAAACTCTGTATAAATCGTTTTGTCCATTTTGATTTTTTGGAAAAACAACATCAGCCAGCCAATCAGAAAATTGCTGCAATTTAGCGTTTGATTTTACTTTAAAAGAATATTCTTCTAATATGACTGCTTTGTCCTCTTTGTTAAGTATAAGATTTGAATCCTCCACTATAGAATTGGGCCCTATCATATCTATACCATCTAATTCTTTTATCCAACTTTCATTGCACAAACTTATGTCTTCTTTAAACCTTCCAAGAACATAAGGGCAAGTAATCCATCCAAAAATTCCTTTCGCAGACTTTACGGGAAACAGCAAAATTCTCGCATCTAAAAAACCTATAGCACCTGCATGAAGATCTCCTTCATCTGGCCCAAATATGTACTTCACATTCTCTTTTAAAGATTCATCCCTTTCAAAAACACTTCTTAAAGCTCCCTTTAATCCCGACGATTCAATTTTAGGAAAATTAGAGTGTTTCTCTCTCTGAATTGGAAGATCAACATATCCCAATTCCGAGCCACTGCCTACATGTGTAGGAGTTTCAGTGTAGATAAAAAATGGTTTAGCTTTTTTAAACATATATATCCACCCTTTCCTGTTAATTTAATTTATTCTAATAAGATAAACTCGTAATCTTTGCACACTTTTTCAAATTCCAAACCTTCCATTTCACAAAAACGAATAAAAATCTTTTTTATTATTTCATGAAAATCATCAAAATCTTTCTTTGATAAAATACTAAAACCATGTGCAAATATGGATTTATTTCTCAACTGAACTTTACTATATATAATCCCAATATTTATATCTTTTAACAACTCATCATCAATAGATTTAATTAAAACATAAGCATCAAATAAAGCTATATTATTGCGAGGCAATTCCTTATATTCTTTAAAATTTGGAAACCGTTTGATATTTTCATTCATTCTCTCTAACAATTTTTCTTCGCTAAGAGGTAATTTGGAATAATCAGGAAAAGAAACATAAAAACCATAACTTGCAAGTCTAACTTGAGCAATTAGTTCCAAGACACGGTATAATAAAAGAATTGCAACATCATGTTTTCCCTCATAGTGCCGTCTTAAAGCATTGGTATAAATTGAAAAAATGAGCGGTGTATAGATATATTTGTCTGTGACATAATCCTTTTCTTTGCCTTTATCTTGTAAGTTAATATCCTTTAATGGTTTAATAAGGTTATATTGCTTGTACAATATTTCTTCGTATTTATAAGCGATTGCATTTTTGTCAATTGGCTTCCAACTTTTTAATATTTTGAATAGCTTTTCAAATCCATCAATAGCTTCATTAAAGGCAAGCCTATCCCAAAATGAATAGATTTCTTATAGCATTTTGTAGAAAGTATAGTCTCTATAAGCTACTCTTTCTTCTAATTCAGAAAAAATTTTATGTGCAGAAATAAAGTCGCCCTTGTTAAAAAGTGCTATAGCTTTATCTTTTTCTAAATCTCCAAAAATTTGGTATGGATCTTCCACAATTTTCAATTTCTCTGTTCCTGGATTTGGTTTACGCATTTTATTATTATATTCACTGGCAACATATACTAAATCTATTTTTAAATACGCACCTGCCATCGCCATCCCTGCAGACATAGCTTTAGTACCACCTGTAAAATCAATAGCAGTTTTATCGGGTTTACCCCATTTATCTATATAAACTTCTTTTAAAATCTTATAAATTTCAATAGGACTATCTTTTACAATTTCTTCTGCTATGTACTGAGAAGGCAATAAGCCAGTTAACTTTACCACTTTGTCTAAATTTCCTATAGAGTCTTTGGTATAGAGAAATAATACTCTTTTAGGTTTTATAGTATGTATAGTTAATACGAGAGGTTCAAAAGAAAAACCTAATGACAAAATCAGGTTTTCATATCTTCCATGAAAATTAGTATTATTATCTAACTGAAACTTTTCTATTACCAATGGGAATATCTCTTTGTAATAATAATCTTCAGCTTCTCTGGCTGGTATTGTCTCCCAAATTTCTACTTTTTCTCTTATTTCCTCTTCAATTTTACCACTTGGCGATATCGTTTTCTTTTCCATTTTCCCTCCTCTTTTCTAAAAAATAAAACAATTTTACTATTATATTTATAATTTTACCATTTTATTCTCCAAAAAACAACATAAATATAAATAAAATTCCAATATATTTCGATAAATTTGTCTCTTTTTTCTCTATTAAACATGACATGACTGTTTGGGGAGTTATCGTTCTAATTCTTGCTGTAATAGAATTCTTTGCAGGACGCAAACCGCAAAAAGCAGATAAACAAGCTTAATCACCACGGCCCTTTTTTTGGGCATCTTCTTTTGCACCGACAATTCTAACATACATTTTACCATTTGAAGTTTTACCTGTTGTAACTTAATAGCCTACAAATCTTACTGATAAGTTATAGCAAAATCTCTTTAGTATCCGTCCCATACACCTTTACAATCTCATTCTGCAACGGCTTAAAATCAATATTATCTACAAACAAAATACCCTCCACTTCTATGCCACTTTGTGGATTGTCAAAAACGTACATGCCTTTTATTGACTTTTCCTTTATATAATAAACATACTCCAAAAGCTCCTTTAAACCCTGTATCATATATTCTCTATCTGTTGTATACTTTACTTCTCCTAAAATAACTTTTACTATTCTTCCTGTGTTTTTATCAATAATTTCTATTATTATATCCGGCCTGCCGCTCCAAAAGATATTGCCCAAAGCACCTTTATCTTCAAAAAGTTTATCTGCTATCTCATGAGCCTTTTTAACTACTGCCATCATCCTTCTAAAATATTCATTTTCAATGTCTTCTACTTCCTCAAATCCTATCTTAAATATTAGATTACCAGAACCAGTGCTGTTGTGATAAATATTGTATAACAAATTCCCATCTTCCCAACTGGCTATTTTATTATTAGTGCCATCAACGATATACATTTTTTCATTACAAGCGTTATCTCTTAAAATTCTTACAACCCAATATAATTCAAACAAAGTATTTTCATCAGCAATTTCTATAAAAGTTTTCTCAAAAAGTTTTTTAATCTCTTCATAATCATTAAAATTTATAATTTGTCTATACTTTCTTAAAAGCTTAGCTGCATCATTATAGAGTTTACTCCTGTTTTTTGCAACATCTTCAATCATCCTATCCGTGACATTTATACCTTCAATATTTATCCTGCTCATATAAACATTTTTTTCATATATCTCTTTGACAATCCTGTTTATCTCCTCTCCTTCTACATACCAGTCATAGCTTACAAACCTCTCCATATTGACATCTATAAAAATAATACTATATAAAATTTCAATAAACTTTTTTAAAACTATATTTTCTTTAGTATTATAAAGCTTATCTTTCTCATTGCAGGAAAAAAGAGTTTTGTCTTTATAATTTGTATTTAACCGCTGCCTTATAGTCTCTTTCCAATCTATACTGCCTCTAATTTTGTCATGATTTATCTCCTGCGTAAGATTAGTCGAAACTTTTAATTCCCTAATCATCGTAGGAAGATTTAATATATAATCTCTTACTTCAGGTTTCAATAAAAAATGTATCTTTAGCAAATCCTCAATTCTCTCTATATTTAAATTTAACTTATTTAAAAAAGGTATGGGGGATAGCTTGCCGGCCTTTAGATATACTATTAACTCATTTTTAATAGATTCTAATAGCACTTCCTTACTCGTCTTCATCTTGAAATCCCCTAATCACATTTTTATTCCAAAAAAATCACTTATAAACCCATTTAACCTATCCTTTTGTCTGGCAAAATCTCTTATACTGCTTTTATACAATTCCTCTGCAAATTTTCTAATATCATTTTCCATAATACCTTCAAATTGAGGCAAAACGTATAATATCACAGCAGAGGTATAATCTCCTTCTACACTCACATACCTAGCAATATCTTCAATAATAGCAGGTCCAACTATCCTGTATTTATTGATAATATTCCAAACTTCCGCCAGCCCCTCTTTTAAATCCACATTATTAATGCTTTTATCCTCTATCCCCCATATGTTGAGATACTTCTCCACAAGATCCTTATCAATATTCTTCGGTACACCTACAGGAATAAAAGCAAATCGCCTCATAAAGGCGTAACTCATTTCATATAGAGAAGTCTTGTCGTAAGTATTCATAGTTCCAATAATGCGAAAATCTTTAGGAATTACATACCCATGTTCTTGTATTTCTACCTCTTCTTCATCATCTTCCTCCGGACGTATAACTATATTCTCTCCTGATTTTGACTTAAAACTCAATATAACTTTGTCTCCTGTCAATGCAGAAAACAATGCACCAAAAGCTTTGTCAATATCAGCTCTGTTTATTTCATCTATAATTAGCCACTTGATATTGGAATTGCTATTTTTCTTATTTTTAAAAAGCCGTAAAAATATGCCCTCATCAAAATACAAAGTTCCATCCCTATCAGGTTTATAACCACCAATAGTATCATAAGTAGACCAATCGGACATGGCAGTCACCATTTCGTATTCTACTCCGTAACTTTTACATATTTCTTTAGCTAGTTTGGACTTGCCTGTTCCAGGAGGACCTACCAATATTATGTGTTTACCCGATTTTAAAGCAGTAGATATTTGCTTTGATAAAACCTCTGCATCCTCAAAAAATAAATTATTTATTTTAATTTCTCTTTCAAAATCAATTTCATGAAGAAAGTCATCTTTCTCCTCCTCGCCGCTTTTATCTTTTTCCCCATGAGACACCTTAATAATGTCCTCTCTATTTATACCATTTATCTTTTTAAACCTATCAAAAACTTCAATAAACTTATTCACCATTTTCTTATATGTAAAATCATTAGGGTTATCAATGGTTTCTATATCATCGTGTTCTTTGGTGCCTTTCTCTTCAAGAATTTTATTAATATTATCACCTATATATAAACCATACGAAATATTAGAATACTTTTCCGTTTCATCTCCCCCAATTGTAAAAAATAACTGAGCAGCTTCTTTATGTGTTTTTTTCTTTTCGGGATATATTGCAAACCAACATCTACTCCCTCCAAAATTCTGTGGTCCATAAAAGTCACTAATATATTTATTTTCTTTAAATTTAAAATTAGGAAATATCGATTTAATACTATTGTAAATTTTTCTAATTTCTATATTCACTTTTTCCTTATACTTTTCATAATATAATGGAAACAAAATCCTAAAATCATTCCATGATTTTAAAATATCTTTTTCATGTTTACTTGCAACTTCATTCTTTATGCTCTCCAAATTTTTCTCATCCACATAATCACCATTTAAAATCATCTCACACACTCTAAATCTAATTTCATTGACTTTTTCATCACCTTTGTATCTTTCATATAAAACTTGTAAATATTCTCTATCTAATTCCTTTAAATATTCCAAAAAAGCATTTATATCCTTACTAAAAGAATACAATACCTTTGCATGTTCATAGAGATACTTTACACTTACTTTTACATACAGTTCCTTGTAGTTGGTAAGACAATAAATGAAATCCTGTGCATCCAACATATCTGGATTTTTTATATAATTTTTCTCTTTAAAATAATCGAGCAAAATATTACAAACTTCATAATAGGTAGAATACTTATCTGCTACATCTTCAGTTAAAGACTCATTAATTCCAAAAGAATTTAAAAACTCTCTAAATGCCTGATCCCTATACAAGGGATACTTCTCTAAACTAAAACCTGCTAATAAATATCCAAAAAGAGAAGTATCAAATTTAATAGTAGTATTATATCTTTCCCCAGTATTCACAAATCTTCGTATTCTATCTTCTAAATCTGCCGAATCATCATATAGATAGTTAAACAATTCAGCTACTTCTGAAGGTTTTTCTTCTGCATATTTATATAAATCATCTAAATTCGACCAATGAACAAAACCACCCTTTTGTGGATTTTTACTTTGAAAATACTTAATTATTTCTATAACATTCTCCCCAGCAATACGCTTGTCTTTTAAATAATCATTTATTTCGCTTAAAACTTCTCTTTTATACTTTTCTTCGTAATCCACAGTTTCTTTGAACTTTAAATATTCCTCAATAGCAATGTCCATATAATTGTCCATAAAAAATTTTCCTTTTAAATCTTCAATCTTCATCCTAAGATCCCCCTAAAACTACATTAATGTATGTTATATTATCTATTCTATAAATTTATTGAAAATCCTTTATATTTCCATAAAAAATAAAGACACTACCTTTCATAGTGCCCTTATTTCAAAAACTTATCTAAATCCTCTATCTTATCTATATCAAATATATTGTCAACAATATCCATCAACGTTTGCCTGTTTGCACCATCTATTTTCTTTACATATTCTTCAGGAACATTCCCAAATTTCTTCTCTAATAACTTAATAACAGTTACTCCTATTCCCCTCTCCATGCCTTTTTCTATTCCTTTTTCTATTCCTTTTTTTATCCCTTTTTTTATCCCTTTTTCAATACCCCTTTTCTCACGCTCTTTCATCTCTTGCAATATGGTTTTTTCAAGATTTGATATCATTATATTCACCTCCTTGTTTTCATCTATTATCCTCTCTATATTTTCTCGCTCTTCTTCCGGCAATCTAGCTAGTAATATCTTTTTAAACCATGCTTTAAATAATAATATTTCATCTTTATCTAAGTTATTTAATGTATCTGAGAGTTCCTTGAGCCTTTTCATTATTTCTTCAAATTCTACTTTTTGTTCTAATCTCCTATCCACCCATTATTTTAAAAGTTCAGAAATGAATTCTATCACGTATCTTCTTTTTAACACATCATGACAATACTGGTTTGTATAGTTACGCAAACAGCCATAGCAGCTTGAATCTCCTTCCCCTCCCCCACATTCACAGCTTGAAACTAAATCTAACGTTTCTTTAAGTACTTTCTTAAAATTTTCTTCTTCGGCGATTCTTTTAACCTGACCAGCTCCACCAGGCACATCGTCAAATAAAACTATGGCAGGGCTAGTTGGATCACCATTATAAGAATATAAAGTGCCATCAATATCCCGTCTTTCAATCTCTAACGCTCTGCAAGCTCCTTCTATTAAACCGTACAATAACGATTCCCAAAATCCCTTTCTACTGTCATAATACCCTATAAATTTTAAAGAAAATATATCTGTTTTAAATTCATATCCCAACGAATAGCGATAAGAAGTCCCTTTACCTTTGCACTCCTTTCCAAATTCAGTTTTATGAGAAGGTAAAGGTTTGCCATTGTAAATCTCTGCATAACCACAACTTTCACAAATTATAAACCCCTTTTTCCCAGCACTATTTATAACAGCCAACCTTCCATTCCCCGCCTCTATCTCTATGTTAATCCCATTTAGGTCAAATTCAAGTTTATTCTCAATTTTCTCCTCTTGTGCAAAATACTTGCGAGTAGTGTAAGTTCTTTGTGGCTTTATCAAAGTAGGCTTCTGCGGAGGCCCAGCTACAAAACCGAATTCTGGAGTAATAAAAGTACCGCGATTACGGCCAATCTTATTTCCGCAAAAAATACAAACATCAAATTCTTTTTCTTTGTCAGCAATATCACTGTAATAGCGCCCACAATAATCACAAATTGCATAATTATATTTTATAGGCTCTCTATCAAGCAATTTCTTAATATACTTGCTAGTCCACAGTTTGCCGCCTGCTATTACTTGGCTCTCAGGAGCATACTCAGATAGGGCTACCTTCAAATCTCTTGTCAACTCAAGCCCCTTAGCTTCATCTCCATGATGATTTATCTTTAATTCTACTACATCCACAGGAAAACCATATTTAGGTATAACATTGTTCTGTGATAAAAAGTCAATTATATAGCGTCTTTCTAGGGTATTAATTACCCGTCTAATATTGGAAGCTTGCTCATACTTTTTCCCTTTGCTATACTCTTCTTCTATCGCTTCCAATTCTTCTATATCATTCATTAAATGTCTTTCCGCTTTTCTCAATACCCCATCTTCTCCTAATAATCCTTCCACCCAACTCCAATCTTCAATGCCAATATCCTCATGCATACTTTTCGGTACGATTCTTACAAGGCTGTCTTTCAATTCCTTAGGTCTTTTGTTAAGAAAATCTTTTATAAGGTCAGAAGCTGATTCTTTTCCTTTTCTGAAAAATTTTCTAACTTCTCCAAAATATTCTGGATTATGCCTCCAAAATAACGCCAAAGCCACCGCATATACATGTCTTTTTATAATTTTTTCATTTGTAATCTCAAGATGAGGTGTTTGAATCTTACCATTAACAATTCCTAAAGGATTAATAAAATGCGAAAAATCGTGAGAACGCCTTTGAGCAAAAGTAAGCACAAAAGCTGTTGAACTGGTTCTTCTACCAGCCCGACCAGCTCTTTGTACATAATTGGCTGGAGTTGGAGGCACATTGCGCATAAAGACTATTTCCAAATCCCCAACATCTACTCCCAATTCAAAAGTTGTAGAACAACTTAAAACATTTATCTCTCCATCATAAAATCTCTTTTGGACTTCTGCTGCTGACTCAGTAGTAAGTTGAGCAGTATGTTCACTTGTTTTCAACGTCAAAGGTAAAATATCAAAATAAAGTTTTCTATAGTGATGGTCCTTTAATTCTTCTTCTGGATTACATTCCATCAAATGCCCATCACAGCGATAAGTTGGGCAAACTCCTTCCACATTATGAAGCCATAACTTATTACATTTAGTACACCTATACCACTTAACAGATTTATCAATAATCGATGGAACCAATCTCCAATACTTCAAATTCAGACGATATCCCTCTTGTGGGCTGCCAGAAAAATATTTCCTCCATGGCGACTTGTCCGATATTAGCAATCTATCCCATATATTTGCTAAAAAATCTTTTACCTCTTCCTGATCTATTTCCCTGCCTTTCGCAACAGCTAAACGCATCAAGAAATCCAACCGCGAATTATTTTTCCCAGCACTTGCTGGAATCCAGCTATACACTTTTCCAGTCTCTTTTGAATCTCTTTTAAAATAAAACTCTCTATTTAACGGCTTAAAAAATTCATCCTGTGGACTGATACTGTCAGGAAAGCAAATAGTACCATTCCTTCTCATACTATCTAATAAAATCATAATAACTTTAACCGCTTCTTCTTCGCTAAAATTCCAGTAACTACTAACTAATGCCTTAGGAGGACGCCAATTTTCAGGCAAAACCGGTTCAAACCCTAAAAGTCCTAAAGCTTCTAAACTTGTATCTCCTCCACGACCCAAAAATTCGTATAGCACCCACTTCCAAGCTTCCTCCTCTAACTGCTGCAAACTTAAATCAGGAAAAATATTTAATTCCTTCATCATTCTTTTAAGAAACTCAACTAAATCTTCTACTCTCCATTCATTTTTTATTACTTTCTCCTTGTATTTTTCTAAGGTCATGATAATAAAACGTCGTTGTAAAATTTGATTATAAGAAGTTTGCAGGTAAGTAGAAAAGAAAGCCGCATCTTGACGACTGTCAGAAAAAATGAGCATACGCCGATTGCTTGTAACAAGAAAACTTTCATCATTATTTGTGCTCCATTCATCATCTTCTATTTCAAGATTTTCTTTTTCTTCTTTTCTATCAGGTATTTGTTGATAGAGAGCAGTGGCTAAAACACTTGTAGCAGCTTCATGCCCTAGAGTAAAACGCCTAGCAACTGAACCAGTAGTATTGATGGTTCCACAGGCAGGACATTTATGCAAAATCCCATTCTTACTAGGACTTTTTATCACACGAATTTTATATTTCTCTCCACATTCACAAAATTCTCTTATCTCATTGGCAGCTTTAATAGCTCCACATTTGCCACAAAGAACATATTCTTCTACTTTAGAACTCATTTCTTCGCCTGCTAAACAAGCTCGTCTTCATTGTCAGGCACAACTTCCCTATCCTCTGGAAGCAAAAAATACACTAAGTTATTATCATCTTCATAAAAGCGATTGCCTGGCTGTTTTAAAAATTTTATACCATTTCTCTCCTCTATTTCACCCACTAAGTAGAGTGCATTGCATCTCGAACAAGTAGCAATTTCAAAAACTCGGTATTCTTCCCCTTTTTCATCTGCAACCCATTCTCGCCTTTTCAAAAAAACACGTTTTTGAGGTAATAAGGAAATAAATCCTCCTTCAAGAGCTCTTATAAACAAGTGATACCGGGCAGGAAGCAATGGTTGGTCACTAATTCCCATCTTAGCATTATTAGCTAAATATACTAAAGCTGCTAAACATTGTTCTTTATCTTCTTCCTCCTCAAATAATTCTTTTGAGGCTTTTGCCAAATAACAAGGTTCCTTCTCCAGCATATTTTGTAAAGTAATTAGCTTCTCATCTTTCCGAAGAACAAAATACAAAAATTTTCTCCATTCTCCATCACAATTATTTAATGCTTCTTCCAAAATTTCTTCTGGCACGCCTAGTTTTTCACCTTCTTTGACTAACAGAGAAATTTTATCCTTTTCTTCTCCGTCAATAATGTCAGCCCATTTTAAATACAATAATCCTTTGGGCTTTCCCCAGCTTTCTTTTGAGATAACTAGGCTTTTTTTCTTGCCAGTTACTACGTCTTGGCGTGTAGAGTCATCTTCTATCCACTCAAATTTTTCATCAAACAACTTCTCTGCAAACTCTGTAACTTCTTGAAAATCCTTTTTCTTATTCCCAACCAAAGTAGCACTGGTACCTATGCACTGCAAAACTCCTCTCTGGCTTTTTACTACTCTATCTTTCAATCTCCTTAAAAGCATAGCCAACTCAATTCCCTTTGCTCCAGTGTAGATATGTATTTCATCAATAACAATAAATTTCCACTGGGTAGCATATTCCCCATCAAAAAATACATTATCTTCAGGACGCAGTAGCAAATATTCCAGCATAGCATAATTTGTAAGCAGAATATGAGGAGGAGACTCGTGCATTTTTTCTCTCGAAAGTATTTCATTGGACAACAATTCTTCATTAGGATTCATTTTTTCAAATCTTTCTATCGCTTTTCTTTCTTCAAATTCTGTCTCCCCAGTATAACTACCAAAAGTAATATCAGGATAATTTTTCAATAGTCTACGCAACCTTTTAAGCTGGTCGTTTGCAAGAGCATTCATTGGATACAATAACAAAGCCCTAACCCCTGGAGTTATCTTTCCTTTTTCTTTCTGCCTAAATAAATGATTGAGGATTGGAACTAAAAAAGTCTCTGTTTTGCCACTACCTGTACCTGTTGCAACAATCAAATTTCTTTTATTTTCTATAAGTTTCCTAATTGCAATCTCTTGATGAATATACAAATTCCGATCTATAGGCAATTCAGGAGTAGAAAGTTTTTGAAACTCATAAGATAAAATCCCCTCTTCTATCAAATTCAGTATAGATTTTCCAGCTTCAAAAGGCGGTGTAGCTTCTAAAATGGGGCCTTTAACAAACCCTTCAAATTCTTTAAGTTCTCTTTTAAACTGCTCTTTTAAATCCACGTCATTAAAAGAAAAAGTAGTGGTAAGATAATCTAAATACCTATTTACCACGGCCTCTGTGGTTTTAATAGGATCTAACCTCGTCATTTCTCTCCTCTCCTTATTTGAACAAATATATACTCTGGCAGTATCACTTCATTACCACATTCCTTATGTCCTTCAGTTTCAGAAAAAATAACCTTACATCTTCGGCAATACATAAAACCATCATTATCCCGATCTATCATGTAGGGTAATTTGTTAAAATACTCGGGCTGCAACCCAAAATAGAAACGGCTAGGATTATATTCAATGGCAGCAACTTCACCATTATTATCAAATGCACATATCTTCCCCTCAAATTCTATTCCTTCTGTAAAATTCGAATACACCCTAATATCTTGTATCCAATAATTCCTTTCAACTGACACTTTACTACCTTCTACTTCAAAACCAACAATATCTAAGCCTTTTTGTTGTATCTCTGCTACTACCTCTTCCCTATCCCCAATCACAATGTCAAAACAATTCCTCTCCCCTTCTTTTGGTAAGGAAATTTCCTCATCTAACCATGGGTCCTCAATATCAAATTGCAATCTATATTTTCCTAAAGGCAACTTTTCTATGTCTTCAACAAATTCCAATTCATTTTCTCCCTCTGGAATTTTCTGCTCAATTCTTTCTATTGATCTATCGTTCAGACACCACAGCCTTACAATTCTATCAGAACCTCTACCCAAATCCTCCCATTTAATAGACAACATTCTCTTCCCATTTTTCCTTTTTTGCTCTATCTTGACATTTACAACCTCCCAATAAAGCCTTATTCGCGTTAGTAAAAATGGTGGTATTTTACTATCTTCAAATGAAAAAATCAAATATTGAACTGATAAACCACCTTTTTCACGAATATCATAAATAATATCACTTAATTGTCTCAAATTAAATATCAATCTTCCATCCTTATTTTTAGGAACAATCGTAGTCCCAGTGGAAGATAAAACAAGTTTAACTTTTGAGTTTTGAAGAAAAGATGGTACTTTAACTTCTAGTTCCCCCATATCTTCATACCAAATTTCTTCTAACTCACTTTTCCATTCCTCCATCTCATTAAGACGCCAATAGATTTTAGGAACAACTATTGATAGATTAATATTAAACTTTTCTAACCCCTTTTTCAAAAAATATGTTAATTCCAAGTCTACTTGGTCATTTGCCGAATCAAATTTTATAACACTTTTAAAAAAATTACCTTCTATAATTTCATTTCCTCTAACTTTAAAAGGATATTTTGAGGACAGTGTAATTTCCCCAATATTTCTTTTTCCTTTTTCAGTAGGGGGATACAAGTATCTGTCAAATTTCACCTGTAAATCTGGCACTAGAGCAAATTCCTCACTCCATATAATGTCTTGTTTATATATTAACGCCACCTTGCATACTCCATAAACCTCAGAAATAAGCAAATTTAAAGGAATAAGCAGGAGATTTTCTTCTTTTATTACACTATCAATATCCTTTAAAGGTTTAAAAATGCTACTTTCTGAGACCTCCATTTTTACACCATAGAAATCCATTTGTCCCATCGAATTTAACGAAAATACCAGGCTAGGCAATTTCCCACTATAGACCGGTTTTCCATAAGCATTTATCCCTTCTATTATTTCTCCACCTATTAACCGTGGCTTTAAATCAACACGCTTTCTAAAAATAAATTTCTCCTCCTCTATTTCTACGATAAACATCTCAATATCGCTTAAATCAACATAAATATATTCATAATCAGACCATTCACCTATTAGCCTTCCCCTTTCTCTTACTGCTAAAGAAGGACTGACCTTGCTTCCATAATGGGTAACTATGTAAACTCCCTCTTCCGGAAGATATGAACTTTCTAGCAACTTCTTTTCAACTGAAAAAAGCAAACACTTATTAAGCCAAATTCCCGTTATATTCCATTCAACTACTTTATCTCCCTGTCTAAGCTCAAAATGATAAAATTCTCTTGGCTTTTCCAAAACTTCTGAGATTGCTTCCGTATGATATTCATTACCCAACTTTTTAATCGCTACTTTTATATCCTTAACTTCTATATCATCTTCTTTAATTCTGAATACTAAAGGGTACCCATTGCTCAATACTTGTTTTGGCAGTTCCACTTTTATAACTCTTTCAACAGTATCAAGTTTTATAAGAGGTTTACGCAAAATTAAATCATTCTCATCCTTTGCTCTCCTGTTTTTTTCTCGTTCTACAGTCAACTTTTCTTTTCCTTCTTCTTCCCACCATTTTTTCATTTCACTTTTAATCCTTTTAGGCAAAAGAACATCTTTTTCTTCTCCACGGTCTAACATCTCTAGAAATATTAAAGATTGAAAAATAAAATCTTCAGCAACCTCCCCTCCTTGGAATATAAAAAGGCGCGTAGATTCATTCAAAAAATACAGAGGATTACTCAATTCTTCAAGAACATCGGCATATTTTTTCTTTTTGTTCTGCACTTCACTAAGCAGATTTTTTACTTCTTCCTTATCTGAATACTTCCAAATTAATTCAAAATTATTCCATAAAGTTTCTAAAGAATATTTGCTTGTAACGTCCTTTTTAACTTTTTTTATTTCTAAGCGCAATGCTCTTTGTTCTTCTAATACTTTTAATCCTTCCTCCACATCACCTTTTCCTACTATTTTCAAATTCTGTTCATATAAATTGATCTCCTTCTCAATTTCAGTTAACCTTCTCTCCACATCTTCCAAAACTCCCTTAGAAACATCTAGATAGGTAGTTACCGCAGCCTCTTCCCCAGCCTCTTTTACTAAATCTTTGTACCTATATAATAATTCCTGTAATTCTCTTATGTGCCTTATTGTTTCAGAAGAATAATTTTCCAGTAAATTCTCTTTCAATGGCAATTTTTTTAACTCATCCTTCAACTTGCTCCCACAATTTAACATCCTATAATATTTATCTGGCATAAAAAGTCTCATTAATACTCCAAATAAACCTATATACCTTCTTTTAAAATTCCAGTAGGTTGTTAAATTGTTTTCAATCTCGTCAATAGGAAGCTCTAATATAACTTCTGCTAAATCATCATTCCAATAACTTAAAAAAGAATAAGCAAGTTCTTTTATTCGATCTTCTATTTCTTTATATTCTTTTTCGAAAATTTCTTTTTTCTCCAAGAGGTTGCGAATCTCATTTAATTGTGTATTTAATTTTTCCCTCTCCTCCCTTGCTTCCTCCAGCCAGCCCTTCGGCTTAGATAAAAGCACTTTTAGCCCTGGGCTTCTTTTAAGATCTTTTAGCAATTCCCTAAGTTCTATCAATTTATCTTTATTTCTTAATACTTCAAAGGCAACTTGCAACTCTTTCTCTTTTTTATCTAATTCTCTCAACTTATTTTCTCTTGCCGCATACAATTGATATTCTTTCCTCCAGGTAGATACTATGTGTTTTACCTCATCCAAAGCTATGGATAATTCTAACTCCTGCCTCTCTTTATACATTCTAAAAATGACATTTAAAAAGTAGTCATTAAGATAAAAATTAGGAACACACCCATGGGCTAAAATTGGCATAATATAACGTAGTTCATCTTTAAATTCTATCAGTCCATATTTCTTAACTGTTTTTAAAAAAATTTCTCCCAATCGTCTTTGCCACAATGGTTGTTGTGAAGGCAATCGTAATATTTTATACACTGGCGTCCAAAAATTTCCTTCCTGATAGTATAAAATACCTATCCATACAAGAAAAACCGATATAGTAAGTGACTCAGAAATATTAAAATCAGGTTTTACCAATTCTTTAGAAATTAGCCCGGCCATATGTTCAATCTCATCTACATCTAGTTCAATATAACCTAAAACTCCCCTATTTTTTGACAAGCTGAGCACATCTTCAAAATATCTATCACATTTCTCCAAATAATTACAATCTTTTACCCCCATCCTCTCTCCCTCACTTAAAAACGTAACCTATCAAAATCTTCTTATTTTAATTTAATTTTACCACTTTATAAACTAAAATCCAATTAAAATGTTAAGAAAATTTCGTTATATTTCGATAAAATCAGTACCCCCCTATTTTAAAGTATTGTTCTTTATAGACTAGATAACAAAATATATTTTATTGCTTATAGAACAGGCGTATAATATAATAAAATAAAAAAATCTATCTATTAAAACAAAAAACTGAATTACTTAAAAAACTACAAGGAGTGTCAATTATGTCTTTGCCAGAAAGAAAAAAAGTTTATACTTACGAGGATTATTTGAACTGGCCTGATGAACAGAGAATAGAAATAATTAATGGGCAGGTTTATTCACACACTCTCCCACCAAGAATACATCAAGAAATTTCTGGGGCAATAGGCTATCAATTCTTTAATTACTTAAAAGATAAAAAATGTAAAGTTTACTTTGCACGTCTTGGAGTAAGGTTACCATCAGGTAATGAAAAAAGCGATAAAGAAATAAAAACTGTTGTAGAACCTGATATTATAGTAGTCTGCGATAAATCAAAATTAGATGATCAAGGATGTAAAGGGGCTCCTGATCTCATTGTTGAAATTACTTCTCCTTCCACTGCAAGAATAGATAAAGTAGAAAAATTTAATTTATACGAAAAACATGGCGTAAAAGAATACTGGATAGTAGAACCAGAAGTAAAATTGGTAACAGTATTTTTGCTTCAGGAAAATGGTAAATATGGCAGACCAGAAGTTTATACCGAGGAAGATAAAATTAAAGTCTCTATTTTTGAAGACCTTGTAATAGACTTAAAAGATGTGTTCAACTATTAAAGTAATTCTTTTCTGGCACACTTTTTCTACAGAGCTTTGATAGTTCATTACTATCATAGAGTTGATAATAACGTTAAACCTTTCATAGTAAAAAAGAATCATACACAAATTTAATATTTTTATTTACTTCATCAATATTAAAATCCTTATATCCTTGATACTCGCCCCAAACCAGTGTACTCTCATACTCTGGATTATTTTTATCAGAAATTATTTCCAAAAATTTATCATAGCCATATTCACCGCCTACATCTTCAGGCGGGGCGTTTCCTTCTCCATCAACACAAATAGCATAATTTTTATCATAATCCTCTATCACTCTCTCTACTTCGATATAATGCCGCCAATTGTCTCCAAAATCATAAACATATTGCAGCCTTTTGTATTTTGGAATATACTCCGATAATCTTATCCCTTTTTCTAATTTCCTCTCTATACCATCTTCCCTTAGATAATCAAAGTCTTCATCATAGCTGACCAAATTTACAACTGGTTTATACCCCGCTTTATTGTAAGAAGGATGATTAATAAAATTAATAAGCGAGATATCCCATATTTCATCTCCGTAAATGAAAAATTCGTGAAGATGATAATCTAACCAATAAAAAGCAGCCTGAAGTACTTTGTGAAACTGTGTAAATGTAGTATTTAAAGGAACGATAAGCCTGCGCCAAACATTATGATTCTCCATCTGAAGTGTCACTTTTAGTTCTACTGCCTTGCATTTAAAAATGGGTCTGCCTGCAAAAATTTCTAAATCTTTAAGCATTTCTTTACCTGGAGATATATAACGTCCTCCCTCCTGTTTGCCTACCCAATAGCGACTCGCTATTTTGCTCACAAAGGTTTGATAAATTGTATTGTCCAAAAGCAATTCTCCATAATAGGGTACTATATTACAAGCTGTATTTAATTTCCCTACATAACTACTATTTTTCGTTTTCCCATATACAATTTCTCCAGACTGTCTTAAATACTCATCTACAATATCTTCATCAATACATTCATCTAATAACGTCAGACGAATAGCATTTAAAATAATTTCATCAAACCTTTCAAAATCCTTTGCTTTAAGTCCATATAAAACAACCACATACCTGTTTTTATCATTTACAAGGACTACAGTCTTTCTTCGATTTAAGGTGATCAAATTCGCATGCCAAGAAAATAACAAATTTTCTTCTTCATACGCAACGGGTTTTCTCTCTATCACATCCAACAACTTTTTTGTACATTGTATTAACATAGCCTATCACACCAATCTACATAAAAATTCTATTTATCTCAATTTTCTCAGACAAGTCCCTGTCCCCTTACCCTACACCCTTACCCTACCCTTACCCTACAATAAAAAAGGCACCGTTTGGTACCCTTTACTTTATAAATCTTTCTAAATCATCTATTTTCTCTATCTCAAATATATTATCCACTATCGCCATCAGCGTATCCCTATTTGCTCCCTCTATTTTCTTCATATATTCTTCAGGAACATCCCCAAACTTTTTCTTTAATAATTTAATAACCGTTTCTTCAATTCCTTTTTCTATCCCTTTTTCTATCCCCTTCTTTATTCCCTTCTTTTCACGTTCTTTCATCTCTTGTAATATGGTTTTTTCAAGATTTGATATCATTATATCCACCTCCTTGTTTTCATCTATTATTTTCTCTATATTTTTTCGCTCTTTTCCCGGCAATCTCGCCAGTAATATCTTTTTAAACCATGCTTTAAATAACAATAGTTCTTCTCTATCTAAGTTATTTAATGTATCTGATAATTCCCTAAGTCTTTTCATTATTTCTTCAAATTCTACTTTTTGTTCTAATAAAAATACAGAAGCTATTAAATTCTCTAAATTTAATAATTCTTCTTTCGTATACCTATTTACATCTATTAGTATATATTTGAAATCTACTGTATATTCTCCAAAGGTTTCATAAGAATTTAGTGTTTCTTTGTAACTTGTTTTTGCTGTCCATTTATGGTTTCCATTGTATAATACTATCGGCACTATAACTGGTAATTTAAAATCTTTCCTTCTTGATTCTTTTCTTGGTGTATCTTTTAGTATGCTTCTCCATATCTCTACCATATATAAAAGTAATCTGTAGGGCATTTGATAGTCAACTGTTGATTGTAATTCCATCAATATATAAAATATAACCTCTTTATCTTTTAATTTTACTCTATAAACCAAATCAGCTTCTTTATCTGCAAAGTCTTGTAATACAAATGACTTATCTACTTTAACTACATTTGCCTCGTCTATATCATTTACCCATTCCTGCTTTACAAAACTTCTTAATAACTCTATAAACACTCGCTTACTGGATAACAAAAATTTATACCCTTTGTCATGCTGATTGTGAATAGCTTCCTTTACATTTTTATCGTCCATGACATTTTGCTCCTTCTTAATATCATTATATCTCATAAATGATAACTTTTGAATAACAATTTATAATTGTTGCTACTAAATCTTAAAACAATTTCATTCTGTCTTCATTTTACCATTTTATTTCTAAAAAACCAATATTAATATTAAAAATATTTCATATATCGACAAAAATAAAAACAGGAATAATTCTGTTTGCTAAAATACCTTTAAAGTCTTGTACCCATTCTTTTAATCTTTTACTTTTACCATAATAAAATGTTTTGTAAACTTAAATGAAAGTTGAGAACTTCAATCCTTTCTGGTACAATGTATATCAAAGCTATATTCTATTATTCTATTGCATGTACAGTAGATAAAGAATAAAATAAAAGCAAGAAAGGTTCACGTGAGTATAGAAATTTAGCAAGTCACAACTCATTCACGTATTGAAAAAATTAGGGGTTTGAAAAACTTTACAATGAAAAGGCATAAGAAAATTTTATAAGAAAGGATGTAAATAGTAATGGAAGAAAAAGCGACATTAGAAGAATGGAAAGAATTATATGAGGTAACTTCTAAAATAAAGGAATTAAATCCTTGGAAATATTTTTGGGATGTAGATATAATAACATTAATTTTGCCAGAAAATGAAGAACCAGTATATTGTAGTGTAATGGGAAGAGGAGGAGAATTTTACGGTATAGGTTTTTATTTTGGGTTTGATGCTTTGGATAATTTTTACAAAATTATTGAGACTACTGATATGCCACCACAGCAAATTCAGCGATTTCAAGAAGATAATGTAATTATATGCTATTTTGGGGATAGAGAAGAGTTGTTTAAAGAAGAATTGCAAATTGTAAAAGACCTGGGATTGAAGTTTAGAGGTAGGAATAACTGGATCTATTTTAGATCTTTCAAGAAAGGATATGCTCCTTATATTTTGAATAAAGAAGAAGTATTAAAACAGACAGCAATAATGAGACATTTATTACAAGCACTAAAAAATTACATTGAAGAAGATATTGTAGTTAACTTCGAAGAGGGAGAAACTCTAGTTCACAAATACGATAAGCAAAAAAATGAATGGGTTACTTTAGCAGCACCCCTTTTGTTACCCCAAAGAAAATATTTAATCCCTATATTAAAAGATGAGCTTCTTTTATCAAGAATGGCAAAGCAACCAACTACTTCTGCCGAAATAGAAGTTGATATAGCGTACTTGAATACCATAATTAGAGATAAAGAATATGATAGACCAATTGCAGGGAGAATTTGTATTCTTGCTGATTCTAAATCAGGGATGATAATAGATCAACATATTCTTTCTCCAGAAGATAATGAAGTACAATATGTTTTTGATATGGTAATTCCATATATTTTAAATATGGGTAAACCAAAGAAAATATTTGTAAGAGATGAATATTTATTTCATTTATTGGCCGATTTGTGTGAAAGAACTAAAATTAGTTTATATATAAAGAGAAGACTTGATGCGATTGATTATTTCATAGAAGAATTTGCAAGCTTTTGATAGGGAGCAGGCTTTTATCTGCTCTTACTTATTTTTAATGCCGGATACCAAACCTATATTCTGTTGCATGTATAGTATATGTATAATATAATGAAATCAAGAAGGAATTTCTCTGTGAAAGTACAGAACATAAAAGCTATTAAAATGTCAAACTTAGTATGGGAAAAATTATGAGGAGTGCCAATTATGTCTTTGCCAAAAAGAAAAGAAGTTTATACTTATGAAGATTTTAGCCGTTTGTCTTCCGCCTGTTGAGCCAAAAAGAGAAACGCTTTTTCCCGTGATTCATATTGATGGTTTATCTTTACAAAACTCGGTCAGTAATGTAGTTTTTCCTACACGTCTTCAAGTTTGTTTAATGTTTCAAGTTCATATTCTCTTACCAATAAACATTAAATTCACCTCATTAACTTATAAATCGAGTAGGAGGCGGTGACTAACCGCCGTCCTCTCACACCACCGTACGTACCGTTCGGTATACGGCGGTTCGGTAAATAAATAAGTGAGATTACCTCCATATATTAGGCGTAGATTTCACTAAGCACTCCTAACCTTTATCTTCGAGTTCCACTCTATTTTCTGTTAGGCAGTCCCTATCAGGGTTGACAGCTTTCAAACATGAATAGTCTATCCTAATATCTACTTAAATACTACCGTCAAGTCCTTCCCTTACCTATCCTTTCGGTAGGTTCAAACAGTACTATGACTTGAACTGACTTCTGAATGTTCAGCTATATCTCACGATATAGGTTACTCATGGAGAAAATTTATTCTCGACTTGAGCATATCATTCAGACCTCCCCGGGTAAGAACGATAACCTTCATCTCATCTATCTGCCAGATTTACTGTATGGGGTTCGGGTAGTGTTGGACTTCGTTTTGTAATGCAAACTCATCCGCCCCAATTCAGCCTCCTATCTGGTTTTTATTCATCAGACCGAGATTTTGCCTGCCGCTTCCTTCAGATTCCACCTCACGATGGACACCCTTGCGGTTCGGCTAGTGGTTCCCACTACCAAGCCCACAGCGGACTTTCACCGCCAAGTTATCGCCCATGCCGGGCGCACATTACTAACTCTAAAGTTACTAACTTTAGAGTTAGTAATATTATAGCAACAGATTTGTTTTTTCATGTCTACCAAATTGTCTATTATTATTCTGCAAGATATCATGTATTTATCCATTCATCAGCTAATTCATCCATAAGCTTCCACGCATCTCCTAACTTCCATTTATTACTTGTACTATCAACCTGCTCTTTTCTATGCCAAGTGTTACAATAAGCGTACGTATAAACTCTTCTTGGCAAAAAAGATTTAACAGTTACTGTTGCAAAGCTTACCACCATTAACTCTTCCTTCAAATTCTAATATAGATCTGTTACCAAAAAAAATAAAGACACTACTTTTCATAGTACCTTTATTTCAAGAACTTATCTAAATCCTCTATTTTATCTATCTCAAATATATTATCAACAATAGCCATCAATGTTTCTCTGTTTGCACCATCTATTTTCTTTACATATTCTTCCGGAACATTTCCAAATTTCTTCTCTAATAACTTAATAACAGTTACTCCTATTCCCCTCTCCATGCCTTTTTCTATTCCTTTTTCTATTCCTTTTTCTATTCCTTTTTTTATCCCTTTTTTTATCCCTTTTTCAATACCCCTTTTCTCACGCTCTTTCATCTCTTGCAATATGGTTTTTTCAAGATTTGATATCATTATATCCACCTCCTTGTTTTCATCTATTATCCTCTCTATATTTTCTCGCTCTTCTTCCGGCAATCTAGCTAGTAATATCTTTTTAAACCATGCTTTAAATAATAATATTTCATCTTTATCCAAGTTATTTAATATCTCTGATAATTCCTTAAGCCTTTTCATTATTTCTTCAAATTCTACTTTTTGTTCCAATAAAAATACAGAAGCTATTAAGTTTTCTAACTTTAATAATTCTTCTTTTGTATACCTATTTACATCTATTAGTATATATTTGAAATCTACTGCATATTCTCCAAAGGTTTCATAGGAATTTAGTGTTTCTTTGTAGCTTGTTTTTGCTGTCCACTTACGGACTCCGTTGTACAATACTATCGGTACTATAACTGGTAATTTAAAATCTTTCCTTCTTGATTCTTTTTTTGGTATGTCTTTTAGTATGCTTCTCCATATCTCTACCATATATAAAAGTAATCTGTAGGGCATTTGATAGTCAACTGTAGATTGTAATTCCATCAATATATAAAATATAACTTCTTTTTCTTTTAATTTTACTCTGTAAACTAAGTCTGCTTCTTTATCTGCAAAGTCTTGTAATACAAATGACTTATCTACTTTAACTACATTTGCCTCGTCTATATCATTTACCCATTCCTGTTTTACAAAACTTCTTAATAACTCTATTGTCATTTCTCAAATTAATTTAGCCCAAAACCGATAAAATTTTTCAGATTAAATAATCTTGTGATAAAATTAATGCTAAAGGAATTTAAAAAAATTTTTTCAGATTCCTTTAGCATTAATTTTAATT
>Ga0207430_10070_pt1 | contig 53697 bp, 52 predicted proteins | sample YelNatsi3bottle8_FD_187544 | JGI IMG/M metagenome (GOLD analysis project Ga0207430, IMG submission 187544) | Hot spring thermophilic microbial communities from Obsidian Pool, Yellowstone National Park, USA - site 3 bottle 8 (SPAdes) (version 2) | ecosystem: Environmental > Aquatic > Thermal...
ACATGAGGTTAAATCCTGCTTCCAGCCAAAGTTCAACAATTGGCATGATGTTACCATCACAGTCAGTTCCTATTATATCTACCCCATACTTGTGCAAAAAATCTGATATCTTCTTGTATCTTGGCACCAAGAACTCCTTGAACATCTGCGGAGATATAATTGGTCCATTGTTAAAGGCAATATCTTCCCACCCAAGAGCAAAATCTACCTCAACGTCTTTCAAGGCCTTTTCCATGAGCTTTATTGAAAAATCCGTCATATACTCAATCATCTCATCCACCAAATCTGGCATATCATAAAATGCAAGCGCAATATTCTCAAACCCCATCCAGTCACGAAGCTTTCCCAACAGGCTTCCACAGTGAATGCACACTGGATAGTCTCTCTTTTGAAGCTCTAAAACAATTTCATCCCAGTTTTCAGGGTATCTTGCAGGGTCATCAGGATTCAGCCTTTCTTTAAACCTTTCCCAATCATCTTTATTTTTGATAGGATATTCAAGATAATGAGGAATTGTCGATGAACCATTTTTAAATACCTGGCACTTTATACCTTCTGCATCAATTATTATCATGTATTCCTGTGTCTCTTTTAGTACCTTTTCTTCAAACTGTGGAATAAGTCCATTTTTTATTGGAAGATATTTATAGGAATCTATACCAAAAAATTTATAAGCCTTTTCTTCATTATCTATCTCCGGAGGAAGACCTTGAGAATGCCAAGTCGGAAGTGTTTCGTTCCAGTAGCCAAACTCAAAATTAGGTATTCTGTCTACGTTTTGATAGTGCATAACTCTTCTAAACCTTTCTCTGTTTGTCAATTTACCTGATGGGAATTTATTCTTAATTGTTCTTTCCATCAGTTTTTCCCCCTTGTCTTTAGCAAATCTTTATTAAAATCCTCCACAGCTCTAAAAAATGCTTGTATATTCTCAATTGGAGCATGATAAGGAATGTCACAGCCAGAGGAAATAACAAAATTGGGATACTCTCTTAGCTTGAAGAGAAGTTCCTGAGTTTTGGAATATACTCCCTCTATAGAATCATTCTCAAATACACCAACAGGGTCAAGATTTCCAAATACAAGTTTGCTCTGTGGAATCCTTTTTATGATCCTACAAAGGTCAACACAGTTGCCAAAATGAAATCCCATGCATTCAGTCTCAAGCATTGCACCAACCAAGTTCTGTGTATTGCCACAGTTATGAAGAAACACAGAAAAATTCTCATCCTGCACGCTTTTTACAATCTCTTTTATGTAACAAGATGAAAATTCTAAACACTGCTGAGGTGAAAGAAGACCTGCTGCCGGTTCTGCAATCAAAAGTCCGTTTGCGCCTGCCACTTTTAAAGCATGGGCATATCTTCTTAAATATTCTGTGCACTTTTCAAGCAGCAGATGAACTTTTTCAGGCTCAAGCATAAGACTAACCATAAGTTCTGTCATGTCAGAAAGCCTCACAGCAAGAGAAAAGGGCCCAATCATTGTTCCAAGAATAGGTTTTTCAATAGTTAAGGTTTGCAATCTTTTTATAACTTCAATCACATTTTTTGTCCGCTTTGCTCCAATTTCAGGAATTTGCAGTTCTTCTGCTTCATCCAACTTTTTAATAAGAGGTTCTATAACAGATGGGACCTCCTCTGAAGAAAACCGAACAGCACACCCAAACTCTTCTGACTCAATTGAAAGGTCCATTGCAGTTGCGATTGCGACCATATCAAAGTTTTGGCAGATTTCTTTTAAGACATTAAAATGAACATGAACATTCTGTGCCAAATTTTTGACATCAAAACCATCTATTGATTTCAAAATTGGGTAACTCAAAATTGGAAAAGCTTTTTTGGTATTTTTTCCTTCATCAATTAATTTTTCTTGCCATTTTTGCATATTTAGTTTCATTTTTAAACACTCTCTTTCTGGCAAGATCTTTATATTTATTATGTTTTTTATGTTTTTTTACTTTTGATTTTATTATACCATATCTCTTATTTAAGTTTGATAGAATTTTATTTTGCAAAGATGGACTTTTTTATGATGAAAAACAAAAAGGGCAGCAGGAAAATTCTGCTGCCCAAGCTCAACTTCTAAGTTATTTAATTTTAACACCTTGCCCATATCTTATTGCATCTGGGCAATTCCCTGCTTGATTTGTCTTACCATAGCCTCTGCTGCCTGCTTTGGTGTTGCCTTACCTGTTGTGACAAGTGAGAGTGCATTTCCTGCAGGATTCCAAACAGCCCCCATCTCAGGAATGTTTGGCATTGGAATGCCTACTTTTGCTTGCTCAGCAAATGCGCTCATAATCTTGTCTGCTTTTACTTTTGGATCACTTAATGCACTGTTTAAAACAGGTATTCTGTGACCAACTTCAAACAATACCTTAACCGCTGAATTCTCAACAAGATACTTCAATAGTTTGAATGCTGCATCCTTGTTCTTTGACTTTGCAGAAACAAATGCAGTTTGCACACCAACAAATGAAGGTGTGGGTTTACCATCGTCTGTCTTTGGTAGTGGAGCTACTGCAAATGGAACTTTTGCCTTTATAAAGTCCTGAACGTCCCATGGACCGCTGATGTAAAAAGCAATTTTGCCGTTTTGGAAATTACCCTTTGCTATATCACCTTTAATATCTTTTGGCATAAACTTGTATGTCAACACAAAGTCTCTGATTAAAGACAAACCTCTGATTGCACCGTTGTTTGCAAGACCTATATCATTTGGATCAAGTGCCCCACCTTTGTTTTTGAAAACATACCCACCATTTTGAGCTATGAATGCAAAGCTGAAATAGAAGTTATTCACATCATACATAAATCCATATTTTTTTGCAAGTGTTAGGAACTGGCTCATTGTTTTCGGTGCTTGTTTTACCTTTGATGTATTGTAAAACAACGCATATGTCTCCATAGCAATCGGTAAGGCATAAAGCTTTCCGTCATAGGAACATGCATCTAAGGACATTGCGACAAAATTCTTTTTGTCAATAAGATTTGCTGGAATTGGCTCAAGCAATTTTGCTTTCCAGAATGGCCCTAAGTTGTCATGTGGCATACCAAACATGATGTCAGGTCCTTTACCGCTCATTGCAGCTGTTTGGAAGCTTTGGAATGAACCTTGGTCTGTAAGCACCTTTACAGTATAACCATATTTCTTCCCCCATGCGTCAGCAATCGGCTGCAAAGCCTTTACTTCGTCTTGTGTAAGGTGTGACCATACAACAAGTTGCTTTTTAGATGTTGCAAAACCGCTACTAACTGGCAGTATAGCGATGAGTGCAAATACCAAAACAAGCCCAATTACCATTAACCTTTTAAAAGATCTCATCACTAAAACAACCTCCCCTATGATTTTAAGATTTTACATGCAAACGTTTGATAGTTTTATTATATAACCTACTCTAAACAAAAGTCAATATAAATTTAAATTTTTATCAGGCTGTTCAATTTTCTCTTAATGTCAATGCAAACAATACAAAGGTTAAATATTTGCACATGATTTCCTTTCAATAATTTTATGAGGAACAATTAATCTTTTGTATGTCTTCCTTGGTTCTGTCAGGTCCATCATCAAAAGTTCAGCTGCTGAAAGCCCAATGTTAAATATGTTTATGTCAATTGTTGTCAGTGGTGGATTTAAAACCTCTGTAATAATAGAATTGTTGAATGATATTACAGAAATTTCTTTCCCTATCTTAACTCCTAAGTCTTTTGCTACTTTTATAACCTCAATTGCTATCAAATCGTCCATGCAAACAATTGCTGTAGGCCTATCCTCCGATATCAAGAGCTCATGTGCAATTTCGTACGAACTTTTTTTCAAGTAGTTTGTAAAGCGAATATATGAATTTTTTAGTTGCACTGAATACCTTTCTAAAGCCTTTTTAAAACCAAACAATCTGTCTTGGGTGACAATTAAGTTCTGAGGTCCACCAATGAAAGAAATATTCCTGTGACAAAGCTTTATCAAATATTCTGTTGCATCAAAGCCAGCCTGGATATTGTCATTGTCTACCCAGTTAACAGAGTTTTCATACTTTTGTGGCCTTCCAACAACTACAAATGGAAACTCTATCTTTTTCAAGTACTCAATTGCAAAGTCTTTTTCGCACGATGAAAGAAGTATAAACCCGTCCACCTTTTTGCTTTTTACAAGCCTTTTTAAAAGCTCTTCTTCTTTATCTTCAGAGGAATACGCAAGGAGAATGTCATACTCAAACTTGTTAATAACACTGCTAATACTTGTCAAAATCTGGTCAAAAAAGAAATTTAAAAAGGTGTTCTCGGGTTCTCTTGGCACAAGGATTCCAACCGTAAACGACTTTTTACTTGCCAAGCCCTTTGCATTGGCGTTTGGAACATACCCCAGCTTTTTTATTGCCTCGAGAACCCGCTTTGTTGTCTCAGGACTGATTTTTTTGCTGCCAGAAAGTACTCTTGAAACAGTAGAAGGTGAAACATTTGCTTCCTTTGCTATCTCTTTTATCGTAGCCATCACCTATCAGTCCCTGAGGCTTTCTGGATTATACATCTTTTCATAGTACTCTTTTACCATCCTCTCAGCTGAGAATCTGTCAATTGTTGAGTTAATACTATTTTGCATCATTTCAATCCATTTGTCTCTGTTTTTGTAGTACGTTGGTATAACCTCTGTTTGCATAACGTTGACGAGGCTTTTTAAATCGTGAGCATCTTGTTCCTTTTCGTCTTTTGATTCAAATCCATCTCCTATCTGCCAGCCGTTAACTCCGTGCTGGCAAGCCTCTGGCCACCAACCATCTAATGTAGATACATTCAAAACACCGTTCATCGCAGCTTTCATACCAGATGTACCACAAGCCTCAAGCGGTCTTCTTGGGTTGTTGAGCCAGATATCACAGCCCCGTGTAAGCATCTTGCCAATTTCCATGTCATAGTCTTCTAAGAACACAACCTTGCCAGGATACTTTTTAGACATTGCAATGATGTTGTTAACAATCTCTTTTCCTGTGTCATCAAGCGGATGGCTTTTTCCTGCAAAGATTATTTGAAGGTCATTCTTGAACATCTTGTCAGCAGCTTTTTTGTCTCTGAATATCAAATCACTGCGCTTGTAAGGTGCTGCTCTTCTTGCAAACCCTATTGTCAGGACATCTTCTTTTAACCTTATACCAGTTCTTTTTTCAACAAAGTCCAAAAGTTCTCTCTTCAAAATGGTATGTGTTTTCCAAAGCTTTTGTGGATTGTCTTTTGCCGAAATTACTCTTTCGTCTGCCCATGTACCAACATGAACACCATTTGTAATTCCTATAATCTCACTTCTTCTGTCAACGCCTGCCCACATAGCATTTGCAGTAACTCTGTGAAGGTCAGACACAGCATTTGAGATTCTCGCAAGTCTCAGGGCGGCAACTGTCATATTAAAAGGACTTCCTCCAATGTACACCAGCTGCTCTTCTGTCAGGTTTAAGTTTGCCCCCATATACATAAGAAGTCTTAGAGGATGCGTCTCGTTTCCTGCTTCAACAGGTGTGTGAGTTGTAAATACAATCTTCTTTTTTGCTTCAAGCAAAGCTTCTTCAAAAGAAAGTCCTTTTTCTTCCATGTATTGCCTTACAAGCTCAAGCCCTGCAAAAACTGCATGTCCCTCATTGAAGTGATAAACGTCAATATCTATCCCCAGCTTTTGCAGCGCCCTCACGCCACCTACACCTAAGACCATTTCTTGGGCAACTCTCTCTTCGCCAAACCAGCCGTAGAGCTGACCCGTTATCCACCTGTCGCTATTTTCAGGAAGGTCTGTGTCAAGAAGATAAAGGTCTGCATTGTTGAAGTTGTCTACTTTCCAAACCTTGCAATACACATCTCTGTTTCTGATTCTGACCTTTACCTTGACACCTGTGTCTTTTAAAAAGTCATAGCGATAGATTGGAAACGCATCAATAACCCCATACTCCTCTGTCACAATCTGCTTGTTATACCCTTGTTTCCATAAAATTCCCACGCCAACAACAGGGTATCCTAAGTCCTTAGCAGCTTTAAGATAGTCTCCTGCTAAAATACCAAGCCCGCCTGCATAGATTTTGAAGTTTGAGTCAAGCCCGAACTCCATGCTAAAGTACGCAACTGTTGGCAACTTTTTCATTGACATACCTCCTGAAGCTTAAGATTTTTGCAAAGTTTATGTTTAGAATACTCTCTAACCCTTAACAGCACCTGCTGCAAGTCCGCTTTGGATTTGCTTTTGCAAAGCCATGTATATAATCACAATTGGAAGCGAAGCTAAGATTGACGCAGCAGAGAACATTGGCCAGTTAGCTGAAAACTGATTGTTTATAAAGTTTCTCAAGCCAATTGGCACTGTAGCATTTTCTGGCGACTGCAAAATGAGGCTTGAGAGTAAGAACTCATTGAACACACCATTAAAGCTCCAGATGAACATCACAGCAAGCATTGGAGCGGTAAGAGGCAGAATAATCTTTCTGAAAATCAGAAAATGCCCTGCACCATCAATTATCGCTGCCTCGTCAATCTCATATGGAATTTGGTCCATATTGCCTTTCAAAAGCCAGATGTTAAATGCGGAGCCACCTGCCAACACTAAAATAAGTGCAAATAAATTGTCAAGAAGATTTAGCTTTGCCAAAAGCCCATAGATTGCTGGCATTGCCATAAATGTTGGGAACATCTGAAGTATTAAAAGAACTTTTAGTCCATTTTTTCTTCCCAGAAAGTTTATTCTAGAGAATGCATAGGCTGCTGGTGCTGTCATGAATATCTGCAAAAATGCAACACCAAAGCAAACAATCAAGCTGTTCTTGACCCACATTACAAAGTCAGGCAGTGTTTGTGATGGACTGCTCTTTTTTCTAAAAAGTTCTATATAGTTTTCAAATGTAATCTCTTTTGGGAAAAAAGACGATTGGAAAAACGCCCCACCTTTTGACAGAGACGCAACAATGATAAACCATGTCGGAAGTAGTGACAGTATTATTGCAATCCAGATAATTACTCTTGATATCCATAAGATTGTGACATCTTTTGGTGTCATAAACTCTCTTCCGCTCATTCTCTCACACCACCTTCAAACGCACGTGTAAGTTTCATATTAATAAGCGAAATTGTCCCCACAATGAAAAAGATTATAATGGACATGGCTGATGCAAGGTCGTACCTATAAAACTGCATCGTGAGCTTATATGTTGCTGAAACTAAAAGGTCTGTATGCCCTGCAAATTGAGTGTCAAGCCTTGCAGGTCCACCACCTGTTACAAGATATACAACGTTGAAGTTGTTAAATGAGTATGCAAACGATGATATAACAATAGGAAGTGCTGCAGGAACTATCATTGGTATTGTTATCTTAAAAAGCTTTGTAAACCATCCTGCACCGTCAATCTCTGCAACTTCATAAAGCTCTGTTGGGATTGATTGCAAAGCACCCAGTGCAGCATTCATCATAAACGGGTATGAGAGCCACAAATTAACAATAAACACACTTACCTTTGCCCAGAACGGGTCTGTTGCCCAGGGTATGGGATGTATGTGAAGAGTTTTTAAAAGCATATTGATTGCACCATATTCCTCGTTCAAAAGTCCTTGCCAAGCAAGAGCTGCAATTGTCCCTGGGATTGCCCATGGAATAATCAATATCGACCTGTAGATATTTGTCTCTTTCATGAACTTGTTATTGAGAAGGACTGCAAGCAACAGCCCCACTGAAAAATTAAGTAAAACAGTTATGAGTGCAAAGAAGAATGTCCATGCAAATGTTGGAGCAAAAACCTCTTTGAATGGACCTGTCAAAATGTCAACAAAATTCTTAAACCCTACAAACTTGTAGTCTTCAAAATGGTTGAGGTTGAAATTGGTAAATGCATAATACACAGTCAATGCAATTGGAAAGAAAGACAATACCGCCATAGAAATCAGAGCTGGTGCAAGATACACATAACCTATCGGTTCGCGCTTTCGCATATTAAATATATCCCCCTTTAGATTAGATATGCAATCGTTTGCCCTTTGAGGATATTATACAACATCATTTTTTCATTGTCAATTCTTTTTTGTCCATCTTGCCTACTATCTCACAATCACAATCTCAAAATCTTCCGCCAAAATCTCAACTTCAAGCATTGTAGAGTAATTTCTATAACTCTTCTCAGATTTGAAAAATGATATTTCTCTTCCTAAAATCTCTGGTGTGGAGATCTTTATTTTTTGAAAACTCTTTGTTGGATTAAAGAAAACGTAAATAATTTCATCATCTGTGCTTCTTTCAAAACACAAAACATCCCCAAAAAACCTTTCTTTTACATCATCAACATTCAGCGCTTTAGATGTTCTCTTCAAGCTTATTAGCTTTCTATATAGCTCAAAAAATTCCTTGTCCCACTTTTGTTCTTCCCATATCATCCCCCTTCTACAGTCAGGGTCGTTTTCGCCTTCCATGCCAATCTCATCACCATAGTAAATCATAGGAATGCCTTGATATGTTAGGTTGTACACGCCAGCTAGCATTGCTAATTTCTTATTCTTCAAAACAGCGTTCAAAACTCTTTTTGTGTCATGACTTCCAATAAGATTTAGCTGGCATGAAAAAAGCTTTGGATTGAACTTTAACCTATACTCTGCTAAAATCTTCGAAGCATCTTTTGCTTTATATTTACCCATTAAAAACCTCAAAAAAATCTCCCACGAAAAATAATTCATAACCCCATCAAACATGTCTCCCAAAAGAAAACTTTCGCTTCTGTGCATAACCTCGCCAATGAGCAGTATATTCTTTTTCAACCTCTTTAGTTCAAGCCTTATTCTTCTTAAGAAACTTTTGTCAAGTTCGTTTGCAACATCAAACCTAAAACCATCAACGTCAAATTCCAAAAGCCAGTATTTTAGCACACTTAAAAAGAAATCCTGAACATCTTTTTTGGATGTATCAATTCTCGGCATACTTTTCACACCGGTTGCAAATGTCTCATAATTCCCTTTTTGGATATCAATCGGCAAGCTTTTTATATTGTACCAGTCAAAATACTTTGAATCCTTGCCGTTTTTTATTACATCCTGAAATGCAAAAAAGCCTGTTCCTGTGTGGTTAAAGACCATGTCTAAAATAACCCTTATTCCATTCTGGTGCAAAGTCTCAACCAGTTCTTTGAACTCTTCTTTTGTACCCAACAGAGGGTCAACATCAAAGTAATCGTCAACATTGTATCTGTGACTCGAAGCTGATTTAAAAATTGGTGTAAAGTAGATGACATTTATGCCAAGTCTTCTAAAATAGTCAATCTTACCTTTAATCCCCGCAAAATTTCCACCAAGAAAAACTTCACTGCCCGGTCTTTCCCACTTGCAATAGTCCCAAGGGAAAAGCTCTTTTACACTTTCCTTCTTGTCATCTCTTGCAAACCTGTCAGGAAAAATTTCATATACAACTGCTTTTTCTACCCACTTTGGCTTTTCAAATATATCTGAGGGATTTGCATACGGAAAATGAAAATGCCCAGAGTAAATATCACTGTCATCATCTTGAAGACCAAATTGGTTGTAAATTTTGAATGCACCATCAAGTAGCTTTATCAAAAACTTATACCCCAGCCGAGGCGTGCATGTGTCAACAACCGCCTGATACACCTCATACTCTCCAACTTCCATGTAAAAGTCCATCTTCAGTCTTTGAATTTTATCTACTTCATACCTGTCAGAAAATATAAGCCAAACCTCTTTTACAAGACCTTTTTTTGCCCACAGGCGAATTAAAAACCTTTCTTTTTCCAGCGCAAATATGTCATGCAATTGATTGTGAATAACGTCCAAAGCTTTTGCACACTCCTTTACAAGATCTTTTAAAGACCTCATTGAATTTTATTTTATCATTTTTCATTGAACAATGCAAATGTTTGCACAAGAATTTTAAATGCAAAACTTTTTGCAAATGAATATGTCAAACTTGGGTATTTTCAAATGGAACAAAAAATTATAAAATAAAATGGTACAAAAAATCAACACAAAACAATCTACATTCAAAATCATTAGGAAGGTGAAGGAAAACAATGGAGAATATCAAATCTCAAATCTGCCGAGTTGGAAGAATCATGTACGAAAGAGGGTATATAAGCGGACCTGATGGAAATATATCTGTGAGGGTTGACAAAGACATAATAATTACAACACCGTCAGGTGTTTCTAAGGGCTTTTTGACAGAAGACATGCTTGTCACAATTGACATTGATGGTAATGTCCTCGAAAAAACTGAGTTTAAACCATCATCTGAGATAAAGATGCACCTAAAGGTCTATCGTGAAAGAGAGGACATAGGCGCTTGTGTCCACGCGCACTCACCATACGCAACAACATTTGCAGTGCTAAGAAAACCTCTTGACAAACCAATTTTAGCAGAGTCTGTTTTTATATTCGGTGGATATATCCCTGTTGCACCATTTGCAACACCATCAACAGTTGAGGTGCCAGAGTCAATCTCACCTTTTGTAAAGGACTATGATGCGGTGTTGCTTTCAAACCATGGTGTTTTGACATATGACAAGGATTTGGAGATGGCATTTTACAAACTTGAGATTGTCGAATTTTGGGCAAAGATTTTGTTCATGTCAAGCCAAATTGGAGAGCCACAAGTCTTGAGTCCTGAGGAGGTTCAAAAGGTACTAAGTCTCAGAAATTCCCAAAATCCTTCAAAATAGGAGGGAAGGTAGATATGATCGACCTACAAGAGTTCAAAAACCCTTCAAGCTTTTTTAGAGTAGCTCCATTTTGGAGTTGGAATGATAAGTTGAACGAAGAAGAGCTTCTTCGCCAAATTGATGAGATGCACAAAGTAGGTTATGGTGGTTTTTTTATGCATTCAAGGGTTGGGCTTGTGACAGAGTACTTATCTGACGAGTGGATGAATCTGGTCAAAAAATGTGCAGAATATGCATCAAAGCTGGGCATGCTCGCATGGCTTTATGACGAGGACAAATGGCCCTCTGGGTTTGCAGGTGGGCTTGTTCCTTTGAAAGACCCAAAGTTTCGCCATAAGTTCTTAGCTGTTGTCAAAAAACAGCAGCTTGAGCAGGATGATGAAGTACTTGACTCATATATTGATCCAAAAACAAATGAAGAGTATTTCATTGTAAAGCGCACGATGCAGCTTGGTGACAAGTGGTTCAATGGCACATGCTATGTTGACCTTCTATCAAAAGAAACTACACTTGAGTTTATAAAAGTCACACATGAGGAGTACAAAAAGGTTTGCGGCAGCTACTTTGGAAATGCTGTGCCCGGTATTTTCACTGATGAGCCAATGTATCTAAGAGTTCATTACAAAGACATACCTACACTGCCGTGGACGGATAAACTTCCAGAGAGGTTTTTAGAGCAAAAAGGCTATGATATTAAAGATCATTTAAAAGAACTTTTCTTTGACGTAGAAGACTATCAAAAAGTCAGGTTTGACTTTTTCGACATTGCAACAGCTATGTTCATAGAAAACTTTACAATTCCCTATAGCAAATGGTGTGAAGAAAACGGCATTAAAATGACAGGGCATTTTATGGCAGAAGACACAATGCGTGGCCAGATTGAATGGATTGGCGCTGCTATGCCTCACTATGAATACATGCAGCTTCCTGGAATTGACAAGCTTGCAAGGCACCTTGAACAGACAGTTACAATAAAGCAAGTATCATCTGTTGCTGAGCAGCTTGGGAAAGAAGGTGTTTTGTGTGAGACATTTGGCACAACAGGTCAACATGTGAGTTTTTTGCACCGAAAATGGATATCAGACTGGCAGGCAGTTTTGGGTGTGACTTACATAAATCCGCATCTTAGCCTCTATTCTATGAGAGGCGAGAGAAAGCGCGACTACCCACCAAACCTCTTTTACCAGCAACCGTGGTGGGAAGATGAAAAGTATTTTGCAGACTATCTTGCACGCCTTTGCTATGTCAGCAATGCTGGAAAAAGAGATGTGGAGGTTCTTCTAATTCACCCAATCTCTTCTGCATGGTCACTTTATTCAAAATTTGATGATAGTGTAGACAAGCTTGATATGCTTCTTGACAGAACTGTAAAAGAGTTGATTTCCCAGAAGATTGACTTTCACTTTGGGGATGAGATTATTCTGTCAAAATATGCAAAAGTGGAAAATGGGAAGTTTGTGGTTGGAAGGCATGAATACTCAGCCATTGTCATTCCCCCGTGTACAAATTTAAGGAGTAAAACCATAGAGATTTTGAAAAGTTTTTTGGAAACTGGTGGTAGGGTAATTATTTTAGATGATTTTCTTTTTAAAAGATTTTATTTGCACAGGATAGATGGGAAAGTATGTACTACTGCAATTTTAGAAAATGCTGATTTTGCAAGGGATTTAGATGAACTTGTGAATAAGCTAAAAGCTCATCTTCCAAATCTCATTGAAGTGATTGACAAAAAGTCTGAGAAGAATGCAAAGAGTATAATACTGCAAAAACGAAACCTTGACAGCAATACCTCTGTAGTTTTGATTGCTAACACAGATATAAAAAGAGAAGTTCATGCTAAAATAAAGATACCAGACTTAAAAAATGTATATGCAATAGACCTTTTTGACTTTGGAGTATTTTCAATACCTACTTTGAGAAAATTAGAAAACTGGAGAGAGATAGATGCTGTGTTTTACCCATCATCAAGCCTTTGTCTTTTGATAACTGCTCAAGAGCTTAGTGTAGGTTCTAAAAACCTTATTTCAACTGGAGTTCTCTTTGAATCTCACTTAGAGTATCAAACCTCATCCACAGAGTTTGAGATAGAACTCAAAAACTTCAATACCCTCATTCTTGACAAGGTCACATATGAAGTTGAGGGAAAGAAACTCTTTGAAAATGTACACATTTCAAAGCTGTGGCATAGCTATTTTTATAATCTTCCTGATGGGACAAGATTTAAAGCAACATATTCATTTGAAGTAGAAGCAATACCAGAAAGGCTATTTGCTGTGATTGAATGTGCGGAAAACCTTGACAAAATCTTGGTAAATGGAAATGAAGTGAAATTTAGGAAGTTTTCTAACAAGTTTGAGAGTACCCAAAACTACCTTGATGTAAACTTTGGGAAGATTGAGATTACTCCTTTTGTAAAGATGGGCAAAAATGAGATTGTGATTGAAGGAAAAAAGTGCAACAACATCACAGCTCCAGGCTGTCATGAAAGAGTAAAAGATGCTAAAGCCCACAGACCAACAGAGCTTGAGGCAATATATTTGCTTGGTGATTTTTCACTCATAAACGTGGATGATACAAGGTTTATAATAACAAAGGTCAAAAAGCCAAATCATTTAGACATAACAAAGGACGGATACCCATTTTACATTGGCTCTGTGTCTTTAAAGAGTACTTTTGCTTTGAATAAGCAAGAAGCGAAAAGGTATTATCTCAAACTGAATGGTCTTGAAGCAGCGTCAGCAAAGGTGTATGTAAACAAGAAGTTTTGCTCAATACTTTGCTGGGAGCCTTTCATGCTTGATATAACCGAATTTATTAAAGATGGTAAAAATGAGCTTGAGATAGTCATTACAAATACACTTTTTAACCTTATTGAAGCAAACAACAAAGCGGATGTTTTAGATGAACTCTTCAGACGCCCCCAAAGCTTTATTGACTTTGAACACCAAACAGAAAAATACATCCTCTTGCCATTTGGACTTGCAAGTTATAGTATATTAACATCTGAAGTTTAAGGGAGGCGAAATTAAAAATGGAAATATTAAATGAAATCTCACAGCTCATCCAAAAAGGAAATGCGAAGCAAGCACCTGAGAAGGTAAAAGAAGCGCTCTCAATGGGACTTTCTGCTGAAGAGATTCTAAACGGTGCTTTGATTTCTGCAATGGCAATTGTCGGTGATAAGTTTAAAAACAATGAAATATATGTGCCAGAAGTCTTAATTGCAGCACGCGCAATGAAAGCAGCATTAGAAGTTCTAAAGCCAATCTTGACAGAGACAGGTGTAAAGCCAATTGGCAAGGTTGTAATTGGAACTGTAAAAGGCGATTTGCATGACATTGGCAAGAACTTGGTTGCGATGATGATGACAGGAGCGGGCCTTGAGGTAATAGACCTTGGAGTGGATGTTTCACCTGAGAAGTTCTGTGAAGCGGTAAAAGTTCATCAGCCTCAGGTTGTTGCAATGTCAGCTTTACTTACCACTACCATGCCCAATATGAAGGCAACTATTGAGAAGCTAACTCAAGAGGGATTGAGGGACAAGGTGAAGGTAATTGTTGGGGGTGCACCTGTGACAGAGAGCTTTGCAAAAAGTATTGGAGCTGATGGGTATGCACCTGATGCAGCATCTGCTGCAGAGCTTGCTAAAAAGTTTGTCCAAGGTGCTGCGTAAAATAAATGAAAGGCTGAAGTAGAGTCATTCTTATTCTTTTAGTTTTTTTCTACTTCAGCCTTTTTATTTTAAGCTACCTTTCACCAAAACCGCTGCCACAAGCAAGACTATAAAATCTACCGCAATTGCCACCGGAATCAAATACCTTGTTCGCCTTACTTTTGTCTGTGCAAGGTATGTTGTTATCACATAAAAAAGTGTCTCTGTTGATGCACAGATGATTGAGGAATATATTCCTATTTGTGAATCTGGTCCAAACCTTGCAAAGATGTCTTTCAAAACGGCATAAGATGCACTTCCTGAAAATGGCTTTGTCATTATAAGTCCAAGCGTTTCTTTGAATATCCCAAGTTTGTTTAAAATAGGTCCTAAAAAAGTTCCAAGCATGTCTACAGTCCCTGTCTTTATGAAAAGTTCAACAGCTAAAATCAGTGCAAAGACATTTGGAAATATCCTGATTGAGATTCTAATACCGTCCTTCACACCTTCAACAAAACTTTTGAAACTGTCAGTGGATTTGAATAGAGAAAAAATCAGCACAAAGACAATAAATGAGGTTATTATAATATCAGAAATCATTTTTGCCATCTTCTCAGCACCCTTGAGATTACTTTACAGAAAATTATGCCAAAGAAAAGCCCAACTAATGACACAAACAGTATTGGAAAAACTACAACTGTTGGATTTTTAGACCCATACTCATGTCTTAGCATAATCATCGTTGTTGGAATTAGCTGAATTGAACAGGTGTTCAATATCACAAATAAAATCATGTCGCTTGATGCAAAGTCTTTGCTATTTTCTTTTGATAGCTCTTCCATTACTTTAATTCCCGCTGGTGTTGCAGCATTTCCAAGTCCCAAAAAATTTGCAACAACATTTAATGCCATCCATTCAAGTGCCTTGACATTTCTTGTGTTAAAGAGAAGTTTCAAAAAAGGCTTTAAAAGCCTTTGCAATATCTTGACCAGTCCTGAGTCAACCGCAACCTTTAAAAATCCTGACCAAAGAATTATTGAAAGTGCAATTGTCAAAAATATTTCAATGGCAGACTTTGGAGCTGAAAATAAAATGTTTGTTATTTTACTGATATCACCGCGAAATGCCTGAACTAAGATAGAAAATAAAATCAAAAAAAGCCAAAATGCCTTCAAAGTTCTACTTTTCTTCCTTTTAAGAGACTTCATTATAAAGTATATTCTATCTTCTGCACATTTATATTTTCATCCAAATAAAAAACACCTTGCCATCAGTAAGACTTTTTCAGCAAGGTGTACAAGGTACTATTTTACAGATACAAAACCTCTTTTAGCAAGTTCATATCCAAAAGAGGTGCATCAGGTGCCCTGCTCTCTACCTCAACAAATCTCTCTTCTTGAGAAGATTTATATATTGCATGAAGAGTTTCTAAAACATGGAAGGCCAAGCTCCCAGATGCTCTAAGTGGCGTCCCCATTTTGATTGCAAGCGCCATGTCAAGTATTCCTAAGCCTCTTAAATTGTCGTAGTTAAAGGGGTTTATGACAGGCATCTCTTTGAACTCCAGATCATAATGTCTTTTTAAAAGCACTCTGCCATAGTCAAAGAAATTGGGGTCTGGTACAATTAATGTGCCTTCTGTGCCATAAATTTCTATCCCGCGTAGGTTTGTTGCCGGCACATCATACGACACTGTGACACTTCCGATGATGTCATCTTCAAACAAAACTTTTGCTGTTACATATGTTGGCATTTCAACTATAATCTTTTCACCCTTGTGAGGCTCAGAAGTTATAAGTCTTTCTTTGTAGGTAATTTTGCCCATTGCAGATACCTTTTTGACAGAACCAAGTAAGGTCACAAGCGCTGTTAGGCAGTATGGACCCACGTCAAACAAAGGTCCTAAGTACTTTTTGAATATGAAATGAGGATTTGGATGCCACTTTTCTGGCCCGCCGTACATTATAAAACAGTTTGCTGCAAATGGCCTTCCTATCCAACCATCTTCAATCAGCTTTTTTGCTGTCTGGATATTTGCACCAAGGAAGGTATCAGGCGCACACCCAACTTTAAGGTTTTTCTTTTCTGCCAACTCCAGAATTTCTTTTGCTTCCTTTAGCGTGGAGCAAAGAGGTTTTTCGCTGTAAAGATGCTTCCCACTTTCCAAAACCCTTTTGTTTACTTCATAGTGGTGCTGAGGCGGGGTGAGGTTAACAATGATGTCCACATCAAGGTCATACACTTTGTCATGTCCTACTGCCTGTGACACAGAAAACTCTGAGGCTATGCTCTTTGCTCTTTCCAGGTCTATATCTGCACATGCAACAATGTCAAATATCCCAAACCTTTTGAGATTTTTAAGATAAACTGGCGCAATGTTGCCACAGCCAAGTACTGCAACTTTTACTTTTTCCATCTTTATTATCTCCTTCTATTTTCTAAAATTCATTGATTCACTTTAATTCTAAAATAAATATATCCATCCTCTGTAAACGTGTCAAGTTTTATATCCAAAATCTTGCAAAGTTCTTTCACAATAGAGAGCCCCAGCCCAAAACCTTTGTATTTTCAATGGCATTTTGCAGAAGGTTGTTTATTATCCTTCTAAATGAATTTAAGTCAGTTTTTATCTTTGGGGAATTTAAGCTTTTGATAATAATCTCAACACCTTCAATCTCAGCAAGCTTTTTTGAACTGTTCAGATGTTTCCTTGATTACCAAGTTCACATTAACTTCCTCAATCTTTTGGTCAATTATCCCTGCCGAAATCTTTGAAAGCTCAACCATATTAGAAATTAGGTTTTGCATATAATTACATTGTTTTTAATTCCATCAATATTTTGTTTAATCTTTTCTTTATCATCAATATCCAAATATTTTGTGCTCTCACAATAGCCTTTTATAACAGTAATAGGTGTTTTCAAGTCATGAACAAGACTAGCAACGAACTCTCGCTTTATTTTCTCAAAAAGCCTCAGTGAATTTTTCAGGCTATTGATAGACCTTACAAGTTCTCCAACCTCATCTGTTGAATTATCTTTTAGCTCAAAATCCTCTCCATGCGCAATCTTTTGAGTAGCTATTGAAATCTTTATTATACGTTTTGATATATGCCGTGAAATCAAAAGTGACACTAAAAGCCCTATTAAAATGAATATAATGCTAATTTTAATCAGATTTTTTGATATTATGTTCAAAGCACATTCATAATATGGCTTTATGGTTATTACAATAGAAGTAAAACTCCCTGTCAGCCTCATTTAATTTATTCAACGCATCTTTTGCAGTGTATGAATTCATAACTTCAGAATCCTTTATATTCTCTACAATTCTTTTACACTTTGCTTATACCCATCTCACAAATAAGGTTTAACATTAAAAACGTAAAACAAATTAAACTTTTGGAAGGTTAATTAAAGATGAAAATCTTAAAATCAGTATTAGGTGTTGGTTTAACATTAGCGCTTGTTTTCACCTTCACACTTGTTTTTGCAAAAGGAGTGCAGACAAGCTTTGGTCAAAAAACACTTAACACTATAGCCGTTGCACAGCAACAAAATATAGGTTGCGGTGGATATAGGGTAGGAATGCATGTGAATATGCAAGAACTTGTTGCAAAAGCGCTGGACCTTTCAGTCGATGAGCTTGTCCAAAAATTACAAAGCGGTAAAACTATAAATGATATTCTGAAAGAAAAGAAATTATCAGTTGACGAGTTCAAAAAGAAGTTGTATGACTTGAGGATTGCTGAAATTGACAAACTTTTAAAAGACGGAAAAATAACACAACAGCAGGCTGATTCTTTAAAGAGACACTTTCAATCAAACCTTCAATATTGCATTGACCACATGTTAGATTGGTCAAACAATGGCATTGGTCATGGTGGAATGATGGGGTTTGGGCATGGCGGCATGATGGAATATTAATTGAACAATTTCACAGTAAAAAAATCAAAGCCTGTCTGTAAAAAGAGGCTGTCTAAAAACAAAATTTTAAAATTCTTATATTGTATAAAGGGGCTACCCATTCACCTTTTTGGACAGCCCCTTTAAACTCTTATTAGTTTAAACTATCCTTTTTATATCCCCTCCGAGACTCAATATATTTTTCTCAAGCTCAAAATACCCCCTGCTAATGTGTTCAATCCCCTCTATTTCGGTTGTACCATCTGCCATCAAAGCTGCTATTACAAGTGCCGCCCCTCCTCGCAAATCCTTTGCCTCAAGCTTTGCAGAAGTTAATCTTTTCACGCCTTCCACAATTGCAACTCTTCCTTCTAGTTTGATATTAGCACCCATTTTTAAAAGTTCTCCTACATGCAAAAACCTGTTCTCAAATATTGTCTCTATCACCATACTTGTCCCTTTTGCAACTGTAAGCATACTCATCATTGGTGCTTGCATATCTGTCGGAAAACCTGGATATGGCAATGTCTTTATATCTGTTGGTTTTATCTTGTCTGTTGAAAAAACTTTAATAGCGTTTTCACCTTCAATGACTTTGATATTGCACTCTTTGAATTTAGCAATTATAGGTCTTATATGCTCAATAACTACATTAGTAATCTCTATTTCACCACCGCACACAGCTGCCATTGCCATGTAAGTCCCTGCCTCTATTCTGTCTGGAATTGGAATAAATGAAACTGAATGAAGTTTGTCAACCCCTAAAATCCTTATTGTGTCAGTCCCAGCACCGTATATTTTTGCGCCCATTGAGTTTAGAAAATTTGCAAGGCAAACAACCTCTGGCTCTGTCGCTGCGTTTTCAATTATTGTTTCACCTTCTGCTAAAACTGCTGCAATCATAATATTCTCAGTTGCCCCAACTGATGGAAAATCAAGGTATACCTTTTCACCTTTTAGCTTTTTTGCTCGTGCTTCAATGTATCCTTGATTTAGTTTTATCTCTGCACCAAGCTTTGTAAGACCTTTTATATGAAGATCTATCGGCCTTGTGCCAATGTTACATCCACCCGGCATTCCTAATACCACCTTTTTGCAACGGCTGAGCATACTACCAAGCAAAAGAACAGAGGCTCTGAGCTTATTTACCATCTCTATGTTGATATCATTGTTAACAACATTTGGTTTTATGGTTAGATTGTTATTAGTTTCTCCAATTCTACAGCCACAATATTTCAAAATTTCCACCATGATTTTTATATCATCTAACATTGGTACATCATATATTTCAACATCTCCTTCTGTCAGGATTGACGCTGCCAGTATTGGTAATATAGCATTTTTTGAACTGTGAATTTTTATACTGCCGCTAAGTTTTTGTCCACCATTTATAATAAATTTCGACATTATTTTTGGTCTCCTTCTTAAAGTGAGTGGCTTTTATTATAGTAGTATTAATCTTTAAATGTCATTTAAACACAAAAAACAACTTTTTAAAATAAATATTAGCAAAAAGTTAGTATCTTGTATTATAATAGAGTATATAAAGAAGAAATTTGTGGGAATAAGGAGTGAAGGAGTCAATGCCACCAAAAAGCAAAGAAAATGAATCTGTAAAAAAAGGAGTTATAAGTCTTACATACGTTGCTCTTGCGTTTATAATTGTTCTTGACATTTTGATTGGAATTATCATGCCAACAAGAAGTCTAAAACTACATGGCATTTTAGTTGCAACAATCACGTTTATTCTAACACTTGCAATAACAGCTTTTATGATTCGCTATGAAATGAATAAAATGATTACAAAGCTTGAAAACACATTGGAAGCTATCAAAAATGGAGACTATAGCAAACTCATCTCATCAAAGGAATTTGGAAACATCCAAAGAGTTGCATCAAGCGTAAATGTGGTTCTTTCTGACATAAAGCTTTTAATTGAAGAGTTTTTCAATCTCTCAAATGCAATAGTTGGCGCATCAAAGAAGGTGACAAAGACATCGGAAGATGCAGCAGCTGCAATTGAGGAGATTGCAAAGACAGTCGAAGAGATTGCAAAAGGCGCCTCCCAGCAGGCAGAAGAAGCACAGCATGGTGTTCTTCTTGTAAACAATCTGTCTGAACAAATCAATGCTGTGTCAGAAAGCTATAATGCGGTTATTGATGAGACTAATAAGATTGATGCTCTTAACAAAGATGGAATTGAAAAGATGAATACCTTGAGAGATAAAAGTGAATTAGCTGTTACAACAGCTGAAAAGGTAATTGATACCATAGTTTCGTTTATTGACAGAATTAAAATGATATCCAACTTTGTTGAGGTAATAAATACAATCGCCGAGCAGACAAACCTTTTGGCTTTAAATGCTGCAATTGAGGCGGCAAGAGCAGGCGAGGCAGGCAAAGGTTTTGCTGTTGTCGCTGATGAGGTAAGAAAACTTGCTGACCAGAGCAAAAAGGCGGCAGATGAGATAAATTCAATAGTGGATGTTATCCTCAGCGAGACAGAAAATACAATTAAGATTATTGACGAAATCAAGGCAGCAGCACTTGGTCAGAGAGATGCTGTTGTTGAATCCCAGCAATCATTTGCAAAAATTTCTGATGAGATCAATGCAATTGTTGAAAAGACGCAGGTTGTAAAAGAAGCTCTAAATAGAATGGAGGAAGCAAGAAATGCTGTTATAAGGGCAATTGAAAGCATATCTTCAGTCTCACAAGAAACAGCTGCCGCATCACAGGAGGTTGCTGCAACTGTTGAAAATCAGCTAAATTCCATAAACGAGATGAAATACTCGGCACAATCTCTGCAAAAACTTGTTGACGAGCTTGACAAGAAACTAAAGAAGTACAAGATCAGATAAAAAGATAAAAGGGGTTGGGCAAATAAACCCAATCCCTTTATTTTATAGGCTTTACAATAATTAGTTTTACAATATCAGATAGCAATTTTCCCCTTAACTATTTCAAACTCGGCTTTCTTCACGTTATCTGCTGTATTTCGATTTATATTAGCACCATAAACTCTGGCAACTGAGGGGCTTAGTATATCCATTATTGTACCTATTGGTTCTTTTTTACTTCGAAGATGTTCAAGCATTATTAAAACTTGGTCATCTTTTAAGACTCTACGAATTTCTTTCAACCCTACAATGGGGTTCTGGCACAGAACAAAATACACAAGCATCTTTTAGAGCATTTTTAACCAAAGTCCTTATGTCTTCCTCTTTTACACCCAACTCTTTCAAACCAGATGGTATTCCTATTTCTTTTGACACAACCTTAATGCTCTCAATTACCATTTCACCAGCTTTTTCAGCTGAAATTTCTTGCACATCAATTCCCATTGTTTTTGCAATGTTAATAAATTCGTGCGGAACTATATTTTAAGTTGTATATATTTAGGCATTTTCCCTTGTTAACTTGCCAGCTCTTCTTTTTCAAACTGGCTGTAGTAAAGTTTTGCGTAAAACCCGCCTTTTTTGAGAAGTTCCTGGTGTGTACCTTGCTCTACTATGTCGCCATGGTCCATGACAAGTATCAAATCAGCGTCTCTTATTGTAGAAAGCCTGTGCGCTATTATAAAGGAGGTTCTTCCTTTCATTAAATTGTCCATCGCCTTTTGTATCTGGATTTCTGTGAGTGTGTCAACAGAGCTTGTTGCTTCGTCAAGTATGAGAATTTTCGGATTTTTCAGGATAGCCCGTGCAATTGTCAAAAGCTGTTTTTGACCTTGCGAGATATTTGTAGTCTCCTCATTTAACACTGTGTCATACCCCTGCGGGAGTGTCCTTATAAAGTGGTCAATGTGGGCAAGCTTTGCTGCTCTTATCACTTCTTCGTCTGTGCTATCTGGCTTTCCGTATTTTATATTCTCTTTAATAGTTCCATTGTAAAGCCATGTGTCTTGCAAAACCATGCCAAATAAAGATCTGAGGTCCTTTCGTGAAAATTCTCTTATATCATGCCCGTCAATCAAGATTGCACCATCATTTACATCGTAAAATCGCATAAGAAGCTTTACAATGGTAGTTTTGCCAGCACCAGTTGGTCCAACAATTGCAACCTTTTGCCCTGCTTTTATCTTTGCAGAGAAATTGTTTATAACAATCTTGTCTGGCCTGTAGCCGAACCTGACGTTCCTAAACTCAATCTCTCCTTTTATATCCTCAAGATTAATCTGTTTTGGAGTATCTGGCACTTCTTCCTCTTCTTCCAAAAACTCAAACACTCTTTCAGCGCATGCAGCAGTCTGCTGCAAGATGTTTGAGATATTTGCAATCTGTGCAATGGGCTGTGTAAATGACCTGATGTACTGGATAAAGGCCTGAATATCCCCAACCTTTATTGCATTTTTTATAACAAGCCAGCTGCCAAGGACGGTTACCACTACATATCCTAAATTGCCTATGACGTTCATAAGCGGCATCATAACACCAGTTAAAAATTGAGATTTCCAAGCAGCATTGTACAATGTGTTGTTAAGCCTATCAAACTTTTCAATGCTCTTTTTCTCGCCATTAAATGCCTTGACTATATGATGCCCACCGTACATCTCTTCAATATGTCCGTTCAGGTGCCCAAGATAATCTTGCTGCTGTCTAAAGTATTTTTGAGATTTTTTGATTATAAACATCATAACTATTGAAGACATTGGGATAATCAAAAGTGCAATCAAGGTCATCAGCCAGTTTATACTGATCATCATCACAAGCACACCAATGACCATTGTCACAGAGGTAATTATCTGCGTCATGCTCTGATTGAGCGTCTGTGTAATTGTATCAACATCATTTGTAATCCTTGATAAAATCTCACCTTGGTTAGTGCTTTCAAAATACCTCAACGGAAGCCTATTTATCTTCTCAGAGATTTCTTTTCTAAATCGGTATGTGATTTTCATCGAAACACCAGACATTATCCAGCCTTGCAAATACCCAAAAATGCTGCTGAGGCCGTACAATACAAGTAGGATAATTAAAATCTTTCCGATGTACTCAAAATCTATGCCACTGCCCTGCCCGGTTATTCTGTTCATTATACCTTCAAAAATCTTTGTAATTGCTTTTGACAAAATCTTTGGCCCTGCAATTGAAAATGAGGTACTCAAAATTGCCAAAACCAGTACAGTTATTAGAGAAAGCTTATAGGCAGACAAATACCTTATAAGTTTTTTCATAGTACCTTTAAAATCTTTTGCCTTCTCACCGGGGACAAAGCCACGCGGTCCATGGCCCATACCTCTTCGTGGTCTTATCCCATGCACACTTCTTTGTGGTGTTCCTCTGCCTCCACTCATGCCAACAGTTCCTCCTCTGGTAGTTGTGATAAGGCTATTTCTCTATAAGTTGGGCAGCTTTGAAGAAGTTCTTCGTGCTTTCCTATCCCAACAAGCTCACCATCTTCTAACACTATTATCTGGTCAGCATGCATCATTGTTGCAACCCTTTGCGAAACCATAATAACTGTACTGTCTTTCAGCTTTTCTCTGAGTTTCCTTCTCAGAGCAAGTTCTGTTCTAAAGTCAAGAGCTGAAAAGCTCTCATCAAAGATGTAAATTTCAGGTTTTTTAACAAGGGCTCGTGCAATAGAAAGTCTTTGTTTTTGTCCGCCTGAGACATTTGTGCCGCCTTGAGCAATCTCAGTGTCAAATTTGTTTGGCTTTTCATTGATAAACTCAAGCGCCTGTGCAATATCTGCTGCCTCTACAATTTCTTCATCTGTCGCGTCATCTTTTCCATACTTCAAATTGGACTTGATAGTACCACTAAAAAGCCAGCTCTTTTGTGGAACATATCCTATTCTCTTTCTCAAGTCTTCTTGCCTAACTTCTCTTACATCTACCCCATCAACTAAGACCTGACCTTCTGTTGCATCATAAAATCTCAAAATTAAATTTACAAGTGTGCTCTTCCCTGAACCTGTTCTTCCAATGATACCAACTGTCTGGCCGGGTAAAATCTTAAAGCTGATGTTCTTTAAAACATATTCCTCTGCACCGGGGTATTTGAAAGATACATTTCTAAACTCAACCATGCCTTTTTTGCTCTCATCAAAGCTTTTTGGATTTTCAGGGTCTTTTACAGAAGGTTCTGTAGCTAAAACCTCAGCAATACGCTGTGCAGATACAGAAGCTCTTGGTATCAGGATAAACAGGGCAGATAACATCAAAAAGGCAAATATAATCTGTATAGCGTACTGCATGAACGCAAGCATGTCTCCAACTTGCATACTTGAGTTTTGAATCTGGTGAGCTCCTACCCATACAATCAAAAGAGTAATTCCGTTCATAACAAGCATCATGGTGGGGAACATAACTGCCATACTTCTATTTACAAAAAGTCCTACTTTGGTAAGGTCCTGGTTCGCTTTGTCAAATCTCTCCTCTTCAAACTCTTCGCTATTAAAAGCTCTGACAACCATAATGCCAGAGAGGTTCTCGCGCGCAACCAAATTTAGCCTGTCAATCAGCTTTTGCATAAGCATAAATTTTGGCATTGCAATTTTGTAAAGTACAGCTATGAGCCCTAAAAGAATTATAACTGCCAAAGCTATAATCCACGACATTGAATGGCTCTTGCTAAGAGCCTTGAACACTCCTCCAACACCCATCACAGGCGCATAAAATACCATTCTTATCATAATTACAAGAAGCATCTGTATCTGGAAAATGTCGTTTGTTGTCCTTGTAATCAAAGAAGCTGTTGAAAACTTGTCAAATTCAGCTATTGAAAAGCTCTCTACTCTTGTAAAAATGTCTTTCCTTAAATCTCTTGCAACGCCAGCTGCAACCTTTGAGCCAAAAAATGCAACCATAATAGTAGAAAATGCACTCAAAATGGTAATCAGAAGCATCAAAAGCCCAACATGGAGTATATAGTTTGTCTGAAGTTTTCCTGTATCAATCCCCACTTTTTTATACTCATCTTTAATCACAGCTGCTGCTGCCTGTACTACCAAGTTATCACCTAAAGAGGAAAATTTTTCGTCTATCTCATCTCTAATCTTAAGAAGCTGATCCTTTGGAAGCTGGCTCAAAATCATGAAAATGTCTATATTTGCTGGAATTTGTTTGCCATTGAATTCAATTACGCCATTTTTTGCATTTGCCTTTGCCTTTTCAATTCCTGCTACTGTTAAAAGCGCTTTTGCCATGGGTATATTCAGTTTATCTATCTCTTTTTTGTCAACTTTTTTCAATACATATATGGCTTCTTTGGACAAAATAGGGTATTTCTTCAAATACTTTTCATACTCACTGCTTGACTTATCAATTAGTTTGTAGTCATTTAAAATTCTTTCCTTATCTCTATCTGATACAAAGAGCAAAACTTTATCCATCTGTGTCTTTCTTATAGCTTCAGGTACTGCATTCACTATTCCACCCTGCTGAATACCTTTGTTTACTATATTTGACATATAGTCCGGCAAGGACAAATCGCTCATCGCCTGAACCACTACAAAAAAGATGGCCATAAAGAGTAGGAAGACATACGGTTTTAAGTACTTTGCCAGTTTTGTCAAACTAACTCACCTTCTTTGTTTAGTTTTTGGATTTATAGCTAAAATGGTTACTGTAGACAAAAGTTTATTTGTGTACATACATATCTAAAACCTTTTTTAAGGTTTCTAAGCCGTTTAATATTGTATCTATCTCTTTTTCGTCTGCCCTATTGAGTATTTCTTCAAATCTCTTCTCCATATCCTTGAAATTTTTCTCAAAAGCATCTTTGAACTTGGGTGTGACATCAACATACACAACTCTTCTGTCTTCTTGACTTCTCATTCTCTGAACCATTCCTTGCTTTTCAAGCCTGTCAATTATTCCTGAAACAGTGCTGTTTGATAGCCCCATTTTTCTGCTCAAATCGCTAACCTTCATCTTTCCATGGCGAATTAGCTGCCCCAAAAGCATTCCCTGAGGTGCTGTGATATCAAATTGGTCAAACTGGCGCCTTGCTATTTTCTTTGTTATCTTTATTATTTCTTTCACAAGCTCAATTATCCTAAGCCCTTTGCTTATATCATCCATCTTCGCGCCCCTTTCAACATTTAGTTTTAAAATATTTCGTATAAGAATATTTTGCATACTATATATTTTACGCTCAAAAGAATTTTGTGTCAATGACCTGTGGAAAGAAATGAATTAAATCTGGAACGTGAAATGTGCCAAGCTTAATGACAAAATAAAAAAAGTCTTTCCTTTTGCTTCTCTTCTATTAAATTGAAATTGTCTGCAAGTGCATCACATAGCTGTTATTATTTCCTCAGCAAGCAAATTCAAAAGTCCTATCTTGATTCTCTTTGAAAAAGTCTCTATATGTTAACCTAAAAACACTATTCTAATTATTTTTCACCAACTTATTAGAAAGATTATATCTGCCTTGAATAAGTTTGCCAATTACACCTGCTCCAGATACATCTCCTCTTTTAAATTTTCTCCAACCTTTATCTTTATAACCCTAAAACCCGAGTCAAAGATTTTTTTGCCTCGCTAACTCTATTTTCAATTGTGTCTATTCCTACTGTTTTGTCTGTTTCAATCTCTTTCAATGCACCGCCAAGAAATTGATAGACATGAATATTGGTCTCTTCCCCTAAAGCATTCAAAACAGCATATTGAATGGCAGCCTTTAAGCTGGGAGCTGCAAATAGCTTATCTGTTATTTCAAAGATCTTTCGATATTGTCGCACATCAAGTCCAACCAGCGAGTCTCTCACAAAAGCCTCAAGCGCAGTGAGCATTTCAACCTTTTCCCCATTGACCCTAAACTAAGGCGCAGCTTCACCGTAGCCTTTGGCACCACTTTCAAGCATGACTTCTACTTCTACGTTTCTTGTCTCAGAAGATATGCTTCCAGTGATGTGAAAAGGCTTGTCATATTTGTAGTGTTTGACATCGAACTTAACATTCACTATCTTGCTCATTTGTAATATATTGCCTCCTCTTTTCAGATTTCTTCAAAAGAGATTGCCTCAACCTTGCTTTCAATTTTAACTTTTTCAGATGAGGATTTAGCCTTGCCAAGTTGATTATCTGTAGGAGCAAACCAACTCCTTATCTTTCCAAACTCAACTATTATTCCCATTGTTTTGAACAACAGAATGCTTAATACCATAGCCAAAATATATTATTAATCCTATTGCTAACCAAATAATGAATCTAATTATAGCTATTTTGGGAAGGCTTACAATAAGACCAAAACTAATCAAAGCAGCCAATGGTGCTATTACATATACAGCTGGTACCTTAAAAGGCCTTTTAATATCAGGTCTTTTGATTCTCAACACCAACACCGAAATTGATGTTAGCATAAAGGCAAACAAGGCTCCTATATTGCAAAGCTCAGCCAATGTCATGATTGGAAGGAAGCCTGAAAGAAGAATACCAATTATGGTAACAGTAAGTGTGGCTACATATGGAGTCCTTCTTGTCTTGTGCACTTTTGAAAATATGGGTGGCATCAACCCGTCTCTTGAAAGAGAAAATAGAATTCTTGTTGTGCCAAGAAGCATTACCATCATCACTGTTGTAATCCCTACAACCGCACCAATTGCAACAAGTACGCTACCCCATTTAACCCCAATGAGTGACAAAACATATGCCACTGGAGCTGAGTTATCAAGTTTTTTGTAGTTTACAACACCAGTAAGTACAAGACATACAATAGCGTATAAAGTAGCAACTATTGTCAAAGAAGCTACAAGACCCACAGGAATGTTCCTCTGCGGATTTTTAGTTTCTTCCGATGCAGTTGACACAGCGTCAAACCTACCATATGCAAAAAAGACAAGACCTGCTGCAGTAATTACATTTTTCCATCCATAAGGTGCAAATGGAGTCCAATTTTGAGGTTTTATATGTGGTGCAGCTAAAACAATGAAAAGAATGATTACTGCCAGTTTGATAAACACCATTATGTTGTTAAAGTTACTACTTTCTCTAATTCCTCTTGTCAAAATCCATCCCAGCAAAGCTATTATGAATATTGCCGGAAGATTTATTATTCCTCCATGAGCAATATCGTTAGTCAATATCTTTGGTAGATGTATTCCCAAATCTGAAAGTAGATTTGTAACATACCCTGACCAACCAACAGCAACCGCACTCATTGAAACACCAAATTCAAGTAACAAATCCCATCCTATTATCCATGCAAATATTTCACCTAAGGCTACATAAGAATAAGTGTATGCACTTCCTGAAACAGGTGCTAAAGAAGCAAATTCAGCATAGCATAGTCCTGCAAATATACATGCTATAGCCGATAACAAAAACGAGATTACTATTGCGGGACCAGCCACCTTAGCAGCCATTACGCCGGGTAGCACAAAAATGCCCACACCTACTGTTGCTCCAATACCTAACAAAGTTAAGTCTGCTGCCGTCAATTCCCTTTTCAATTTAAACTTTTCATCTTCAGCTTGTTGTAAAAGGTTTTTAAGTTCTTTGCATTTGAGCAATTTTGTCATTCTCTCGTCTTCCCTCCCCTACTTCGGAGGAGGCAAAACAAAAAAGTGCTACTGCCAAGGGCTATTTTTATTATAGCACTTTTTAAGTCTGTGAAAAGTATTTTATATTTTCAAATTTAAGGAAATCAAAAGTTTTTGGTTAACTGCCTTTAAAGAGTATTGCAAAATCTTGATATATGGTATAATCGAAATCGGAAAATAATATTAGATTTATAATGCTTAAAATAACTTTTAAAATCTTGAAAGCTGCAAACAGCAACAGAAGGAGCGAGCTTTTAATGATATACATTGTCACTGCTTTTCATGCAGAAGCAAAAGCTTTGATAAAACATTTCGGCCTGAAGAAATTATATGAACCTTCAAAATTTCAGATTTTTTCTGGCAATGATATTCTTCTTATAGAGAGCAAAGAAGGAATTGTGAAGAGTAGTATAGCAACAACATTTGCCTTGACAAAGTTTGGAGCAGGTGAGAAAGACATAGCCCTGAACATTGGGATTTGCGGAGCTGTAGAAAATGCCTTTTCAAAAGGCGATGTTATTCTTTGCAACAAAATAATAAATCACTACTCAAAAAGGACATTTTATCCAGACATTTTAATTCAGCATAGTATGAAAGAGGCAACACTTGAAAGTTTTATGCATCCTGTAAAAAAAGATAGCTTGCCACTTGAAATTGAAGGGGATATAGTCGACATGGAGGGTGCAGGATTTTTTGAGGCAGCTTCTATCTTTTTGCCCCTGCACAATGTTCACTGTATCAAGATTGTTTATGACTTTTTGGACTTTGAAAAGATAGACCCTACTGAAGTTGAAAATCTGATAAAACAAAGTATTCCTCACATAGAAAATCTGATAAATGCCCTTTTAAAATTAAATCTTAAATTTTGTAATAGTACATCTGAAATCGATAATATACCTCTATTGGTTTATAAATTAAAAAATAGCTTACATCTTACAACTTATATGACCAACGAGCTTGAAAGTTTGCTAAAAGATTATGTAATAAGGCACAAAAAACTACCTGACACTATCTTTGAATTTTTTGAAGTTCAAATAAACTCTAAAAAGGAGGTCAAAAATTACTTTGACAAGCTCAGAAAAATCCTTCTTAGCTAAACATTTTTCTCATGTTTATGTTGAAAAAGACGCTCTTTCTTATCCTGTTACAATAAAGATTTTAGAGAACCTGCGAAGCTCTCAAATAGTTAAAATAGATAACTACAAAGAGGTTTTCTGCAGAGCAGGGCAAAATTATTCTCTTCAGGAAAAGAGCAAAAAATTAATACTTGCAAAAAAATGGGGAGAGTTTCTCTATCCCGGTCCCTCAATTTGCCACAACTTTGGATATAGTAACTTTTTTTATACAAGCAACATTTTGAATTGTATTTACAGGTGTGAGTATTGCTTTTTAAAAGGGATGTACTCCTCTGCAAATATAGTGGTATTTGTGAACATCGAAGACTACTTCAAAGAGATTGATGCTGTTTTGAAAAATAAGCTGCTGTATCTTTCTGTATCATATGAAACAGACCTTTTAGCACTTGAGAAAATTGTGCCATTTTCTTCTGCATGGATTGAATACGCAGCTTCAAAGCAAAATTTGACAATTGAAATCAGAACAAAAAGTACCAACTTCCAAGCTTTAGAAAACTTGAAACCTCAAGATAATGTAATCTTAGCATGGACACTGTCGCCCCAAGAAATTATACAAAAGTTTGAACATGCCACACCGTCTTTATCTTCACGACTTTCCGCAATTAAAAAAGCTATAGAAAACAATTGGAAAGTAAGGCTTTGTATTGACCCAATTTTGGCAATTGAAGGCTGGAAAGCAATTTATGAAAATTTTCTGAATCAGGTTTTTAAAGAATTGAACCCTGAGAGGATTGTAGATATTTCAGTTGGAGTGTTTAGAATTCCAAAAGACTATCTTAAGAGAATGAAAAAAGTATTTGCAAACGAAATTACCTCTTTTCCTTATGAAGAATCAGAAAATATCTACACTTACCCGAAAGAGTTAAAAGAAGAAATGATAAATACAATGCTTTTAATACTTGGCAATTTTGTTCCTTCTTCGAAAATTTTCGTGATATAATTATAGCAGGAGTTTAATATAAAGGTATGAGGTGGAAATATGAAGAAGAAAATCCTTTTGGCTGCTACCTTGATTCTTTTGGTAGTTATTTTCTCAGTAGCTTTTGTCATTACTTTTAAAGAATTTCACAAAACACCTGAAGGTGCAATTCGCTTTTATATTGTTCTTCATAAAGGTCCATGGGCACTGTCTAATGTGAAAATTATCCGCGGTAAATATATTGACAAATTTTATGGACAGCAATACGTTGTCGAAGGCTTTACTGACCGAGTAACAGGTATGGAACTTCGATTTTTCTATTTAAAAAGAGACGAATCAGGTCTTTGGAAAATAACCTCTGTTGGCACAGGACCATAAACAAAGTGTTCTTTATCTCTGCAGTATCATATTTTCAGCTATTTTAGCTTTAGTGTTTTTATTTTTCTTGTTTTTCTTTTACAATTTTTTTGTATTTTTTTGTCAACTAATTTTGCAACATTTAATTCAAATTTATCCATACTACCTGCACATCCTTGTTTGACTCTCTTTCTACAAGCTGAACATATTCAATTTCGTATTCATCTAAAAGCTTCAGTTAAATTAATATAGAAGGTTAGAATTAGAATTGTCTTTGAGGTATAATTAAAATCACAAGGGGGTTTATTTTATGTGCGATACTATTGTTGCCTTGAAAAATTCAACACTGAACAACTGTGTTTTATTTGGCAAAAACAGTGACAGAGAGAAAAATGAGCCTCATATCGTTATAAGGGTCCCCAGAAAGGAACATAAAAAAGGAGAAAAGGTCAAGTGTACATATATTGAGGTGGAGCAGGCGGAAATTACATATGATTGTTTTTTATTTAAGCCATCTTGGATATGGGGTGCTGAAATGGGAGTTAATGAATTCGGAGTTGTGATTGGAAATGAAGCAGTGTTTACAAATCAAAGACAAGGTCCACCAGCACTTCTTGGAATGGATATTCTGCGACTTGCACTTGAACGAAGCAAGACAGCAAAAGAAGCGGTTGACAACATTATTTACTTTATTGAAAGATATGGACAAGGTGGAAAATGCGGATATACAAAGAATCTAAAATACCACAACTCATTTTTGATTGCTGACTTTGAAAATGCATGGGTATTAGAAACAGCAGGCGTTTATTGGGCTTTGCAAAAAGTTAAAGATGTAAGAAGCATTTCAAATGCGTTGAGCATAAGAAATGATTATGATATAAAAAGCAAGATGATAAAACGAGAAGGTATTGATTTTAAAAAAGAGTTTGAAAACCAACTTATAACTAAATTTGCATGTGGTAATTTTAGACAGCAGCTTACCCAAAAAATGCTGGAAGAAAAAAAGGGAAAGTTAACTGTAGAAGATTTCAAAAGCATATTGCGATACCATTATAATTTAAATAGCAAAAATTTCTTGTATGGATCTATGAAAAACATTTGCATGCATTCAAAAAGCATTATCTCAAGTGAAACAACTGGAAGCTTTATTGTTTTCAAGCCCAATTAGTGCTGCGCCCAAAGCACCAACAATTTGCGGATCAAAGGGAATCAAAAGCCTGCTACCAAGCCTTCTTTCAAGCTCTAAAACAACACCTTTATTTTTTGCAACCCCGCCTGTTATCACAAAATCCTTTTCACCTTTTACTCTATTCACTAACGAAACAGCTTTTATTGCCACAACCTTGTTAATAGCTCTTATTATATCCTCTCTTCTTTTACCTTGCGCAATGAGGCTTATCACCTCAGACTCGGCAAAGACTGTGCACATGCTCGAAATTGTCAAATCCTCTGAAAAATTTAAACACCTCGAAAAATCTTCAAGCTCCAACTCCAAAACCCTTGCCATATACTCAATAAATCTACCAGTACCTGCTGAACATTTATCGTTCATAACAAAATCTACTACATTCCCATCCTTATCTATTTTTATCACCTTGCTATCTTGCCCACCAATGTCTATAATAGTTCTTGCACTCGGAAAAATGGCATGGGCACCCTTTGCATGACAAGTTATCTCTGTAACCTGGATGTTTGAAAATGGAATACTTATTCTCCCATAGCCAGTTGAAGTAATAAAGCTTATATCCTCTTCATTAATACCTGCCATTTCACAAGCTTTTGAAAGAGCTAACTTTGCACTTGAGACAACGTCAAACCCAGTCTTTACTGTACAGTAACCCAAAATGTTCTTGCTACTGTCAATGACAACTGCATTAGTGGAGGTTGAACCACTATCAATTCCAGCAAAATATTTTTTATTAGAGATTGATTTTGAAGTAGTAGCTTTTTGTAGGGTTTTCTCAATAAATGCTTCCACTCGCGTTCTGACTTGTTCATTGGCATTTTGGCTATAATCGGTCTCGATTTTTAATACGTTGTTTTTTTCTTTTATCTTCGCATACTCGAATGAATAAAAGTCACAAAACTTTATTGTATTGTAGATAATTCCTTTAAAAGAGTTTTTTTCTATAAACTCTCTTTTTATGTTCATCCTCATGCAAGGAAGAAAACTTAAAAGAACTTTAGCGTAGCTTTCCAAACGGCCATCAAACTTTACATCATCCTGGCACAACCTCTCGCCAGAGCAAGTAAGGTTCAAAACCTTACCACCCGCAGTTGAACACACAAATTCAACCAATTCCTTTTTTGCACGTGCCCCCATGATTGCTATGTCAAAACTGCTATCTATATTTTGAGCTATTAGGTTATTTACCTGGTTTCTAAATACCTCTTCATCAAATTCTTTATTAAGTCTTTTTGAAAGCTTACTTTTAAATGTTTCCAACTGATAATAAAAAAACTGACAAGCCTCTGGTGTATTTTCACGAGGAAGGTCAATAATCTCTATAAATTCCACTCTATCTTTCAAAACATCATATACCCTTTTTATGCTATCACAGCAGTTCGTCAAGACAAGACTTTTTATATCATTTTGCAAGACAGACTCCACAATGGCCTTTGCAAAGCTGCACATGTTGGGGTGCAAAAGCTTTTCCGCATTTTCATAAGAAGATATCTCTGGCTCAATATAAAAAACATCCTCTCCAAAAGCTTTTATAATCTCAATTGGTGTGTATTTGCAAACATAAGCTATCATAAAAGCAAGCCTGGTCAACCAAACTGTGCAAAACTGCACGAGTTTGGTGGCTGGGGTATTTGTAGTCCGCCTTTCAAGCTTTCCCAGCCCCAGCAGGCGGTATTTGGGAAAGCCATAGCCCCTGTCCCAGGAAACAGGAACTTACGCCCTTTTAAGTGGGTCTCCCCACTTGTCCTGAAACCAAAAGTGATTTCAGGACAGACATGTCACGCAGGACTTTGCCAGGGGAGAGTGGCGTCACCACCGCTACCCTGAGAACTCGCCAGGGATTGTGGTTTTTGCCACGACTACCCGCACTTGTTCCATCCAGAGGCCCGGATAGCCTCCCTGACTCACTCCCAGAGCTTTGTAAAATTCCTATCACCCTATCTATCGCTTTGAGTTGCTTTCTCCTAACGTTCGGGTTCTTAACTACCTTCTTTACGTATTCTTTTAGTTCTTCCAGGCTGTTTGTATCAAGACTACTAAGAAGCAGCATATAATTGTGCGGTATCCTTTCTCTCAAGCCAAGTCCTCTTCGCGCTATTACATACGCTGCCGCAATATCCTTGCTCACCATATACTGCGGGGCATACTTTAGCATCCCTATCACAGAGGTGTATGCAGGGTTTACTTCTATAACCTCTATCCCTTCACGCTTTGCCAGAAGTTTTACCTTCTCCAAAAGTGACCTGTACCCAAAATAGTGCCTTATCCGCCTTGATTTTCTACCTGAAAAGTCTCCTCTTCTTCCCCTGTCTTTTATGCTAAGGCTCTCAACTACTATGGCTTTTTGCTTCTCTTTCGCCATCTGTACTATCCTGTGTGCATACTGCCACCTGTAATACTCTCTCTTGCTTGAGCTCCCACCCTCAAGTTCTGGCATTGGTATCTCACCATATCCCATAAGCTGTCCGTTCTTGTCTGTTTCTACCCATGCCACATGCCTGGGATATGCGTTAGGGTCTATCCCTATAACTCCATTTGTCCTCGTTATCTTAGGTTTTGGAAAAACCTCTTCGACGGTAAAGTAGGCATATACTACACCGTTTTTGAGCTTCAGCTCTACAGAATAGGGTTCACCAGAAGTGCTCATCGCCTGCAGAAGTTGGTTCCTGTCTATATACGTCTTATTCTTTATTTTCCACCCGGCTTGTATCCTCGCATATACATACTGCTTCTTTCCTACATTGATTCTGAGCAAGGTAGCGTTCTCATCTATCTCAATCCTTGTGTTAAGATTTCCTTTTTTGCTTTTGTCGCCTCTTGAGTACAGATTTCCTTTTCTTTTTTCCTGCCACTGATGTTGGAGTTTCCTGTACGCCCTACCGTTTATGTGTCGTCTCTTGAGCTTCTCAAACAGTTCTCTACTACCAAAAATGACCTTCCTGGGATTTTCTCCTTTCTTTTTACAGGATTTTATAACACTCTCTGCTTTCATTATCGCATCATCAACGTAGCGTGAGTTTAGGACAAAAACCTTCTGCAGCTGCCTTTTGAGTTCATTCCTTTTATGCCCTTCCAGCAGTCTCTTGTATGCATACCTCATGCAGGACGACCATCTTCTCATAAGGTCTAATACTTTCTGCTTATCTTCGCTGTTGTCAAAAATTAGCTTGGCCTGAACTGTTACCATGTCTCTTAGCACCTCTTTGCCCATAAATCCTTGCTGCAAAAGATGTATACTGCCGCTGTTAAGTCCTCTGCCAGTTCTTCTTTTATATCTTCTTCGTTTCCTCTGCCATTTTTAACACTACAAGTTCTACCCCAAAACCCTCCATGAAAAACTTAAGATTATTCAAATCCAAACCTTGCAAGTCTTCAGGATACTCTATTACAACTTTTGCAACTTCTCCTCTTTTGATTTTGTTCAAAAGTTTTAATAGTCCTCTCCTGTTTTCATTCTACTGTGCTGGCTATTTCAGATATAACTTCATACTGCCAACCTTGAGACTTTGCGTATTCCTCAAGTCTTCTAATTTGGTTTTTAAGGTACTCTTCTTGCTTTTTAGTGGAGAGTTTTGCATACAAAACAACGGTTGGTTTTGGTTTTTCCTCTATCATGCCAAGTAGTTTTTCTATGTCTTCTTTTTTATACCTTCTCCTTCCCTTAGGTAGCCTGAGAGGTGTTATTAACCCCGCCTTTTCCCAGTTTAGGAAGTAGACTTCGGCTGATGCCATATATCTCTTCAACTTTTTGCACACTTAGCAACATTCAACATCACCTAGTCAAAATTATGCCTTTTTGCAGTGTTATTTTCAATTGTTGTGACCTCCTACTTGATGCTTTCGAAAAATGCCTCAAGACGAGTTTTTATCTGACCATGATTGTTATTTTTCTTATTGACACAATCAACATCTATAAAGATAAACGGAATATCAAGCTTTTTAAACTCCTCTTTAAATAGCATGCTGCATCCTATCGACTGCTTGCAACCCATCTGACAAACCTGAATTACAGCATAGGGTGAGGTTAAAGAAATTAGCTTCTTTATGTGTTCAATTCTTTTCTCAAAATCGCTATTGTACGGATTTTTCAAAAGCTTTATTGAAAGCGCTTCAATTGGGTCATCTGCTGGCAGCTCTTCTAAAAAATCATAATTCAAATCCATACCAATGATAGTCAAATCCTTGTTAAAATTAAAAAGATTTTTAAAATTCTCCTCAAACATAGGAAGAGTATGTATAAAAAACACTCCCTTTTTATCCTTCTCCTTAGCATTTCTCAAGTCCTCTACAAGCATCTTGTAAAATCTCAGCGTTTCTTCCTTGCCAATAAACGTGTGAGATGTGTAAAGCATAAACATCTCAAATGTCAGAGTTGAAGGTATCTGCTTTTTCCCAAGAAGTTTTAAACACTCTTTCATTTGGCTTCTTACCTGGTTTTCTATTTCGATTACTTTCGACAACTTCTGTAAATTCAACTTAGAACCTGTCATTTTTTCAACAAAGCTAATCAGCTCTTTTAGCTGCAGTTTCAAATAATCCTTTGCCTCTTTAGAGTATTCTCTTGGAATGTCTAAAAAGAAAAATGGAATTTTTAAGCTTTCTGAAATAAATCTAAATGTGTTTAAGTTTGCATCACAAATACTTGAGGTTGCTACTAAGAATTTTGGCTTTTTTAAGAGGTTTGAAAGTATAGCACCAATAAACACCTTGTGAAAGCTACAAAAGCTCTCGCTTATACCAAAACTCTCTGCCCTTAAAATTAATTCATCTTCCAGCTCAAGCCCAGACAAAAAAGCAGAGATTGCCTCAACAAAGATTGGGTCCAAATTAAACGCAAGCAAAATTTCAGCTGGTGCAAATAGGTTAACCCAAACACATCTTTTACTTGTTATTCCTTTATACGTCCACTCAAATGCAATTTTATGCAGATATCTTAGCGATTTTGGCAACCTTTTATCAGGAAAAAGCCTCACATAGTTTTTGCCAATGAAAATACCAAGTTTAAGAAGATAATAAGCATTTCTGTTTTTCTGAAGAATGTTGTTGATAATGGTACTGTAGATATTTAAGTAATTCATTTTTATCATCCCATTCCTTTACAAATCACCTTTATCATCCTGTCGTCAGCTGTAAAGTTTGTTCTTGTGATAAAGCTATTTTTTGAAGATACCAAAATCAAGAATAGCAAATTGGAATGTCCTTTTTGCAACTCCATCTCGCCTTGTAGGATACTTAAGATGGCCATAAAAAAGGCTATGTTTAAGCTATTTCAAGAACCAAAATCTCTTTTCCTGTCTCTAAATCTATTATCTGAACTTTCTCATCTTCAATAATCCCTATTGAATTAATCTTGTCTTCTCGTTTGCTAAGTGATGTTGAACCAGGATTAATAAGTACACAGCTGCCAACCTTTTTTAATATAGGAATATGAGTATGTCCTATTATGAAAAAGTCTAACTTATATCTCTGAACCAACTTACTCATATCATCATCCGAAATATTGTGCCCATGTTGAATCATAAATCTCTTCCCATGAATTATAGAAAAAACATATGGAGTTTGTATGGGAATATCCAGCATCATTTGATCCACAAAAGCATCGCAATTGCCTTGTGCAATGACTAAAGGAATAGGACAAGTATTCAATGCGTTTGAAAGTTCTTTTGGATTATATCCTTCAGGAATTGGATTGCGCGGACCGTGGTACAACACATCACCTGCATGAAATATAACCTCAGTATCCTTTAAAAACCTCCAAGCCTTTTCCCATGACTTATAATCGCCGTGAGTATCGCTTATAACACCAATTTTCAATTTCATTTTGCCTCCTTTGCCAGAGAATTAGCAGTATATCTTCAAAATTACTCTTTTAACATATGTTGCTGCTTATTCCTTGCAATCCAGCAGCAACTTGTTGTTTGTGCACTTTCTAAGTCCAAGATTTTCAAAGTACCTCTCATTTTTTATTATACACCACTGCAATAGTTTTGAATTGACTATTTTTCCTCTTGCACCTGTTTCAGCTGCTTTCTCAAAGCAATTTGCTTTTTAAAAATTTGTCTGAATAACTTATCCCTTGTTGTCTCTCCAATACTAGCAAAGGACTTTTAGAAAAAGCTAAGTATTACTTTGCTTATATAAGATATCCCAAGGAAATTAGAAAGAATACTTACACCACTAACGCAGGAAAGAAGCATAAATAGTATAATTGAAAAGATAAGAACGAAATCGGTCAGATATTTTCAATCACCAGAGGTTCTTGAGATTAATATTTATCTTCCAAGAGAGAACTTTAAGCGAGGTAAATGGAAAAACAGAGTATCTCTTATTAAACACCATATTTACTAAATATTACAATTCTTCAAATTACGCTATAAATTGGATACACAAAATTCTTGAGAAGTCTCGTTTTAAAAATTTTTCATTTTGTGCTTTAATAATTTTAGACATTTCTTTATTCTCACTTGTGTGTTGGTTTGGTTTTTCCAAATTAAAATTATATCACAAGGGGGATTTTTTACCCATTACCGTATTCTTGCTAATACGGTTATCTCTTTTATTCAACAACCTAAGGGTATAACAAAGAAGGTGATTCAAATGAAAGTAAGGATACCTAAGGTTTACACCTATGCAGACTATCTTGGGTTTCCAGAAGATGTAAGGGTAGAACTCATTGATGGTGTCATTTATGATATGAGCCCTGCACCTCCAAGAGTGCACCAAAAGATAGTTTCAGAGTTAACAATAACAATTGGTAGCTATCTCCGACAAAACAAAAGACATGTGAAATCTATCCAACTCCATTTGATGTTGTTTTTGTTGAGGAAGGGCAGGATGAAAGGCAAGCAAGCAATCAATGTTGTCCAGCCTGATATTTCGATTATTTGCGATAAAAGAAAGCTTACTGATAAAGGTTGTGTTGGAGCTCCTGAGATGATAATTGAGGTTGTATCAGAATACAATCCATCACATGATTATGTCAGAAAACTAAACCTGGACAATCAGTTTAAAGGTCAAAGAATATTGGATTGTAAATCCAAACAACCAAACAATCTTGGTATACAGGCTCAAAGACGATGAAGATTACTTGCCGCCAGAACTATACACCTTCAATGACAAAGTTAAGGTTGTATCTTTGAAGACCTTATAATAGACTTTACTCAAATCAAAGAGGTGTTATAAAATGCCTGCCAAGACAAAAAAGAAAGGGAATAATGAAGGCAGTATATACAGAACGAAGGCAAATCATCTGTTTGAGCAAGCAAACATAAAGAGTAACCACTCCTGATGTGGAGTAGTTACCCTAAATTTTTACAGTTTCTCGGGTAGCTGTAAGGTAGCTGTAAAAAATGCATTTGTAATATTATTCCAAACCTCAAAACCCTTTAAAACAAATGGCGCGCCCAGGAGGATTCGAACCCCCGGCCAACGGATTAGAAGTCCGTTGCTCTATCCAGCTGAGCTATGGGCGCATTTAAATGGTGCGCCATTAGGGACTCGAACCCCAGACCCGCTGATTAAGAGTCAGCTGCTCTACCAACTGAGCTAATGGCGCACCTGTTATTTATTTTATTAAATTAAATGGAGCTGGCGATGGGACTCGAACCCGCAACCTGCCGATTACAAGTCGGCTGCTCTACCGATTGAGCTACGCCAGCACCATTTTTCTTAAGATGGTGGAGGGGGTTGGATTCGAACCAACGAAGCCTGCGGCAACAGATTTACAGTCTGCCCCCTTTGACCACTTGGGTACCCCTCCATGTTTTACTTTCAATCAAATTTAAAACCGACGCTTTTGTATTTTAGCACACTCTACTTTTCTCTGTCAATACCCATTTTCTTTTCATGGTCGGGGTGAGAGGACTTGAACCTCCGGCCCCATGGTCCCAAACCACGTGCTCTACCAAGCTGAGCTACACCCCGCCATCAGTATTTATATAATAGCACCATTTTTGATTTTCGTCAAGAGGTAGTAATAAGGAATTTTTTAACTTTCTTATATTACAGTAAACATGGTATAATTCAATAATGTCTACAATATAAATCAAAATAATAGCAATTGGAGGAATGAAAAATGCAGCATATCTTTAGCAAGGTGAGAAAGGCTGTAGAAGATTTTGAGATGATAGAAGATGGGGACAAGATTGCAGTTGGTGTTTCTGCTGGAAAAGACAGCCTTACCATGTTATATACTTTAAGTTTTATGAGAAGGTTTTATCCAAAAAAATTTGAGGTTGTAGCAATCACAGTCGATATGGGATTTGAAGGTATGGATTTTTTGCCAATCAAAGAATTTTGTGATAAAATAGATGTTGAATTTCATCTTGTACCATCACAGATAAAACAGATTGTATTTGACATCAGAAAAGAAGAAAACCCTTGTTCACTTTGTGCAAACCTTCGCCGTGGAATACTAAACTCAACAGCAAAAAGCCTTGGCTGCAATAAAGTGGCACTTGGGCATCACATGGACGATGTTGTTGAGACATTTTTCTTAAGCCTCTTTTACGAAGGTAGAATATACTGTTTTCAACCTAAAACATACCTTGACAGAACTCAAATTACAACTATAAGACCTATGATTTACCTAAAAGAACACGATCTGAGGTCGGCTGCAAGAAAACTTGAGCTGCCTGTAATTGTAAACCCTTGCCCTGCAAATGGAAAAACTAATAGGCAGAGAATGAAAGAATTTGTAAAGAGCCTAAAGCAGTTTCACCCCGGCACAAAAGATCTGGTATTTGGAGCTATCAAGAGGCAAATTTGGGGGCTGGATAAGTGAGCTAAAAATTGTTACTTAGGGGGTTAACTAAAATAATGAAAAAATTGTTGGGAATTTTGTCTTTTGCAACTATTGTATCACTTGTCTTGTCTGTATTTGCAAAGCCGTATACGGAGATTTTCCGGTTTAAAGATACAACACAGATTGCTCCAAGAACATATTATGAAAAGTATGAGCTTGTTACAGATGATGGTTTTGTTGATATAAACTGTATAAAGCTTGACTTAATTGACGGAGGGTTTGACTTTGATGTTCTGAAGGCCAATGTAGCAAACAACGGTGATTTTGTTTACAATATGGTTTACAATCAGCAAGACAAGAACCCCATCGCTGCAATAAATGCTAACTTCTTTTACACGAACACCAAAACAGACTACAACAGGATTTGGCCAATTGGAATTTCTGTTTCATCATCAAAAATTTTATCCTCGCCAAACAACAAACAAAACACCTTCCCAGCGTTTGTCTTTACAACTTCTGATGAGATATTCTTTGATTACATAAACGGACTTTCATATAAGCTCATAAACCTGACAACTGGCTATGAGTTTAAGATTGCGCATGTAAATAAATTTACAGGTGATTTGACGTACCCAATTTTGTTTACTGGTGAGTATGTCAACAAAACAATTGGCAATAAGTATAAAGGAATTGTTGAACTGATAATTAGAGATGGCACAATCGTGGACATAAGAGAAAATCAAGAGGCAATTCCTCTTCAAAAGGATGACTTTTACATTGCCGCAATTGGAAACTATGCAAAGAATTTAAAGCAAAACTTCCATGTTGGGGATAAGGTGGATATAAAGCTTGACTTGAGCTTTCCTTTAGAAAAAATCAAAGCTGCAGCTTCAGGAAATACATTTTTGGTAAGAAATGGACAAATACCGACTTTTACTCATGAGATTGCAGGAAGGCATCCACGCTCAGCAATTGGAATTGACAAGTCTGGTCGATTCCTTTACCTTGTGGCGGTTGATGGAAGAAATCAAAAGAGCATTGGTCTTTCCCAGCTTGAGCTTGCAAACTTTTTAAAGTCCATTGGAATATACAATGCGATAAACCTTGATGGCGGATATTCTACCCAGCTTATTGCAAAGGACAATGATGGCAAGCTAAAGGGATTTTATAACATTCCTACAACAAGGAAGGTTTTCGATGCAATTGGTGTTTTTTATAAATACAAAGATGATAAGATAAACAGTTTTTATATTGACTGCCCTGACAAGGTTTTTGAAGGTGAGGAATATCCAATTAAGATATATGCAAAAGATAGATTCTACAATACAATCACATACGATGCAGTCTATTTAAAGGTGTATCAAGATGCATATCAAATTGACATAAAAGATGGAAACTTTGTGCCCTACAAAAGTGGGGTTGTGACAATCTCATGTGTATATGAGGATGTATATAGCTCTCAAAAAGCAGAATCACAAAAGAGAATTTCTGTTTACAAGCCAGAGATTTTAGACACCTTGCCAAAGATACTGTCTTTAAATATTGGTGATTCAATCAGATTAAAATTCTACATAAAAGACAAGCTTGGACATCAGCAAGAAATAAGTCCTTCTAAGGTTGAAGCTGATAAAAATGACGCTTTCGATTTTCAAAATGGAGTATTTACTGCAAAAAAGAATTTCAAAGGCTTTGTGACATTCAAATACAAAGGACTTTCTTGTAAAGTTCCTGTCGGAATTGGAGAGAACAAGGTGCTTTTAAAGTCATTTGACTATCTGACCTTCTCATGGCCACAAGGAGTATTAATGTTTTTATCTTCAAAGAACAAAACACAAGGTAAGTATTCTAATAAGATTTATTTTAACTTAAAGACCATAAATGACAAAAAGTTTAAGCTAAGCTTTAAAACACCTGTAAAGCTTGACAATGTGACAAATATTCTGTTTGACCTTTGTGCAAAGAATGTAAAGGTCTTCTTTGGCTTTAAAGGTTTAGATGGTACTATTCGTGAAGTTGAAATTCCCTCTTTAAATGCTGAGGACTTCAAACAACATGTTTTAAATGTAACAAACTATAAATCCTTAGATTATATCCTTCTAATTCCTCAAAAAACGCAAGGGTATATCTGGATTGACAATTTAAATGGAATAGTACCTAACCTGCCACCAATTGATAAAGTAAATCAGTATATAGCAAAATTTGACCAAAATTTAGCAAAATCATCGGTGTTGTTTTTGCCATCAAGTTATGATTGCTTGAGTGATGATATCAAAACCAAGGTAAAATCTAACTTGAAATTTTACAATAAATGGTATAGTCTAAAAGATTACAAATCAACATTTGAGAAAAATGAAAAATTTAACATTCTATTTGCAAAAACAAAAAGTGGTTCTATCTTTGAATATTCCCCAAACCAGCTAATGTGGCTTAAAAATTTAACTTCTGAGAAAAAGCCCTTAATATTGGTTTTGGATATACCATTTGAAAATCTTGCCCAGCGCGAAAAAGAAATGTTAATAAAGCTTTTAAAATATCGCTCAGCACCTTCAATGATAGTCTGTGACACAGAAGACTATACAAGGGTTGAAAGATTTGACACGCTCTATGTTGGTTATGCTTCTTCTAACCTGCTTTTTTCTAAGTTCTACAATCAAAGCGTAAACTTAGCCTGTGATATTGAAAAAGGATATATATATCTCACAAGAGGATACTGAAAAATAAAAAGGTCCAGACAAAACGTTTGGACCTTTTTGTTATAGTATGATACAAATAAGCCCGCCACTTCCTTCGTTGATAATCTTTTGCAGTGTTTCTTTCAACTTTGCTTGAGCATCTTCTGGCATTCTGTATAGCTTGTTCTGCAAGCCTTCCTTAACAAGCTCGTGCAGAGATTTTCCAAATATATTTGATTCCCATATTTTCTTTGGATCATCTTCAAACTCTCTCATCAAGAAGTTTACAAGCTCTTCACTTTGTTTTTCTGTGCCAACAATTGGCGATACCTCTGTTTCAACCTCAACTCTAATAATGTGAAGCGACGGTGCTGATGCTTTTAGTCTTACACCAAAGCTATTGCCTCTTTTGACTATCTCTGGAGTCTCTAAACTCAGCTCGTCAAGTGATGGTGCAACTATTCCATAGCCTTTTTCTTTTGCCTCGTCTAAAGCTTCTTTTAACTTGTCGTACTCCTGTTTTATTTTAGAAAGCTCACTTAGAAGCTTTACTAAATGATGCTCGCCTTTTATCTCAAAACCAGTTGACTCTTCAATGATTTTGAAAAACAGGCCCTCTTTGAAATAAACACAGACCTCACTCTTGCCATCGCCCAAGTTTATTGATACAATTTCACATCTGCCTATGCTCTCAAGTTGTTTTAAAATCTCAAGCTGCTCTTTTATATGTCTTATTCTATCCACCCTGCTTGCATACTCTTTTAACTTGTCATAGACTTCTTTTTTAAGCCACGACTCGCTATCCAGCTCATCAAACCACTTAGGAAGGTTTATCTTTACCTCAACAATTGGAAATTCAAACAAGATAGTTTCTAAAATCCTTTTTACATCCTCAATCTGCATCTGAAGACAGTTAACAACCAAAACTGGCATCTTGTATTTTTCTTCAAGCTCTTTTTTTAACTCCTGTGTATCTGGTGAATACGGTTTTGCGGTGTTTAGCACAATCACAAAAGGCTTCTGAAGGGCTTTTAGCTCTTCTATTACCCTCTCTTCTGCCTTTATGTAGTTTTCCCTTGGTATTTCAGTGATGGTGCCATCTGTGGTAATCACAATTCCAATTGTTGAGTGATCTTGGATAACCTTTTTTGTACCAATCTCAGCAGCCTCTTCAAATGGTATTGGTTTTTCAAACCACGGTGTTGTGACCATCCTTGGATGGTTTTCTTCCAAATGCCCCATTGCACCTTCAACCAAATACCCTACACAGTCAACAAGCCGAACCTTCATTTTAGCGTTGTCATCCAATAGTATTTCAACAGCTTCATTTGGAACAAACTTGGGCTCGGTCGTCATAATGGTTTTTCCTTGAGCGCTCTGTGGAAGCTCATCTTTTGCCCTTTCTTTTTTGTATTCATCTTCAATATTTGGAATTACAAAAAGGTCCATAAACCTCTTGATAAATGTAGATTTTCCAGTTCTAACTGGCCCAACAACACCAATGTAAATATCGCCATTTGTCCTTTTTGCTATCTCTTTATAGATATCAACGTCCATCAAAGAGCTTTCCCCCTAAAATTTTTTAATGGACTTGTCAATAAAAATATATTTTGGTTCAGGGGGAAATATTACAAAGATTTAAGTTTACTCTGCTATTCTCTTTGCTTTTACATTTGCTCTTATAAGTAAAACTTAAAAACGTCAAAAGATATCCTATGTTTGAAATATCTGGAATTGCCTTGTTTTCAATTTTTAAAACCTCTTTAAGGAGTTCTTTTGCCAAATCTTTCAAAATCTCAGACGAAATAACTACTAAAATTAGCGTTGTAGCTATGAAAAACACCTTTATATTTATTCTTTTTGAGAACCTAAATAACAAATAGCCTGCTACTATTGCTGCAAGTATTCCAAAAAGAATCCCATAAAATAAACCAAAAGATTTATCCTTGGCAAATGAAGCCAATGAGAATACCACCATCTCTGCACCTTCTCGAAAGACATTTGCAAAAGAGAGTAGAAAAATCCCAACTGAGTACTTTTGGAAATTAATAACCTTCTGGTAAGTTTCTTGTTTAAACAAAAGGCTGCCCATTCTACATTTTAAACGGACAGCCTTGTGTTTGGTTTTAAGATAATAAACTTATTTATTTTCCAAGACAAAATCAGTTTTTTGCCCTTTTGTCAAAATTTTTACCCACTTAATTGCTGAACTTACCATTATAATCACTGCTAAAATTAGTAATGTAATTACTAATACAGCTGGAATTATTTGTTTTTGTGGTAAATAGCTGTTGACCACATTTGTTATGCCAGCATCGAGGACAGTCACAAACAAAAAGGTCATTGGTATAAAAGTAGTCAGCGCATAGATTTTCTTTTTACTCTTTTGTAGAATCATAGTAGTGCCTATTGCCAATGCTAAAGCTCCAATTGTTTGGTTAGCAACACCAAATACTGGCCAAATAGTTTTAATATCACCGCCATAGATTAAATATCCCCATGCAAATGAAACAAGAGCACTAAGTAGAACAGTTAATCCAATTGATTTATTTTCTCTAATTGGCGCATAAATCATACCAAGCAAGTCCTGCGCAATATATCTTGCAACTCGAGTTCCCGCATCAATTGTTGTGAGAATGAACAGCGCTTCAAACATTATTGCAAATTGGTACCAGTAAGCCATCAAGTGTCTAAGTCCACCTATTCTTGAGAATATGTCTGCCATTCCTACTGCCAATGTTACAGCACCACCTGGTCTTCCTGCAAGTTCTTCTCCTACAAGTTTGGATAGCTGAGGAAGATGAACAACTTGCATATTAAGCTTTTGGAATATCTCAGGTTTTGTATTTATAGCAAAATAATCCCCTGGCATTAAAGTTGTTGCAGCAATCAAAGCCATCATAGCAACAAATGCTTCTGTCAGCATACCTCCAAATCCTACTAATTTTATATCCTTTTCATTTGCAATTAGTTTTGGAGTAGTGCCAGAACTAATCAAGGCATGAAAACCTGAGATTGCTCCACATGCAATTGTGATGCATATAAACGGCCACACTTTACCGTTTATAATAGGTCCTCCGCCATTAATGAATTGTGTAACAGCCGGCATATGTATACGTGGATTTACAATTATGATACCAATTGCCAAAAGCAAAATTGTGCCTATTTTCATGTATGAGCTCAAATAATCTCTCGGTGCCAGAAGTAGCCACACCGGCAGTGCTGCAGCCAAAAATCCGTACAAAGGCAATAAAATCTCTAATGTCTTGTCAGAAAGTGTTAAATAAGAACCCAATGGAGAATTTTTGATATAAGGTCCTAATATCACTGCTAAGAGGATCAATATAACACCAATTAAAGATGCTTCTGCTATTTTGCCTGGGCGAAGCTTGTGCATGTAAATACCAATGAAAATAGCAATTGGGATTGTCATACCAATAGTAAATACACCCCATGGATTTTTAAACAAAGCATTTACCACCACAAGACCCAGTCCAGCCATTGTTAAGATAATTAAAAAGAACATTGCTATTGCAGTTGCAACGCTTGTAACAGGTCCAACCTCTTTTTTAGCTATCTCTGACAAGCTTTTTCCATCGTGTCTAATTGAAGCAAATAAAACAACCATATCATGGACTGCACCTGCAAGAACCGCACCAATCAAAATCCACAAAGTTCCCGGCAAATACCCAAACTGAGCAGCCAAAACTGGTCCAACCAAAGGACCTGCACCAGCTATTGCAGCAAAGTGATGACCAAATACAATCCATTTGTTCATTGGCACATAGTCTTTGCCATCATAATACTTTTTAGCTGGAGTCTCTCGAGAGCTGTCTAACACTAAAACTTTTGCTGCTAAAAAACTTCCATAAAAACGATATGCTAAAACTAAAATTAGGGCTGCGGCAATAATCAGTTCAAGTGCACTCAAAGTCCACCCAACTCCCCTTATTTTTTTGTTTGTCTATATTCTATATCGCAGCCCTAATTTCGAAAATATTTTTGTAATAAAATGCTGAAATTCTGTAATGAATGACTAAAAAATATGCATGAACTAAATTGCCAACTAAAATTTCAGTCCAAATTTTTCTTTAAATGCTTTTAGAAATGTTCTCCCAACAGGAACTTCGGTTGCATTGTCATCGTCCATTCTCAAAATTATAGAGCCCCCTATAAGAGGAACTATCTCTTTGACATGGTTGATATTTACAATAAAACTTTTATGAACTTTTTGAAATTGGTCACCTAAAATTTTTTCTAAATCAGAAAGAGAATGACGGCATGATAACCACTTATTCTTTAGTTTTATCCGTGCATAACGTCCTTGAGCCTCGACTATATAAACTTCTTCTCTTCTCAATAACACAATTTTGTCTTCAGTATGAATCAAAAGTTTGTCATTATTGAACATCCTAAGGTTTTCAAGCAGTCTTTGAATATATAAATCTTTGATCTCCAAAGCTTTTTTTATCTTCTCAACGCAAAGTCTCACTCTCTCGCGCGAAAATGGTTTTAGCAAATAATCCAAAGCATTTACTTCAAAAGCTTTAACAGCATATTGGTCATACGCAGTGGCAAAAATTATAATGGGCGGCTGGGGCAATTTTAAAAGTTCAAATGCTGCATCTATGCCACTTCTTCCATACATTTCTATATCCAAAAATACGACATCAGCTTGGGTATTTTTTAAAATATCAAAAAGCTGCTCTGATGAATCTGCCTCTCCAACTACTTCTACTTCACCAGTTTCCTTTAATAAAAAGTCCAATTCTCTTCTCGCCAATTCTTCATCATCAACCAAAATAGCCTTAATCATTAAAAATTTTCCTCCTTCAACTTGTGCACGGAATAACTAACCTTGCAACTGTTCCTCCATCTTCTGCAGGTACCACTAAAAGCTGTCCTTCCTCCCCAAAAAGGTTTTTTAGTCTTTCTCTTAAATTTGAAAGCCCTACGCCATCTTTAGAATTACCATTTATGCCTACTCCAGTGTCCACAACTTCAATTATAGCCTTTTGCCCATTTTTAGCAGCTTTAATTCTCAAAACTCCTCCCTTTTTAGGCAAAAGTCCATGTTTTACAGCATTTTCAACCAGTGTTTCAATGGAAAACGGTGGTACCATAATAGAGTTTAGGTTGTCTTGAGGAAGAATAAATTCAATTTGCAGCTTATCAGAAAATCTTGCCTTTTCAAAAGCAAGGTACAAGTTGACATTTTCTAATTCCTCAGACAGAGGAATTAAAGGCTCCCATTCTTTGAGGTTGCGCCTGAAATATTCGCTCAGCTTGATTATAAGTTCTCTTGCTTTTTCAGGGTCAATTCTGCAAAGTGCTACAATTGTATTCAAACAGTTAAATAAAAAATGGGGATTAACTTGAGCTTGCAGTGCTTTGAGCTCAGCTTTGGCTAAAAGTTTTGTCTGCTTTTCTAACTCTGCAATCTCAAGCTGTGTAGAAACAAGCTGAGAAAGCCTTGTGACAAAGGTCATAGAAAATTCATCAATCTTTGTAAAATGTTTGTATATAAGCTGAAGAGTACCTATGAGATTATTCCTGACATACAAAGGACAGATGACAATGCTTGTAAGTTTATCTATCTTGTGGTTAGGTGTACTGTTTTCTCTTACGCTAATTGTACAAACTTCTTTTTTTTCTAACTTTTGTAGGATATTTGGGTCCATCAATACACTCATTGCCTTTTCTTTATTAGTTTCATCTCCTGCAAAAGCAAGCAGCTCTTTTTTACTTGTAATACACACAGCATCTACATCAGTTTTATTTAATATTATTTCAGCAACCTCTTTTGCTGTCTGCTGCGTAAATCCCTCTCTTAAAATGGGTAGAGTTTCATTTGCAATATCTAAGGCTTTTGCGGCAAATACTGCTCCTATCTTCTTTTTTTCTTCAACTACATTCTCAAGTATCAATAGAAAAACACCAATTCCTATTCCATTGATAACAATCATAGGAAGACCAATTACTTGTACAAGAGAAAGAGCATCTTTAAAGGGTTTGGCAAAAGTCAGAATTATCAGCATTTGGATTGTTTCAATACCCATCCCCGTTAAAATTCCAAAATACCATTTAAGCTTTTTGTCAGAAAACTTTTGGGCAAGCACCCCTGCAATTAAACCTTCCACAGTGGTTGAAATACCACATGCAATCCCTGTAAATCCACCTAACAAACCTCGGTGAAGTCCTGCCAAAAATCCAGCTAAAAGTCCTATGTACGGTCCTCCTATAATACCGACAATAGCAGGTCCAATAACTCTCGAGTTTGCAATTGCACCCTTTATCGGAATTCCCCAATATGTTCCTAATATCCCAAAAAGTCCTCCGCCTATTACCAATCCTACTTTTTGAAGATTACTTAGTTGACGGTCTAATATGCTTTTAAACAAATTTGTTCTTGAAAGAAAAAAGGCCAATGTCACAATTACACTTAAACGCTCTGCTAAATTAAAAAAAATCTCTTTCATAATTCTGTTCACCCTCAACTGTTTTTTTATGTATAAGATTTTCTCTCAAAATGATTATATCATAAAACAAAGCTTCTAAATCTTTTTTAAATACAAGCGTAATGAATATACCTATATAAGGTATATTGACTTATACCTAATTTCTGCCTATAATATCTAATAGAAATACACATTTAGGTTATGGGGGTATATGCTATGCCATTTTATGATTTGAGATGCAAAGAATGTGGTGAAGAGTTCAATGTAAAAGCATCTATTAAAGAGAGGGAAAACAAAGAGATCGAATGTCCAAACTGTCACAGCCGCGAGCTTGAGGCAGTTTTCAAAAGTGTGAATATAATTTCATCTCCGAAGTCTTCTGATAGCGGCTATTCTTGTACAAGTGGATGCTGCGGGAGTTCTTGTGGATTTTAACACAGGGGCAATCTTGAGTAAAACTTTTAAGGTTGCCCCTTTGTTTTTTCATTTTTGTGCGGTATAATTTAAGATATAGAAAACTTTACTTTCTTTATTTTCAAAATGCATGAAAGAGAAGAGCTTGTCAATCTTTTAAAGGATGCCGAAAAGGTTGCAAAAGCCTTGCAAATAAGACCTTTTTCGTTGTACCTTTTAGGCGGCTGTGCATGTATTTTAGGTGAGTATTTAGACAGAGCTACCCGCGATTTTGATATTTTAGATTTGAACTATCCTTCTGAAATTGGAAAAATCCTCAGGTTTCTTGGAGATTTTGACCTTCTCGAATATGAAAGCACTCCAATAGCACCATCGTTTAAAGAAAGAGCAAAAAAGCTTGATGGCTTTGAATATATAAGAGTTTATGTTCTTTCAAAAGAAGATATTGTGGTCAGTAAATTATTAGGCTTAACGAAAAAGATATTGAGGATATAGATAAATTAATCCCATCATGCAATAAAGAATTAATTAACAAAATCATTGAAGAAATCCTGAGTAGAAAAGACTTTTTTGAAACAAAGAAGAAAAGATTCTTAGAAAAACTTGAAATCTTCAAGGTGAGATATAATGTATAGGATATTCTGCAAAAGCTATTATAACTATATCAAGAACTTTGAAAACAAAGGTGCAAAGGACGAATATAGATATAAAATTGCGAAGGTGTTTGAATTGATTGTAGACCCTCAAAAATTTTATCAAGAGAAGTGCAAAAACTCTGAAAGTTACCAGAATCTCTGCGATCTTTTGTACTACATGAGAGAAAATATTCATAGATACCCAAAATTCAAGGCTTTTTTATGGACATTAGAATCTCGTCAAATTGAGCCTGTTTACTGCGGCAAAACCCCTCAAAATGTACTTGAAGAACAGGCAAAGCTTGCAAATATGTTTTTAAATCTTGTGTATTGGTAACAGAAAAAAGGACTGATTCGGTTTTTTTGCCGAATCAGTCCTTTTTCGTGAAAGCTTCCTTTATCCTCTTTACATAGCTTGAAGCAGAAAGTCCGGCAATCTGTCCTTCTCCAACTGCCTTTGCAACCTGATAAGGCCGTCCTGTACAGTCTCCTGCTGCAAACAGCCCTTCAATTGAGGTTTGCATATTTTTGTCCACTTTTATATGCCAATCCTCTGTAAACTCTAAACCATAGATGAGCTGGTCTGCTGGCATTGTCTTTCTGATTATAAATATTCCATCAACATTTAAAATCTTATCCTCAAGCTCTATTGCATTTACAAACTCCTCGCCATACACACCCTTTGGTCTTGATAAAATTACCTCAACATTGTCTTTAAAACGAAATTCATTCTTTTTATAAAGCGGAATATAATAGAGCTTCTTGGCAAGCTCAGACAAATACTCTGCCTCTTCTTCGGCCTCAATGCTTTCACCAATAACTGCTATCACTCTTCCTTTGTAGAGCATTCCATCACAAACTGCACAGTAACTAATTCCCCTTCCTACAAACTCAGCTTCATTCTCAAGAAGAGTTTTCTTTGGCGTCCCTATTGCCAAAATAACAGAATAAGCCTCATAAAATTCATTGTTGGCATTGATTGTAAATATATTTCCTGACTTGTAGAAGTTTATAACCTTTTTGTTGACAATCTCAATATTGTACTTTTTAGCATGTTCATAAAAGCTTCTTAGTAGTTCTTTGCCAGAGACGCCAAAAAAGCCAAGGTAATTATTTACCTCAGGAGCCCTGTAAATGTTAGAATCTTCTTCCTTTGTTGTGAAGACAATTACACTTCTGTTTGTCTGAGCAAGATTAACAGCAGCAGAAAGACCGGCAGGTCCTGCACCAATTACAGCACAATCGTACACCATTTCAACTTCACCCCTATATTATTATACCCATATAGGGTATATTTTAAAAGTACTTTTTAAACTTTTATAAAGTCTTCAATATCCAACACAAATATCACCGCACCGCCCTGTTCTATCTTTTGTTTACTGACAAAAAACAAAGTTTGCAGCGCTGGTGGTAGTGTGCTTTTGCAAACCTCTTTCCTTGATGATACATTTTGCTTTATCAGTCCAATTATTTCATCCACCTTTTCATCCTCAGCACCAATCATGAATGTAACAGTACCCCTATTTAAAAAACCGCCTGTTGAATAGATAATTGTCGCCGGAACGCTATTTTCTATAAGTGCAAGGTTAACTTTGTTTCTGTCGGTATCTGAAACAATTGCTAACAGTAATTTCATACCCAAATTCACCTTTTTCCTAACTTTATGTTTAATATTATTCTACCACATTTTTCTTTTGAAAATTGCATCTTTTAATAACATTACTAAAAATTTTTTTGTTCTTCACTTTCAATCATTCCAATTCTTGTTGTTAGCAAATGTAATTTTGGTGGTATAATTAAAGAGTATAAGGGTTAAAACACAAAATTAATATGCAAGGAGATGTCGTAAAGATGCTTGAAGTCATTGATCTTCATGTTGAGGTTGGCTCAAAAGAGATTTTAAAAGGTGTATCGCTCACAATCCCTGATGGAGAGACTCATATTCTGTTTGGTCCAAACGGAAGTGGAAAGACAACCCTTATGATGAGTATAATGGGTCTTCCTAAATATAAAATCCTATCTGGCAAGATTATCTTCAATGGCGTTGACATCACATATATGCCTACACATGAAAGAGCAAAGCTCGGGATTGGCATGATGTTTCAAAAACCACCGGCAATAAGAGGTGTTGAGCTTCAAAAACTTTCTGAGATAATAAAGTCTATAAGAAACACCGATGCTGACATCCAAGAGTATGCAAGAATTTTGAATTTAGAGGATCATCTTTCAAGGGAAGTAAACTATGGTTTTTCTGGCGGTGAAATAAAAAGGTCTGAACTTTTGCAACTTTTGTGTCAAAAACCAAGCCTTGTACTTTTGGATGAGCCAGAATCAGGTGTTGACCTTGATAATATAACCCTTTTGGGAAATGTGATTAAAAAGCTTTTAAAAGGCGAAAAGATAAAGAAGCGACACACCTCCGGACTGATTGTCACACACACAGGGTATATT
>Ga0207430_10071_pt1 | contig 53560 bp, 52 predicted proteins | sample YelNatsi3bottle8_FD_187544 | JGI IMG/M metagenome (GOLD analysis project Ga0207430, IMG submission 187544) | Hot spring thermophilic microbial communities from Obsidian Pool, Yellowstone National Park, USA - site 3 bottle 8 (SPAdes) (version 2) | ecosystem: Environmental > Aquatic > Thermal...
TTTGCTTCTTTAATTCTAACATAATTCTATGAAAATTTGTACTACCTATATTTTGTATGTTTATTTATTCAATCTATTTTATATTTATACTTTTTCATAAAGAAAAGAGGCTTTTTACACTAGAATCATATAATAAATTTAATCTAAAGTTTTTGCAAGTTTTGTCGATGAATAAATTAAACAAAAACAAAAGAGAATTGGGGGTGGAAATATGGCAAGCCTCATTGATACAAATTATTGGTATATGTATCCTTATTACAGTGAGTATAGTTATCTTTTTAATATGACTAATCCATTGACTTCAATACAAAATATTACACCAAGTAATATATTTGAAATTGCACAGCAAGCGATGTATATAAATAATGAGAATCAACAATTGCCAACGCAAATAACTAATGTTCTTGTAATGTTAAATAGTTATGCGAACAATCTAGCAGATACAGCAGCCCAACTTCAACTTACATCACCAAATAGTGTCTTTAATCAGATGGTTGCTACATCCAGTGACCCAAATTCCATAAGTGCAACAGCTCAAGCGGGTGCAACTGCTTCTACTTATAATGTATCTGTAAATCAGCTTGCTGTGGCTCAACAAAATATTGGAACGAGCTTAGCAAGTAACAGCATTACAAGCCTTACACCTGGGACTTACAGCTTTACTGTACAAGTAGGTGGTAAGCAGTATAATATATCCTTCAATGTTAATCAAGGTGATACAAATCAAACTGTTTTAAATAATATGGCTCAAGCAATTAACTCTGCTAATATGGGAATTACAGCTATTGTAAATAATGATCCGTATCTTGGTACAAGCCAGTTAGTATTGAATGCAAATAGTACTGGAACAAATAATGCATTTACATTGACTGATGTTACTGGCAATGCAGTTTCTTATACCGGTGCAAATACAGTATCAGTGGCAGCAGCAAATGCAACTTATACTATTAATGGTGTGAGTAATACCTCTCAATCAAATACTATTTATCTTGACAATAACAATTTAGCCATAACATTTAATAAAACGGTAAGTAATGTCACTGTTACAGTTACACATGATATACAAGCTATAAGCAACAGTATCAATAATTTTGTTAATGAATACAACAAAATGATAGCATATGTAAATCAAAACCAGCAATATATAAGTCCCCTTGTTACTTCAGAACTTGTGCAAAGTTATGAATATCAAGCAGCAAATTTGCAAGCGATCGGAATTACTCAAAATCCAGATATGACTCTCTCTATCGATCAAAATACCTTAAACAGTGCGCTGCAGAATAATTTTAATACGGTCCAAACAGCTTTTGCTGGTTACGATGGTTTAGCTGTAAATGTGGGTCAACTTGCCGAGCAAATAGCCGAGAGTCCCCTCACAGCCTATGCAAATGAAATGGTGCCAATAGGTAATAATTATATGGGGCTTTATAATTCACTTGGAATGTTGGATACTTCTTTAATCTGGTCAATGTTGCTGCCATCAGGGCAATTTGTAAATTCATTTATTTAAATTAAGGACAATCCTACTGATATATTTATCAATTTCTATGTTGTTGCTTTTGGCATATGTAAGAACTAAAAGAACTATTTTTAAAATACCCCACTAAAAATTATACATGCTTTCGAATAAAATATAAAAAATAAAAATGGAAGTAATCTCACTTATTTATTTACCGAACCGCCGTATACCGAACGGTACGTACGGTGGTGTGAGAGGACGGCGGTTAGTCACCGCCTCCTACTCGATTTATTTATAGTCATTTATACTTGCTTACCACTTTTTCTTAAAAAGACAATATCTCTATAATCAACTATCCCCACCAGTTGCTATATAAGCAATTGTACTTTTATTATGTGGTTAATAATGTACGATTGACCAATGCATTTACGATTGCATTCATATTATCATATATAATCACTTTTTGCTCTTCGATTTTATTGTAAAGCTGTTTTAAGTATTGTACTTCTTCAAAATCCTTTGACTCTAAATAGGACATATATTCATTAAAAAATTTTCTTGATAATAGCTGTTCTAGATTTTCTAAAATCATATCGCTATCATCTATTCTTTGAGGTAAATTATTAACATACTTAGATAGGGATATAACGAATCTTATCTTTATTAAACTAATCTGGGCATTTGTTGGTATAGCTAAAAATTCTAATATGTTTTGAAGCTTTTCTTTGAGGTCATTATTTTTTGTAGTTTTTTCTATTTCTACTATTTTGCCTAATATAGAAGAATACACTTTTTCTGCAACTATATCTTCATCAAAAATTTCATCTATCACTTCGTCAAATATAGAATCAAAAAGTTCTTGTTGTTCTGTGTTTTTCTTTTTAAAGAGTTCAGCAGCTTTTGTAAGGAACTTTAAATAAAAAATATAAAATGCATAAAATGGTATTTCAATTTCCATTTCAGGGTCTAAAATATAATTTAAATCATCTCCCATTTCCATAAACATATTGGCACTTAAATATTCGGCAAATATAGGATATTTGTAGAAGATTTCCATCACTTTCTTATTTACTAAGTCTTGAGGTAATTTTTCTGCATCATTTAAAACTTTTTCTAATTCATCTTCTCCATCTATAAGGTCAAATTCCGTTGCTTCTAAGATAGGTGTTGTAAATATCTTATAAGTTTTATCTATAAATGCTATCGAAAGCCAGATAAAGATATTCTTCATTTCTTCTTCGGTAAATTTTTCTGTACGTAGAGAATAGGCTAAATTCAATAAATAGTTTTCTAAAAAAGATGTATTAGATATTTTATCTAAAACTCTTTCCATTTCTTCTTCATTATCAAGATATAGATTCATTATAAAAGTAACTGGGACTCTTAAGTCTTTCAACCCTTCATTTTTTCTGAATATACTTACAATTTTTCTAAATAACTCTTCGGTTATTTCATCTTCATTTTCTTCATTAAGTTCTTCCAGTTGTTGTTTTCTTTCTCTCAATGATTCTATTAGTAATACTTTTAATTTTTCCACATTTACAGCCTCATTTTTATTATCCAGCTTAATTCCATACATTACACTTAATATTCGTATAAATTCATAATCATAAGGTAAAAATACATCTTCCTTTTCTATTTCTCTTAAGAGGTTTTTTTCAATTTTTTCTATGTTAGGAAGACAGCATTTTTTATATTTTTTCCCACTTCCACAAATACATTCATCATTTCTATCAATATCAAAAATTTTACTCATTTAAGGCCCTCCAAATTGATTTTTACTTTCTTTTTATAGATTATCATATTGTTTTTTTCTTGTCTATTGTTTTTAAATATATATTTAAACTTTCAAATGCATACACAGAGATTTCGTATTCACCCTCCATGCTTAACAGAGAGCAACTATATTATAGAAAGGATGTTTTATTTTGCAATTTTTTGAGAGTGACTTTTGTTTTTATTAGTTCTTCACAACCACACTTAAAACATTTATTCATAATATTTGTCTCCTTATGTTCAAGATTAACTTTTTTATATTCAAGTTCTCCATGTGATATACTCCTTTTGTTCTAAATAGATTTTAATGATGTAGCGTTAATTTTAATTGATAGTACAAAATTTAAGTAGGTGATTAAGCAGGGAAAAGGAGTATATGAAGTTACTCGAGAAGATCAAAAAGATTTTTGAATGGGCATAAGAAAAGCGAATGCAAAATACCCCACTTTTTGTATTAATTATAAAGTGGGGTTACAACTTAAACGTTAAAGAAATATTTTATACATTAAGTTCTTCTGGCTTACGTTTTAATATAAATTTTAATATGATGTAGTAAATTATTCCTATCAAAGTCCATGCAGCGCCAAGGATTTTGGCATGTACATTAAGGCTTATCCATACATAGAAGATAACTAGAAAGCCTAAAATTGGAGATATTAAGTGTTTCCATATATTGCTAGAATGATTTTTTATCATAAAATATGTTATAACGGTGATGTGGAGAACTAAAAACGAAGTTAAAGCTCCAAAGTTTATAACAGATGTAAGATCAGCTATCCTGTCACTATAGATTGCTACGAGGACAGCTGAAAGTATAGCGATAAAAATAGTTGCTATATAAGGAGTTTTATATTTTGGATGAACCTTTGAAAGAAATTGGGGTAAGTTTTGGTCTCTTGCCATACTGAATAATACCCTTGAAACAGCAGCTTGAGCTGCTAATGAGTTTGCTATTCCCCAAGCGAAAGCTGTTGCCAAAGAAGTAGTAAGCATGAGCCATTTTCCTCCTGCACGATTAGCAACTTCATAAAAAGCTACGTCGAGATTAGAAAAAGTTCTGTAATCAGGCCATACCATTGATGCTACCCATGTTTGAAGTATAAACAATATGCCAGCGAATAAAAGTGCAAGTACAGTTGCTCTTCCTACAGTTTTTTTACCACCGATTGTTTCTTCAGCAAGGGTACTTATACCGTCAAAACCGAGAAAACTTAAAACTGCTATAGAGACAGCACTCATTACAAGACCTAAGCTAAAATTTTGCGGGTCATAAAAAGCTTTAAATGAAAATTTTGCTCCACCTATACCATGAGAAATTGCAAAAGCGCCAACTCCTATAAAAACCGCTAAAACTATAAGTTCAAGTATTAGTACAATTTTATTAAACTTAGCTGTAATTTCGATTCCTACAATATTAATTATTGTATTTATTAAAATGAATGCTAATGCCCACACTATTACAGGAATAGCTGGAAATATACCATTTAAAGCAGCTGCACTGACAACATAAAGAAGCGCAGGAACTAATAAATAATCTAGCAAAATGACCCAACCAGTAAAGAATCCTATAACTTTGTTCAAACCTTTAGTTGCATATGAATAAACAGAACCAGCAATCGGAAAAGCTTCAGACATTGATGCATAACTAAAAGCAGTAAATATCATTCCTACTATTCCAATTGCGTAGGCAAGCGCAACCATTCCTTTTGATATATCAGCGACAAACCCATAAATACCAAATGGCGCAATAGGAACCATAAAGATGAGCCCATATATTATTAAGTCCCAAATTGTCAAAGCTCTTTTTAATTCTTGCTTATATCCAAAATTCTCTAATGATGTATCATTCTTGTTTTCCATAGTTTTTCCTCCCTTAGAACGCTATGTTATAACTATCCAATACCCAGTTTGGCAAACTAAAGCGTGCAGTTTTAAGTGGATCTACTACTTGTGAAATCTGTACATTTCCTGCTATGCTAAAAAGTGTAGCTATCTCCTCTATTGATAATTTGGTAAAACTTTGAAATAAGTTTGCCATATCGTGAACTGCTATTTTAACTGCTTTATCCAAAGATTCATCTGATGCTATTGTTGCTGTTACCTCTGGTGTTTTTACGAGAGGATTTACAAGTTTTAAATTTTTTATAACTCTAACTTCTACTGTAACTGAGCCAGCTACTTCTACGCCAGATACACCTACTTCTCCATCTCCCATTACAGCGTGTAAGTCTCCCAAAGCTAACAACGCACCTTCTACAAATACGGGTAAATAAAGTTTTGAACCTTCACCAATGAGTGTAGTATCCATATTTCCACCATGAGAACCAGGTGTTCCACAGTTTATATTGCCTTCTCTTGGTGAAACGCCAATTACTCCTATCATGGGTTTAATTGGAATAGAAATTTTTTCCCCAAAAATAACTTTCCCATCTTTTATATTAACCACTCGGGAATACAGTCCATCCATTAAATCACCCAATACTCCTAGGTCTTTACCTGTTGCTACTACACCTTTATCAGCTATTTCAATATTTTTAATTGTGACTTCCAAAACCTCTTCTTCTTTAGCACCTTCAACATAAATAGGGCCTGTTGCAGGGTTTACTTTGTTCCAATCCATTTGTTCTAATTTATCCTCATTTGTTTGGATTTGATTTGAAAAGCAATCCAAAGTCTCAATTACTATTTCATCTCCGTTTTTTACAAAAAGTACAGGTGTATTATCTTTGGAAAAACTAAATATGTGGTTTTCTTTAGATAATTTGTGTATCATATTCTCAATCCCCCTTTTTTTAAATAAATCGTAAGAACATTATACTATTTGTTAAAACTCTTGCTCAAGTTATAACTTTTTATTTATTAAAAGCTTTTAGTATAATTACAAAAAATTTACATTTAAATACTAAGATAGATTTATTTTTTTGTGATATAATTTTAGTAAAATAAAAAGATAAAGTATTTTTTAAAGCTATCATGTAGGAGATGATGCTGTTGGATAATAAAGAAAAAGTGAAGAATATTCTAAATAAGCTGAATGAAATAGTAATTTACAGGAATGTTATTAATAACAGTCTGATAAGAAAAGCAATTAAAATTTTACAAGAGCTTTCGAAAGAAAAACCCTCTATTGAGCTTATTTATGCTGAATATAGCAGTTTTTACAAAGATATTACTGAATATGCTTTTAAAAAGAGAATTTATAAAAACATTTGGCCTACTTTTTTAGTAGAAGAAATTGCTTACGATGAAAACCCCTTTAGCCGTATTTCAGAAAAATATGGTTTTGATGCCGTAAGCGATTTAATGATTGAGGCTGTCGAAAAAGAAATAAGGATTTTAAAGGAATTTTGCTCTATAAACATAGCGGAAAGTGTAAATAATTTATTAAATACGGAATTGCCTGACTTTGAAAGGTATGTTGATGGGAGCTTTTTCAAGTCAAAGATTAGTTTCACGGAAAATGTCAACACTAGTCATACATTAGAGAATTTATGGGAACTGAGAGAAGATAAATTTGCTGAATATCTATCTGATTATTACCATTCAAACGGCTGTGGCATTTTTGGAAAGTATAAAGCTTTTCGCTGGGTTACAGAAAATGGGTCAGGACAATTAAAAGGAATAGAAAATGTTGACCCTATAACCTTTGAGGATTTGATAGGATATGAAGAAGAACACAAAATAGTTATAGAAAATACGAAAGCTCTCTTAAAAGGTTTTCCTGCAAATAATGTGCTTTTATACGGCGATAAAGGTACTGGAAAGTCTTCTACTGTTAAGGCTTTGCTCAATGAATTTTACAAAGAAGGCTTGAGGCTTATTGAAATTAGCAAAAATGATGTAAAAGATTTGTCATACATAATTGATATAATTAAAGACAGGGGAATGAAATTTATATTGTTTTTTGACGATTTATCTTTTGATGAAAGTGAAGTGGAGTATAAAGAACTTAAGTCGGTATTGGAAGGTGGAGTAGAAATTTTACCTTCAAATGTAGTAATTTATGCGACGTCAAATAGGAGGCATATTGTTACAGAGAACATAGAGGACAATGAACTTCATAATACAGATGCGAGAGAAGAGAAACTTTCTTTACGTGATAGATTTGGAATAACTGTTACATTTGTTTCACCCAGCCAAGAAGAGTATTTAAAAATTGTTAAAAGATTAGCTCAAAAGCAAAATATAGAAATAGAATGGAATCTTTTAAAAGAAAAAGCATTGCAATGGGCTATATGGCATAATGGAAGGTCTCCAAGGAGTGCAAAGCAATTTATAGACCATTTGAGATATGAAATATATAAGAATACTATTTGAGTTTTTGCTTTAGCTAAATTTTTTGACATAGGCTTGTAAATGTTAATAAGAGGCTTAGAAAAAGTTATAAATTTTATTTTTAAAAAGCAGGAATTTTTAAAGTTGTGTCGAATATATTATTATAAATGTACGTACAAAAATAATAATTTTAATCATTAATATACGTACATATAGATATAGACTAATAATTTTCATTTAGTAATAGTTTTAATTGTTCATAGAAAGCAAGTAATGAGCTAAAAATTATGAAATGAATAAGTATATATGTAAAACTTGTTGGAAATAAAGGAATGAAATGCAACCAGACATTGTAGATTACCTAAACATCATTAACAAACAAGGATCTATTCCAAAATTAAAGGGCACAGGTACTAGTATTTATTAGAATTATATCCAACAAATTTTTTTATAAAAATTAATGTTTTTAAGAAGGATTTTTTAAATTGGTGGAGAATATATATTAATAGATGTACGTACATATTATAAAAAACAAATTAAATATGCATACATTAGTGAGGTGAAATGATTTGAATCAAAAACCAATTCTTCAGGTTAGAGGGATAAGTAAATCTTTTTACGGAGTAACGGTTCTACGGAACATTGACTTAGATGTTTTCCCTGGAGAAATACATGCAATATGCGGAGAAAATGGGGCCGGGAAAACAACTTTAATGAATATATTAACTGGTAGTTTTCCTCCTGATTCTGGAGATATATATTTTAATGGTGAGAAAGTTGTTTTTGACAGTCCTAAAGATGCTCAGCAAATTGGCATTAGTATTGTTCATCAAGAGATTAGTCTTTTTCCTCATTTAACAGTTGCTGAAAACATATTCGCAGGGAGAGTGCCATTAAGTCGTGGAGACTTGATTAATAAAAACGAATTAAATAAAAGGGCAAAAGAAGTTATTAAAGAATTGAAAACGAATATTGAGCCAGACGAAATAGTCGGTGATTTAAGCATTTCGCAGCAACAAATGGTTGAAATTGCGAAAGCTCTTTCATCAAATTGTAAAGTTTTAATTCTTGATGAACCTACTTCGGCACTTACAGAAGCCGAAGCAGAAAATTTATTCAATATTTTAGAAATTCTCAAAAGAAATGGTATGGCAATATTGTATATAAGTCATCGAATGAGTGAAATATTTAAAATTTGCCAAAGGATAACTATTTTAAGAGATGGTGAACATGTCTGGACAAAAATGATTCCTGATACTACCATAGATGAAGTAGTGTCATCAATGGTAGGACGTAAGTTAGATAACATTTATCCTGAAAAAGGTAAAAAAGGAGATAATGTAAAATTAGAAGTTAAAGGATTAACAAGAAAGGGGGTATATTCTGACATAACATTTAAACTATATGAAGGGGAGATATTAGGTATATTTGGTCTGATGGGTGCAGGAAGGACAGAAGTAGCACGAGGTATTTGTGGCATTGATCATGTAGATAATGGAGAAATCTATTTAAATGGTGAAAAAATTCCTATTAATAACATACGAAGTAGTATTGATAGAGGACTTGTATACGTTACAGAGGATAGAAAAAACGAAGGACTATTTTTAGAAATGAGTATTGCTGCAAACATTATTGCTGCGAATCTTAAACAAGTTAGCAAGCGAGGATTTATCAATGTGAATTTAGTTACTTCGATAAGTGAAAAATTTAGAGGAAACATGAACATTAAATGCAAAACTATAGAACAGAGTGTTATAACTTTAAGTGGTGGAAATCAACAAAAAGTGCTTTTGTCTAAGTGGCTTGCGCTTGATCCAAAAGTTTTAATTTTAGATGAACCAACGAGGGGAATTGATGTTGGTGCCAAACACGAAATACATGAAATTTTACGAAACCTTGCAAATCAGGGAATAGGGATAATCGTCATATCATCTGAGCTTCCAGAAATTTTGGGAATAAGTGACAGAATTTTAGTAATGCATCAAGGGAAAATAGTTAGAGAATTGATGGATAAAGAAGCAAATGAAGAATTGATAATGCAATATGCAACTGGTACAAAAAAAGATATTATGCATTTATAAACGCTTATATAGGAGGAATTGAAATGATGGAAAACAGTCATAAAATTAAGAAAAGGAGTTATGATTTTAAAAAATTATTTGCAATACGAGAAATGTCGATTGTGCTTATAATATTCATATTAGCAATATTAATGTCAATTTTTATTCCTGACTTTATGACTGCTTCAAATATATCGACCACGTTAGTAGGACTATCTATGGATGGGACTATTGCTGTAGGAATGACAATGGTATTGGTGTTAGGTGGAATAGATCTTTCAGTTGGATCGGTAATGGCTTTGGCTAACGTTGTAGCAGGCATGTTGATATCTGCAGGATTTAATGTGTGGTTATCAATTTTAATTGCCATTTTTGTATCCCTTCTAGCAGGGGGAATAGTTGGAATTTTTATAACGAAAATAAAATTGAATCCTTTTATTACAACTTTAAGTATGATGTCTATTGCGAGAGGTGTTGCATATGTTCTTACAAAAGGTTCACCAGTTAGTTTAGGTAGTATTTCAAAATCGTTTGATGCTTTCGGGCAAGGGCAAATATTTGGGATTCCAAATCCTGTTATAATACTTTTTGTACTTGTTATAGTATTTGATTATCTTATGAGAAATTCAGCAACTTTTAGGCAAATATATTATGTGGGCTCTAATGAAAAAGCAGCATATTTATCTGGTATAAATGTAAATAAAGTAAAACTGCTCGTATATATTTTGAGTGCCTTATTGTCCGGTATAGCAGGCATTATAACACTTTCACGTTTTGGAGTTGCTACACCTACTGTTGGAACTGGAGCAGAACTTAGAGCAATTGCTGGTGCAGTGATAGGCGGTGCTAGTCTTTCGGGTGGTGTTGGTACAATTTGGGGTGCATTATTAGGCATACTTTTGGTTGGGCTCGTCAATAATGCGTTAATTCTTTTAAACGTATCAGTTTATTGGCAAAGTCTTGTAACCGGAATAGTGTTGTTAAGTGCAGTTGTAATAGATGTTTATGCTCATGCAAAAAAACAATAAACAATAAGATAATAAGAGCATTTTGCTCTTATTATAAAAAATAAAATATTTTGAAGGAGGAAAGGTATAAATGAAAACAAAAAGATTTATTTCACTACTTGTGGTTATGTCTTTTATAATTGCAGCTTTTCTAACTGGTTGCGGAAATAGTACTTCTAATGCGGGTAGCAGTATTTCAAAGTCATCTAATAGTCCATTGGTTGGTTCCAAAGATGAGAAATACGTCATGGTAACTTTTGTTTCTGGGATTGAATATTGGAAGGGAGCTTTCAAAGGAATGCAAGATGCAGCAAAAATTTTAGGAGTCACAGCTCAATATACTGGTGCAAATGAATACGATATTAACCAAGAAGTTACTGTATTGGAACAAGTTATTGCTCAAAAACCAAGTGGGATATTAGTTACATGTATAAATCCAGATGCCTTAAAAGAACCGATTAATAAAGCAATACAACAAGGAATACCTGTAATTACTTTTGATGCAGATTCACCTAATTCATCTCGATATTCTTATCTTGGAACTTCTAATTATAATGCCGGAGTAATTGCTGCTCGTACTCTTGCAAAATTAGTTGGTGAGAAAGGCGATGTAGGAGTTATTACTGTTCCTGGGCAACTTAATCATGAAGAGCGAACAGCTGGTTTTAAAGATACAATTGCCAAAGAATTTCCAAATATGAGAGTTGTATCAGTGCAAGATGGGAAGTCAGATCAAGTAGCGTCTGCACAGGCAATGGCAAGTATGATGCAAGCAGATCCAAATTTGGTAGGAGTTTTTACAACAGAAGCTTCTACAGGTGTTGGTGCTGCTACAGCAGTTAAAGAAGCAAACAAAGTTGGCAAAATTCATATTGTAAGTTTTGATACAGACAAGGGAACATTAGACAATATTAAAGCAGGTGTTATAGACGCCACTATAGCACAAGGTACTTGGAATATGGGATATTGGGGGATGATGTTTTTATATAACTTAAAACATAATCTTGTTCATCCAATTGATGGAGATTGGAAAACTGCTCATGTAGCTCCACTACCACCTAATGTGGATACAGGAGTAAATGTTGTTACAAAAGATAACGTTGATTATTTTTATAGCAAATAATAAAGTATTAACATTAGGTTTTCATCAACCAAGAAAGAAATAAGAAATTTCTTTCTTGGTTGAAATTTCATAAATATTGTAATTGTGAAAAAATGAGTTAAAGTATTTTTGACGCTGAATCTAAAAATTAAAGAAGGAATTTTGAATAAAATGTAGAATATATTAATTATAAATGTACGTACATCTACTGTTATAATAATCAAGATATACGAACAACAAAACAATAAATGAAAGGGAGGAATTGTTATGCTAACCAAGCAAAAGCCGCAAATAGGATTTTTAGGTATTATGCAAGAACTGTACGATGATATGTTACCAGGTATTACTGAAAGACAAGAAAAGTATGCAAGAGAAGTTATACAACAACTAAAAGATATTGCAGATTTTGATTTTCCTAGAGCAGCAAAAAACAGACAAGATATTGAAAGCATTGTCAAAGAGTTTAATGAAAAAGAGCTTGATGGTATTATGATAGTAATGCTTACGTACGGACCAGCCACAAATATTGTTAATGCGCTTAGAAATAACAGGCTCCCGATTATGCTTGCAAACATTCAGCCTGTTTCGACAGTAACAGAGGATTGGGATATGGGAGACTTAACATACAATCAAGGTGTTCACGGTGCACAGGATACGGCAAATGCTATCGTGAGGATGGGAATTAATTGCCCAGTGATTACGGAAGAATGGCATTCAGAAGAATTTAAGAAATTTGTTGGAGACTGGGCTAAAGCTGTGCAGACAATTAAAGCATTGCGAAACATGAAAATAGCACAGTTTGGAAGAATGCATGGAATGTATGATATTTTGGGAGATGATGCAGCCTTTACACGAAAGATAGGTCCACAAATTAATCAAGAATACATTGGTGAAGTTTATAGATATATGGAAAGTGCAACAGAAGAGGAGATTAATGCGGTTATTGAAGAGAATAGAAAGAATTTTTATATCGATCCAAATCTTAGCGAAGAAAGTCACAGATATGCTGCAAGATTACAAATTGGATTCAAGAAATTCCTTGAAAACAAAGGATATCATGGTTTTAGTGCGCATTTCGATGTGTTTAGAGGAGATGGAAGATTCAAGCAAATTCCAATGATGGCTGCGTCAAATTTAATGGCTGAAGGATATGGATATGCAGCAGAGGGAGATGCTATAACTGCAAGTTTGGTTGCGGCAGGTCATGTATTGATAGGTGATGCACATTTTACAGAAATGTATGCTATGGATTTTAAGAGAAATTCAATTTTAATGAGCCATATGGGCGAAGGTAACTGGAAAATAGCAAGAAAGGATAGACCGATTAAACTTATTGATAGAGAACTAGGCATTGGTAAACTTAATAATCCACCAACGGTTGTTTTTATGGCACAACCTGGGCCAGCAACTCTTGTTTCTTTAGTATCCTTGGAAGGAGAAAGATATAGATTAGTTGTATCGAAAGGAGAGATTCTTGATACAGAAGAAGCAAAGCATATTGAAATGCCATATTTCCATTTTAGACCTTCAACTGGTGTAAAAGCATGCCTTGACGGATGGCTTATAAATGGTGGAACACATCATCAATGTTTAAATCTTGGCGATAATACACAGAGATGGAAAATGCTTTGTGATATGTTGGGCATCGAATATGTAGAAGTCTAAGGGGGGGAAGAAAAAATGGCCAAGTATTCAATTGGAATAGATTATGGGACAGAGTCTGCAAGGGCTCTGCTCCTTAATCTTGAGACGGGGGAAGAAGTAGCTACTTCTGTAATGAATTATCCCCATGGTGTGATGGATGAAGAACTTCCTGATGGAACAAAACTACCGCAAGATTGGGCATTACAACATCCAGATGACTATATTGAAGTTTTAAAGAAAATAGTACCTGATGTAATAAATCAGGCTGGTATAGACAAAGCTGATGTAATAGGCTTAGGCATAGATTTTACAGCTTGTACTATGTTGCCTATAAAAAAAGATGGAACTCCTCTTTGTGACATCCTCCAGTACAAATCAAACCCTCATTCATATGTTAAGTTATGGAAACATCATGCTGCACAACCTGAAGCAAACAAATTGAATGAAATAGCATCACAAAGGGGTGAGGATTTTTTAGCAAGGTATGGTGGAAAGATATCTTCAGAATGGCTCATACCCAAAATATGGCAAATATTAAATGAAGCGCCAGATATCTATGAAGAAGCTGATAAATTTATTGAAGCTACTGATTGGGTTGTTATGAAGCTAACAGGTAATGAAAGGCGTAATAGTTGTACTGCAGGCTATAAAGCGATTTGGCACAAAAGAAAGGGGTATCCTTCCAAAGATTTCTTTCGAGCATTAGATGAGAGGCTTGAAAATTTGGTAGAAGAAAAATTATCTAAAGATATATATCCATTAGGTACAAAAGCAGGGGAATTGACGTCTGAAATGGCAAAAATAATGGGATTAAATCCGGGAGTAGCAGTTGCTGTAGGTAATGTTGATGCACATGTTTCAGTACCAGCAGTAGGAGTTACATCGCCAGGGAAAATGGTAATGGTAATGGGAACTTCGATTTGCCATTTGGTGTTAGATGATAAAGAAGTAGAGGTCCCAGGCATGTGTGGCGTTGTAGAAGATGGAATTATACCAGGCTTTTATGGATATGAAGCAGGACAATCTGCGGTTGGCGACATCTTTGCCTGGTTTGTTGACAATTGTGTGCCGTACGAATACAAAATTGAAGCAGAAAAAAGAGGGATAAGTATTCACGAGTTATTAACAGAAAAAGCCGAAAAGCTAAAACCCGGAGAAAGTGGTCTTTTAGCGATTGACTGGTGGAACGGAAACAGGTCAGTACTAGTAGATGCGGACCTTACTGGTGTAATATTAGGAATGACTTTAACTACGAAACCTGAGGAGATATACAGAGCATTAATCGAAGCAACAGCTTTTGGTACGAGGATGATAATTGATACTTTTAATCAAAATGGAGTAAGTATTAATGAACTGTACGCTTGTGGAGGACTCCCTGAAAAAAATCCTATGCTTATGCAAATCTATGCTGATGTTACAAATCTCGAAATTAAAGTATCAAAATCTTCACAAACACCAGCACTTGGTGCAGCAATGTTTGGAGCAGTTGCAGCAGGTAAAGAAAAAGGAGGGTTTGATAGCATATTTGAAGCTGCACGAGTAATACCCAAGCTAAAGGAAGAAACATACAAACCAATACCTGAAAATGTTGAAATATATGATAAATTATTTGAAGAATACAAACTTCTTCATGACTATTTTGGCAGAGGTATAAATAATGTAATGAAAAGGCTAAAAGTCTTAAAAGAGGGGGTTTCCAATGTTAGAGAAGCTTAAAGAACGAGTATACAAAATGAATATGATGTTGCCGAAAAATAATCTTGTTACAATGACAAGTGGGAATGTCAGTGGAAGAGATGTTGAAACAGGATATGTAGTTATAAAACCAAGCGGGATTCCTTATGAAGAAATGCAACCAGAGGATATGGTTGTTGTTGACCTTAATGGTAATATAATAGAAGGAAAATGGAAACCTTCTGTAGATACCGCAACACATTTATATATATACAGACATCGTAGTGATGTTAATGGAATAGTTCATACACATTCTCCTTATGCTACAAGTTTTGCCGCTTTGGGGAAATCTATACCGGTGTACCTGACAGCAATTGCAGATGAGTTTGGAGGGCCAATACCAGTTGGACCATATGCAAAAATTGGTGGAGAAGAAATAGGGGAGGCGGTAATAAAATATATAGGTCAAAGTCCAGCAATACTTATGAAAAATCATGGAGTTTTTACGATAGGGAAGACTCCAGAGGAAGCAGTAAAGGCAGCAGTGATGCTTGAAGATGTAGCAAAGACAGTTCATTTAGCGTTGCTACTTGGAGAGCCAGAAGAGATTCCTGAAGAAGAGGTAAGAAGAGCTCATGAAAGATATATGACAAAATATGGACAAAATTAAATTGTTATACTTTTTATTAGATACCTGATACTTATGAGTAAACTATAATGGTATCAGGTATCTTTCTTATATTTAAGATGAAAAGTAAAAATGTTATAATGATATATGGAAATTAATTATTTAAAAACTATTCTTGATAATCGGGAAGGATGTTTAATCGTGATAGAGAATTTACCTAAGTATCAACAACTTAAAGAATTTATAATTGAATATATTATTAAGAACAACTTGAATGCCCATGATCCTATTTTTACTGAGAATGAACTCGCAGCTAAGTTTAACATGAGCAGGCACACTGTTAGAAAAGCACTCGACGAACTTGAAAACGAAGGATGGATTTACAGGAAACAAGGAGTAGGTACATTTTGTGCTGATAGGTCTGCGATAAAGAAAATAGATGACAAAAATATTGCGGTAATAACTACATATATAAATGATTATATTTTTCCAAGGATAATAAAAGGCATAGACCAAGTTTTAACAAAAGAAGGATATACAATACTACTTTATAATACAAACAATAAAATAGAAAGAGAAATTGATATTTTAGAAAATATTATGACAAAAAATATTAGAGGAATTATTATTGAACCAACAAAAAGCGCGCTTCCGCATATTAACATTGAATATTTTGAACAGTTAAAAAGGCGAGGAATTCCGTATATTTTTATAAATAGTTATTATGAAGAATTAAAACCATCATATATCATCCAAGATGATGAAGGAGGCGGCTTTGTTGTTACGGAGCATCTTATACAACTAGGTCATCGTAATATTTTAGGGATATTTAAAAGCGATGATAATCAAGGATTAAATAGATATAAAGGGTATATTAGAGCACTGAGACAATATGGTATAAAAATCAGAGAAGATAATATTGTATGGTACACAACTGAAGAAATGAGAAGTAAACCGCAAGAAATGGTCAAAAAAATATTTGAAGGCACAGGTGACAAGCCATCAGCTATAGTTTGTTACAATGACCAAATTGCAATGTGGGTGATAGAGGCTTTGAGAAATTTGGGTTTAACTGTACCAAATGATGTATCAATTGTGGGATTTGACGATTCTGATTATGCAGTATTATCGGATATTAAATTAACTACAATAGTTCATCCTAAAGAAGAGATGGGAAGACAAGCTGCAAAAGTGCTGTTTAAACTGATGGAAATGGGGAATAAAGCATTTGAAAATCCTATAACTATATGTGTGAAACCTGAATTGAAAATAAGAACATCAGCTAAAAGCATTGAAGCGAAAGAAGTGAAAGTATGAAAAATTTAATGCCTATAAAAGAAATTGCCATAAAAGAAGGAGCAATTAATTATTTAACGCCCATAATCAATAAAATAGGTGTAAATTCTAAAATAATGATCGTTTGTGATAATAATACCTATAAAGTAGCAGCAAAAGATGTAATAGAACGATTAGAAAGTAACAATTTTTCTGTTACCAAATGTGTGTTAGAACGTGACAATTTACTCATACCTGATGAATATAGCTTAGGTGAAGTTCTTATAAACTTAGACAAAGATACCGAATTTTTATTAGCTGTTGGTTCAGGAACTATAAACGACTTAGTGAGGTTTGTAAGTTTTAAAGTGGGTAAACCTTATGGAATTGTTGCAACAGCACCTTCCATGGATGGCTATGCTTCTTCTGTTTCGCCTTTAATTGTCAAAGGTTTTAAGCGGACATACTCAGCAATATATCCTGAGATTATAATAGGAGATATTGATATAATTTCTCAAGCTCCATATGAGATGATAACAGCTGGTTTTGGCGATGTGATTGGGAAATATACTTCTCTTGCAGATTGGTATATAAGCAGTATTATAACAGGCGAAACTTATTCAGAGGATATAGCAGTTATGGTAAAAGCATCGATAAATAAATGTGTTAATGCTTCGACAGGACTTTTAAAGAGAGATAAAAATTCAATAAAAGAATTAATGGAGGCGCTTGTTATTTCAGGAATTGCAATGCTTAAATTTGGTAATTCACGTCCTGCATCTGGCGCAGAACATCATTTATCACATTATTTAGAGATGAGAGAAATATTATCTGAAAATAAACACCATCTTCATGGGACAAAAGTCGGCATAACCAGCATTATTATTTCAGAAATTTATCATTACATATTTTCATTTACACTGGATGATATAAAAAAATTTATGTCAAAAAAACTTTCATTAAATCGTGATGAATTTGAAGCGAGGATAAAAAATGCATATGGTGCTATAGCTAACGAAGTTTTGAGTAATTTAAATTATTTTTATTTAGATGAGATAAAAAGAAAACAAAGACAAGAGAAGATACTTGAAAACTGGGAATATATGAGAAATTGGGTAAAAATAAATGTTCCTGATGCAGCAACCATTCAGAATTTATTACAAACAATAGGTGCTCCATCTGAATTAAATGATATAGGGGTAAATGAAGTTTTACTTTACGATATGTTAAATAATGCCAAAGAGATAAGAAAAAATTATACGATCTTAAGACTTGCAGAAGATATAAATTTTCCTGTTGAAAAATTATTTGAAAAAGTTAAAAAATTTCTAGGCACAGTTTAAAAATGAAATAACCTTTATTTTTCACAATATAAAGCATGGCTTTTAATTTTTGAAAATTAGATATATAATAAAGGTAAGTAAATTGATAACGGAGGGATGAAATGATGAAATTTTTTCTTGACACTGCAAATGTAGACGAAATAAGAGAAGCTAATGCATTAGGTGTAATAGCAGGGGTTACTACAAACCCATCTCTTATTGCTAAAGAAGGAAGAGATTTTATTGAGGTAGTAAAAGAAATTACTCAAATTGTAGATGGTCCTATAAGTGCAGAAGTTATAAGCGATGACCATGAGGGTATGATTAAGGAAGCAAGGGAATTGGCAAAGATACATAAAAATATAGTAATAAAAATTCCTATGACAGCTGAAGGCCTAAAAGCAGTAAATGTTCTTTCCAAAGAAGGGATTAAAACAAATGTGACGTTAATATTTACAGCAAATCAAGCATTACTTGCAGCTCGTGCAGGTGCGACATATGTAAGTCCTTTTGTAGGAAGGCTTGATGATATAAATACAGATGGGATGCAGATTATTGAGGATATTGTTACGATATTCAATAATTACGACATAGATACAGAAATAATAACTGCAAGTGTAAGACATCCTATACATGTTTTACAGGCAGCAAAACTAGGGGCACATATAGCGACAGTACCATATAAAGTGCTCATGCAGATGGTAAAACATCCGCTTACAGATGCGGGAATAGAAAGATTCAAAGAGGATTGGAGAAAAGCAGGACTTAAAATATAAATTGATAAAAAAGCAGGGTAGAATAGGAAATCTATCCTGCTTTTTAAGTTATTTAAGAGTAATTTTGAGAATATAGATAGTAAGAGGTGGTTAATGTGAGAAAGCCTTTTACTATTTTGTTATATTTGTTAGTGATATTTTTTCTTATATATTGGCCTTACTATATGAATCTTTATGAAAAAGAACAAATACAAGAAAAAAATCAGGTAGAAGAGGAGTTTAGGGGGATAATAACTTTTTGGGATTTTCCTCATCCTTCAATTAAAGACCCGGGAGGACTTGAATTTATAAAAAAGAAAATAGAATTATTTCAGTACAAATACCCGGGTGTGGTAATAGATTTTGAGCCTCTTTCATACAAAGACGGATATGAAAAACTGATTAACTCTTCTAAAGATGGCTCTTTGCCAGATATTTTACCTGTTGGGGCAGATTTTTATTTTATTTCAAAGGATTATTTAAGTCCTATCAATAAATATGTAAATGAAGAGTTTAAGAAACAATACAAAGAAGGCGTTATTGATGCTATAAGTTATAAAGGCAATATTTATGGAATGCCTTTAGGAATGTATACTAATGTTCTTTTTTTAAATGTTGATATATTTGCCGAAAAAGAAATTCAATTGCCTGAAAATGGGGAATGGAATTACGAAGAATTTGTTGATAGTATGACAAAACTCACTTACACTGAAGGAAAAAAGGATAAAAAATATTTTTATGGATTAGGTCTTTCTCTCGCGCCTGATAGCTATAATTTATGGGGATTTTTACTTTTAGATGGTGCGAGGACTTTTGACAAAGAAAAGTATTCTTTTTTTGGCCCCCAAGCAGTTTCAGGGGTGCAAAAAGTTTTGGATTTATTCAATAAATACAAGGTGGTAAATCCTCTTTCACTTGAGGGAGACAGAGAAAAATTATGGCAAGACTTTATTACTACTAAAAACACTGCTGTATTAATAGAAGAAAGCTATAAAATAGCACAGCTTAAAAATTTACAATCAAAAGGAAAGCTGTTTGAGTTTGATGTAGCTATGTACCCTGAAGGTGAAAGTGGCATACCATTGACATTATCACCTAAAATATATGCCTATGGTATAAAGAAGGAAAAAGATGAAAAAAAGCTTAAGATGGAGTATAAATTTATAAAGTTTCTTACAGAAGGCCAACAAAAGGTTATTGAATTAGGTTATGTACCAGTTAAAAAAGATAAAGTTACTGAAGATGACAAAATGAAAAGAATTGAATTAGCTACTAATTATACAAATATTATTCCACAATTTGGCGGATGGAGAAAAATAAACAACACAGTGATTACAAAAATAAAAGAAGGAATAGAGAATAACAAAAATGCCTTTGATATAACAGAGGAAATAAAAAACAGTGTAAGTCAATTTGTACACTAAAAATAACAGGTATTATTATTTTTTTACTTTTTTACTGTGTCATAATACCTAAGAGTATCTCTTAATATTTCTTGTGCTATTGGTGCGGCTACTTCTCCTCCCATATGTCCATTTTGTGTTGGATTTTTAACAAGAACTAATACTGCAATTTTTGGGTTTTCAACTGGTGCAAATCCAGCAAATGATGCTATGTATTTTCCTGGAGCATAATTTTCCGTTGTACCTGTTTTTCCACCTACTGTATATCCAGGTACTTGTGCCGCTTGACCAGTACCCTCTGTTACTGTTTTTTCAAGTATATACTTCATTGTATCGGAAGTTTTTTTAGAGATAACTTGTCTAACTATTTGAGGCTTATATTCTTTAATTATTTTATCGCCGTTTTCGATGTATTTTACAATATGTGGGACCATAAGGTTTCCACCATTTATAACGGCAGAAAAAGCCGTAATCATTTGGATTGGAGTTACAGCGATTCCTTGTCCAAAGGACATAGTAGCGAGGTCGACAGGATATATCTTTGACTTTGGCAAAATCATTCCACTGGCTTCTCCAGGAAGCTCAATTCCTGTTGGAGTGCCGAAACCAAAAGCTTGTATGTATTTATAAAAGGCATCGACACCTAATCGTTCTACTACCTGCATAAAAACCGTGTCACTAGATTTTTCTATAGCTTCTTCGAAGTTTATCTTACCTAATTTTGTCCAGCTATTAATTCTACGTCCTGATACAATATAATAACCGGGGTCGTCAAATTGCTCATCAGGTGTAACTACCGCTGATTCTAAAGCAGCAGAAGCAGTAATTACTTTAAAGACGGAACCAGGCTCATAAATGCTAGAGACTGCCGGGTTTGACCAATAGTCTTGTGAGGATATTTTTTGAGGGTTATTAGGATCAAAATCAGGTATATTTGCCATTGCTAGGATTTCACCTGTTTTGGGATTCATGACTATTGCTGTTATACCATTTTCTGGTTTATATTTCTCATAAGCATTTTTTAGAGCTTTTTCTGTATAACTTTGTATTACAGAATCAATTGTAAGGACAATATTATCACCATTTGTAGGTTTGTAAAGCTTGCTTGGGACTCCTATTTTTCTACCTTCTGCATCAACAAGAGAGATTTCACGACCAGGGATACCACTTAAGTATTTATCTAAAGAATATTCAAGACCATACAAACCGTTCCCATCAATTCCCACAAAACCCAATACTTGTGATAGCATTTTACCGTTGGGATAGTTTCTCATAAAAGTATCTTCTACATATATCCCTGGTATGTTAAGACTTTTTATTTTGTTTATATCTTCTAGAGAAATGGACCTACCAAGTACAGCCCATTCCGAGTCTTTATTTGAAAGAATTTTATAAAGTGAGTCCTTGTCCATATTTAAATATTTATAGAGTTCTTCTGAAACTTTTTGTGGATTTTTTATAAATTTAGGAGCCGCAAATACATCTCCTGCTGGAACATTACAGGCAAGAATATTCCCGTTTACATCATAAATATTGCCCCGTTGAGGTTTTAATATGATATCAGCAGTACTTTGCCTTTCGACTGCCATGGCAAGTTTTTCAGAGTTTATACCCTGTATCCATATAAGCCTTACGATAAGGGCGAAAAACATGATAGAAAGAAAGATAAATATGGTAAATGTTCGCTTTTTTACATATGATGTCAATTTTATTCTAACCCCTTTTTATAAAGATTTTGTTTATCCAATCTAATTATACCATAGATATTTTTGTGGTATAATTAGATAAAAAGATAAAAATAATTAAGATTTATTAAATGTTAAGCAAAAATCATAAATCCAAACCGAAAAACAGTTTTTAATATATAGCCTTTTCACTTGTGTTTTTGTTTAAAAAATGTATAATATATTATAGAGAAAAATTAAATAAGGGTGATGAAGCTCACCTTATTGCCGTGAAGGCTAATGGCTTCTACGCACTTTCGTAGAAGTCATTTTTGTTTATTTGACAAAAAAGAGAGGATGAGAATCTGCATGAAGTTAGAATTTATTCCATTGTATGAGGTTTTTGAAAAATATAAGGGAGGTTGTCCAATATGTAAGATTATAAAAGACGAAGAAAAAGCCTATTGTGAGCATTTGTTTGAAGATGAGGTTTTAAAAGACCCTGAAATGTATGTCAAAATAAGAGAGACAAGTTTTTGCCATTATCATTTGGAATTATTGAATAACTCATATGATAAATTAGGTTTGGCAATTGCATTAAAAGCAAATATCAGTTATAAATTGCAGCAGATTAAAGACAAACGTAAGTCTTTAAAGAAAAAAAGAGGGAAAGAAACAAAAAACAAATGCCTTGTTTGTGATTATTTAAGTGAAAGAGATAAATACCAGATGCATATATTGATAGATATCTTACATGCTGATAAAGAATTTGTTGAAAGGCACATTGAAGGCTTGTCTAGATTATGTTTCCACCACTTAAATATGCTTATGGAAAGTGCAAAGGATGTTACACCACAAATTGAGAAAATATTTAAAATAAATGAAGCTGCAATTGAAAAAAATATTAATGACCTCGAATGGTTTATAACAAAATTTGATTATAGATTTCATGATGAACCATGGTATGACTCTAAGGATTCGATTGAAAGAGCATTGAAACTATTGCGAGGTGGCTATTATGATTAGGATTTCTTTTGAAATTACTGATGAAAGCTTTGAAGAAATCAAAGAGTTAGTTGCTGACTTTGAAAAAGATGGTTTTACAGAAGAAGACGCATATAGAGCTATTTTTGAAATGGGGATTAAAGCATATCAAATAGAAAAGGATAATCCTAATGAAGATGACTTAAGAAGACAGCTTATTTCTATGGCGTCTAAATACTCTGCAATGAAATTTAAAAATTTCCAGTTGATGCGTGACAACCAAACACTTGAAATAAGATTAAAAGGTTATGAGTCTGAAAATAGATATCTTAAAAAAACTTTAGGTATAAGGGTTGATGAATGATGAGATATATATGTCCTGTGTGTTTTAAAATAGCTGAAATTGGAGAAGAAAAGTGCTCAAATTGCGGATATGATTTTAAAAATATATCAGATGATGATTACAGTGAAAAACTTATAAAAGCCATAAATCATCCGGATTATAATGTAGCTTATATGGCAGCAAAAATAATTGGAGAACTTAAAATAAAAAAAGCAGAAAAAGTATTGATAGAACATTTACGCAATAATGGGGGTAAAAAGGACCCATATATTGAACAGATTATTGTTTGGGCTCTTGGAGAGATTGGTGGAGAAGAGTCTCACAGGTTTCTTTTAGAAAACGAAGATAAATTCTCAGTTTTAACAAAAAATATCATTGAAAATTCTTTAGAGAAAATTAAAACAAGAGTGGCAAATAAGGAGAGTGAGTCAATTGGAAAATAAAGAAATAAAAAACAATAAAAATAATAACATTAAAGTCTTGGGGTGGGTTACATTTTTTGGTGGATTAAGTCAGGATATGATTGTACCTATTTTGCCTACTTTTTATACGCAGATTCTGGGACTGAGTAAAGAAATGGTAGGTTTAATAGAGGGAAGTGTCACTACAGTTGTAAGCCTTATGAGAATAATATCCGGAATAATTTCAGATAAAATTGGAAAAAGGAAATCTATTGTATTTATTGGATATCTATTCTCTGCCATTGGAAGAGTATTACTGCCATTGACGAATGGTGCTGCAATGGTTTTTGGGTTGAGACTGGTTGATGGTATTGGAAAAGGTACAAAAGATGCGCCGAGAGATGCACTTATTGCAAAATCTTCTAAAATGAAAAATATGGGCTTTTCGTTTGGATTTCAAAGAATGCTTGACACATTAGGTTCTTTCCTTGGGCCATTGATTACTGCCGGTTTAATGCTCTTGTTTACCAAATATATAGATTCTATAAAGTACAGATTAATATTTTTGATTGCTGGCCTTGTAGCTTTTATCACAATAATCCTCATAGGTTTATTTGTAGTGGAGCAAAAGGGTGAAAGAGTAAGTTCATCTTTCAAATTAGATTTGTCTGTTTTTAAGGGAAAATTTCTGCTGTTTTTCATTGTAATGCTGATATTTACACTTGGAAACAGTAGTGATGCATTTTTGATTTTAAGAGCACGCAGTGTTGGTGTAAAAGATTCGACGATACCGATAATTATAGCTATATTTAATCTGTTTTATGCTTTATTATCAGTACCAAGTGGAGTATTGTCTGACAAAATAGGAAGAGTTAATGTAATAAGGCTAGGCTGGATTATTTATGCAGTTACATATCTCGGTTTTGCATTAGCAAAATTGCCGTGGCATATTTGGGTTTTGTACGCGATATATGGAGTTTACTATTCAACAACGGAAGGTGTTGCAAAGTCTCTTGTTGCACATATAGTCGATGATAGTAATAGAGGAACTGCATTTGGGCTGTATAATGCATCGATGGGACTACTCGCACTTCCCGCAAGTTTTATTGCTGGATATTTGTGGGATAAAGTATCTCCTGCTGCACCCTTTTACTTTGGAGCATTATGTTCCATAATGGCAGTTGTTTTAATAACACTGTTTAAAATTGAAAAAAGTTAAGAGGGGGTGAGAGAAATGCCGTCTGATGTAGATTCCTGGGCAAGAAATGTGAGAGACTACAGTGAAATTCCAGAAATATTTAAATTTTACTATGATGAGAACTTTAAAGATTCAAGTCAGTTTTTAAATGCTATATATGCTCCTGCTGATAGTTGGGGCAGAAAAAAAACAAATGATAAACTTATACTTTTGTATGAAAATAGCATCGTTTTTCTTGAAAGTATAAAAGGTAATATTGACGCTGTTTCATATCCCATTCAAAATATCAATTATATTGAAAACGGTTCTATATTGTTGTACTCGTGGTTAAAAATAAATGGAGATGTAAATGGTGAAACAAAATCATCTCTTGTTGAGTACAATACTGTTGTTGAAAATATATTTAAGCCTATAATCGATGAATTACGAATATCATTGTGTGACATAGATGTACAGGAGGGAGAAGAGGAATTACATATCTTTGACTGTTTAAGGGATGTAAACTATAAATTTATGAATTATGCAAAAAAAGCTGTATTGAATGGAGAAAAGGTAATAGATTTTTTATATCAACAGGAGATAAAGGTACCATACCTAAAATTTTTTACAAGAATAAAATCCACTTCTCATATGATTATATTTACAAATAAAGAATTAATAATATTACAAGAAGAAAATGCAAAGTCTATAAAAAATGTAAAATATGGTGGTATATGGATTTATGTTCCTATACATAAGATTTTAAATGCGTACATTGATGAGGAAGAAACTGGCTTTTTAAATTTATCTATTAATGTATCTGGCTCTAATGTTTTTAAGTCACGATTTGAATTTTCACAAAAGGAAAAGGTAGAACGATTAGTTGAACAAATTAATAAAATAGCAAGATACAATCTATTATAATATTAATAAGTTTCAAAAATGTCAACCGCATTATAAACGGTTGACATTTTGCACATGGTTCTAAGCATAATTAGAAGAGCGTTAAATTAAAGAATTTTGACCTCTCTTGACTTTTTTATTGAATTAAATATATAATTTTATGTGCTGGCCTAAATATTGGCTTAAATGGAATATACCCCTGTATGGTATTTTGAAGGTGTAAAAAGCTTTTAGAAATACTATTATGGGGGTGAGAAGATGGAAAGTCTACAAGATATAGCGCACCAAATCTACCAAAGAACAGGGGTTATGACTTCCTCTAAGGATGTGGAAAAAATATTGTCAGCTGCTGCAGCGACTCCGCATTTTTGGGAGATTATAACCTTATCTCAGAAACCTTTTTCGGTTGTAGCAGAAATAATTGAGTTACTACGTCAAAAAAATTTGTTGGAAGTTGAGAAAAATGGAGATATAAAATTTAATTCTAAAGGTTTAGAATATCTTGGGAGCCTTAAAATAGCTCCAAAAAGAGCATATACTTGTCACGCGTGTGAAGGACGGGGGATAAACTTTTCTAAATTAGAAGACTTGATCAAAAAATTTGACCAAGTTACAATAAATCGCCCAAAAGCTATTAGTGATTATGACCAAGGTTTTGTTACGACACAAACAGTGGTGGGCAGAATAGCTCTCATGGCTGAAAGGGGAGATTTAGAAGGGAAAAAGCTTTTAGTTTTAGGTGATGATGACCTTGTAAGTATAGCAGCAGGACTTTCAGGTATGCCAACGGAAATTGTTGTGATGGAAATAGACGATAGACTAGTGGAATACATCAATGAGGTGGCAAATAAATATAGTCTGCCTATAAAAGCTATGAAATACGATTTTAGAGACAAACTACCAGAGGAATATGTAGGGTATTTTGATACTTTTATTACTGACCCGCCAGAGACTATAGAAGCTTTGGAAATTTGCATAGGAAGAGGGATTTCTGCTCTTTCCAAAGAAGGGTGTGCAGGGTATTTTGGACTGACGTTAATAGAGGCCTCATTGGAAAAGTGGAATGTTTTCCAGCAAATTTTAGCAAGTAAATTTAAAGTGGTAGTGACAGATATTATTCATGACTTTAATCATTATGTAAATTGGGATTATCTTTTAAATACAGTAGGTAAACAATATGAATTTGTGCAAGTAGAGCCAAAACTCAATTGGTACAGGTCTTCTATGTATCGTATAGAGACCTTAAAAGATTCAAAAGGAATTGAAAATGAACATAAACCTTGTGAATTATACGTAGACGAAGAAGCTTTAATATACAAAGGAGACAAAGCATAGGCTTCCATACTAATGTGGAGGCCTATATTTATTATTCAGTACAAGCACAAGACAAACTATAAAATCATATATAAAAATGAGTATATAAAATTTTATGAAAAGAGTGATCGCTATGAAAGAAGAAAAAGAAGGATTAAATGCTTATTTGCTTGTAATTGTACTTTCGTTGATTCTCTATTTCGGTTTGGGTTATGCAAAACCTGAAGAGCCAGCGATAATAATTTTTCCACTGCCAATAAGATGACATAAAAATTATAGGGGGAGAAAATACATGTTTTCATCGGATAATTTAGAATCCCAATTAAAAGATTTGCTATTAAAGCTCGGATTAAGGGAAAATAGCGAAGAGAATGGTCAAAAAGAAAATAAGGAGGAGGATAAAGACGAAGAAGATGGAGAACATCCTGATGTAGATGGAGGGAATGGTGATAAAGGGAATGGGGAAAATGGTGAAAAAGATAATACAGGTGGAAAAGGAGGAGATGAAAAAAAGAAGGGAGTCTTAACCCCTTCACAGATAATGGTTATTTTAGGTATACTTAGCGGAGCTTTGGAACCTATCTCAATAATTGTGGATAGAAATCAAAATGTGCAAATTGTTTTATCAGGTACATTGATAGAAAAAATAGAATCAAAAGAGGATACGCAACCCAAAGAAGGAGATTTTTTAGACAACGTAATAAAAGCTTTGCTTTAAAAAGTGTAGTTCAAATGTCATTTTTTAGCGCTTATTACTATGAAGGAGCCTTTGCCAAAGCCATATCTTACAGGTTCTTTTTCTTTTATTTCATCAAGTTTTTTAAAAATGGTCTGTGAGAAATTGAAATTTTTAAATCCTGCTTCGTAAAGCAATTCAACTATTTCACTTGTAGAATAAAACGTTGCTTCTTTGTAAAATAGACTTTTTTCTTTATTTGCTTGATATATTTTGCCAATTGTGCTCTCTCTATCTACAAAGCCTATTAAAATTGTACCGTTATTTTTAAGTACTCTAAAACATTCTTTGAAGGATTTTAGCACATCGTCTACAAAACATACAGTCGTCACCATTAAAACAAGGTCAAAAGAGTTGTCTTCAAACGGAAGATTTTCTGCTACTCCATCTACCACATTAAGACCCCGTTCTAAAGCTATTTTTCTCATTTCTGAAGAAGGTTCTACTCCGCTTTTTATACCTAGAGGTACTGCAAACTTTCCAGTTCCGATTCCTACTTCCAACCCTTTTTCAAATTTCGGCATAAGCAATTTTACAGCATCTAATTCCGATTGATAGGCGTATTCATTTTTTTCAAACCATTCTTCATATCTGTCAAAATGTTTTTCAAAAGCAGATATTTTAGGCATAATTTCTCATCCTTTCTAAAACTTAAATTTTTATCCACTTTTCTATGCTTATTCTTTGAAAGTCACACTTTAAAAGTCAAACACGCTCTTTAATAAATCTTCCCTTGATTTCATTATATCATATAACAGAAATATACTGCACGCATATCTTTAGCTTTTACTATCTTGCAAAGTTTTTACATTTTGGGTATAATAATATTGACAATTGTATAAAAAGTGATGGAACTCACTTCAACCGCCGAAAGGCTGATAGTTCCTACTTGGTGTAAAAGCCAGTAGGAACTATTTTGCTTTTTAGGGGGTGATAGTAAAAAGGGGATGGATATTGAGTGCTATAAAATTATTACAGCGATGGAGCTCGCTTAATGCACTAAGATGCTGATAGCTCCTACCATAAATACACCAAAATATTAAATAAGAGAAAATAATGCAATTAGGAGGTTATACCAATGTGGCTGACTTACAGTTGGTGGTTGGGTTTGGCTTTATTAGCAGGATTAATTGCAGATTGGACAGGTATATCAATATCATTAATTGAGATTTTGGTAGGGGTTATTGCTGGTAATTATTTAGGATTTCAAACGAATGATTGGGTAAATTTTTTGGGAGGTGTTGGGAGTATTTACTTGACGTTTTTAGCTGGGGCAGAAGTTGATCCAGTAGTTTTAAAGTCGAGATTTAAAGAAAGTATCACAATAGGGATTTTAGCTTTTATTTTCCCTTTTGCAGGAGCATTTGCTTTTACTTACTTTGTGGCGGGATGGACATTGCAAGCATCTGAAATCGCGGGTATTGCCCTTTCAACAACTTCCGTTGCAGTAGTATATGCTGTAATGGTGGAAAGCGGACTTAATGAGAGCGAACTTGGTAAAATTATTTTAGCTGCTTGCTTTATAAATGACCTTGGAACAGTTTTAATGCTTGGAATTTTGTTTGCGAACTATAATAAATGGATGCTGTTGTTTATAGTTGTTACAGCATTAATAACTGTGCTTATGCCCTCTGTTACAAAAGAATTCTTTAAAGTATATGGCAATAAAGTAGGTCAGTTGGAGATAAAATATTTATTTTTCCTGGTGTTTTTAACAGGTGGTTTAGCGTCAATGGCAAATAGTGAAGCTGTACTTCCAGCGTATATACTTGGGTTAGCAGTGTCAGGGTTTTTTATGAAAGAAAAAAATCTGTTGTTCCGTATGCGTTCGATAGTATTTGCAATTTTTACACCTTTTTACTTTTTAAAAGCAGGATTGTTTGTTTCTATTCCAGGTGTAATCTCAAATATTTTATTGATTGTAATACTGTTTTTAATTAAAATTGCAACAAAATATATAGGTGTTAAACCTACTACTATGATGTTTAAATTTTCTAAAAGAGAAGGAACGTATACCACACTTCTAATGTCTACAGGACTTACTTTTGGAACAATTTCAGCAATGTTTGGATTATCTCATAAAATAATAACAGTAGACCAATATACTGTTCTTGTTACTGTAGTTATTTTAAGCGCAATTATACCCACCTTGATTGCAGAAAGGTTTTACAGGCCAGAAACAGATAATTTAATTGGAGGTGGAGAAAATGTTTAAAAGAATTTTACTCGCATATGATGGCTCAGAATACGCAAATAAAGCCTATGAATATGTTTTGGAATTAGCGCAAATAAATGGTGGTTGTGAAGTGTATTTAATTTCAGTTGCCAATATCCCGGAATTTGTAAATTCGAAAGATGAAGTGGATGAAGCTTTAAATGCAGCAAAATTATATTATGGAAAAATTCTTGGCAATGCGCGAAAATTGGCTAATGAAAAGGGGATAAAAATATTTACAGAGGTGATACCGGGTCATCCTGTAGATTCAGTAATTCGCTTTGCAGAAAAGCATGAGTGTGATTTGATTGTTGTAGGGGAGAAAGGTACCAGCGGTGTAAAAAGGTATATTATTGGTAATGTAGCAGAAAATATAGCAAGGCATGCAAAATGTTCTGTCCTCATTGTGAAGTAGAATGCAATAACTTATATAGAAGGAATCGAAATTCAGGTATGGTTACTCCATATCTGAATTTCGATTATACTGTGGCTAGGAGGTGAGGTTATGAAGAAACAATATGACCAGATTAAAAAAAGCTTAGATGTGATATTTGAAAAAATAGAAAAAATATCAAAAGATATCAATATTAAAGCAGTAGGAGAAGCTGTTTCAGAAGTTAAAAATAAATTTTGCAATAATATTTTTTATCTTGTGATATTAGGACAATTTAAAAGAGGAAAATCAACATTTACTAATTATATGTTAGGAGCTGATGTACTTCCAACAGGTGTTGTTCCTTTAACATCTGTTATAACAAAAATCCAATATAGCACTGATATATGGGCAAAAGTTCTATATGATGATGGCAGAAGTGAAAATATTGACATTAAAGAATTGGATTTGTATTGTACAGAAAAAAACAACCCTAAAAACATAAAAGGAGTCAAGGAAATACATATAGGGTATCCTTTTGAGTTTATAAGTAATGACGTAGTAATCATAGATACACCGGGGATTGGTTCAGTCTATAAACATAATACAGATGTTGCATATAGTTATATAAATAAAGCTGATGCTGTGATTTTTTTGCTTTCAGTAGACCCTCCTATAAGTGAATTGGAAAAGGAGTTTTTGTCTAAAATATCTGAAAATGTTAATAAAATATTTTTTGTTTTAAATAAAATTGACTATGTAAATGAAATGGAGTTAAAGGAAATAGTCAATTTTAATGAAAATATTGTAAGAGAAATTACAAAGAATAATAACATTTCTATTTATCCAATTTCTGCTAAATTGGCATTAGAAGGCAAAATATCAAAAGATAATAAAGCAATTGAAAAGAGTGGAACTCAAAAGCTGGAAAATGATTTGCAGAATTTTTTAATAAAAGAAAAAGAAAAAGTGTTGCTTGAAAGCTATGCTAAAAATATTGAAAGAATTATTTCGATGTGCCAAACTTTTTTTGAAAGCAGTATAAAATTGAAACAAATTCCATTAGAGCGTCTTGAATCTAATATAAAATCTTTTGAGAACTTTATTAAAGAAGTTGAAAAAAGTAAAAAAGAAATATCATTATTGTTTCAAGGAGATATGAAAAATATTTTACAGAATTTTGATAAAAAGATGGAAGAATATAAACAGTTTATCAGTATAAGAGTATCAGAAAAGATAAAAGAATATTACCACAGTATTCGTGACTTTAGTCGAATTAATCAGAAAAAAGAGCTTGAAAAGTACTTCGAAAGAGCTATTATAGAAGAATTTGAAAAATTAAAAGGTCATATTGAAAGAGACATTGAAGAACAGTATAGTAAAGCTTTGTCTAATTATCTTTTAAGGCTCAATGCAGTCATTGATGAAATAAAAACAGTAGCAAACGAATTGTTCGGCATAAATCTGGAATATTTTAAAAGCGTAGGTGGTATTACGGCAGAGAGTAAATTTACATACAAGATAGGATATGATGTTGGTGCATTAGAAATAGACCCTGTGTATTTTACCTATTTTTTGCCTAAAAAATTTGCTGGAAAAATTATTTTAAAAAGGATTTTAGATAGAGTAGACATTGATGTTGACAGAAACATAGGTCGCATTCGTTATGATTTATTAACAAGGATTGAAGAAAGTTTTAGTGAATTTGAAAAAGATATGAATTTTAAATTACAAACGATGTATGATACTATAAAAGAACTACTTGCTAAGTCAATAAAGGATTATAAATTTGATAGAAATAGCTTCGAAAGAGAAAAAGCTTATTATCAGACATTGCTAAAAGATATTGAAAAAATACGTGAAGAATTAGAGCATGTTTTAAATATGCTGAAATAATATAGTAAAGTACATAAATGAAAGAATTTAAAAATTCAACAATAAAAAATATTTTTTTGGGCAAAATATTATTGACATAAGTCCATAACAGTGATATTATATAACTAGGTAATGGTCATATGACCAAAATAAAAGAGGAGGGATTGATATGCCAAGAGGAGATGGAACAGGTCCAATGGGTTTAGGCCCAAGAACAGGAAGAGGCTTAGGATATTGTTCAGGATATAATGTACCTGGTTATTTAAATCATGTAGGAGCATACTGGGGATTTGGCAGAGGAAGAGGATTTAGACATATGTACTATTTAACAGGACTTCCTGGTTGGGCAAGAGGATGGTATGGTTATGGGTATCCTCAATACCCTGGCTACAATATAAATGAAAAAGATGTTTTAAGTGCTGAAGCAAAATATTTGGAAGACCAATTAAAATATATAAAAGAAAGATTGGACCAATTAGAGAAAAAAGACGATAAAAAAGAGGAATAATTAGTTTTAAAAATCGCAGTCACGCAAGTGGCTGCTTATTTTTATGCTTTAATTTGATATAATTTGGCTAAAGTGTTATAGTAAAACAGATTAAGTGCGCTTTTTGTTTAATAAATTTATTGACATATGACAAAAATAATAATATATTAATAAATGTAAGTAACATATGTCAATAATGAAATGGAGGATGCAATATGAAAATAGCTATTTCCTCAGAAGGAAAAACTCTTGAAGCTAAGGTGGATTCAAGATTTGGACGAGCTCAATATTTTATTATAGTTGATAGTGAGACGATGGATTATAAAGTTATTGACAACGCTGCAGTAGCCCAAAGCAGTGGTGCGGGCACTAAAGCGGCACAGACTCTTATAGATGAAGGCGTACAAGTTCTCATCTCAAGCAATGTAGGACCAAACGCTATGGAAGTATTTAAAGCAGCAGAAATTCCAGTTTATAAAGCAATAGAAGGAGATGTAAAAACAAACATAGAGCTTTTTAAAAATGGAAGCCTTGAAAAGATAACAGAAGCGACAAATCAAGGACATCACCATCATTAAAAGGAGCATTGAAGATGAGAAGAGTCAAGATTTCTGTATTGAGTGGTAAAGGTGGGACAGGAAAAACAACTGTTTCTGTTAACCTTGCCAAAACTTTTAATAATAGCCTGTACGTTGATTGTGATGTAGAAGAGCCTAACGGCTATTTATTTTTAAATCCTCAAATAGAAGATGAAAAAACGGTTAAAGTCGTAATACCTGAAATAAACTACGACAAATGCACATTATGTGGTGAGTGTGTAAAAGCGTGTAGATTTGGAGCTTTGACAAAATTAATCAAAAAAATTCTCGTGTTTGACCACTTATGTCATTCCTGCGGAGCTTGTTTTGAGATGTGTCATTATGATGCCATAGTAGAAAAATACAAACCTATTGGAACGATAAGGAAGGGCAAAGCCCAAAGCGTAGATTTTATAGACGGAAAATTAAATTATGGAGAAGCGACTGGAGTGCCTATTTTAAAAGAGATTAATAAATTGATTGAGAATGTAGATAAACCTGTAATAGTGGATAGCCCGCCAGGGACTTCCTGCCCAGTTATACATTCTATTGAAGGAAGTGATTTGTGCATTCTGGTTACAGAACCTACCCCTTATGGTATGCACGACTTTGATTTAGCGGTACAGCTTGTAAAACAGATGGGCATTCCTATGGCCGCTGTCATTAATAAAGCTGGGGAAGGGGACAATATTATCGAGGAATACTGCGAAAAAGAAGGCATAAAAGTTTTAGCGAAGATTCCTTTTAAAAAAGAGTTTGCAGAGGCCTATTCAAAAGGTAAATTGTTGATTGAGGTTAATGAAGAGGTAAAAGGAATATTTGAGAAGTTGACGACTGATGCATTGGGGTTGATAAAAAAATGAAGCAGTTAGCAATTTTAAGCGGGAAAGGTGGTACAGGGAAGACCACAGTTGCCACTACTTTGAGCACCATTGTCAAAAATAAGATTATGGCGGATTGTGACGTAGAAGCTCCTAACCTAAATATAGTTTTGCAAGGAGAAATAATAGAAAAGCAAGACTTTTACGGCAAAGAGACAGCAGTAATTGACAAAGACAAGTGTATTGAATGCGGACTTTGTGAAAGACTTTGCAGGTTTGATGCTATTTCAAATTTTGAGGTAAATCCTTATTATTGTGAAGGTTGTGGCCTTTGCATGTATAAATGCCCTGTTGAAGCGATTAAATTGGTAGAGGAAAAAACAGGCCATGTAGTATATGCCAAGACAAAGTCGGGAGAAAAAGTAGTATATGCAGAGCTTTTTCCTGGAGCAGATGGTTCAGGGAAATTGGTGACAGAGGTGAGAAAGAAGGCGAAGGAAGTAAGTGACGATAACGATGAGTATTTGATAATTGATGGCACTCCAGGAATAGGATGTCCTGTCCTTGCTTCTGCTACGGGTGTTGATTTGGTATTAATTGTTACAGAACCTACACTTTCTGGTTTTGCTGACATGAAGAGAGTATTGTCAGCGATAGAAAGCTTTAAAGTTCCTTCCGTGGTGTGTGTCAATAAATGGGATTTAAATAAAGAAGTATCACAACAAATAGAAAAATATTGTGAGGAAAACAACATTGTGGTTGTTGGGAAAATAGATTTTGATGAAACAGTTGTAAAAGCTTTAAAAAATTTACAAAGCTTAAGTAGTTATCCTGACAGCACTGCTTACCAGCAAATTTATAAAATGTGGCTTAGGATTAAAGAAATTTTAGATGAAGGGGTGGAAAGTAAATGAAAATTGCTGTTGCTTCAGAAGGCGAAGAAGTTTCAATGCATTTTGGACATTGTGAAGGTTTTTGGATTTTTGATGTGGAGAATGGTAAAATAAAAGACTCTACTTTTTTACCTAATCCCGGTCATAGGCCAGGATTTCTCCCAGAGTTTTTAAAAGACAAAGGAGTTGATTGTATAATTTCTGGAGGAATGGGGACTAGTGCTATTGAGCTTTTTAATAGTTATGGAATAGATGTAATAACTGGCGCTGAAGGAAATGCTACAGAAGTGGCAGAGAAGTACATCAATGGTACTTTGATATCTTCTAACAGTCCTTGTGAAAAACACGAACATCATCATTAAAGAAGGGAGGAGAGAATAATTGGAAATACAAGTGCTTATAGAAAATGTGGTTTTTAATAAAAATTTTGTAGCAGAACATGGATTATCAATTTTAGTAAAAAAAGATGATAAAGAAGTTTTGGTGGATACCGGCCAGAGTGAAAACTTTATAAAAAATTGTGGTTTAATGGGTATAGAGGTAGAAAGGTTACAAAAAGTAGTGCTTACTCATGGCCATTATGACCACATCGGAGGGCTAAAAGGGTTACTTGAAAAGAATCCCAATGTAAAAATATATGCTCATAAGCGGATTTTAGATAAAAAATATGCATTGAGGAAAAATGGAAATATAGATGAGATAGGTTTTAACTTAGCAATTTACAATAAATACAAAAATAATTTTGTGCTAATAGAGGAAGATACAGAAGTAGAAAAAGATTTTTTTGTGATCACAAGCACTGACATAGTTTATGACAATGAATTCACTACTAAGAATTTTTTAATTGAAGAAAAAGGAGAAAAAATAAAGGATAATTTTTTAGATGAGGTTTTTGTGGTAGTAAAAGAGGAAGATGGAATTAATGTAATTACGGGATGTTCCCATGCAGGTATATTAAATATTTTGGGAACGGCAAAAAGGCGTTTTGAAGGAAGTTCTCTCAAGTCATTAATTGGAGGTTTTCATTTAAGAGGTATGCCAGAAGAAGAAATCATAGAAATAGCCAAAAAAATAGATAGCTATGGAATAAAGAAAATATATACAGGTCATTGCACGGGAATAGACGAATATGGAATCCTAAAATCTGTTTTAAAAGACAAACTATCTTATTTGACTACCAGTTCATCAATTATTGTTTAACAGAAGAGGAGGACTTTTTGTGATAAAAGTGGCAATAGGCTCTAACGACAAGATACATTTATCAGATAACCATTTTGGAATGAGCAAGTATTTTATAATCTTTGAAGTAGATGAAAATAATAGCTACAAAAAAGTTGAAGAAAGGGAAAATCCCTATGGGGGAGATAAACATAAACATGCTGAGGCAGATGAGATAATTGAAGTTTTAAAGGACTGTCAAGTTTTTATTGGCAAGGCAATGGGTAAAGAGAGCCAAAGGAGAATAAAAGAAGAATGGAATAAAACTCCTATAGTAGCGAAAGATGTAGACACCGTTGAGGAAGCTATAGTTTATTCTAAAAAGTTTTTGTAAAGAAAGGAACGATTGTTATTTAATATTTTTTTACGATAGCCTTTATCTTTTCCAATTGTCCTATTTTGGGATAAAATAAGCTTTTTGATATTTTCAAGGCTATTTACAGCTTCAGAGGGATTGTCAGGTACTTTTCCAGGATAAAGTTTATATAAATTTTTATACTCATCTATACCTATATTTGGCATTATTACATTAGCTCCACATTTTAGTCCTTTAATATAACCTGCTTTGTCTTTAACAGCCAAAGCAGTAGTAGCAGGTATGTTAATGTCAGGCAATATTAGTCTTGATAAAGCCAACATTTTTAATACAATTTCCACATTGCCGCCTTTTTCCCTTTCTAAAGGTGTGTTTTCGCAAGGTATAAAAGGACCTATTCCTAGCATATCTGCATCTATTTTTTTAAAGAATATGAGGTCTTGTGCCAGCATTTCTAAAGTTTGTCCCGGGAGGCCTACAAGGCTTCCTGTTCCGACTTCATAACCTAATTCTCTTAAATCCATAAGGCACCTTACGCGATTTTCATAACTCATGCCGGGATGTAATTTTTGATAAAGCTCTTTGTTTGTAGTTTCAATGCGAAGTAGATATCTATCGGCTCCTGCTTTTTTTAATTCAGCGTAGTCTTTAGTGGAAAGTTCCCCAATACTTAAAGTTACTGCAATATCTAATTTTTTAATTTCTTCTATTATTTTACATAAAGTAATTATTTTAAAATATTTATCCTCGCCGCTTTGAAGGACTATTGTTTTTAGTCCAACTGACGTTCCATATTTTACACATTGTAATATTTCTTCGGGTTCCATTCTGTATCGTTTAATTGTCCTGTTAGGACCTCGAAGGCCACAATAAAAACAAGTATTGCTGCAGTAGTTACTGAATTCTATAAGACCTCTTAAATGTACTTCATCTCCTACATATTTTTTTCTAACTCTATCCGCAGCTTGATAAATCTTGGAAGGATCTTCTAAAGCTAAAAGTGTCACAAGTTCTTCTTTATCAATGTTGTGATGTGCTTCTAATTTTTCAATTAATTCCTCAATATCTTTTTCTTTTATCATGAATATCACTCTCTCTTTCCCTAATTAGTATAAAACAATTGTTAATAAAAAATCAATAAAATTGTTAAACTATTTTCTTAACAAATTTTTGATATTTTATTGACATAAGTTTATTATAATCCTATAATTTACGTAGAGGTACCCTACAGGGTAGGGGGTAGTTTCTAGCAAAATGCAAAATATAGGAGGTAATAGAAGTGATGGAAACTGATGTTTTGGTCATTGGAGGAAGCGCAGGTGGAATTTTAGCAGCTTTATCTGCTAAAAAAACTTACAAAGATAAGAAAGTTACTGTTGTAAGAATGGGAGAACGGGTAATGGTTCCTTGCGGTATTCCGTACATTTTTGGAACATTAAAAGACACATCTAAAAATGTTATACCCGATGCAATGCTTACCAATGCTGGTATTGATTTAATAATAGATGAAGTTCTTTCAATTGATAGGGAAAACAAAAAAGTTAATGCTAAAAAGAGTGGAGAAATTTCCTACAAAAAACTAATTTTAGCGACAGGTTCTTTGCCAATAGTTCCTACTTTTATACCAGGGCATGACTTAGAAAATGTATTTACAATAAAAAAAGATGAAGAATACTTAAAATTTGTTCAGCAAAAGATTAACGAGGCTCAGGATGTTGTAGTAATTGGCGGTGGATTTATTGGTGTTGAAATGGCAGAGCAGGTGCAACTTCTTGGCAAAAATGTAACAATAATTGAGGTTGCTGACAAGCTTTTGTGGCAAGCCTTTGACCCTGAATACAGTGATATGGCAGAAGCTACATTAAAAGAACATGGTATAACAATAAAAACAAATACAAAAGTTACAAAACTTATAGGGGATACAAAAGTAAAAGAAGTAGAACTGCATACAGGTGAAAGAATAAAAGCTGACGTTGTCATATTAGCTATGGGAGTGAAACCAAATACTAAGTTAGCTGAAGCTGCAGGTATAAAACTCAATGAAAGAGGAGCAATAACAGTTGATGAATACATGAGAACTAACGATCCAGACATATTTGCTGTTGGTGACTGTGCAGAAAAGAAATGTTTTTTCACAAGAAAGAATGTTCCTATACTTCTTGCCTCTACTGCGGCTAATGAGGCAAAAATTGCAGGTGTAAATGTGTTTCAATTAAGATTGGTTAGGGAAAATAAAGGCACAATAAGTGCTTTTTCTACAAAGATATACAATACTGCTTTTGCTGCTGCAGGTCTTACAGAAACGCAAGCAAAAGCTGAAGGCTTTGATATAGTAATCGGAGAATTTAGTACAATGGACAAACATCCTGGAACTTTGCCTAATGCAAAGAGTGTGAAGATAAAATTGATTTTTTCTAGATATTCTGGAGTCATATTAGGAGCTCAAATAGCAGGTGGAGAAAATGTTGGTGAAATGATAAATATTTTAAGTCTTGCAATACAAAAAGGAACAACAGCGTCAGAATTAAATACCTTCCAAGTGGCGACACATCCACTACTCACATCTTCTCCTGTGTCATACCCAATAAATTCAGCGGCTTTAGATGCTATGTCAAAAATATGAGAATTTTAAGAATAAAAAAACAGGCCAAATTTGGTCTGTTTTTTTAATGCCTATTGTTTTCGCTATTTTTTCGTGTTATAATTTTTAAAAAAGTAACACCGTATTATACTACTCGTATACATTATACATGGACCGATAATAGTAAAAATTTATTAATGGAGGGGTAATTAGTGTCAAAACAATTAAAAAAATTTAATGGAATAGTTGCTATTTTGTTAGTGATTGTCATTTCTTTGACAGCTTGTAGTAAAGCTTCACAAAATCAATTTCAAACTTCTCAAACTTCCAAGGGAACAGTTCAAACAATTACAGTTACAGATTTAATCGGAAGGCAGGTAGAGATAAAGACTCCAGTACATAAAGTGGTAGGTATAGGTCCAGGAGCTTTAAGACTTATAACCTATATAGATGGGATTGATAGAGTCGTAGGAGTAGAAAACATAGATAAAAAAGTTGTAAATGGTAGAGCCTACAACATGATTTTTCAAGAGAAATTAGTACAACTTCCAACTATTGGACAAGGAGGTCCTGATTCTACGCCAGACGCAGAAAAATTAGTGGAAGTAAATCCAGATGTTATTTTTGTGATATCTTTGCTCGATAAAGCCAAAGCTGACAATTTACAAGCTAAAACAGGAATTCCTGTGGTAGTTTTAAGCTATGGGAAACTCGGGACTTTTGAAGAGGATGTATATACCTCGCTAGAGATTATAGGAAAGATTATGGGAAAAGAGGATAGAGCCAAAGAAGTAGTGGACTATATAAAAGGAGTTCAAAAAGAGTTACAGGATAGAACGAAGAATATACCAGAGGATAAAAAGCCATCTGTCTATATAGGTGCGTTAGGATTTAAAGGTGCCCATGGCATAGAGAGTACACAAAGTAATTATCCTCCTTTTATGGCTGTAAATGCAAAAAATGTAGCTGATACTTTAGGGCAAAAAGGAAGCGTTATGATAGAAAGAGAGAAATTATTGGCTTGGAATCCTGATATAATGTTCATTGATGAAGGAAATTTTGACTTGGTAAAACAGGATTATCAGAAGAATCCTATCTTTTATAAAAGCTTAAAGGCAGTAAAAAATGGCAATGTATACGGCATTTTGCCGTACAATCAGTATAATACAAATATTGATACAGCTTTAGCAGATTCTTATTGGGTAGGAAAAGTCCTTTATCCTGAACAATTTAAAGATATTGACCCTGTAGAAAAGGCTAAGGAAATTTACACCTTATTCTTTGGAGAAGCTGGAAAAAGTGTTTATGATAAGATGAAAGAAGTGTACGGTGGCTTTGAAAAAATTAAGTTTTAGTGTAAAATAAATTCCTCCACTAAAAGCGGGGAATTACAAAGATAAGGTGATGAAGCCTTGAGACAGTCATTTGTAGATACTGTACCGGATAGTTATAACAAATATATAAAAAGAAAAATATTGATTATATCTTTAACAGCTTTGGTTATACTTGTACTTGTAATATATGCTATAAATGCAGGCTCTGCTGGTATTGGTACTTATGATGTCATAAAAGCGTTATTAGGTAAGGGAGAAGAGAGATTTCATATCATAGTTTGGAACATTAGGATGCCAAGAATTTTATCAGCAATTGTGGCGGGAATTGGTTTATCTGTTGCAGGATGTGTAACCCAAAGCATTCTGAGAAACCCTTTAGCTTCTCCTTTTACTTTGGGTATTTCACAAGGAGCAGCTTTTGGAGCAGCAGTAGCTATAATTGTGTTTGGTGCAGGTAGTACTGCAAATTCTGATTCTGTGATTATAAACAATCCTTATTTAGTAGTCTTTTTTGCTTTTTTGGGTTCTATGGGTTCGACAATAGTCGTATTGATGTTGGCAAAAAGCTTTAGAGTAACTCCTGAAGCGATGGTTTTGGCAGGAGTAGCTTTAGGGTCTTTGTTTTCAGCTGTTACTATGATTTTGCAGTATTTTGCTGATGATGTAAAAGTGGCTTCTGTAGTTTTTTGGACATTTGGAGATATAGGAAGGGCATCATGGAAGGATTTGGGTATAATGTATGTAGTTGTAGGTATTTCTCTGATATATTTTATGTTTAACAGATGGAACTATAATGCTTTAGACAGTGGAGAAGAAACGGCAAAAGGTCTTGGAGTTGACGTGGAAAGAGTAAGATTATTAGGCATGTTTGTCTCTTCTTTAATTGCTGCCGTTATTACCTCTTTTGTAGGAATTATAGGCTTTATTGGACTTGTTGGACCTCACATAATGAGGAGATTAATTGGAGGAGACCATAGATTTTTGATTCCTGCTTCTTCTGTAATGGGAGGTTTAATACTTTTAGCATCAGACACTTTAGGCAGAACTATTATTTCACCGGTAGTATTACCTGTGGGCGCTATAACCTCCTTTTTGGGAGCACCGGTTTTCCTCTATGTGCTTTCAAGGGGGTATAAGAGATGATTTTAGATATAGATGGTATTGAATTCAGTTATACCAGTGTACCCGTTTTAAAAGATGTTAAATTTACTCTTCAAAGAGGAGAGTTACTTTCTATTTTAGGAAACAATGGGGCGGGGAAATCTACTCTTTTGAAGTGTATAAATAAAATTCTAAAACCTCACAAAGGAGCAATATATATCGAAAAAGATGAAATTTCAAAATTAAGTAGAATAGAGGTAGCTAAAAGAATAGGATATGTGGCGCAAAGGAATGAGAATGGTCGATTTACTGTATTTGATGCGGTACTTTTAGGAAGAAAACCTCATATAAAGTGGGATGTGACTGAAAGGGATATAAAGATTGTAAATGAGGTGTTAAAAAAATTTGATTTAGAAAAATTATCACTGTGCTATTTAAATGAGTTAAGTGGAGGAGAATTGCAAAAGGTAGTCATAGCGAGGGCTTTAGCACAGCAACCTATTGTAATGCTTTTGGATGAGCCGACAAATAATTTGGATTTGAAAAACCAAATCGAGGTTTTGAGAATTATAAAAGAGACGGTGAAAGAGCAAAATATAGCAGCAATTGTTATAAGCCACGATTTAAATTTGGCACTTAGATTTTCTGATAAATTTTTACTTTTAAAAGATAATACCATTTTTGCCTATGGTGGAATGGAAGTCATGACTGAGGAAAATATAGAAGCTGTTTATGGTATACCTGTTGCAGTAGAAAAATGCCGTAATATACCAATAGTTATACCACTCTAAATTGTAGAAAGGGGTAGTTTAGCTTGAATTTAATACCAATAGGAATTATTCACAGTCCTTATACAGACAAGGGGGACGGTTCCTTCCGTCTGAGTTTTCGGACATGGGGAACCGTCCCTTCCGTCTGAACTTTCATTCCACTTTAACGGAAAGGAAGGGATAATTGCCGTGGAATTGATACCTATAGGTGTGATACACAGTCCCTATAAAAAGAGAGGGGAAGCGCCTCATCAAGGAAGGGTGAGCGATAAGGAAGCAGTGTTGGAAATATATCCTGAGTTTCAAGAAGGGCTTCAGGATATAGAGAGTAAAAAGCACATAATAGTTCTTTACTGGTGCCATTTAGGGAAAAGAGATGTCATAAAAACTGTCACTCCATGGGGGCCAGAGATAAAAGGAGTATTTGCCACTCGTTCTCCTTCAAGGCCAAACCCTATAGCTTTTTGTGTGGCTGACCTTGTAAAAATTGAAGGAAATAAACTTTATGTAAAAGGTGTGGATGCCTTAGATGGAAGTCCTATACTGGATATAAAGCCTTATGTTTATGAACTTGACAGCATAAAAGGTCCAGAGGATACATTGTAATATACCCTTCAATACAGTTAAAATATGTGGCAATACGCTGCGGAGAATGAGATAAGATTTAAAGACGGGAAAAAGGTCTGTATAGATTGCTTTGAAGAATAACCCCCTTGCACAGGGGAGAGGGATATGCTATAATTTTTTTAGCGAATATTGTATACAGTATACAAGAGGTGAATAAAATGAAGTCAATTTATACCTGTGGAGTATGTCCAAAAAAGCCTTGTGCTAAAGGGGAGGGGAATTTTCCCAAAAATTGTCCTACTATTGAAAAAAGAGATATTGTAGAACAGTCAGTTGCGATATACAAACAAGATGAAATGGTTCATAAGATAATGAACTTCGCCAATACTCTTCCTAAGAAGGAAAATGGAGAATTGAGAAGTAGGGCAGAAGAAATAATAGAGTTTATTAAGCAGATGGGATTTAAAACTATTGGCGTTGCATTTTGTTATTCTACGAGTAAAGAAGCGAAACAATTTGTAAAATTATTAGAACAATATGATTTAAAAATTGTTCCTGTTTGCTGTAAAGTCGGTTCTATTGATATAGAAGATATAGACATTCAAAAAGATAAAGAGGGATTTGTTGCTACTTGCAATCCTATAACACAGGCAGAGATAATGAACCAAGAAAATACAGAACTCAATGTAGTAATAGGTCTTTGCGTAGGCCATGACATACTTTTTAATAAATATTCTAAAGGGTTAGTCACAACACTGGTGGCAAAGGACAGAAAATACGCTCACTGTCCTGTAAAAGGATTAGAACTTGTTAATGTGTAATTTAGTATAAAGAGGCATTATACTTTTTGTATGAAGCCTCTTTTTTTATTAACATATGAATTAGAAAAAATAAAAAATAGGTAATTTTCAATAAAGGAATGCAATTTAACTCGGTATTGGTGGATGAGATAAACAATGCCTTGTGGAATAAATGGGAAAAAATGTACTAATAATTATTGACATATGTCAATAAAATGTGTATATTTAAATTGAACATATGTTAAAAATATGGTGGTCTATGATGTATAAAAACAAAAACGATTTGATGTCATTAATAATAAAAACATTGAAAGCAAATGGCTTAAAGATAACTGAGAAACGCCAAATTTTAATAGAGGTATTTTTGAAGAGCCCTAATATTCACTTTGATTTTGATACACTCCTTGAGGAAGTTAGGAAAGAATGGTCCCATTATGGTGTAGCAACTCTTTATAGGAATTTAGGAATTTTTGTAGATAAGGGAATATTATCAGAAAATATAATAGGAAACAAAAAATACTATGAACTTAAAATGTTTAACAAAAAAAAGATTCACGCTCATTTAATTTGCAAATATTGTGGTAGTATAGACGAATATTACAGCCCAAATTTGGTAAAGTATATAAAAATGATAGATAAAAAATATGACTTTGATGTGTATTATGGAGAATTGAATTTTTATGGAATATGCAGTAATTGTAAAAGGGCTATAAAAAATGATTTAAAATAGGCAAAAATAATGGCCTATTTTAAATCATTTTTTGTATTGACAATGAAAGAAAGCAGTGGTATACTACATGTTGGGGATATTAATAAATAATATACTAGATTTTGTGCAAAAGAGAATATACACAGATACAGGTGCCCAATTTCAAAGGGGAATTGGGTTAAAAGGGAAGCAGGTGAGAATCCTGCACGGTCCCGCCACTGTGATGGTGAGCTCTTTACAAAAAGCCACTGTCTGTTCAAACAAAAGGAACCGTCCCCGATGTTTGAAAGGTGGGAAGGCGTAAAGAGCGATGAACCTAAGTCAGGAGACCTGCCTGTATTTGGATTACACTTGCTCTACGGTCGATAGAGGAGGTGAGGTACTTTGCACACCTCTTAACTTGCCGTAGAAGTTAAGGGGTTTAATTATTTTTACAAAAGAATGGAGGTTTAAAATCATGAGAATTGCTATGAAGGTTATAAAAAGAGATGGAAGGGAAGTTGAGTTTGATAAGATAAAGATTGCAAATGCTATATACAAAGCTTTTAAGGCAGTGGAAGAAGGGGAATACAAAGATGCCCTTGAAATAGCAGATGAAGTGACAGAGTACGTAGAAAATAATTTAGAAGGAATAGCCAGTGTAGAGCAGATTCAAGATATTGTAGAGCAATACTTAATAAAGCATGGTCATGCTAAAGCGGCAAAGGCCTATATTTTGTACAGAAAACAGCATCAAGAGATAAGAGAATTTAAAAAAATGTTTATGGACATTGAAAAAATGGTGGATGAATACATAGGGAAACAAGATTGGAGAGTAAATGAAAATAGCAATATGAGTTATTCACTTCAAGGTTTAAATAATCATATCTCCAGTACGATAACAGCTCATTACTGGTTAAACAAAATATATCCTCCAGAAGTTAGAGATGCCCATGTAAATGGAGATTTGCACATTCATGACTTAGGCCTTTTATCTGTGTATTGCTGTGGATGGGATTTAAGGGATTTACTGCTTTCTGGATTTACAGGGGTAGAGGGGAAAGTTCAAAGCAAACCTCCAAAGCACTTTAGGTCCGCTCTTGGACAGATTGTCAATTTTTTCTATACACTTCAAGGGGAAGCAGCCGGTGCACAAGCTTTTTCTAATTTTGATACCTATTTGGCACCTTTTATATATTACGATAATCTTTCTTACAAAGAGGTTAAGCAAGCTTTACAGGAGTTTATATTTAACATAAATGTTCCAACTAGAGTGGGATTTCAAACTCCTTTTACAAACATAACTATGGATCTTGTGGTACCGGAGATTATGGCAGATGAACCTGTTATAATTGGTGGTCAATTGATGGATAAAACATATAAAGAATTTCAAAAAGAAATGGACATGTTAAATATAGCATTTGCAGAAGTTATGATGGAAGGAGATGCCAGCGGGAGGATATTTACTTTTCCAATACCTACTTATAATATAACTAAAAATTTTGACTGGAATAGTCCTGTCATAAATAAAATAATGGAAATGACTGCGAAGTATGGTTTACCCTATTTTAGCAATTTTGTAAATAGTGATTTAGATCCCAATGATGTGCGTAGTATGTGCTGTCGGCTAAGGTTGGACAACAGAGAATTAAGAAAGCGTGGAGGAGGGCTTTTTGGAGCGAATCCTCTTACAGGTTCAATAGGAGTTGTAACAATAAATATTCCAAGAATTGGATATTTATCTAAATCAAAAGAAGAGTTTTTCCAAAGGTTAGAAAGGCTTATGGATATTGCAAAAACAAGCCTTGAAATAAAGAGAGAAGTTTTAGAGAAAATGACTGAAATGGGATTGTATCCTTATTCAAAATTTTACTTAAGAGATATAAAAAAGAGATTTGGATTTTACTGGAAAAATCATTTTAACACGATAGGACTCATTGGAATGAATGAAGCACTATTAAATTTCATGGGAGTAAGCATAGCCAGTGAAGAGGGAAGGAAATTTGCACTTGAAGTATTAGATTTTATGAGGCATAAATTAGAACAATATCAATTAGAATCTAATTTCATGTACAATTTAGAAGCCTCCCCTGCAGAAGGAGCTTCCTATAGATTGGCTAAAAAAGATAAAGAATTATTCCCCGACATAATAACTGCAGGTAGCGATGTGCCTTACTATACTAATTCAACACAGCTTCCTGTAGACTTTACGGAAGATATATTTACTGCTTTAGACTTACAAGAAGAGTTACAAACAAAATACACAGGAGGTACAGTATTTCACGGATTTATTGGAGAGAGTATAAACGATGTGAACACCTGCAAAGCTCTAGTCAAAAAAATAGCTTATAATTATAGAATTCCTTATTACACTATAACTCCAACTTTTTCAATCTGTGAAGACCATGGGTATATTTCTGGGGAACATTTTGAATGTCCTTACTGTGGGAAAGAATGTGAGGTTTACAGCCGCGTAGTTGGATATTATAGGCCAGTAAAGAATTGGAATGAAGGGAAGAAAAAAGAGTTTAAGGACAGAAAGGAATTTGTTGTATGATGTACGATTTTATGCCTGTTTCTTTTGCTGATTTCCCAGGAAAAATTGCAGCCACTGTTTTTGTAAGTGGCTGCAATTTTAAGTGTCCTTACTGCCATAACTCTTATTTAATTCAAATAAGGGAAGGTATACGGAGTGAAAAGGAGTTTTTTGATTACCTTAAAAAGAGAGCAAATTTAATAGAAGGAGTGTGTATTACAGGCGGAGAACCTACTCTTTGGAAAGGATTACAAGATTTTATAAAAAATATAAAGGATTTAAATTTTAGTGTTAAGCTTGACACTAATGGATCAAGGCCACAAGTGTTAGAAGATCTATTAGATGAAGGATTGCTCGATTATATAGCTATGGATATAAAAGCGCCAATAGAAAAATATGGCATATTTTTAAAAAACAAAAAAGATATAGATAATATTCAAAAAAGTGTAGAGATAGTTAAAAATTCTAATATAGATTACGAATTTAGAACTACTGTAAATGACAAACTACTTACTTTAGAAGATTTTGAGGCTTTAGCTGATTGGATTTCTCCTGCAAAAAGGTATGTTTTACAAAGGTACAAGTATGCTGAAGGAGTATTAGATAAGGAGAAAAGTGAAATTCAAGATTATGATATTAGCTTTTTAAAAAAAATAAAAGAAAAACTGAATGGAAATTTTGGCGAAATATTAATAAGAGAATGAGAGAGGCACCTCTCTCTTTTTATTTTTCGGAAAAATGAACTTGATAATGGACATAAATTAAAAATGGATTTATAATGTATTTAGAAACATTTGTTTTTCTAGGGAGAGAGGGAATAGGATGGCTAGCAATATACATATTTCAATAAATTACCAGATATTAATTTTGTTGATTTTAGCAATATTTTATTTATTAGTGCATAATGCAGGAAAGGAAAAATATATTCTATTTTGGGGAAGTGCATGGGGACTTGATTTAATAAGATACGCCATGGAATATGCAATAGAATATGGGGATATGCCTAATACATTTTTGATACAGGTGATAGTATATGGTTTGCTTGTAATAAGTTCTATATTGTTTACTTATGGTTTTCAATCTTTTTTTGAAGTAAATTTTTTGCAAAAGGGTTTATGGATTATTTCACTAAGTTTAGGGTGGTATGCAGTAAATAAAATTTTAGAAAGTAGTAATTATATAGCTGTGATTCCAATGTATATTTTTTTAGGGGTTATGAGTATATTTTCTGGTACATTGATATTTAAAAATTTCAAATCCTCAAAAGTGATTTCTAGTTTAGTCATAGGAATATTACTTATTTTAATGGGCATTCGTGAGATTACATTTCCCGTTATAAAACACTTTAATTTGATAAATTATTTAGTTGATTTTGACCTTTTGTATTCCTTAAAAGTTATATTAGCGATTGCTTTACTGATGCATTTCTATGAAATTGCAAGCAATATATTAGCTATTATTTTTCACAAACAAGAAGAACTTATGAAATCTTTGAATAAAGAAAAAGAATGGCTTCGTGTTACATTAAAGAGCATTGGAGACGGAGTTATTGCTACGGATGCAAACGGCAATATAGAGTTTATGAATCCTACTGCAGAAAAGCTTACAGGGTATAAAGAAGGAGAGGTATTAGGAAAGAGAATTGATGAGGTTTTTAATATAATCAATGAAGATACAAAAGAGAAGGTAGAAATTCCAATAGAAAAAGTTTTAAAAACTGGTGAAATTACAGGGCTTGCAAATCATACTGCTTTGATATCAAAAGATGCTCGTGTGATATCCATTGCCGATTCTGCTGCTCCCATAAAAGACTCAGAGGGAAATGTAATTGGGACAGTTATGGTTTTTAGAGACATAAGCGATAAAAGAGAGTATGAAAAGCTATTGAAACAGTATGAATTTATTGTAGAATCTTCTAATGAAGGAATTGGGAGTTTTGACCTTGAAGGCATTATTCAAACTTGGAATAAAGGATGTGAAAAAATATACGGCTATAAAGCTGATGAAATGATAGGCAAGAGCATATACACTTTGATGCCAGATTTTGAAAAAGAAAAAGTCAAAAATATTTTACAAAGATTGTTAAAAGGAGAAGAAATAAAAAGTTATGAAGGAATGCGGATTACAAAAGAGGGAAAAACTATACATGTGCTTGTTTCACTTGCTGGTTTAAAAGATGAGTTAGGTAGATATATTGGTATATCTTTTATTTCCCGTGATATTACAAAAAACAAAAAAACCGAACAAATTTTAAGAAGATATAAACTGCTTTTTGACAATATAAATGACATAATTTTATTTGCAAGATATGAAGATGGCAAGATTATAGAGGTGAATAAAGCTGCAATAAAGGCTTATGGCTATGAAATGGAAGAACTTTTAAAGATGGATATTTTTGAGCTTTGTAATTAAAAGAAATTTTAGCAAACTTTGCCGAATATTTAAAACTTTCTCAAGTGCGGATAAAAAATTTAGAGCTTCTGGCTGAGTTTCATGATATTGGAATGATAGGAATTTCAGATAAAATACTAGATAAGGTAGATAACTTAAATGAAGAAGAAAAATTGGAATTTCAAAAACATTGTGAAATAGGTTATAGAATCGCCATGTCTTCCCCTGATTTAGCTCACCTTGCGGATATGATTTTAATGCATCATGAATGGTGGAATGGACAAGGTTATCCACTTGCTGTAAAAGGAGAGGATATTCCTTACGAATGTAGAATTTTGGCTATAGTAGATGCTTATGTGCAGATGATAGATGAAGAAGGGAAGGGGCTTTCTAAAGAGCAAGCGCTAAAAGAGATTAGAAAGATGGCGGGGATACAATTTGACCCTATTCTTGTTGAAAAATTTTTAGCCTTTATGAAGGATTGATATTTTTCTTTAAAAAGTATAAAATATTAAAGTAATCGTCATTTATTAAACAATAGGGTGTGATAAAATGCCAAGACCTCCAAAATGCAGATGGGTTAGAAGTGAACCAAATGTAACTCATTTTAAACCAGTAGGTGTGCCTATGTCTATGTTAGATGAAGTTATACTAACAGTAGAGGAATTAGAGGCTATAAGGCTTAAGGATTTGGAAGGTTTAGAGCAAGAAGAATGTGCTGATATGATGAAGGTGTCGAGACCCACCTTTTTTAGAATAATCAATTCAGCTAGACAAAAAGTAGCGGATGCTTTAGTTAATGGTAAAGCGATAAGAGTGGAAGGTGGAAATTACAGAGTTTATGAAGAAGAACAAAGAGGTCATAGAGGTATGCGCCATAGGCATGGCCACTGGGGTGGAGAAGATTAAAATTCTATTAAATTTTCATATATTTTTACAAAACCTTTCATATATATAGTATAATTAATGCTGTGAATTAGAATTACTATATATATGAAAGGATGGAGTAAATGGACCTTATAAAAAACTTCATTGATATTGTATTGCATCTTGATAAGTATTTAGGCAGTGTTATTCAAACTTATGGCACATATACTTACAGCATTTTGTTTTTTATTATTTTCCTTGAGACTGGCTTTGTGGTGACGCCTTTTTTGCCTGGAGATTCTCTTCTCTTTGCAGCAGGGACTTTTGCAGCAATTGGCAGTTTAAATATATTTTATGTCGTTATACTTTTGGCCTTTGCTGCCATATTAGGAGATACAATAAACTATCATATAGGGAAATTTGTGGGGGGAAAAATTTATGAAAGAGAAAACCTACGGTTAATAAAAAGAGAGCATTTGCTGGAAGCTCGTGACTTTTATGAAAAGTATGGTTCTATTACTATTGTTGTAGGAAGATTTATACCAATTATTAGAACTTTTGTCCCTTTTGTAGCGGGTATTGGACAAATGAGATATTTTAAGTTTTTATTTTACAATGCATTAGGAGGAACGCTGTGGGTTTTACTTTTTACTTTAGGTGGGTACTATTTTGGGAATTTGCAAATAGTGAGAGACCATTTTGGATTGGTGACAATTGCGATAATTGTCATATCGTTAATACCCGCAATTATAAGCTTTTTAAAAAGGAAAAAACGTTGATGCAGGAAGTTTTTGATAAAATGTGTGCTGCTTCGATATAATATTTATTTAATATATTTTAAATTTTATGAAAGGGGAAGATGGATTATGGGCCTGTTTGGAACTAAAGGTGAGACTATCGTTATAAATGTTAAAGGAATGTCATGCAATCATTGCAAAATGTCTGTCGAAACTGCACTAAAGAAATTAAATGGGGTATCGAAAGCTATTGTTGACCTTGACAAAGGTAATGTTACGGTAACATATGATCCTGCTAAAGTTTCTGTAGATGATATGAAAAAAGCAATTATTGATACCGGATATGAAGTATAATACCTATTAAAAAATTTAAATGAAAGAAAAGCATTGAATGAAATATCAATGCTTCAGTTTGTTGACAAAGTCAAAAAATTTTAAAATAGGATATTTTGCATCGTCACTCCGATGTTCCAAAGCGACAAAACTAAACTCGACCTTCGGGTTCCGGCAGGGTACCGGGCACATTCGACATCCCTGTCTTAGTGCCCGCCTCCGCCATCCGTGGCTACGGCCCTGCCTCCACCCTCGGTCTTGTTAAGTTTTGTTGACGCTTTGTCACAAGTCGTTCCTTATGCAAAATATCCTATTTTCGAAAGTTTGTCTACAGTCTGAAGCATTGAATGAAATATCAATGCTTTTCTTTGCGTTATCTTGGTTTAAATGTTGTGCATTCTGTTTCTGCACTAGTTTTTGCAGACATTACTTTTGAATTTATTTCAATCGATGGAGCATGACATTTCATATCTTTCCAGTAACTACAAGTATTTACTGAACATTTAACTACATTTTCTGCTGACATGTGACACACCTCGCTTTTTATTATCAAAAATAGTATTTGCATATATTATTTTATTATACCTTTCTGAAAACAAAATAACAGGGTGTTTTGCGCAGCTTAATGGCAATTCTTAAGAAAGAAAAAACATTAAAAATTAATGGTAATATTTATAAGAGTATTAAAACAAAAATAGCAAAAAGTTTATAAGCTTTTAAAAAATACATGAAAGTGCATAAAAAGACCCCGCATCAAATGGGGTCTTTATAAATATTAGAAATAATGATAATGCTAAACTAATTTTAAAAGGTTTGTTTAGCAGTATCAATGGTTATTTCTAGAATAGTTCTAAACCATGGAAATTTCTCTTTCCTCATGTCAAATGGGAACGTTCTTTTATGAATTTTGTAGTTCCAGTGTTCAAAAAACTTATTCCTTTGTATATTTTTCGCTGAACTATTCGATTCCAAATTGTCGATTTAACCCGATTGCTCATTTCTATCTTTTTTTCCGCCTTGTTCATTTACCGACAGGAATTAACGCCCAAGTGTAACATTGACATAGCTATTCCATGCATTAACAACATGAGGTTCATCTTCGCATTGGGTTACGATAAAATATCTATCTGGCCTTTCTAAATTACTCATGGAAGACTTTTGTATTAAAATGTTTTAGCAACTTCCTGAGCTCGTTTGGTTGCCTCTGACACTATTTTTTCTACATCTTCTCCTATTATATCCAGTCTTTCTGCTACTATAGTTTCTACTACTTCAATTCCCATAAAGGTAAGTATTGCCTTTATATATCTGTTTGCCATTTCAAATCCTGAAAAAGGTCCATGAGTGTATTCCCCGCCAGTGGCCATGATGTGGACAGCTTTTTTGCCCTTCATCAGCCCCACGGCCCCTTGCTCTGTATATTTGAATGTTATACCTGATACTGTTATATAGTCGATGTAGGCTTTTAAAATGGAGGGAATACCTAAGTTCCACATAGGAGCAGCTATGACGTACTTGTCAGCTTCTGCAAATTGATAAGCATATTTTAATATTGGATGATCCTTTGAGCTATCAGTTTTGGGTCCAAAAATGCTGTTGATGTCATCCAGTGTCAAAAAATGTATTTTTTCTTTGTATAGATCCAAAGTGATTATCTCATCTTGAGGATTATATTCTTTATAGGTCTTTATAAATTGTTCAGATATCCTGAAAGTCCTTGATGCATCATCATTTTTGGGATTTGCTTTAATATACAATAATTTGCTCATATTTAGTCTCCTTTCGTGCGAAAAATTTTTGGTTAAAAAATTGACTTTTGAGCACTTGAATATGTATGCTGAATAAAAATCTTTTGCTATGCTCTATATAAAATACCTCAGAAAATGAATTGTCTACTGATTTATAATTATGTCGCTGGGCGTCTTTGAAATTCTGCATGGAGTTTTATACATTTTTAGTATTGAATGTTCACAAACAAAATATGTCTCCTTGTTCAGATGGAAGCTACTGTGGCTTTATCCAGTGCTTTCTATTAAGAAATTAAATATGTTATAAATTGCAATATTAAATGCAACACCTAATGAAAATCATGTAGATATAGGATTTGGAACAAATCATATATAACCTTAAGCCCATCTTAGTTAACAAATTGAGCGAAGGTCGTGATTTGTCAAGGG
>Ga0207430_10073_pt1 | contig 52886 bp, 55 predicted proteins | sample YelNatsi3bottle8_FD_187544 | JGI IMG/M metagenome (GOLD analysis project Ga0207430, IMG submission 187544) | Hot spring thermophilic microbial communities from Obsidian Pool, Yellowstone National Park, USA - site 3 bottle 8 (SPAdes) (version 2) | ecosystem: Environmental > Aquatic > Thermal...
AATTAGACTGATTTTTAAATACAGTCTTTTTACCTTAAGGGTGAAGTATGCCTTTTTTCCCATTAAAACTCAGTAATTATTTTCAATAACTACGTCTATCTGCTATTTTTGCTTCCTGTTTTTGACAACTATTGCCTGCGATTACCAATTTTTAGGGAATCTTCATATTCTTGTTTGACGCTACCAAATTTTCAATACAATTCCTATTGAAATTTTATTTTATTAATTGCGCTTTTAAGGCTTTTTACAGCAAAGTATGCTACACTACCGGTAAAAATCCCCGTAAAAAGTCCAGTTAAAAGAAGATGAGGCAAATATACATAAAGCCCAAAGGTATTTAGCACAATCATTGCTACGATTAACTGTGTTATATTATGGAAAACCCCACCAAAAACACTTATACCCACTGGACTGAAAATGTTATTAAAATATTTATTTACCACACCCATCACTACTGTTGCGACAAAAGCTCCTGACAAACTATAGATCAAACTCGACGTAGAACCGTATAAGGTTGAACCAATTAAACACCTTAAAATGTTTACTGTTAAACCTTCCTTAGTGCCAAAAAGCAAAATAGCTATCAAAGCCATAATATTTGCAAGCCCTAATTTTGCCCCAGGTAAAGGTAACGGTATCGGGATTGCACTTTCAACCATATGCAAGGTTATTCCAAAGGTAACAAAAAGTGATAAATAAACAAGTTTATAGTATTTCATATTAAAAACTTACCCCATCCAGCTCATCTTTTTTCTCTTTAATAATTTTCACCACAACCCTGTTGGGAAGGCACACAATCATCTCTCCCCCTTTTTCAATCCAACCTTGTAATACGCATAATTTATCTTTGCACGGTGAATCCAACATCCTAACCCTATTTTTATCTACTTCAATAACACTTACACCTATAACTCCAGGGACCTCAATTTTAAGTTTTTGACCAGTATCGCCCAAGGATATTTTTTGGTATAATTTGCCATTTACTTCTATGACTGCATAGGTTGGACTTTTATCTAAACCGTAAACATAAAATATAAATAAAATGAAAATAGAAAAAAGCAGCACACAAATAATTAAAATTTTATCTCCTTTAGTAAGCATACAATCCCACCTTAACATAAATTAGTGTAACACTTTGTAAAATTTAAGACAAGGGGTAGAGCAAGGTTTGTTTAAATAAAAAAGGATCTTATGGTTAAAATCCCGTAAGATCCTTTTTAGTGACATTATTCTTTTCCTTTTTCCCTTTGCTTTTCTTCTAAATAAGCTTTTCTTTCTAAGTAAAGGGCAAGCCTTTTTGTTTTTTCTGAAAGATGACCTACCATATTCTCTCCATTTTTAAAATATCTGCCAAGTATAAACTTACCTTTATCAGTTTTTTGATGTTTCATATTCTATTCACCTTCAACATCATAACCCACTTCCTCAATAACCTTTATTATGTCCTCTTTTTTAATTAAATCAGGATTTAAGGAGACTTCAACTTTTCCTTCCTCTACAAAAGCCTCAGCAGAAATTACCCCGTTTAATTTTTTTAATATCAAAATTACCTCCTCATTTTTTTATTTCCCTTTTTTCATTAATTAATTGCTGGAAAATAATTGATTAGAAATATTTGTTTTTATAAAATCATATTTTCCTAAAAAGATCAAGGTAAAAAATATGTTAAATAATTGTTAACTATTTTTATTTTTATGGTTGACATACAATCTTTAAAAGATTATAATCAAAGATGTTAAGCTCATAATAAGTGAGGTGATCTTGTGAAAATTAAAACCAAAGAATTAATTTTTATTTCCCTATTTACTTCTTTAGTCGTCGTTTTTAGTTACATAAAAATCCCCTTACCTTTTAGTCCTGTTCCTATAACACTTCAGACCTTTGCAGTAATGCTTGCAGGCTTATTGTTACCACCATATTCAGCTTTTTTGAGCATGGTTATCTATTTACTACTCGGTGCGGCAGGAATTCCGGTTTTCGCAGGAGGAAAAGCCGGAATAGGTGTAATTTTTGGTCCTAGTGGAGGTTACCTTCTAAGCTGGCCTTTTGCAGCATTTTTGATATCTCATTTTATAAAAAATATAAGAAATCCTATTAGTGTTTTTATTCTAAATCTGATTTTCGGTGTATTTTTTATATATCTAATAGGCGTCCCGTATCTTTCTTTTGTTACTAAAATGACTATTGACAAAGCTATTGCTGTAGGGCTTATCCCTTTTATTCCCAGTGATATTTTTAAAGCTTTATTTGCTACCTATTTATACTTTCAACTAAAAAAACCTCTTGAAAAAATCATGTTATAGATTCGATAAAAAGGTCTAAACGGCCTTTTTTTATTTTATCTTTCACTATATTTTATAAATGAGCATAATATAGTATCGCAAAAAAAGATTACCATTGGAGGTTGGTATAGATGAATGAAAACAAAAGAGGGTTTCACATAGATATGAAATTGGCCCAAGTTTATATTCCTATGCAACTGTATGGTGAAACCTTTGAAATTAAACAAGCGCTAAGATACGGGACCCTTTTCCCCGAACTTTACAGACCTTTTCCACCTCAAAATACAATGGAATAAATAATAAATATTAAGGGGGGTTTTTTATGCCTAATCAGAATGCTTCCATGATAGAAAAATTAAAGGAAATAATGGCTGTAGATTTTGCTGTGTGGGAACTTTCACTGTTTTTAGATACACATCCTGAAGAAAGGAAAGCCCTTGAAGACCATAATAAATTTGTAAGAATCTCTTACCAATTAAAAAGCGAATTTGAATCAAATTACGGACCTCTTAGACTTGATTGCATCAGTCCATTTCCATATAAATATATAAACTCTCCCTGGCCATGGGAAATTGAATATTAGGGGGAATTAAATATGTGGTATTATGAAAAAAAGTTACAATACCCAGCAAATGTAAGTAAGACCGATTTAAACATGGCAAAATTTTTATATGCCCAATATGGAGGGCCGGACAGCGAACTTGCTGCAGCTGTCAGGTATTTAACGCAAAGATATACAATGCCCATACCTCAAGCCAAAGCCCTCTTAACCGACATAGGTACTGAAGAATTAGCCCACTGGGAAATTATCGGGACATTGATATATAAATTAACATACGGGGCAACACCCGAGCAGATGAAAAATGCTGGATTAGGAGATCATTATTCTCAACACGATAACGCTTTGTATCCTCACGATGCCGCAGGAGTTCCTTTTACAGCATCTTATATTGCTTCCAGCGGTGATCCCATTGCAGACCTTCACGAAGATTTAGCAGCTGAGCAAAAAGCAAGAGCTACCTACGAAAGATTGATTACATTAACCAATGATACGGGCGTTATCGCAGCACTCTCCTTTTTAAGAGAAAGAGAAGTAGTTCACTTCCAAAGGTTTGGAGAAGCTTTAATGCTCGTTCAGGAGCATTACCAGCATAAACATATCTTCTATTAAATATGACTTTATTATTAAATTTACTAAGACTAACATTTTCAAATCTTATTTAACATTTAACATTTAAAAATTTATCCTATAAATAGATAATTAGAATAGAAAAAGCCTTAAAGGGCATATTATTAAAACCTTTAAGGCTTTTTTTAATAAAAATTATTCCCTTGTCATAGTAATAGCTTTTTTAGGACATTTTTCAGCGCAAATACTGCAGCCTATACACAGATCCTTATTTACTTCATGCTTCTTTTTAACCTCGCCGGTGATTGCGTTTACAGGACAATTCTTAGCACATATAGTACAACCTATGCAAGCATCGGTTATTTCCGCTTTTTTTCTTTTATCAAATTTTGCAGTGATAATTTTTGTAGGGCATTTTTCTACACACAGCATACAATTCCTACATTTTTCGTAATCAATAACAGCAACGTTATTTACAACATGTATTGCATCAAAGGGACAAACTTTTTCACACTGTTTGCAGGCAATACATCCTACTTTGCATACATCTTTTGTATCTTTGCCTTTCATTGTAGCCCTGCACCTTACATGAACCTCATTTTTTATCGGTGAAAGAGCTATTACCATTTTAGGACAGGCTTTTACGCAAAGGCCGCATCCTGTACATTTTTCCTCATTAATCACAGGTAAACCGTCTTCGGACATTCTTATTGCACCAACTGGGCATACCTTTTCACAATCTCCAAAACCTATGCAGGCAAAAGTACAGGCTTTTGGGCCGCCGTTAACCAAAGAAGCTGCCCTGCACGTCTTTATCCCGAAATACTCGGATTTAAATTTCGCATTATTGACATTTCCTCGGCATAACACCCGCGCTACTTTTTTATCCTTTGTTTCACCTTCTGGATTTACTCCCATTATTTCTGCAATTTTTGCCGCAACTTTTGGCCCACCTACAACACAAGCGCCAACAGGAGCCTTTCCTTCTACAATTGCCTTTGCAAGTCCGGAACATCCTGGATAACCGCAAGCACCGCAATTTGCACCAGGCAATGCAGCTAATACCTCATCTACTCTCGGATCAGTTTCAACAGCAAATTTTTTTGAAGCAAGCACAAGTCCGCTTCCAAGTACAAGACCGAGTCCACCCATGCTTATCATTGCTAGAACCACCAAGTTAGCCAATATAACCACCCCTTAATTTATGGTAAACAATTATAATGGAACAAGCCCTGTAAAACCTAAAAATATCATAGCTAAAAGCCCAGCTGTAATAAATACTATTGCTGGCCCCTTTAAAGCTTCAGGAACATCTGCAAATTCTAAATCTTCTCTTATTCCCGCCATTAATGCAAGGGCTAAAGTAAAACCGAGTCCAGCGCCCAATCCAAAAGCGATACTTTCAATTAAGTTATAACTTTTAGAAGGGATTAAAAGGGCAACAGCAAGCACTATACAGTTTGTTGTAATAAGAGGAAGATAGATCCCAAAGGCATTGTATAAAGGTGGACTTATCTTTAAAACTGCCATTTCAACAAGCTGGACAAGTGAAGCAATAACCAATATGAATGAAACTATCTGTAAAAAGGCATCCAATCCAAAAGGAGCTAAAATATAGTTTTGAATAAAGTAAGCAGCTACAGCAGTCATAGTCAAAACGAAGGTAGTAGCCATTCCCATACCTATTGCTGTTTCGGTTTTGCTTGAAACACCTAAGAAAGGACAATTACCCAAGAATCTCGATAAAACAAAGTTGTTAACAAATACCGAACCGATAATTATAAAAATTATTTCTTTTAACATTAATTCCACCTCCCATATTAACAGTTATGGCAACCGTCATTGTTTGATGATTTTCTAGTTATGAGGTTCATTAAACCGACCAGAATTCCCATAACAATAAATGCTCCGGGAGGTAATAACATTATTACCCATTGGGTAAAATTCTGCCCAAAAACGGGAATATCAAATAATGTTCCATTGCCGAGCAATTCCCTTACCATACTTATTACCGTTATAGCCCAAGCATAACCAAGCCCCATTCCAAGTGCATCTGCAGTAGCCCTTAAAACATTTACCTTAGAAGCAAAGGCTTCTGCTCTTGCAAGGACGATGCAGTTAACGACTATAAGCGGAATAAAAATACCCATAACCTGATATAATGCGGGGAAATATGCTTTCATTACAAGGTCTACAATAGTAGTAAAAGAAGCAACGACTATTATATAACATGGAATTCTTACCTTTGAAGGTATTATATTCCTAAGCAAAGAAACTAAAATACTTGAACATGTAAGTACGAAGGTAAGCGCAAGCCCCATCGCTATTCCATTCTTTGCTGCCGTTGTTACAGCCAAGGCTGAGCAAATACCAATTACCATTCTAAATATAGGGTTTTCATTCCACAATCCGTTAACAAAATCTTTAACAAGCTGCATTAAAAATCACCTCCTACGGGATATATTTTAGTTACCTCTTCTAAGGTTGATTTTATAGCTTTTGCCACAGCCGTAGGAGAAATAGTGGCACCGGTAATAACTTTTATATCTTTTTTGGGAACAAATTCATCTTTAACCGATTTCCCTCTAAACTGGTCGGTAAAAGAAGGTTCTTTTATTTTAGCTCCAAGCCCTGGTGTTTCGGACATGGAGAGAATTTCTATCCCAGTTAATTTTCCTTCTTTGGGATTATAACCAACCATTATTTCAATAGGCCCAGAAAAACCGCTGCCTACTGCTTTAAAAGCAATACCCTTTTTGTTACCCTGATTATCCATGCCGATGTAAAAAGTCATACCATCTTTTTGCACTTCTTCCATTTTTTCAGCACCGGGTATAACTTTTAAAACGGATTTTTCTAAAGCTTCTTTTGCCTGTTGTTGTATTTTTGGATAAGTAGCCTGATAAGTAAATGCGAGAAGTGCCCCTGCTACTAATGCAATTACCATTAAAACCACAACCATTTTTACTGGCTGATTCATTTTGCTTTCACCTCCCCATATATTCTGGGCACGGTTAATCTGTTAATTATAGGAGTAAAAGCATTCATCAGTAGAATTGAAAAGGATACGCCCTCGGGATATCCCCCGTAAAATCTGATGATAACAGTAAATATACCACATCCAATGCCAAAAATTATTTTCCCTAAACGGCTGATAGGAGAAGTAACCATATCTGTTGCCATAAAGAAAGCACCCAGCATTAAACCGCCAGATAAAAGCTGTAAAATCGGGTCTCTTCCGAGTAATAGCGATAAAATAGCAACTGTTGTAAGGTATGAAAGTGGTATCCTAAAATCTACATAACCTTTATATATCAGGTATAAACCTCCTATTATTATCATTAAGGCTGATGTTTCCCCTAAGGAGCCTCCAACTCTTCCTATAAATAGGTTTAAATAGTCAGTAGTTACATGCTGCATCTTATAAAGCATTAAAGGAGTAGCACCGGTTGTGCCGTCAACAGGGTTTATCCATTTAGTCATCTGAACAGGGAAAGTTATCATAAGAAATACCCTTCCGATTAAAGCAGGGTTAAAAGGATTAGACCCTATACCACCGTAGATTTGCTTACCCAAGGTAATTGCGACAATAGACCCCACTACAGCCATCCATAAAGGCAGACCAGGAGGTAAATTTAATGCAAGCAAAATCCCTGTTACCAGAGCGCTTCCATCCCAAATAGTAACCTTTTTTCTCCTAAGAAGCTGAAATACCGCTTCCGTAATTATACATGCTAAGGATGTGGTAATTACTAAAAGAAGTGCTCTTATCCCGAAAAAATACACACCTGCGGCAGTAGGAAGCAATAAAGCCCCTGCTACTGTATACATTATTTTTGAAACACTTTCTCCCGAATGAATATGGGGAGAGGAGGTTGTTATAAACTTGTATTCCTGCATTTTTTCGCCTCCATTCTATTTCTATTTCTTTTTCGATGCAATAATGTTATTTTTTGCTAGTCTAATCCACTGAGTAAGGGGAATATGTGCTGGGCAGACGTAAGCACAGCATCCGCATTCTATGCAATCCATAGCGTGATACTGCTCTGCTTCAATCCATTTCCCTTTTTCTGCAAATTTTGCAAGGGTTGTAGGCAAAAGATGAATCGGGCATGCATCAACACATCTTGCACATCTTATGCAATTTGAAGGCTCCTCAAGATTCACATCTTTCTTTTGAAGGACAAGTATACCTGAAGTCCCTTTAATTACCGGGACATCCAGTAAACCTTGAGCGAGGCCCATCATAGGCCCTCCCATTATCACTTTACCTATTTCGCCTTTGAAACCTCCGCATTGCTCAATAACTTCACTAAAAGGAGTACCAATTCTTATCAATAGATTTTTAGGTTCATTTACTCCGGTACCGGTTACCGTAGTAATCCTTTCAATAAGAGGCATGCCTGTTTTCAAAGCTCTTGCAATTGCTGCGCAGGTACCGGCATTATCTACTATTACATGCACATCCATTGGGAGTCCTCCAGAAGGAACCTCCCTACCGGTAATTGCATTTATTAGCTGTTTTTCGCCACCCTGCGGATATTTTGTATCAAGTTCAACCACTTCTATACCTTCAAATCCTTTGGCAGCTTTTTTTATTGCCTCAATTGCATCGGGTTTATTGTTTTCAATACCAATATAACCTTTCTTAACTCCAGTAGCCTTCATTATAGCACGAAGGCCAAAAACCACATCTTCAGGATGCTCAACCATTAAACGGTGGTCAGCTGTCAAATACGGTTCACATTCTGCACCGTTTACAATAATGGTATCTATTGTTTTTCCGGGTGGTGGAGATAGCTTAACCTGAGTAGGGAAGCCTGCCCCACCCATTCCTACTATTCCTGCTTCTCTAATTATTGATTTTATTTCATCGGGTGTAAGTTCTTCTAAAGGTTTTGGTGGGTTAATGCCTTCGTAAATTTCGTCTTTCCCATCCGATTCAATTACAACTGACATCACAAGAGCACCTGAAGGATGAGGTCTTGGTTCTACTGCAACCACCTTCCCAGAAATGCTCGAATGAACGGGTGCTGATACCGGTGCTTTTGCTTCACCAATTTTTTGGCCAACCTTTACCGTATCCCCCACTTTTACAATAGGTTCGCATGGAGCACCAACGTGCTGGCTCATAGGAATGATAACTTTTGAAGGAAGTTTTGCTTTTTCTACCGGTTTTTTATTGGTATATTCTTTATTATATTTAGGATGAATTCCACCCTTGAAGGTTTTAAGCATAATCACCTCTCCTCTCATGGTTTCAAAAACCTTTTATATATTCGACATCATTTTTTTAAACCCTTTTAATTGAAAAAAAATATTTTTTCACAAGTATCTTGTATACAAAAAAAACAAATACCAAAAAGATTATACAACAAATCATTATAAATTTCTATTTAATTTTTCGTTTTATCAATGTATAATATTAACAAAAAACCCCGCCTTTTATAGGCGGGGTTTTTGCTTAACCCTTATTATTTATGCCTCTGGGTACATAGGTCTCCTTGTATAATGAGTATGCAAAAGCTCATGAGATTTTTCGCTTAAAGGTTTCCCGAGGAATTCCTTATATAGCTGCTTAACTGCCGGATTTTCATGAGATTTTCTTAAAGGCATGTTTCTATCCACTTCATATATTGCATTTCCTCTTACTTCTCTATAATCCAATTCCATTCTCTCCTCGGCGCTCAAAATTGGCTGACCGCCTCCTCCTACACATCCTCCTGGGCAGCACATTATTTCTATGAAATGATAATTTGCTTCACCATTTTTTACCCTATCAAGGACCTTTCTTGCATTAGAAAGCCCATGAGCTACAGCTACGTTTACTTTTATGCCATCTATATCAATTGTCGCCTCTTTTATACCTTCAACACCTCTAACCTCCGTAAATTCTATCCTTTCAAGCTCTTTACCCGTAACTATTTCGTATACCGTTCTCAAAGCTGCTTCCATTACACCACCGGTTGCACCGAAAATAGCACCCGCACCTGTAGATATCCCAAGGGGCTCATCGAATTCTTCATCGGGCATCAAAGCAAGGTCGATACCAGCTTCTTTCAGCATCCTTGAAATTTCCCTTGTTGTTAGAACCACATCCACATCCTGATATCCACTTGATCTCATTTCAGGCCTTTGTGCTTCATATTTTTTGGCTGTACAAGGCATTATCGATACAACAAATATCTTTGAAGGGTCTATACCAGCTTTCTCAGCATAATAAGTTTTTGCTATTGCTCCAAACATCTGCTGAGGAGATTTGCATGTAGAAAGGTTATCCAAAAGTTCAGGGTAGTAGTGTTCGCAGAATTTTATCCAACCGGGACTGCAGGAAGTAATTAAAGGCAGTTTTCCGCCGTGATTTAATCTTTCTAAAAACTCGCTTCCTTCTTCCATTATTGTTAGGTCAGCAGCAAAGTCGGTGTCAAATACACGATCAAAACCGAGTCTTCTTAATGCTGCTGGGATTTTCTTTGTCACAATAGCGCCTCTGCCGAGTCCAAATTCTTCACCCAAAGAAACCCTAACTGCCGGTGCTATCTGCACTATTACATGTTTTTCTGGATCCGCAAGAGCCTGCCATACTTTATCAGTATCATCTTTTTCTTTTAATGCACCTACAGGGCAAGCTAATATACACTGACCACAGTTTACACACGCCACCTCTGCAAGGCTTTTGTCAAATACCGGGGCAACCATGGTGTTAAAACCTCTATAATTTGGAGATATTACCCCTACTCCCTGAACCTTATGACATACACTGACACAGCGCCTGCATAGAATGCACTTTGAAGTATCTCTTACTATCGATGGTGAAAAATCATCGTATTTCGATTTATGCTTCTCTCCCTGATATCTAATAGACTTTATCCCTAATTCTTCAGCAAGTTTTTGTAATTCACAATTCAAATTCCTAACACAGGTGGGGCATTCCAAATTATGATCAGATAACAAAAGTTCAAGGGTTGTTTTTCTGGACTCCCTTACTCGTGGAGTATTAGTAAAAACCTCCATGCCTTCAGAAACAGGATATACACAGGAAGCCTGTAGATTTCTTGCACCTTTAACCTCAACAACACACATCCTGCAGGCACCAATCTCGTTTATACCTTTTAAATAGCAGAGAGTAGGAATTTTAATACCCAACTTTCTCGCTGCCTCTAAGACTGTAGTCCCCTTAGGTACCTGCACTTTCTGTCCATCTATAGTTAATGTAACCATTTCCATATTAAAGTTCTCTCCCTTCACCTTATTTTTTCACAATAGCCCCGAACGGGCATCTATCAAAGCAGCTGTTGCATTTAATGCATTTTTCCTTATCTATTACATGTGGCTGTCTTCTTTCTCCAGAGATAGCACCAACAGGACATACTTTTACGCAAAGGCCGCAACCCTTACATTTTTGCGGATCTACTTCATATTTTATTAATGCTTTGCAGGCACCAGCTGGGCATCTTTTCTCCTTTATATGAGCCTCATATTCATCCCTGAAATATCTTATTGTAGAAAGTACCGGGTTTGGTGCAGTCTGACCCAATCCGCAAAGTGCAGAATCTTTTATGCTCTTAGCCAAGTTTTCTAAAAGTTCGATGTCTCCCTCTTTGCCTTCCCCGTTTGTAATCCTCTCTAATATTTCGAGCATTCGTTTTGTCCCTATACGGCAGGGTGGGCATTTTCCGCAGGACTCATCCTGAGTAAAGGTTAAGAAGAACTTAGCAATATCTACCATGCAGTTATCCTCATCCATTACAATCATACCGCCTGAACCCATCATAGACCCTGCTTGAGTCAGCGTATCGTATTCTATAGGCATATCAAGAAGCGATGCGGGTATACATCCGCCTGAAGGTCCCCCGGTTTGAACAGCTTTGAATTTTTTTCCGTTTGGTATTCCGCCGCCAATTTCAAAAATAACTTCCCTTAAAGTTGTCCCCATAGGGATTTCCACAAGACCGGTGTTGTTTATTTTTCCACCTATAGCAAATACTTTGGTACCTTTGCTCCTCTCGGTCCCAATGCTTGCAAACCAGTCTGCACCATTTAAAATAATGGGTGGAATATTGGCATAGGTTTCTACGTTGTTTATAAGTGTGGGTTTTCCCCATAAACCCTGTAACGCAGGGAACGGCGGTCTCGGTCTCGGTTCACCCCTTCTACCCTCAATGGAAGCAAGCAAAGCGGTTTCCTCTCCGCAAACGAATGCGCCAGAACCAAGCCTTAAAAATATATCAAAATTAAAACCAGTTCCTAAAATGTTTTTGCCTAAAAGACCCCTTTCACGGGCTTGATTAATTGCAATCTCAAGTCTTTTTACTGCAATCGGGTATTCTGCTCTGACGTAAATATAACCCTCCTGAGCTCCAATTGCATAACCAGCAATAGCCATAGCTTCTAATACCGAATGGGGGTCGCCTTCCAATATACTCCTGTCCATAAATGCGCCGGGGTCTCCCTCATCCGCATTGCAAACAACGTATTTTACATCTCCAGGAGCATCCTTAGCAAACTGCCACTTCTTTCCTGTAGGAAAACCTCCGCCACCTCTTCCCCTTAAGCCAGACTTTGTAACCTCATCTATAACCTCCTGAGGAGTCATCTTTGTCAAAACCTTAGCCAATGCCATATATCCATCATTTGCTATATACTCTTCAATTACCTCGGGGTTTATTATACCGCAGTTTCTAAGTGCAATCCTTTTTTGATGCTTGTAAAAGTTTATATCGGTTAAAGCACGCATCTTCTCTTCAGTAGCATGTTCTTTATAAAGCAATCTTTCCACTATTCTACCTTTTATTAAGTGTTCCTCAACTATTTCCGGTATATCTTCGGGTTTTACCCTGCAATAATAGCTGCCTTCCGGATAAATCAATACATTAGGCCCAAGTTCACAAAGACCTAAACAGCCTGTCTGAACCACCTTTACTTCTTTACCTAAACCTCTTTTTTCAATCTCCTTTTGAAAAGCCTCTATTACAGGCTCGCTACCCGATGCTGTACAACCGGTTCCTTTGCAAACAAGCACATGCGCTCTATAAATCTCCATTTTTAATCCTCCTCACAATAAAAGACTATTTAAATATTTGGTATAACCCATTCTTCAATTATTTGATTATTGACAATATGTTTAGCAACAATCTGGCGCGCTTTGTCCGGATCTAGGTTAACATAAGTTACTTTGGGCTGGCCCGGTTTAATTACATCTATCAAGGGCTCAAATTTGCAAAGCCCTATGCACCCTGTCTCGGTAACTATTACATCAGTGAGATTCCTCTTTTTGATTTCATCCAATATTGCAAGCAGAACCTGCCTTGCACCAGCAGAAATTCCGCAAGTGCCCATTCCTACAACAATACGGGTTTTGTTTTCGTTGTCTTTTCTTAAGTTTATAAGGTCTTTTGCCTGTTCACGTATTTTTTCTAATTCCTCAATGGATTTTATAACTCCCATTCATCACACCTCCAATATACTTTTAAGGTTACTTTCCACATAATCTTTTATAAATCCAAGCACTAAGGGGTTATTTATGGGAACATCCTTCAATCTCTCTTTTATTTCCTTTGTATCAAATACAAAAGATCTATCGTCTACTAAATGCTTATAAATGAAATCTACATTCGGATACAATGCACATAATGTCACCAAAGTTTCCGCCATGTTCCCTAAGGGCTGAAGGTCTATATGATTTTTTATAAAAGTTGCTTCTACTTTTGTACCTAATCCTATTTTTGAAGTTATCTTTAAGTCTCCTCCTGCCATTTTAGCTGCTTGAGCAAAAAGTGGTAGTCCCAGTCCTACCTTTCTTGTGGTCCTTGTTGTAAAAAAAGGGTCTAACACTTTTTCTAACATCTTTTCATTCATACCCTTGCCATTATCGATTATAGTGATTGTCATTAAATTTTGCTTATTATCTTCTACTATTTGTATTTCTACCTCAGTTGCTCCTGCATTTATGGAATTTTCCACAATATCCAAAATATGAAGAGACAGCTCTTTCATGGCCTACTCATATTTTTTCAAGATTTCGGGTACCTTATCGGGTGTAAGCCTTCCGTATACATCCTCATTTATTATTACCGTTGGGGCAAGTCCGCAGGCACCTACGCAGCGGCACGCATCGAGCGAGAATTTTATATCATCGGTAGTATCACCGACTTTTATCCCGAGTTCCTGTTCAAACCTTTCTAAAACCTTATTTGCACCCTTTACATAGCAGGCGGTACCGAGACATACCCTAATTTGATATTTACCTCTCGGCTTAATATTGAAAAAGGAATAAAACGTAATTGTACTATATACCTCACTTAATGTTACATTTAGGCTTTCTGCAACCTTTTTTTGAACATCAAGGGGTAGGTATCCCATTATTCCCTGAGCTTCCTGCAATGCCTGCAAAAGCGCCCCCCTTTGCCCCTTATATTTTTCAAGCATTTCATCGATCTTTTTTAATTTTTCTTCATAATCAGCGGTTTTGATATTAGTTTCCATGAAAATCACTCCTTTAACTTCATAAATTAAATTTAAAAATTTAAAAATAAGTCCTTTTGACCTACAAGATCGTTAATTTTTTGTTAAAGTATTTTTTTTCACAATATGCTTTTTAAAAAATCAAGCTCTTATTGCAACCCTCCTTCCACCCTGTTCCTTTATACACTTAAAAAATTCACTAATATTTAAATCCTCCATTAAGAAAAAGGTTTTTGGAGGCAATGCCATATCTATTAAATTATGAGCATCAGAAGAACAAATTACAGCTTTATCTTCTTTAATCAATATTTTCAGAACAGCTTCATCATTTAAAGCATTTTTTGAAATTTCTATTGCATCGGGGATTATATCTGGAGGAATAAAACCAAGGTTAGAGATTATACTATAACTCATCCTATCAATATGTGCAGGAATAAATATTCCTTCTAATTCCTTTACCTTGCTGTAAACTTCGTTTATGGAATATTTGACAGAAGTCAATAATAATTTTTCTTCAACCCCTCTGATATCGCCCTTTTCATCAATAATAAGCTGGCTGCCAAATATTTCTGGCACATTTTTTTTATATAAAAGCCCTTCATTGATGAATTTATCAAACTTCTCCATATGGCATAAATCTCTAAAATAACACAATACATGTACTTCCTCTACGGTTTGCACTTCCATACCAGGTATAACAAGTATCTCGCTTCCCGCAGCCTTCATAAAAGCCTCTACATTTTTTGAGCTGTTGTGGTCGCATATAGCTATAATCTTTAACCCGATTAACTTTGCCATGTTTATTATATTAGGAGGAATCATTTCAGAAGAAGCACATGGAGATAAACAGCTGTGGATGTGAAGGTCTGCTGGAAATTCTTTTAGCATGGAATTTTACTCCCATTTAATAGATTATACAGTATACCACATAATTCGAAAGTAGATTTTTCCGATGATAAAATCGGAATATTTTCCTCCTTTGCTTTTTTTAAGGTGTTTTCTTCAACCTCTACACCTTCAGCTACTATAATAGCACAAAGTCCAAGAAGGGAAGCTACTGCAACAATATTTTGATGGCTCTGAATGGTTATCCATACCTGATTTTCTTTTGCATGAGCCATTACCCAGCTTAGAAGGTCTCCTGCATAACCGCCTTCAACCTTTTTTTCTAAATTCACACCTTCGGTTAAAATCTTTAAATCAAGCTTTTCTATTAGTTCTGTCAATCTCAAGGTTTTTCACCTCCTCCCTCCGCTTCCATGGTGGGAGGTAGTTTTTGAGATAGATCCAATACCTCTTTTGCCAGTTGTCTTACCCTATCCCTCAATTTAAAAACACAATCGGTCTCATTAGCCCTTCCCAAAACTATATCCTCTGCAAGAGCACGACAGTTAGGACTCCCACAACTTCCACAATCAAGTCCTGGAAGCCCTTTAAGGGTTTTTTCTAAAAGCTCCATTTTTTCTATAGCTTTTGCAATATCACCATCTAACCTATATGTGTGTTCGGGGGTAATAATTCCTTCAATTTTATAATAGCCATCTTCAATATATTTTTTTATTTCGCTTTCGTCTAAATTGGATTTATAGCCCAATTTTTCCGATAATTTCCTTAATTTAACCCTTGCTACAAATCTGTTTTCAACCATTAATGCTCCGCCAATACATCCTCCATTGCAGGCTTGAAGTTCTATATAATCTATATCGGAAAGTTTATCCATTTCAATTTCTTCTAAAACCTCTATGCAATTGTGAATTCCATCTACAGATAAATTATTGCCCCACCCTATTGCTAAATTTTCTCCGCCTGATCTGCCCCAACCTACGCCAAGTCCACCAGCTCTCTTAAAAATTGTCTCGTAACTACCCTTACCAAGATTCTTCAATATCTCTCCGTAGATTACGTTCACCGGAATAACAGCATCTACATAGGATTTTGAAGTTCCTACAGGTTGTTTAACAGCCGTTACTTTTGCAGGGCAGGGACTTATAAAAAAGGCACCAATGTCTTCCATTGAAATCCCTAATTTTGATGAAGCAGTCTCTTTTGCCCTTTTTGCTGCAATTTCCATTGGTGATTTTATGGGAATTATGTTTTCAATCAGAGAAGGAAATCTTACTCGGATTAGCCTTAGTACAGCAGGACAGGAAGAAGAAATAAGTGGTCTTATAGGACTTTTTTTTATATATTCTCGAATCGCAACAGAAACTTCTTCAGCAGCTAAAGCCACTTCGTATACCTCGTCAAAACCTACTTCGTGAAGAGCATTTATGATTTGTTCTTTTGAAACATTTTCTTTAAATTGAGCAAATAAGCTTGGTGCAGGAAGTGCAATAGTAAACTTAAATTCCTTTAGCTTTTCGAAGCCATCGTAAACCGCATACTTTGCTTGATTTGGGCATATTCTTATACATTCTCCACAGTCAATGCATTTTTCCTGCAAAATCTGAGCTTTCCCATTGCGCACCCTTATTGCCTCTGTAGGACATCCTTTTATGCAGTTTGTACATCCCTTGCATTTTGATAAATCAAGGGTCACAGAGTGATAATAACGCGCCAAAAAATTCACCAGCTTTCTTTCAAAAGCCTCTTTAAGCAAAATTAAGAATGTTTAACCTACATATTTTTTAAATAAATTATCATTCTTACCTTTGTCCCTTTTCCAACAACTGAAGTTATTTCAAACTTATCCGAGAATTTCTTCATGTTTGGCAGTCCCATCCCTGCCCCAAACCCCATTTCCCTAATGTGTTCGGGAGCAGTTGAATACCCTTCCTGCATAGCAAGCTCTATATCAGGTATGCCTGGACCTTCATCTTCGGCAACAATTTCTATATACTTAGGAGTTAAATTAAACCTCATTTTACCTTTATACGCATGGATAACTATATTCATTTCAGCTTCATAAGCAGCAATAGCAACTCTTCTTAATACTGTAGGATCTATGCCGATTTGCCTAAAAATTTTCTTGGCCTGCTCGGTTGCCCTCCCAGCTGCATTAAAATCTCCGCCGATCACTTCATAAGAAAGTTCCATAGCCCGAGCAAGATCTTTTTCTTGTTCATCTTTTTCTGTTTCAAATATATTTTTAAAATCGCCTTTTAATCCTGCCTCAAAAAGCAATCCGCAGCTTTCGTACAATGGATACAAAGTGCGCAAAAGAACAAGACCATAATCCTTTGCTAATTCAATAACATCTCGCCCGGGCATTTTCCCTCTCACAAAAATAATTGCTTTAAAATCCGACATATAAGCAGTTTTTACAATCTGATTGTGGGTAAGCCCCGTCAATAAAACTGCATTCTTTTTATTGTCCGAAAGTATATCGCTTATTAGCTCTGCACCCGAGGCATTTTCTATTTCAAAATCCAAATTTTCACCTAATAAAATTTCAGCCTTTAAAACTTCTTTTATCTCATATAATTTCATCTATTTTCACCTAAATAATATGTAAGATACTCTAACTGGGATGCAAGATCCACTCTACGCAAAACAACGTTTTCAGGCACTGTTACATTTACAGGAGCAAAATTTATTATCCCTCTAATTCCCGCTTCTACCATCTGATTTATAACTTCCTGAGCAGCTTGCGCCGGAACTGCAACAATGCCAAGTTCTATATTCAGTTCTTTTGCTTTTGTTTTTAAATCGTTTATATGAAAAATTTCCACATTATTTAATTTTTTCCCCACTTTTTCTGGATCATTATCAAAAATACATACTATTTCAAATCCTCTTTCCAAAAACCCTTTGTATTGGGAAAGAGCAGTCCCTAAATGTCCTGCACCAAATATTGCTACACTCCACTTTTTATCAAGCCCAAGTATCTTCATTATATAATTGTACAATTCGCGAGGATTATAGCCTACGCCCCTTGTGCCAAATTCTCCAAAATAAGCAAGGTCTTTCCTCACCTGAGCAGGAGTAACACCCGTAGCTTCAGCGATGTGTTGTGACGATACAGTAGAAATTCCCTTTTCATCCGCTTCTTTTAAAAACCTTGAATAAGCAGTAAGCCTTCCTATTGTCGCATCGGGAATCTTAAACTTTTTAAACAAAAATATCACTCCTTGTTTTTAATTTTATCACAGCAACCGTCTTTTTACAATACGAAAAGCGAAAATTGTCACAATGTTTTAGTTATTGTTAAATTTTTAACAATAACTTTGTCTAAAAATTGATTTAAATTTTTAAATCTTATTTTAAATTATCCATTTTAAATTCTTCATTGGTAATATTAAAATTATAATTTTTTATTCCAGATGTTACATAAACCTTCTTATCCTGAGTAACAAAAATTGCATCATAACCCTTTAAACTTTCTATAAGTTTCATACCTTCCTGTAAACCCAAAACAAAGGCCGTAGTAGAAAGGGCATCACAGTCAATGGAACTATCACCTATAATTGTAACACTTACCAATCCATTTTCTACGGGATAACCGGTTTTAACATCCAAAATATGATGATACCTTTTCCCGCCTTTTATAAAGAATCTTTCGTAGGTACCTGATGTTACAAGAGTTTTATCTTTTACTTCTATAACTGCAAAGGTTGAGCCTCTAGATTTAAAAGGATCCTGAATTCCTATTCTCCACGGTTTCCCGTTAGGTTTTGATCCCAATACGTAAATATTTCCACCAAGATCAGCAACAGCACTTTTTATTCCATTTTCTTTTAAAATTCTCATAACTTCATCAGCTGCATAGCCCTTTGCAATCGCTCCGAGGTCAATGGACATATTTTCTTTTTTAAGCATAACTTCATTTTTGTCTTCATTTATAATCACATCTTTGTAATTAATAAGAGACAATGCATTTTCGATTTCTTTTTTGTCAGGTACCCTTGCCTTGTCCGTGCCAATTCCCCAAAGTTTTACCAAAGGTCCAACGGTGATATCAAATCTACCCTTTGATAAAGCTGAATAAAATAACCCCTTTTTAATGACATATAAAGTATCTTCACTTACTCTCTGATAACCCCTCCCCGCCATTTTGTTTATTTTGCTTACTTCACTGTTTTCATCATTTACGTTCATTTTGTTATGAATCTCTGATATCCTGTCAAAAGCGCTGTCAATTGCCTTATCGGCATTTTCTCCGTAAGCTGTTATTTGTATTAAAGTATCTAAGAGAAAATTAGTCTTGGTAATAGAATTTTCTTCTCTTTTTGTGCAAGATACCAATAAAAACATTATTAAAAAAATAATAAATCCAAGTCTCTGCTTTTTCGTTTAAATCACTCCTTTTAAACAATTATACAGATATAAAAAAAATTAATTATTTTATCCAAATATAATTATATCAAAAAAATAAACTAAGAAATACATCTTTGTGAAAAATATTACTTTCTTAGTATCTCTCTAACCTTTCCAATCATATATAAAGAACCTGCAAATATTATAACATCATCTTTGGCTGCAACATTTAACGCAATTTCTACCGCTTTATTAATATCATCTTCGTTTTCTATTGGGATATTTTTCGAAGTAACACATTTTATAGCTTCTTTCAGTTCTTTGGAAGAAAGGGCTCTTGGACTGTCGGGCTTTGTTGTAATAATCTTATCAGCGATTGGAGTAATAATTTCCAGCATTCTTCTAAAATCTTTATCCTTTAAAATCCCAAGGACAAATATTTTCTTTTTATCGTTGAAATAACTTATAATTGACTTTTTTAGCACCTCAAATCCTGCCTCATTGTGAGCCCCATCGATGATTACATATGGTTCTTCCCTCAAAATCTCAAACCTTCCAGCCCACTTTGCACCTTTTAAACCTAAAGCCACTTTTTCCTTATTTATTTCAATCCCATAATCGCTTAAAACCTCTACGGCACCAACAGCTGTTGACGCATTTAATAGCTGATGTTCCCCCAAAAGGGTTATTTGAAGGCTTTCGTAGAAATTTTTTATAGAATGCAATTCAAAGGTTTGCCCGAGAAGGCTATTAGAAATTGGTCTAAATTTTATATGTTCACCCACTTTATACAATTTTGAACCTGTTTCTCTGCATGTATTTTCAATCACGTTTAAAGCCTCTTTTTCTTGCAGTGAAGTAACCACGGGAATGTTTTTCTTTATTATCCCACACTTTTCCTTTGCAATTCTTTCTAAGGTATCCCCTAAGTATTCTTTGTGGTCAAAACTTATCGGGGTTATAACGCTAACAAGAGGATATACCACATTTGTAGCATCCAATCTTCCTCCCATCCCTACTTCGAGCACGAGAAAGTCCACCCTCTTTTCCTTATAGTAGGAAAAACCTATCGCAGTTACAACTTCAAATTCAGTAGGTGATTCCATGCCTTCTCTCTCCATTATTTCAACAGCATTAAAAACCTTGTTTGCATGCCTAATTAAGTCTTCATCGCTGATGTTTTCCCCATTAAGCCTTATCCTTTCATTAAAAACTTCAAGATAGGGTGAGGTATAAAGCCCCACCCTGAATCCATGTGCCCTTAAAATGGAATCGATCATTGCGGAGGTTGACCCTTTTCCGTTGGTCCCCGCTACATGAATAACCTGTATGCCTTCATGGGGGTTATCTAATATTTCCAGAAGTTTTTTTATCCTATCAAGCCCCGGTTTAATGCCAAACTTTTGCATACCGTGAATTTTGGAAAGAACATCTTCTATTGTCAACATCAAAACGACCCTCTTTCTTTATTCATTTCTCAATAGGCTCAGTCTTTTTTCAATTTTTGATATTTTATCCTTAAATTCTTCTGCTTTTAACCTTTCCTTTTCTACCACTTCCTGAGGCGCTTTCTTTATAAAGTTTTCATTTGACAATTTTCTTTCAGCTTTTTCAAGCTCTTCTTCTAATTCTCTTTTTTCTTTATTTAGCCTTTCAATCTCTACTTCGATATCTATTAAGCCTTCCATAGGCACGTAGATTTCTGCGCCCTTCACTACAGCACTCATGGCTTTTTTGGGTGAAGCTTCCTTTTCTATAAATTCAGCTTTTTCTACCTTTGCAAGGAAATATATTATGTCCATATTTTCTTTGAATAAATTTTCAATTTCCTTTTCGGTGGCTTTTATCAATATCCTTGCTTTTTTAGATGGAGGTACATTCATCTCTGCCCTGATGTTGCGTATTCCCCTTACAGCCTCCATCAAAATGTCCATTTTATAAATATCGTTGAATTCATAATCCGGATTTTTCTTTGGCCACTCTGAAACCATTATGCTTTTCCCTTCATGGGGTAGCTGCTGCCATATCTCTTCTGTTATGAAGGGCATAAAGGGATGTAAAAGTTTTAAAGCATTTTTTAAGACAGTAAATAATACACCTTTTGTGATGTTCTTTATTTCCTCATCCTCTTTATTAAGATCAATTTTTGCCATTTCTATATACCAATCGCAAAATTCGCTCCAGAAAAAGTCGTAAATTTTTGAGGCAGCAATACCTATCTCAAATTTCTCCAAAAATTCCGTAACCTCTTCAATTACATTGTTTAACCTCGAAAGTATCCAGCGGTCTTTTAACGAGAGCTTTTCAACATCTATTTTCTTAGGTTCAAACCCTTCTAAATTCATCAGCACAAAACGGGAAGCATTCCAAATTTTATTTGCAAAATTTCTGCTGTGCTCAACTTTTTCCCAGTAAAATTTCATATCGTTTCCGGGAGTATTTCCAGTGCTTAATGAAAATCTCAATGTATCGGCACCGTATTTTTCAATAACCTCAAGGGGGTCTATACCGTTGCCCAAGGATTTGCTCATCTTTCTTCCCAAAGCATCCCTTACAAGTCCTGTTATAACCACATATTCAAAAGGTTCTCTTTTCATAAACTCCATCGCTGAGAAGATCATCCTTGCAACCCAGAAGAAAATGATATCATAACCCGTTACCAATACAGAAGTGGGATAAAAATATTCAAGGTCTTCTGTCTTTTCAGGCCATCCTAAAGTAGAAAAGGGCCATAAAGCTGAGCTAAACCAAGTATCTAAAACATCGGGATCCTGTTCTATTCTTGTACTTTTGCATTTGGGACACTCTTTAATATCCTCTCTTGAGACGGTCATTTCTTTACAATCCATACAGTACCATGCAGGTATCCGGTGTCCCCACCAAAGCTGTCTTGAAATGCACCAGTCATGGATATTTTCTAACCAGTTTATATATATCTTAGTAAATCTTTCGGGAACGAATTTCACCTTGCCCTGTTTTACTACTTCTATTGCAGGTTCTGCTAAAGGCTTCATCTTTACAAACCACTGCTTTGAAACCATGGGTTCAACAACTGTATCACACCTGTAGCAGTGCCCTACACTGTGAGTAATATCTTCAATTTTAATTAATAAACCCTTTTTTTTAAGTTCTTCTACAATTAATTTTCTCGCTTCATATCTGTCAAGACCAGCAAATTTGCCTGCATTTTCATTCATTTTTCCTTCTTCATTCATCACTTTAATTACAGGGAGCTGGTGTCTTAAGCCAATTTCAAAATCGTTTGGATCATGGCCCGGAGTAATTTTTACAGCACCGGTACCGAATTCCATGTCTACATACTCATCTGCAATTATAGGTATTTCTCTTTCCATTAGAGGAAGGATTACAGTTTCTCCTATTAAGTGTTTATATCTTTCATCACTTGGATTTACTGCCACCGCTACATCGCCAAGCATTGTCTCAGGCCTTGTTGTGGCAATTTCAATAAAACCCTTCCCATTTTTAAAAGGATATTTAACATAATAAAGCTTGCCTTGATGCTCCTCGTATTCTACTTCAATATCAGAAAGAGTGGTTTTGCAGGTAGGGCACCAATTTATTATATAGTCTCCTCTATAAATTAAACCTTTTTCATATAAGCTTACGAAAACTTCTCTAACTGCTTTACTTAAACCTTCATCCAAAGTAAATCTGAATCTTGACCAGTCGCACGAAGCGCCTAATTTTTTTAACTGGTTGACTATAGTTCCACCGTACTTTTCTTTCCATGCCCAAACCCTTTCCAAGAATTTTTCCCTGCCGAGATCGTATTTGGAAAGGCCTTCCTGTGCCAGTTGTTCCTTTACTTTCGCTTCAGTCGCGATACCTGCATGGTCCGTCCCCGGAAGCCATAAGGTAGGAATCTGCTGCATCCTTTTAAACCTTATTAAAATATCTTGAAGTGTATTATTAAGCGCATGTCCCATGTGAAGGTTTCCCGTAACATTGGGTGGTGGTATTACTATTGTAAAGGGTTTTTTAGTCTTATCGATTTTTGCTCTAAAAAGGTCATTCTCTTCCCAATATTTATACCATTTTTCCTCCACATTTTTCGGATCGTAAACCGAAGGCAAGTTTACAGTCATAATGATATCCTCCTTTAAAATTTACTAATTGAATTTATTTCCGATTTTACTTTTTTAAAAAATAATTATAAAAAATTAAAAGCCTTTCACCTTACAAAAAGGGCGAAAGGCTTAATTCCGCGGTACCACCTTAATTCCCGGATAAAAATTATTTTAATTTTATCCGGGCACTTAAATTGATAACGGTTTACTCCGTCCTTTGCTTTAAAGTTCGCAAGGAAGCTCCGGGGCGACCTTCAAAAGCTTTCCTTAAGAAGGCTTTCACCAACACGCCTTCCTCTCTGATAAGGAAAGTCTTCTTACTCCTCCCCTTCAATGCTTTTCCTTTATTAATATTTTTATTTAAATTTTAGCTATAATACCTCCTACTGTCAAGTATAAGTGAAGATAACAAGCTTATGTATTTCTTATGCACTTAATGATAACCTTCCTCTTCCTCGGGCCGTCGAACTCACAAAAAAAGATGCCTTGCCAAGTGCCGAGAACAAGCTCACCGTTTTCTATCGCAAGCATAATAGAACTTCCCATAAGCGACGCTTTTATGTGGGCATCAGAGTTTCCTTCCCTGTGCCTATAATCACCTTTTTGCGGAATAAGCTTGTTCAGCGATTTTATTATATCGGTTTTAACATCTTCGTCGGCATTTTCGTTTATCGTTATTCCCGCGGTTGTATGGGGCACGAAAACAAGGCACAGGCCGTCTTTTACCCCTAATTCTGATATAACTTTCCGAACCTCGTAGGTTATATCCACCATTTGAGTCTTTTCAGTCGTTTCTACACTGATTATTTTCATAAAATCTCCTCCCACTACAAGCCTACTTTACCCTGAGTCCCCGGTATCTATTTAAGCCTGCCGCTACTTCTTGAGGCCTGGGCATAGCAAGGTTTCCAGGGTGCTTCCCGTAAAAAGGTGAAACAATATCGAGACCGTATTTTTCTATATCCTTATATACCAAATTCACTACTTCTTTGAGAGTTCTCTTGCCGTCAACATACTTCTCAACGGCGTATCTTATAATTTCACCAACTGCACTGGTCTGGCTTTTGTCCACCAGTTGTTCCACGTAATCAAGTTCTATGAATTCTCCACCGTATTGCAAAGTATCCACATCTTTGGACTTTATCTTTTTCTTACCCTTTAGCTCAAGGCCTTCTTTCAAAATAACCCTCGGGGTTACCGTAATAGGAACTTCTGTCCTTTCCCTTTTGCGGTAGGTCTTCACTTCTGCCGCAATACATTTTGCCTCCTCCGTCACATCGTAGGGGCGGTAATCCTGCATTTTTATAACGCAGTCAGCCACATCAAAGTAATCTCCGCTTCCACCCATAACGAGTATAGTTGATATCCCCAATTCCTCATAAAGCTGTCTGACTCGGTCAATGAAGGGAGTAATCGGCTCTTTTTCTTTGGCGACGAGTTTTTGCATTCTCGCATCCCTTATCATGAAATTGGTTGCACAGGTATCTTCATCCAAAAGGAGTAGGCTTGTACCAATTTCTACAGCTTCCATAATATTGGCTGCTTGAGATGTACTACCGCTTGCATTTTCCGTTGAAAATTTCCTTGTATCCTGGCCATCTGGAAGATTTTCAATAAAGGGGCTTATATCTACTTTTTCTACCCTTCTACCATCTTCTGCGCGAATTTTTACAGCATCTTCCAAAGTTATAACAAACTCTCTGCCATCGCCGGGGATATGATTGTAAATTCCCCGTTCGAGAGCTTTCAAAAGAGTTGTCTTTCCATGGTATCCGCCGCCAACAATGAGAGTTACCCCTTTTTTTATGCCCATCCCCGTTATTTTACCGCTATTGGGAAGTTCAAATTCCACCCGTAAACTTTCGGGTGAAATAAAAGGTATAGCCTTCTCTTTTTTTAAGGGTTTGTCGCTTATCCCACTTTCTCTCGGCAATATAGAACCATCTTTTATAAATGCCACAAGGCCTTTATTTTTCAGGCTTTTTCTTATAAACTCCTGATCTTCATATAGTTTAACCCACTCTTCAGACTCTCTCTTATCGTAATTTGAATAATTAATCCCCTTTTCCACGAGCAATGGGAGGTATTCAAAAAATACCCTCTCTGCTCCATTAGCGTTAATTTTTCTTCCATATGCTGGAAGACCTATGCTTAGCCTTGCCTCAATAAAACCATCTTTTATTTTTACAGCAGTCCTTTCTAAAATTTCCTGGCCGCCCTTATCTATAAAAATTTCGCCGCTATTTCCGGTGCCTGCAATCTTAGGGAACTTAACTATTTCAGAAAATATTTTCCTTGCAATATAATCTTCAAGAGCAATTTTCCGTTCTTTGGTAGAATACAACTTCTCATCAAAGCCAGCGTGTTTTTTATCAACACTTATTCTTATCCTCGAAGGAGGCGCAAAAGGGTCTGATTGAACATAGTCTATAAAAAGAATAAAGCTTTCGAAATCATACTCGCCTTCAATTTCCTTATATGCCTTGTAGCCTTTGTTGTTTATTCTTTTTAAAATTTCTTGCAATTGTTTTTTTGTTTTCATTTTTTCCACCTCTATTGCCTAATTTTCCCTAATAAACCTTTCCGTAAAAAATATTATAACCATAAATGTAAAAATTCATAGGTAAAATATTTTAAAAAAAGAAAGGCCTTTTTAGGCCTTCTACTCCTTTTCTATTTTTTCCTTCTTTTCTTCCTGTATATCTTCTAATTTAATGATTTTATCTATTGAAATATCCACCTTTTCCACTTTATAACCAGTTAATGTCTCAACTTCACTAATAATCTTTTCCCTCACTTTTTGGGCTACTTCCGGAATTTTAACACCATAGATTACACTTAAGGTTACTTCAAAAGAAACCGTCCCAACATTGTCCTCTGTATCAATAGGGTCACGCTTTTTTACCTTTATCTGTGGAGCAAACCTATCGGTAAATGCTTTTGTAATACCTGAAAGAGCCCATTTTTTTTCTTCCTTTATGACATCTTCTACTTTATGCATGGCTTCCTTAGCAATTTCCAAAAATACCGATTCCCCAATAGAGGTCCTACCGTCTACCATAATTTTTTCCCCCTTTAATAAATCATTTTTAAATTTTATATATTTTATATTATACCACAATATTCTTGAGAAAAAATTTAATTTTTAAACTTTTTTCTTTTTTATCTTTTTTATTTCCTCCAACCTCTCTGCAAACATCCTTTCCTTGCCCTGATCGGTAGGAAAATAGTATTTTACACCCTTTAGATTCTCGGGTAAACATTCCATCTCTGCAATTTTTTCCTTGTAATCATGGGCGTATTTATAGCCCCTTCCATAACCCAAATTTTTCATTAATGATGTAGGCGCATTCCTTAAATGCAGCGGAACGGGCTCTGCAATGGTATTTAAAGCATCTTCCCTTGCTTTTTCGTAGGCTGTATAAAGGGCATTTGATTTAGGGCAAAGGGCAAGAAAAACTGCAGCTTGAGCAAGGTTCAACGCTGCTTCCGGCAGCCCTACAAATTGGACTGCTTGAAATGCTGACACAGAAATAGTTAAAGCCTCTGGATCAGCAAGCCCTACATCTTCGGAGGCTATCCTTATCAGCCTCCTCGCAATGTAAAGGGGATCCTCCCCTGATTCTATCATGCGTGCAAGCCAGTAAAGAGCCGCATCCACATCGCTGTTTCTTATGGATTTATGCAGGGCTGAAATTAAATTATAATGCTCTTCCCCTTTTTTATCATACAATAAAAATTTTCTTTGTACAGCCTCTTCTACTTCTTTTAAAGTAATTTCATATGTTCCGTCTTCGGCCACCCTTGTCTTTACAAAAGAAAGCTCTAAGGTATTTAGTGCGATTCTTGCATCACCATTGGAATAATTCGCAATTTTAAAGAGCAGATCTTCATCAATTTTTATTTTGTAGCGTCCAAGGCCTCGCTCCTCATCGTTTAAGGCCCTTTTTAATATTTTGACAATATCCTCAGAAGTCAAAGGGTTTAAAACAAATACCTTCAACCGTGAAAGCAATGCTGAATTTAATTCAAAGGAAGGATTTTCAGTTGTAGCACCTATTAAAATTATATCTCCTCTTTCCACATACGGTAAAAAAGCATCCTGCTGTGCCTTGTTAAACCTGTGTATCTCATCGATGAATAAAATAGTCTTTTTACCGAATCTTTTTCTTTCCTGTGCTTCTTTCATCACCTCTTTTATTTCTCCAATCCCCGACATCACGGCGCTGAAATTCAAAAAATTTGCATCCGTTTTTTTAGCTATTATCATTGCAAGTGTAGTTTTTCCTACACCCGGCGGTCCCCAGAAAACCATAGAAGGTATATTGCCGCTTTCGATAAGTTTTCTTAATATTCCCTTTTCCGAAAGAAGGTGTTCCTGCCCAAAAAACTCATCTAAATCTTTTGGGCGCATTCTTTCAGCTAAGGGGGCATTTATTTTGTCGTAATGATCAAAAATTGACGATTGAATATCCATAATAGATACCCCTTCTTAATGCACTATATTAAAATCTCTATACTTACCCATGTAATTTTTAAAGGTTGTTTCTATCTTCTCCACCTTTGCCCACCTTATACCGTTTTTAATAAAATCCAATAACTCCTTTATTTTTTCCTCCTCACCCTCCACTTCCAATTCCACACTTAAATCGGGCATATTTTTAACATAACCTTTTAGGCCGAGTTCTTTAGCTTTCATCATGACGGAATACCTTAAACCCACTCCCTGAACAATCCCATAGATCCGCGCATGAACCGTCTTTTCCATTTAACCACCTGCCCAATTTTTTTTATCAAATTATACAAAAAGTTATATTAATAAGCAATAAAAAGGAGTGCTATAATTATATCATGATAATAAAATTATTAAATAAAACCAAAAACGCAGGGGGAAACATTATGAAGTTTATCGATTTAAGAAGCGACACCGTTACTTTGCCCACACCTGAAATGCGTGAGGCAATGTACAAAGCTGAAGTAGGTGATGATGTATACGGAGAAGATCCAACAGTCAATAAATTAGAAGAAATGGCCGCAAATATTATGGGAAAAGAAGCGGCACTGTTTGTAACAAGCGGCACTCAAGGGAATCAAATTGCAGTAATGGCACATACCCAACCGGGCGATGAAATCATTTTGGAAGAGCGCTGCCACATTATAACCTATGAGGTTGGTGGAATTGCAAGGCTTGCAGGTGTTCAGGCAAAAACCATCTTTGGAAAATACGGATTTATGGCACCTGAGGATATTGAGGCAGCTATTAGAGAAGAAAACATTCACTATCCTCGCACTTCCTTAATTTGTGTAGAAAATACCCATAACCGCGCCGGCGGTACAGTAATGCCCTTAGATTTATTAAAAAGAACTCAAGAGGTTGGACAAAAATACGGTATTCCCATTCATATGGACGGTGCAAGGATATTTAATGCCGCTACTTACTTGAATGTGGATGTAAAGGAGATCGCAAAATACGCTGACAGCGTGATGTTTTGCCTTTCTAAAGGTTTATGTGCCCCTGTAGGTTCAATGCTTGTGGGTACAAAAAAATTTATTGAAAAAGCTCGCAAATTAAGAAAAATGTTAGGAGGAGGGCTTCGCCAAGCGGGTTTTCTTGCAGCATGCGGTATAGTGGCTTTAGAAAAAATGACAAAAAGGCTACACGAAGACCATATTAATGCAAGAATTTTAGCTGAAGGTCTATCTGAAATCCCCGGCATAAAATTGGATTTAGGTACTGTGCAAACAAACATAGTAATCTGCGATATTTCCGGACTTAAAATGACAGGTAATGAACTTGCTGAATCTTTACACAAATATAATATAAAAATTAACGGTTCAAAAAACACCATTGTAAGATTTGTAACCCACCACGGTATAAATAAAGAAGATATACTGTACACCATCGATGTCATAAAGAAAATTGCATTAAGGTGATTGGAGGCGAAAAATGAACGGCAACTTTGGCAAATGGTTTTTAACAAAAGTAAAAAAAGCCATAATAAACTACAACATGATAGAGAATAATGATAAAATCGCCGTAGGAGTTTCTGGAGGAAAGGATTCATCCGCACTTTTGTTCATCCTTGATTTAGTCCGAAAAAATTCCCCTTTAAACTTTGATATTGTAGCGGTGTCTATTGACTTAGGTTTTGGTATGGATTACACCCCATTAAAAGAATTTTGCCAAAAAATCAATATCCCTTTACATATTATCCCTTCAGAGATTGGTAAAATTGTATTTGAAATTAGAAAGGAAAAAAATCCCTGCTCTTTGTGCTCCAAAATGAGAAGGGGTGCTTTAGACAGTGCCGCCGTTGAGCTTGGCTGCAATAAGGTAGCCCTTGCACATCACGCCGATGATGCTTCTGAAACCCTTCTTCTCAACTTAATATTCACTGGCCGATTTGCAACCTTTGAGCCAAAAACTTATCTTTCAAGAAAAAAAGTCACTTTAATAAGACCTTTGATTTACCTTAAAGAACAAACGATAAAATCCATCGTTAAGTCACAAAATCTTCCTGTAATCGAGTCTTTATGCCCCGCAAGGGGTAAAACTAAAAGGGAAGAAATGAAAAAATTCATAGATCAATTTGAATCGCTATTCCCAAAAGCAAGGGATAATATTATCGCAGCTATTGACAGAAAAAGATTTTTTATGGATGAAAATCCTTTTAAAGAAGATGAGGCATTAGATTAATAAAAAAGAGAGCATAGCTTGCTCTCTTTTTGCTTTAATATAAATGACATGCAACAAAGTGGCCCTTTGATACTTCCTTAAATTTCGGATTTTGCTCTTTACATATTGGTTTTGCAAACCTGCACCTTTTGGCAAATCGGCATCCCTCGGGTGGATTGATGGGACTGGGAACATCTCCTTCAAGCAGTATACGCTTTTTGTTTCTCTCCACTTCCGGATCAGGTACAGGAATTGCTGACAGCAGTGCTTGGGTATAAGGATGAAGAGGATTTTTATATAGCTCTTCCGACTTTGTTAGCTCAACCACAATTCCGAGGTACATAACTGCTACCCTGTCGGAAACATACCTTACTACAGAAAGGTCATGGGCAATAAAAAGGTATGTCAACTTCATCTTCTGCTGTAAATCCATTAAAAGGTTAATTATCTGTGCTTGAATTGAAACGTCCAAAGCAGAAATAGGCTCATCACATACGATGAATTTTGGTTCCACCGCAAGCGCCCTTGCTATGCCAATTCTTTGCCTTTGGCCTCCTGAAAATTCATGTGGAAAGCGGTTTGCATGTTCTTTATTAAGTCCTACAGTTCTTAATAATTCATAAATCCTTTCAGTTCTTTCTTTTCCGCTATGAAGCCTATGAATATCGATACCTTCCCCTATGATGTCCCCTACGGTCATCCTTGGGTTTAATGAAGCATAGGGATCCTGGAATATCATTTGTGCTTTTCTGTTGAAATCCTTTAATTCAGCACCGTTTAATCTATGAACGTTCTTACCTTCAAAAAGGACTTCTCCAGCGGTTGGTTCATATAACCTTACAATCGTTCTCCCTAAGGTTGTTTTACCGCATCCGCTTTCTCCTACAAGGCCAAGAGTCTCGCCTTCTTCAATAAATAAATTTACATTGTCTACAGCTTTTAGAATCGCATTCTTTCCTACCTTAAAAAACTTTTTAAGGTTTTTTATCTCAATTAATCTATTTTTCATATCATTCATTTACAGACACCCCTTTCCCGATCGGAGGAACTACCTTAGGTGCCATAGGATGCTTTAACCAGCACGCTACTGAATGTCCATCGTTTATAACATACTCGGGCGGGTATTTCTCATAACATATCTTCATAGCATACTCACACCTTGCTGCAAAGGCACAACCAATAGGAGGAGCAAAAAGATCTGGTGGTGTCCCGTCTATCGAAGCAAGCCTTTCGCTCTTTGTAATATTGAGTCTCGGCACTGAAAGCAAAAGTCCCCAGGTATATGGATGCTGCGGGTTATAGAATATATCATTGAGGTTGCCTCTTTCGATGACTTTTCCTGCATACATTACGAGTACTTTATCGGCAAGATTTGCTACAACTCCTAAGTTATGAGTTATTATTATGATTGAAGTGTTTAATTTCTTTTGTAAATCCCTCATCAAGTCAAGTATCTGCGCCTGTATAGTAACGTCTAGAGCTGTCGTTGGCTCGTCGGCTATTAAAAGCTTAGGGTTGCAAGCAAGGGCTATCGCTATCATTGCCCTCTGCCTCATACCGCCGCTGAACTCATGGGGGTACTGGTCGACCCTTTTTTCAGCATTGGGTATACCTACCATTTTTAGCATTTCTATCGCCTTTTGCTTAGCATCTTTTGGATTCATCTTCTGATGTTTAATTAAACTTTCTGCAATCTGGTTCCCTACCTTCATCGTAGGGTTTAAAGATGTCATTGGGTCCTGGAAGACCATGCTCATCTCTGAACCCCGAACTTTTTCCATCTCTTTCTCCGACAGTTTTGTTATGTCTTTGCCGTCAAAAATTATAGAACCATTTTTAATTATACCCGGTGGCATGGGTATAAGTCTCATAATCGTCTGCACAGTTACGGTTTTCCCGCAGCCGGATTCACCTACTATTGCAAGGGTTTCCCCTCTTTTCACATCAAAGCTAACCCCTCTTACAGCTTTTATTTCCCCCGCATAAGTTTTAAATGAAACTTCAAGGTCTTTTACCTCTAAAATCTTCTCCATTTAGCCCTTCCTCCTCTTTTTAACTGCGCAATCTCGGGTCTAATGCATCTCTTAAACCATCACCTAAAAGGTTTAAGGAAAGCATGGTGGTGCTGATGAAAAACGCGGGGATGAAAAGCTGATAGGGGTATATCCTAAAGGTCTGTGCACCGTATGCCGCTAATTGACCCCAGCTGGATTGTGGCGGTACCACACCGAGCCCGATAAAGCTTAAGAATGCTTCGGAGAAAATTGCTCCGGGGACTGACATGGTTAAATTAACAAGAATAACACCAAGGGTATTGGGAATTAAATGCCTAAAAATGATCCTTGCATGGCTTGCACCTAAAACCTTTGCCGCAAGAACAAATTCCTGCTCCTTTAACTGCAATACCTGGCCTCTTACAAGCCTTGCCATTCCAAGCCATCCACCAACTACTAAAGCAAGGATTAATGGAACAATACCCTGACCCAAAACCACCATCATTAATATAACTATTATCATATAAGGAATTGCGTACATTACATCTATAAATCTCATTATAACCATATCAACTTTTCCACCAAAATACCCCGAAATTCCGCCAACTATAACACCTATGAAAGCATTTAATAGAGCTGCTACAAACCCTATCATCAAGGATACCCTTGCTCCCATCCAGGTGCGTTCCCATAAATCTCTTCCTAAGGAGTCTGTACCAAACCAGTGCTTTGCTGAAGGGGGCTGGTCGGCTTCAGAAGGGTTTGTTGTCCTGTAATCATAGGGTGTCATATAAGGCCCGACTATAGCCATAATTGTATACAATATTATGATTATCAGTCCAAGCATCGCTATTTTATTTTGTTTTAACCTTCTCCACGCGTCCTGCCAATAAGTTATGCTCGGCCTTACTATTGCTTCCATTTCACTTATGTTTTTGCCTACATGGGTAAAAAGTTCCTTTGAAAATTCTTCGACATTATTCTGCATAGCTTACACCTCCTTATTTACCAGATAACCTGATTCTTGGATCAATTATTCCATAAATAATATCCACTACAAAGTTTGCAGCAATCAAAAACAGCCCGTAAAATACTGTCATGCCGAGCACCAAAGAATAGTCAAGGTTTTGTATTCCTAAAATATAAAACTTTCCTAATCCCGGTATAGCAAAAATCTGCTCAATTACAAACGTACCAGTCAAAAGCGTAGCAGTAACCGGGCCTAAAACAGTGACTACAGGTAAAATTGCGTTTCTAATCTGGTGCCTCCAAACTATCTGAGTGGGAGAAAGTCCCTTTGACTTTGCTGTTTTAATATAGTCCTGGTTAACAACATCAAGCATGCTCGCCCTCATAAGCCTTGCCATCAATGCCAATGAACCGAGGCTTAATGCAAAGGTAGGCATTATGGTATAGGCAAAACCCTTCCATTGAGCAACTGGCAATAGTTTTAGTTTTATCGCAAAGTAATACTGAAGCAAAGGTCCTATAACAAATCCCGGAACGGAAATACCGATAATTGCTATAAACATGCTTAAATAATCTAAAGGTTTGTTTCTGTTCAAAGCAGCAATAATACCCAAAGTAACTCCTACAATTGTAGCAAAAATTACTGCCCTTATTCCTAAATCTGCGGAATAAGGAAAAGCCTGTTTTATTACCTCATTTACCGTTCTATTCTTATATCTTAAAGAATAACCCAAGTCGCCTTTTAATAAATTAGTTATATATCTGAAATACTGAACGTATAAAGGTTTATCAAATCCATAGTATCTCATCATGTTTTGCTTAATTTCAGGAGTAATTTTTTCGCTCAAAAAGGGATCACCCGGAAGAAGCCTTACAAGGAAAAATACAATGGTTACTAAAACCCATGCCGTAATTAAAGAAACCAGAAACCTATTCAATATATATCGGCCCATTTATATACCCCCGATTAATTATTTTATTTTTTAATATTTTATTATAATGAACATTTTTAATTATCACAAACGGAGGTATATGCTTTATGCATATACCTCCGTCCATTATTCTCTAAGATTTTTTAACTTCAATTACTTGTATTTACCTTCTACATCGGCATAGATAAAGTCAGGATCAGGACCTATGAAGTTTCTTACTAAGCCTGTTACATAGTCTCTCTTTGTCCATGCCCTTTGTCTGAAGTATACCGGTACAATTGGACCTTTTTCAAGGAGGAGTTTCTCAGCTTCAAACATAGCATCGGCACGTTTCTTGAAGTCCGTTGTAGTTTTTGCAAATTTAACAAGTTCATCGTATTGTTTGTTGCTCCATCCGGTATTGTTATGGCCACCACCGGTTACCCAGAGGTCAATATAGGTCATTGGGTCATCGTAGTCAGGACCCCAACCGGCAAATACTATATCGTAGTCGGATTTGTTCATAAGCTCAAGTCTCTGCTTGAAGGGCACCTGTTTAATGGTAATTTCAATGCCGAGGTTCTTCTTTATCATATCCTGCACGGTTTCTGCCATTAATTTTGCCCTGGAGCTGTCATCAGTCAAGAATTCAATCTTTATTTTTGAAGGATCGCTTATCTTCAGTTCCTTAAGCGCTTTGTCTAAATACTCTTTTGCCTTTGCAGGGTCAGCCTTCTTGGGATAGAACTCATAGGGGTATTCCTCTACAAATTTCTTTTCTACACCGGAAAGGAGTGGCAGTACGTATCTTGTAGCAGGATCGGATACACCTTTCATTGTAGCCTTGATGAAGTCTTCTCTGTCGATTGCAAATCCAAAGGCCCTTATGAAGTTCTCATTTGCAAGCCATGGTTTACCAGGCCTCTTTACGTTGAACTGGAAGTAGAATTCGGCACCGTCGTAGTAGAAAAGAGCTTTTCCTTCATTCTTAAGCTGTTCTACGAAATCCGGTGGAATACCGACAAAGTCGAGTTCCCCGTTTTCATACATCTGATAAGCTGTATTAGGCTCTGTTACTACTAAAATCCTTACCCTATCAAGCTTAATAGCATCTTTGTTCCAGTAGTTGGGGTTCTTTTCAAGGATTAATTCCTGTTCGTGTTTCCAGTCTTTCAATATGAACGGCCCGTTGTAGAGCATCTTATCCGCATCAGCAGCGTATTTTTCGCCCATCTTTTCTACAAAATCTTTCTTTACAGGATAGAAGGAAATAAAGCTCAACAAGCTTTCAAAGTATTTTACCGGTACCTTTAGTTTGATTTGAAGGGTTTTTTCGTCAAGAGCTTTTACTCCAACCTGATTGGGATCTGTAATTTTCTTTGTATTGTATTCTTCACCGTTTACGATGTAGTAGCCCTGAAAAGCGTATTCAGAAGCGGTGTTGGGGTCAAGGAGCCTTTTAATAGCATACTCAAAATCGTAAGCTGTAACCGGTGAACCATCGCTCCACTTTGCATCCCTTAAATGGAAAGTATACGTGGTTTTATCTTCTGATACTTCCCATTTTTCAGCCATTCCGGGGTACACTTTTCCATCGTATACCCTTACCAAACCTTCAAAAATAGCATTACCAACCATTATTGCATAAGTATCGGTAGCCTTTTGTGCATCAAGGTTTGGAACTTCTGCGCCGATAGCAAATACCAATTCTTTTTCCTTAGGTTGTGCTTGCTGTTGCTGCTGATTTTGATTGGAAGACTGCTGGCTGCCGCATCCCGCAAGCATTCCTATCACTAATAAGAGAATTACAAAAAGAGTTATGCTTTTTCTTAACATTTAATTCCCTCCCGTAGAATTAAGAATTTTAGTTAACTATCATAATAAATTTATTTTAATATCCCCCCTTTTTTAGTAATTATTTTAAATTTATTATTAAAAAATAACAAATGTAAATTTAACCAAAAGAATATTTATAAATGTATATACTCAAATATAGCACAATATACTAAAGCTATTAATAATTCCAAAAAAAAAAATTTTAATTTCTTTATTTAGTAAGACATTGAAATTTAATAATTTACAATTACATTTATATATTCTCCAAAGATTTTTATTTTCCTTCTTTTTTAAACATAACTATAAAAAGATGTCAGACAAGTTAATTTAAAATATAAAAAAGCTCCCTTTAAAGGGAACCTACATTTTAAAAATACAAGGTATATTTTAAATAAATTAACTTAACAGTTCCTTTAGCACCTTATTAGCCAACTGGGGATTTGCTTTGCCTTTAGTCTCCTTCATCAATTGACCCACTAAAAATCCAAAGGCTTTTTCCTTGCCGCTCTTATAATCTTCTACTGATTTTTGATTCTCATTTATGACCTTTTGTGCTATCTTTCTCAATTCCTCTTCATCGGTTATCTGAACCAAGCCCTTTTCCTTCACAATCAATTCAGGGTCTTTCCCTGTTTCAAACATTACCTTGAATACATCCTTTGCAATTTTGCCGCTGATAGTGCCGTTATCAATGAGTTTTAGCATTTTTATCAAATCTTCGGGTTTAAAAATTATCTCTTCTATTTCCATTCCTTTTTCATTTAATAAACCGAGGAGTTCGGACATCACCCAGTTGCTCACCGTCTTCGGGTCATGGTAAAGCTTCACACATTCTTCATAAAATCTTGCCAGCGCTTTATTTGAAGTGATAACAGAAGCATCGTATTCGGGAAGTCCAAAATCTTTTATATATCTTTTTTTCTTTTCATCCGGCAATTCGGGAAGGGTTTTTTTAATTTCTTCCACCCATTTTCTATCTATAACCATTGGAACTAAATCGGGATCGGGAAAATATCTATAATCGTGGGCTTCTTCCTTACTCCTCATAGAAGTAGTAATCCCTCTTGCTTCATCCCACCGCCTTGTCTCCTGAACGATTTCGTAGCCCTGCTCTAACAATTCCCTCTGCCTTTTTTCCTCATATTCAAGAGCCCGCTTGACCGCTTTAAAAGAACCTAAATTTTTGATTTCTACCTTTTTACCAAATTTTTCTGAGCCTAAAGGCCTTAATGAAATATTCACATCACAGCGAAGAGACCCTTCCTCCATTTTGCAGTCGGAAACTTCTATGTATTGAAGGATTGTTTTTAATTTATTTAGGTATAGCCAGGCTTCTTCAGGAGACCTAAGATCGGGCTCGGATACAATCTCTATCAAAGGAACACCCGTCCTGTTTAAGTCAACAAGAGAATAATTTTTCCCCTCTTCATGAATAAGTTTGCCCGCATCTTCTTCTAAATGCAGCCGGTTAATTCCAATTCTCTTTATCTTACCATCAATTTCTATTTCTATATACCCTTTTCTTGCAAGAGGCATATCGTATTGGGATATCTGATAAGCTTTTGGAAGATCGGGATAAAAATAGTTCTTTCTATCAAATTTTGAATACTCGGCTATCTCACAGTTTAATGCAAGGGCAGCTTTTATTGCGTATTCTACAGCTTTTTTATTGGTTACCGGAAGCACTCCAGGCATTCCGAGGCAAACCGGACAACAGTGGGTATTAACATCTCCTCCAAATTCGGTACTGCAACCGCAGAAAACCTTCGATTTTGTCAGTAACTCTACATGAACTTCCAAACCAATTATTGTTTCATACCCCATTATGCGGACCTCCTTAATCAAGTTGCGGCTTTCTTTTTTCCAAAGCTACAGCCTTTTCAAAGGTATATGCAGCCCTTAAAATGGTTTTTTCATCAAAAGCCTTTCCGATAAGCTGAATTCCAATAGGCAAATTATTTGAAAAACCCGCCGGTATTGATATAGCAGGGAGCCCTGCCATATTTACAGGGATAGTGCATACATCAGACATGTACATTTTCAAAGGGTCATCAACCATTTCACCGATCTTAAAAGCCGCAGAAGGTGCTGTAGGTGATAGTATTAAATCGTATTTTTCAAAAGCTTTGTCAAAATCCCTCTTTACGAGGGTTCTTACTTTTTGTGCCTTTAAATAATAGGCATCATAGTAACCCGCACTTAATGCATAAGTGCCGAGCATTATTCTCCTTTTAACCTCTGCGCCGAACCCTTCACTCCTCGTCTTTTTATACAAATCTATTAAATCATCGTAATTCTTAGCCCTTACACCATATCTTATCCCATCGTACCTTGCAAGGTTGGAACTGGCTTCCGCAGGAGCTATAATATAATAAGCCCATAAGGCGTACTCTGTATGGGGCAAGGATATTTCCTCACATTTTGCTCCTAAATCCTCAAAAAGCTTTGCAGCATCAAAAACTGCCGATTTTACATCTTCCTCGATTCCTTCGTCAATGTATTCCTTAGGAATACCGATCTTTAAGCCACGAACATCCTCAACCAAGCTTTTGGTAAAATCTTCTTCTGGGACATTTGCAGAAGTAGAATCCTTTTCGTCCCATCCACAAATATAATTTAAAATTATGGCACAATCCGTTACATCCTTTGTTATCGGACCGATTTGGTCAAGGGACGATGCATAAGCGACAAGGCCGTATCTTGATACCCTCCCGTAAGTAGGTTTTAAACCTACTACACCACAGTAGTTTGCCGGTTGCCTTATGGACCCACCCGTATCCGAACCGAGGGCGTAAATGCATTCACCAGCTGCTACAGCTGCGGCAGACCCTCCCGATGATCCGCCAGGAACCCTTTCCAAATCCCAGGGATTTCTGGTGGGGAAAAAAGCTGAATTTTCGGTTGAAGAGCCCATGGCAAACTCATCCATATTGGTTTTACCAATAATTACAGCATTACAAACTTTTAATTTCTTTACAACCGTCGCATCATAGGGAGGAATAAAATTTTCTAAAATTTTAGAGGAACAGGTTGTCCTCAAATTATATGTACAAATATTGTCCTTTACGGCAACAGGAATACCGGAAAGAGGGTTTGAAAAATCCTTTTGTTTATCAATTTCTTCACTATTTTTTATTGCTTCTTCTTCATTCAGAGTAACATAGGCTTTTATTTTTCCCTCTACTTGTTTAATCCTTTCAATAATCGATAAGATTAAGTCCTTTGAGGATATTTCTCCTTCTTTTAAAAGCTGGTTGGCTTCATGAATTGTAAGTTCATATAGTTTCAATTTTGCACCCTCCTATCCCTCTTATTCTTCAATAACCCTCGGGACCTTGAAAAACCCTTTCTCGCTGTCAGGCGCATTTTTTAAAACCTCATCCAAAGGAAGACTATCAAAAACCTCATCTTCCCTAAAAACATTCTGTATAGGTATAACGTGAGATGTGGGAGGAACATCCTTTGTGTCTAATTCGGATAATTTATCCATATATTCCAAAATAGAGTTTAATTTTTCTGCCATTTCTTCCTTTTCTTCCTCAGTAAGATAAAGTCTCGCTAAGTTTGCAACATGTTCAACAGTCTCTTTAGTAATTTTCACGTTTTCACCTCTTTCCACAGTTTTCAACGACTAATATTTTATCATTTTGCCTACCATTATACAACAAAATTAATCGCCGGAAAATTATATATTCCCGGCGAAGATTTCTGAAAGGTTTTTCCCTTTCAAATCCCAATTAAAATCTATTAGTGCTTTCTGAAACTCTTTAAAAAACTTAAAAAGCTTTTCTTCCTTTGCATTCTCGCCCATGTGACCGATTCTCCACACTTTACCGGAAAGTTTTCCCCAGCTACCTGCAATCATTACCTTGTATTCTTCTTGCAAATGTTTTCTAAATCTTTCATCTTCTATCCCAGAAGGTACATAAAAAGCCGTAACAGTATCTGATTCAAAACCTTCCTTAGGATAAATCTTAAATCCCGCTTCTTTTAAAGTTTTTCTTACCGCACGGGCAATATTTCTATGTCTTTCGTAAATGTTTTCCCCTTCTTCTAAAACCGTGTCTACTGCTTCATTTAACCCGTAAATATCTGATACGGGTTGGGTATACGGAAATACCCGTTTTTCTTTCCACATTTCTTTCCACAAGAGTAAGTTCAAGTAGTAACCGTGAATAGGATGTTTTCGTTTTTCTATTTTTTTCCATGCCCTTTTACTAATGGATAGGAAGGTGAGACCAGGAGGAGCCGAAAGGCATTTTTGCGAACCTCCAAGGATTACATCTACTCCCCATTCATCAGTTTTTATTTTCATGCCCCCTATGGAAGAAACCGCATCAACTATAGTGATAATTCCCCTTTCATGGAGGTACGGGCATATTTCTTCAATTGGGTTTATCAAGCCTGCAGGGGTTTCACAGTGAACCACAGTTGCTATTTTTATATCAGGATGCCTACTTAAAATATCCTCTAAATCTTTTTTTGTTACAGGCTCGTTATACTCCTTTCTGAGATAAAAAGGGATACCTCCGTACATTTCTACAAAATCGCCAAATCCTTCTCCAAAAACACCATTTGCTATACACAGCACCTTATCTTCAGGCTCTACAATCGAAGCTACAGCAGCTTCCAAGCCCAGTATGCCTTCTCCGCTTAATATGAATACGTCTTCATTGGTATTTAAAACTTTTTTTAATTTGCTGCACAAGCCGTCGTAAAATGTAAAAAATTCTTCATCCAAATCAGGATTGGTTATTGGTTTTGAAAGAGCTTTCCTTACTCTTTCTGGCACTTCGGTAGGCCCCGGAGTCATAATCATAATTTCTTTTCCCACAACTTATTCCTCCTTTATTTATTATACATTTCCATTGATTAATTTTAAGAACTCTTCTTCATTTATTATCTTTATACCTAAGCTTTGAGCCTTTTTTAATTTTGACCCCGGTTCTTCTCCTACGATTAAATAGTCCGTTTTTTTGCTTACACTCTCGGATACCTTCCCTCCCAAGTTCTCTATCAATTCCTTTACTTCATTCCTTGTATAATTTTTCAAAGTTCCCGTAACAACAAAAGAAAGGCCTTTTAATATGCCATCTTTATTTTTATTTTCTATTTCTCCTGCGGTATTTACCCCCGCTTTTTTTAGCTTTTCAATAAATTTTTTGACTCCTTCATTTTTGAAAAATGCTACTATGCTTTGCGCCATTTTCTCGCCGATTTCAGGTATTTTTATTAATTCCTCGAAAGAAGCATTCATCAATTCATCTATAGATTTATAATGCTCCGCAAGAATTGATGCCGCTTTTGAACCAATAAAAGGAATACCTAAAGCATATATTAATCTTTCAAGAGGCCTATTTTTACTTTCCTCAATAGCCTTTAAAAGATTGGCAACAGATTTTTCGCCCATCCTTTCTAAAGGAAGAAGGTCTTCCCTTTTTAAATAATATAAATCTGCAGCATCTTTTATTATGCCATTAGAAAGAAGGGCATTTACTATTGCAGGACCCAATCCTCTAATATCCATTGCATCCCTTGAAACAAAATGTTCTATACTTCTCCTTACCTGTGCAGGGCATGATACATTAGTGCACCTATAGGCAGCTTCCCCCGGAAATCGAATTACCTTTCCCCCACATTCTGGACAAGTGTCAGGCATTTTAAACTCCTTTTCTTTCCCAGTTCTTTTCTCTTTTAAAGACCTAACAACTTCCGGGATAATATCTCCTGCTTTTTCTATTATAACAGTGTCCCCAATCATAATATCCTTTTCTTTTATGTAATCCTCATTATGAAGGGTAGCCTTACTTACAGTACTACCTGCTATTTTAACGGGTTTGAGTATTGCTGTAGGCGTTAGGACACCTGTCCTCCCTACCCTTACAATTATATCCTCTATAATCGTCTCCTTTTGCTCTGCAGGAAATTTGAAAGCTACTGCCCACCGAGGACTTTTCGCAGTATTCCCCAACTTTCTTTGCATTTCAAGGGAATTTACCTTTATTACCATACCATCTATTTCATAGGGAAGTTCATGCCTTTTTTCAATAAAACTCATGCAGTAATCAATAGCATCGCTGAAATTACTAAAAAGTTTTGCATAAGGGTTCACTCTGAGTCCGACTTCTTCGAAGAATTTAAGAATTTCAAAGTGGGTAGTAAACTCTATTCCTTCGTAATATCCTATACCATATAAAAATATGTTAAGAGGCCTTTTTGCAGTTATTTTTGGATCAAGCTGCCTCAAGGATCCAGCAGCGGCATTGCGGGGATTTGCAAATAAAGGGAGGCCTTCTTCTTCTCTTTCTTCATTGAGCTTTTTAAAGTCTTCCTTAGGAAGATAAACTTCTCCCCTTACTTCTAAAATTTTAGGCCTTTTCCCTTCAGGAAAATCCAATTTTAAAGGAACGCTTTTTATGGTTTTAACATTCTGCGTAACATCTTCGCCCACTTCCCCGTCTCCTCTTGTTGCAGCCCTTGTAAATACCCCATCCTCATAAGTTATCGATACTGCAAGCCCATCTATCTTTAGCTCTACTACGTATTCGACATCAGGACCTACTACTTCTTCAACCCTTCTTTTAAAATCCAAAAGGTCCTCTTTTGTATAAGCATTGGATAAACTCATCATCGGAACTCTATGGACTACCTGTGCAAAAGAAGAAAGAGGTTCACCTCCCACCCTTTGTGTGGGAGAATCAGGAGTAATAAATTCGGGGAACTCCTTTTCAAGCTTTTCTAATTCCTTCATCAGTTTATCGAATTCTGCATCGGAAATTACCGGACTATCATATACATAATACTGTTTATTATGATAATTTATTAATTCCCTCAATTCTATTATCCTTTTTAATGCCTTTTGTTTATCCAAATCCTCCACCCCCTTTTCGAGGTAAGGTTAGCCTATTTTAATAAGCGGTGCATATTTTGCTAAAAGTTGCTTTTTGCCTTCCGTTTCAAATACAACTGTTATTTGAGCATCTTCTCCTTCTCCTATCACTTCCGTAACAATACCCTCTCCCCATTTTGCGTGTTTTACCCTGTCACCAAGATTTAAATTATAGGAAAGTTTTTTATTCTCATTATAGCTTAAGGTTTTTTCTTTTATAACTGGTTTTTGTTTTATGATTTCCGTATTATCTTCCTCATCAAAAAAGCTCTCTCTTCCGGGTGTTACATCCTTTATCAATCTTCTGGGAATCTCTTTTACAAACCTTGACTTATCGTAATAAGAAGACCTTCCGTACAAATTCCTCTGCCATGCCCTCGTAAGATAAAGAATTTCCTTGGCTCTGGTTATTCCTACATAACAAAGCCGACGCTCTTCTTCCAACTCCTTTGTATCAAAAATGGATTTGTAATGCGGAAATATGCCTTCATCCATTCCTGCCAAAAAAACAACAGGAAACTCAAGACCTTTTGCGCTGTGTAAGGTCATTAATATAACTGCATCATCCTCATCGTTGTATTTGTCCAAATCCGTGTAAAGAGCTATTTCCGATAAAAACTCCTCTAAAGACCCTTCTTCATTCCTTAAAACAAATTCTACTGCTACTGAGATAAACTCTTTTATATTTTCTATCCGGTCATTTGCTTCTTCAGTGCCTTCATTTTGAAGCTCCTCTAAATAACCGGTTTTAGAAATTATATTTTCTATCAATTCTGGGATTCTAACTCGTTTCTTTAATTCTTTGAGTTCCTTTATAAGTAAAGCAAATTCTCTTAATTTTTTACAGGTAGAGGGGGACATAGGCAAATTTCCTTCAATTATTAATTGAAATATTGACTTGCCTTTTTGAGCTGAAATTTGTTCCAATTGTTCTATCGTTTTACTTCCTATTCCTCTTTTGGGAACATTAATTATCCTTCTTAGGCTCATATTGTCTTCTTCATTTTCTACAAGTCTTAAGTAAGCTACCAAATCCTTTATCTCTTTTCTTTGGAAAAACCTAACGCCACCAAAAATGCGATGCGGAATTCCCATTTTCAAGAAAACCTCTTCAAAAACCCTTGATTGAGCATTTGTCCTATAAAGAACAGCAAAATTTTTATAATAATATTCCCCTTTACTTACAAGACGCTCTATTTCGTTACCAATAAACAATGCCTCGTGATGCTCATTCTGCAGTTCAGCAAAATAAATCCTATCGCCCTTTTCCTTTTCGGTGAAAAGCCTTTTTTCCTTCCTTGAAAAATTATGTTTAATCACCTCATTTGCTGCATCTAATATATTTTGAGTTGAGCGGTAATTCCTCTCAAGTTTAACAACAAAGGCATCAGAAAAATCCTCTTCAAACTCTAATATATTTCTAATATCTGCGCCCCTGAAGCTGTAAATGCTTTGGTCATCATCTCCAACAACCATCAAATTCCTGTGTTTTTCGGCAAGTAATTTTACAAAAACGTATTGAGCATGGTTTGTATCCTGGTATTCATCGACAAGTATATACTTAAATTTTTCCCTGTAATACTCTAAAACATCGGGATATTTCTTAAAAAGTTCCACCGTTTTCATTATCAAATCATCAAAATCAAAAGCATTGTTTTCTTTTAATTTCTTCTGGTATAAAAGGTATACATTGGAAATTGTCTTCTCCTTTATATCTTTTGATTTATCAAAAGCCTCTTCTGCAGAAATCAGTTTTTCCTTATAACCGCTTATTTTTTCTAAACACACAGCTGGAGGATATTTTTTTTCATCAAGATTTAGTTCTTTCAAGCACTCTTTAATTAAATTTTGCTGATCGTCTGTATCGTATATTACAAAGTATTTTTTAAAACCTAACTTCTCTGCATTATCCTTCAATATCTTCACACAGGCCGAGTGAAAAGTACTAACATTTAAACCCTCTGCTTTTTCTTTTAAAAGTCTCTGCACCCTTTCTTTCATTTCATTTGCAGCCTTATTGGTAAAGGTAATTGCTAAAATATTTTCTGGATTTACTTTCATTTTCTCAACCAAATAAACAATCCTATAGGTAATAACCCTGGTCTTCCCACTGCCCGCGCCTGCAAGAACCAAAAGCGGGCCATTGCCGTATGTAACTGCCTTTCTTTGCGCCTCATTTAACTCCAATAAAAATTCCTGCAATTTTTTAAAAACCCCCATTATTCTTTATTATTTTTATTTTTGTCTAATTCTTCTAACCTCTTCAATATAAGTTTATAGCCATCAGCCCCGTACTGTAAATAACGCTTTACCCTGCTAATCGTAGCTGTACTTGCACCGGTTTTCTCCGCAATTTCTCCGTAAGTATAACCTGCTTTTAACATCTCTGCTACCTGTAGCCTCTGAGCCAATGCTTTGACTTCTCCTATTGTACATATATCCTCAAAAAAGCGGTAACACTCCTCTTTATTTTTTATCAGCAAAATAGCATCAAAAAGTCTATCAATATAGGGGTCCTTCAATTCCTTCAATTCCACAGTATAATCACCTCCTTAGTCTAAAAAAATTCGTAAGCTTAACTTGCCAATTCCTTTAATACATAAGCATATATTCTAAAATTCTTAATTAAATCCTCTATTTCTATGTATTCATCTTTTTCATGGGCAACTTCGGGCTTACCAGGAAATGCAGGCCCAAAAGCAACAGTATTTTTCATCATCCTCGCATACGTTCCCCCGCCAATTGTAAAGCAATAAGCTTTTTCTCCTGTAACCTTTTCATAAGCATCCTTTAAAGCCTTTACTATAGGGCTATCTTCAGGCACATAATGGGGAGGGCTGTTTTTTACATCATCAACATATATTCCTTCGATAAGATTTTGTTTTATTTTTTCAATAATATCTTCTCCTTTAAAACTTATTGGGTATCGTATATTTATTACTGCATTTGCCTCTTCTTCCTTTAATTTTATAACACCCAAATTCAAAGTAAGCCTGCCTGATATATCATCGGAAAAATCTATCCCCAAGCTTTTTCCATTAGTTTCAAAACCTATTTTCTCGTTAATAAATTTTATAAATTTCTTTTGCTCTTCGCTTCCCGCTCCAATTTCGGACAAAAACGATATAAGCCTTGCAATGGCATTCTGTCCCTTTTCAGGAAGGCTTCCGTGTGCGGAAACTCCGAAGGACTTAATAATAACTTTATCATTGCGATGTACCAGTTCTAACGGAAAACCGGTCTTTTTTGTAAACTTTTCCAAATCTCTTTCTAAACCTTCATAGTAATCCATACAGCACTCCGCATAATCGGGAACCATATTCGCCCTTTCTCCACCCTTTAAAATTAAAGAATTTTTCATATCATTGAATTTTGACTTTAATGAAAAGGTAAGTATACCCTTTTCGCCGTTGATTATAGGGTATTCTGCATCAGGTGAAAAACCCATTGTGGGCATTTCATCGTGCTTCAAATAGTATTTTATACACTCCATTCCTGATTCTTCATTGGTACCAAAAATTATCCTTACTCTTCTTTTAAACTTAATATTAGCATCCTTTAAAGCTTTCAAAGCATAAAGAGCAGCTATTGCAGGACCTTTATTATCCAATGCACCCCTTCCGTAAATTTTGCCATCATGAATTTCACCACCATAAGGAGGATACGTCCAATTAGAACCTTCAGGTACTACATCAAGATGGACCAATACCCCTATCATTTCTTCTCCTTCGCCCCACTCAGCCCATCCTACAAAATTATCGAGATTTTTCGTTCTCAATCCAAAGCTTTCAGCAAGTTTCAACACATAATTTAATGCATCAGCTACTCCTTTCCCAAAGGGCATACCCTGCAAAGGATCCTCCTGCACACTTTTTATCTTTAAAATTTCACAAACCGAATTTACAAGTGCTTCTTCATTTTGCTTTAAAATTGCATCCAAGTTCATTTTTTCTCCCTCCTAAATTTTCCATATTCCTATAAAAGTTATTCCACTTTCAATTTAAAAATCCTTTTAAAAAAATAAAAACAGCCTTTCTAGCTGTTTTAAAAAGTATACGACCCACTTATTGCGTGAGTAATAAGTGCAAATAAAGTCCCCACTAAGGCTCCACTTAACACATCAGAAGGATAATGCATACCAGTGTATATCCTTGAAACACCAACTAAAGTAGCTAAGGTGTATATGAAATACGAATAAGAAGGAAAATAAAATGCAAAAATTGCGGCCAAAGAGAATCCTGCAGCTGTGTGGCCTGAAGGAAAGGAATAGTCTTTTAACAGTTTTTTCCAAAAAGTGTTTACATTTGGCAACACAAGATAAGGTCTTTTCCTGTAAACCGTCTTTTTAAAAAATTGAACAATCCCCTGGCTTCCTGTTAACGTAATTAAGGCTTCTAAGGCCGCTGCTTTTGCCTCTACTTTGCCAAATATATAAAAGAAAAAGCAAACAAGCAAAGAAAAAGTTGCTCCTCCTAAGTGGGTTATTTTTGGCATTATGATGTCCAAGTATTTACATCTCATCCTTTGATTCAAAAGTATAAATAGATTTTTATCACCGTGATAAATTAAATTTAAAATCTTTTTTATAGTATTCTTCACTTATAAACCCCCTACTCAACAACCTCAACCAATATTCCATTTTTTTCTACAGCTTTGATTAGAGGGTTAATAATATCCCTTTCTTTATGCAATTCAAAAGCTGATTGTAAAGGTTTCCCTACTATTATATGAGTAATTTTATTATTCTTTGCATATTCTGCAAGGGTATTATAAACGTTATCACCAGCCAATATAGAGACATATCCGCCTAAGGATTTTGCATATTCAAAAAGCTCAAGAAGTATTTTGTGATCTTTAAGTTCCTTATTTAGCTCATTAGATTTATTAACATATACTACGCAAAATTCGCCTCCTACTTCTCTGGCCCTGTCAGCACCCCTCTTTATAAGCCTGTCACAGCTCTTCTGAGGAGTAACACAGACCATAACCCTGTGCACTACTGCAGGGTCAAAAATAGCTATCATGGGAAAACCCCTTTCAATTTTATAACTACATTTTTATTATATAAAAATTATTCTTTTCTTTCAATTGAAATTAATAAAACTAAATAACTTTAATCCCATTTCAATAATTCCAGGATAATTTCATATTGAAATACTAATTGCATATTGCAATATCACTTGTTAACAAGCGATAAAAATTACTGGCATTAGCTGCACAGACTTACCATTTTAAAAGGACAGGAACTTTATTAATAATCTTTTTGCTTTTCTCTTCATTGGTATAACTCTTGCTATATATATAAATGAACAATTTATGAAATACTTTATCATAAGGAGGTGAATTTTTGGATAGTACAGTTATTCCCGTATCAAAACTAAGAGAGTTTTTAATAGAACTTTTTAAAGAAGTGGGTTTAAATAACTCTCATGCTAGGATAGTGGCGGATTCTATTCTATGCGCAGAATTAAGAGGGGTAAAGTCTCATGGGTTGGTTCGAGTATCTACTTATATCGAAAGGGTTGAAAAAAAAGCAACTAATATAAATGCAAAAATAAAAACTGAAAAAATTAAAAAGGCTACAGCATTGATTAATGCGGATCACGGTTTCGGGCAAATTGCAGGTTTCTACGGAATGAAGCTGGCAATTACCCTGGCAAAAAAATATGGAGTGGGTTTGGTAGGTATTAAAAACTCCAATCATTTTGGAATAGCCTCATTTTATTCTATGTTAGCATTAAAACACGACATGATAGGTATTGTATTAACCAACTCTTCTCCCGCAATAGCCCCTTACGGCAGCAGTAAACCTCTTTTAGGAACCAATCCGCTTTCGATAGCAATACCTTCTAAAGAAGAAAAACCAATAATATTAGATATGTCTACATCGGTAGTGGCAAGAGGAAAAATAAGGCTGGCCAAGCTAAAAAATCAGAAAATACCTTTCGGCTGGGCTTTGGATCCTTCCGGAAGAGATACTGACGATCCCGATTTAGCACTAAAAGGTAGCCTTGTTCCCATAGGTGGCCCAAAGGGTTCGGGATTATCTTTAGTAATAGATATCCTTTGCGGAGTGCTTACCAACACCTGCCTTACGGGTGAAGTAAAAAATGTCACCGATATGACCGGTCCCTCAAAAACCGGACATCTTTTCTGTGCTGTAAATATCGATAACTTCATTGAGAAGAATGTGTTTAAATCTAATATTGATGAAATTATTAGAAAAATCAAATCTCTGCCCTCAATTAACAATCTTCAGATATTTTTACCAGGAGAAATAGAAAACAACCTTGAAGAAAAATCTTTGAGAGAGGGTATAGATTTAGATTCAAATTTAATCGACGAATTAAGTCGATTGGCATCCCGGTATAAAATTAAAAATTTAATATAAAGATTTTAAAATAAAAATTTTTAATACAAATTAATACAAAATATTGAAAGGAGAAGGTAAAAAATGTTTGACAAAACAAGAGAATTTATGAAAAAATTAGGATTACCGGAAGGTGACCTGTATTCCCTTCCCACATCGGACAAAAGATTCCCCGATGGAGCCCATTACAGATTGGAAGTGCCTACAATTAACAGTGCGGAAGCATTTAAAGCTTTAATGGAAGAAGCGGAGAGATTAGGAGTAACTATAAACAGGGTTGATGAGACCTATGGTTGCTTCAGGCACACCTTAGAAGAACTAAAAGAATACGTAGCTATCGCAAAATACTATCGGGTCGAATTGAACCTTTCAGTAGGTCCAAGGGCTACTTATGACACCAGCGCCACAAGACTCAGTCAGCAGGGAGTTAGAATCGGTTACAGGTTGAGGGGTATGGAGCAGATCGTCAGAGCCATTGAAGATGTAAAGAGAATTGCTGAAGTAGGCTGCCGCGGAGTTTTGGTTTACGATGAGGGCTTGCTCTGGGTGCTTAATGAAATGAGGAAAGCCGGCGAGCTTCCAAGCAATATGCATTTTAAAGTATCCGCACACTGCGGTCATGGCAATCCCGCCAGCTTCAAACTATTAGAAAACCTGGGAGCCAATTCAATTAATCCTGTAAGAGACATGACCTTACCCATGGTAGCAGCTTTAAGAGCCGCGGTCAATGTCCCATTGGACGTTCATACCGATAACCCTCCAGGTTCCGGTGGTTTTATAAGGGTTTATGAAGCACCTGAATTGGTCCGCATAGGCGCACCTATTCACCTCAAGACTGGAAACTCAGTCATCAGCGGTCATGGTGAATTGACCACAGCACAAAACGGTAGAGATATGGCAAGACAGGCTGCCATAGTAAAAGAAATGGTAGAAAGATACTATCCGGAAGCTGTGCAGAGCAAAGCCGGCACCCCGGATATGGCTATCCCAGAGTAATTTAATTTAAACCAAGAAAAACGCATAATGCCCCTACTATATTTTAGTAGGGGCGTGAATTTATTAGAAGGAGGGAAACATATGAGGGAAATCCACATAGACGAAATAATATCTGCAGTAGAAAAGCTTTGCATTGATGCAAATATAATATTACCTGATGATGTAAAAAGAGAAATTAATAAATATTATGAAACGGAGTCTTCTCCCTTAGGAAAAGAAGTTTTAAAAGACATTATTAAAAACTACAAAATAGCTGAGGAAAAGAACATTCCGATATGTCAGGACACCGGTTTTGCAGTATTTTTTGTCAAGCTTGGTCAGGATTTAAAAATAGTCGGCGGAAATTTGACCGATGCTATCAATGAAGGTGTAAGAAGAGGTTACAAAAACGGTTATTTAAGAAAATCCATTGTCAACGATCCATTAATCCATAGAAAAAATACCGGTGATAATACACCGGCTATTGTACACTATGAAATAGTTCCCGGAGATAAATTGCAAATTACTTTTGCTCCAAAGGGTGGCGGCAGTGAAAACATGAGTGCTCTTCGTATGTTAAAGCCTGCCGATGGTGTAGAAGGTGTAAAAAAATTCGTTTTAGAAACCGTAGATAAAGCGGGTTCAAACCCATGTCCTCCTATAATTATAGGTGTTGGTATTGGCGGTACAATAGAAGTTGCCACATTGATAGCAAAAAAAGCTTTATTAAGACCTATCGGTCAACCTCATCCTCAGCCGGAAATTGCCGAGTTAGAAAAAGAGCTGTTAAATGAAGTAAACAAACTCGGTATAGGTCCTCAAGGATTCGGAGGTACCACAACAGCTTTGGCTGTTCACATCGAAACATTCCCCGCACATATAGCAAGCCTTCCTGTTGCAATAAATATACAATGCCATGTAGCAAGGCATAAAGAAATAGAGCTTTAGTTTATAAGGAGGGAAATCATGATTAAATCAATTAAAACTCCTTTAACTCCTGAAATCATAGATGATTTAAAAGCAGGTGATAAGGTGCTTATTACCGGCATAATCTATTCAGCAAGAGATGCGGCTCATAAACGTTTATATGAAATGATCCAAAAAGGAGAAGAGCTTCCTGTAGATTTAAAAGGACAAATAATATACTACGCGGGTCCTTGTCCCGCAAAACCCGGAACAGTAATTGGTTCTGCCGGTCCTACCACAAGCGGTCGTATGGACCCCTATACACCTTTACTTATAGAAAAAGGTTTAAAAGGTATGATAGGTAAAGGACTTCGTTCAAAAGAGGTCGTCGACGCCATCATAACTCATAAAGCAGTATATTTTGCTGCTATAGGTGGAGCGGGGGCACTTTTAGCGGATACCATTAAAAAAGCAGAAGTAGTAGCTTTCCCAGAGCTTGGGCCAGAAGCTATCTATGAATTCCATGTGGAAGATTTTCCTGCAATAGTTGTCATAGATAAAGACGGTAACGATTTATATAAAATCGGCAAAGAAAATTACAGGAAAATATAATTCCTTTAATTTAAAAAGGAGGTCATTTAATATGTCATTAAGAGAGGAAGCATTAAAGCTTCATTATGAAAACAAAGGAAAACTTGAGGTTATCAGTAAAGTACCGGTAGATAGTAAAGAGTCCTTAAGCCTCGCTTACACACCCGGAGTAGCTGAACCCTGCAAAGAGATACATAAAGACCCGGAAAAAATTTACGATTATACTTTCAAAGGCAATACGGTAGCAGTAGTTTCTGACGGAACTGCTGTATTAGGATTGGGAAATATCGGTGCAAAAGCTTCCTTACCGGTTATGGAAGGTAAAGCGGTTTTATTTAAGTGCTTTGCCGGTGTAGATGCATTTCCTATTTGTATTGATACCACTGATGTGGATAAAATCGTAGAAACCGTAAAGCTAATTGAGCCGGTTTTCGGTGGCATTAATTTAGAGGACATTGCAGCTCCTGCTTGCTTTGAAGTGGAAGAAAAATTAAAGAAATGTCTTTCTATACCCGTATTCCACGATGATCAACACGGTACAGCAATTATTACCCTGGCGGCGTTATATAATGCATTGAAAATCGTAAAAAAGGATATAAATGAAATTACCGCAGTTATAAACGGTTCCGGTGCTGCTGGTACCGCAATAGCAAAAATTTTTATACGAGCCGGAATAAAAGACGTAATCATGTGTGACCGAAACGGAATTATTTATGAAGGTAGAAAAGAAGGAATGAATTGGGCAAAAGAAGAGCTTGCAAAAATTACAAACAAGGAAAAAAGACAGGGAACTTTAAAAGACGCTTTAATTGATGCGGATGTTTTTATAGGAGTATCCTCCGCAAATTTAGTAAGCAAGGATATGGTTAGGAGCATGAAAAAAGATCCGATAATTTTTGCAATGGCCAATCCGGTTCCTGAAATTGACCCAAAGGATGCATATGAAGCCGGAGCAAAAATTGTAGGTACCGGCAGGTCCGATTATCCAAATCAGATAAATAACGTACTGGCTTTCCCAGGCGTTTTCAGAGGGGCTCTTGACGTCATGGCCACTCAAATAAATGAAGAAATGAAGTTAGCAGCAGCCAACGCTTTATCTGAAATTATAGAAGTCAATGAGTTGAGAGAAGATTATATCATACCAAAACCCTTTGACGAAAGAGTTGCTCCTTCAGTAGCAAAGGCAGTAGCAAAAGCTGCTATCGAAACAAAGGTGGCAAGGAAAATTGTTGACCCTGAGGAAATAGAAGAAAGAACAAAAATGCTCGTTAAAAAGGCAAATTCTTATTTTAAAAAGTAAGCAATTTAAAATTACTTAAAATGAGGAGGTAAATGAAATAATTATATCATTTACCTCCTCTTTATATATGCAATTTCCTATATAATCGAGTAGAAGGTAGGTAATTATTTTACCTACCGTCCTCTCACACCACCGTACGTACCGTTCGGTATACGGCGGTTCATCAGAATCTATTATGCCATCGAAAGTCTCTTTGTTAGACTTAAAAAGCCTTCCTTTTCAAGGTATTCGTTAGTTATGGAAGTTGCTAATATCTGGCTGTTGGATATCCTCCAATAGCCTTTTCTTGTATTGGCATACTCCCATGCTT